>Ga0308156_1000889_pt1 | contig 44464 bp, 47 predicted proteins | sample PhyAR2_FD_201041 | JGI IMG/M metagenome (GOLD analysis project Ga0308156, IMG submission 201041) | Phyllosphere microbial communities from UC Gill Tract Community Farm, Albany, California, United States - DLSL A.R2 | ecosystem: Host-associated > Plants > Phyllosphere > Unclassified | place: USA... | reverse complement strand
GTGGCAAGACCCTGGACCATGTCATCGAACTGGCGGTGGACGAGGATGCGCTGGTCGAGCGGATCACCGGCCGCTTCACCTGTGCCTCGTGCGGGGCGGGCTATCATGACAGCTTCAAGCCGACCCAGGTAGAGGGCGTGTGCGACGTCTGCGGCTCGACCGAGTTCAAGCGTCGCCCCGACGACAATGCCGAGACGGTGCGCACGCGTATGGCCGAATATCGCGCCAAGACCGCGCCGATCCTGCCCATCTATGAAGCGCGCGGCATCGTGACGCGGGTCGACGGCATGGCGGCGATGGATGCCGTTGGTGCAGAGATCGACGCGATCCTCGATCGCTGATTCGGTTTTGATGGAATGGAGAGGGGGCGTTTCCGAGAGGAAGCGGCCCCTTTTTCGTTGGGCGTTGCCGGTTCCTCGGGCAGCTGACGCCTGAGCAGCCACTGAAAGCCCCTCTCCCGGGAGGGGTTGGGGGAGGGGCACGGGTGATAGTTTCGGTGAGACTCCAGTCCCTCCCCCATCCCTTCCCGCCTGCGGGAGGGGAGTGGCCAGAGGCGAGCGATTGCCACTCTAGGCGGCGTCTGCATTTAGAGGATTCCGTTTTTCCGTGGGTTCTGATTCAAGGCTGGCGAAGGAGCCGATTGATGAGCAGACGCACGCTGACAGATGAGCAATGGGAGCGGATCGCTAGATATCTGCCCGGGCGTGAAGGAACGCGAGGGCGCAGCGGCGTGGACAACCGGCTTTTCGTGGACGCGATTTTGTGGATGGCGGGCAACGCGGCACGCTGGCGCGACCTGCCGGAAGTGTTTGGCAAGTGGACGGGCGTACACGCGCGGTTCCGGCGCTGGTCGCATGCCGGTGTCTGGGAACGGCTTTTCCATAGCCTGGCGGACACGCCGGACTTCGAATACGTCCTGATCGACAGCACCATTTCGAAAGTCCACGCCGATGCAAGCGGCGCAAAAGGGGGGCTGAGGCTGCCGCGATCGGCCGGTCCCGCGGTGGCCTGACGACCAAATTGCATGCCGCTGTCGACGCCATCGGCCTGCCGATCTGTATCCATCCAACGCCCGGACAATGGGGCGACCGCCCGCAGGCCGAGACGTTGCTGGCAGGCTTGAAGGGCGTCGGTCACGTCATTGCCGATGCCGCCTACGACGCCGATCCGCTACGCACCTTCATCGCCGACGATCTCGGTGCCACCGCGCATATCAAGGCCAATCCCAGCCGGACCGGCAAGCCCGCCATCGACTGGCGGCTCTACAAAGAGCGCCATCAGGTCGAGTGCTTCTTCAACAAGCTCAAACGCTGCCGGCGCATTGCCCTGCGCTGTGAGAAGACCATCTCCGCCTTCATGGGCTTCGTCCACCTCGCATGCGCCATGATCTGGTTACGCTAAATGCAGACGCCGCCTAGAGTCGAAAGCGATCAACTCTACTCACCCCTCCCCTGAAGGGGAGGGGCTAAAACCGTGCAATGCTGATCGCTTTCAACTCTAAACGGGGCTGCTTCAGCCTGAGCGACGTCGATGGCCACGCTCCGGTCCACGCAAAATGCCTTGGGAAACGAGCCGGAGGGATGGTTCAATCCGATGGCATATTCCCCTAGACCCGCTCCATGACCGCGCTGATCGCCGACTATTACCGCCACCTGACCGTCGACCTGCGTCGCTCCGACCACACGGTGCGCGCCTATGTCGCCACGGCGGAGCGGCTCTGCGGTTTCCTGTCGGCGCATTGGGGTGAGGGCATCGATGGCGCCGCCCTGGTCCGCGTGACGGCGACCGACCTGCGCGCCTTTCTCGCCGCGCGCCGGGGGGAGGGCCTCACCGCTGCCTCCACCGCGCGCGAATTGTCGGCGGTGCGAACCTTTCTCCACTGGACCGGCGTCGAGCCGCCTCCGCTGAAAGGCCCACGTCGCAAGCGAAGCCTCCCGCGCCCCCAGTCCCCGGCCGACATCATGGCGCTGGGCGAGGACATGGCCGAGAACGCCGCCGAGCCATGGATCGCAGCGCGCGACTGGGCGGTGCTGCTGCTGCTCTATGGCGCCGGGTTGCGGATCGGCGAGGCGATGGCGCTGCCCGCCGACATCCTCCCCCTGGGCGAGACGATCCGCGTGCTGGGCAAGCGCGGCAAGACCCGGATCGTGCCGCTGCTCCCCGAACTGCGCGCCGCGATCGAGGAGTATGCGCGCCAGTCGCCCTACCCGTTGATCCCCGGCGAGCCGCTGTTCCGGGGTGCCAAGGGCGGCCCGCTATCGCCCGCGATCATTCGCCGTTCGGTGCAGGGCGCACGCGAGCGGCTGGGGCTGGGCGGGCGGACGACACCCCATGCGCTGCGCCACAGCTTTGCCACCCATCTATTGGGGCGCGGGGCGGATTTGCGGCAGCTTCAGGAACTGCTCGGCCATGCCAGCCTCAGCTCGACGCAAATCTATACCGCGGTCGACGCCGCGCACCTGCTCGACATCTACCGCACCGCGCATCCCCGTGCCTAGCGGTCGCGGCGTGGCTTCCAGGTGAAGACGCGCCAGAGATAGCCGCCGACCATCAGCACCGTCATCGCGATGGCGGCGGGGCCGACATAACGGTTGATCGCCTCGAAATTGGCGCCCAGCCACAGGCCGGCATAGGCGAGGATGGCGTTCCAGATCGTACTGCCCGCAAAGGTCCAGATCAGGAACCTGGCCAGCGGCATCCGCGTGATCCCGGCGGGCAGCGAAATCATCGTGCGGAAAGCGGGCATGAAGCGGAACACGAACACCACCCATCCGCCATGCCGTACGAAGAACAGGTGCAGCCGCTCGACATCGCGCCACTCCATGGTAAGCCAGCGGCCATATTTGTCGACAAAGGGCCGGAATCGCTCATAGCCGATATAGCGGCCGACCGCGTACCAGGCATAATTCCCGATCGTGGTGCCCGCCGTTCCCCACAGGATGAGCGGGATCATCGCCATATTGCCCCGCGCGACCGCCATGCCGCCCAGGCCCATGATGACCTCGGAGGGGATGGGCGGCACGATATTTTCCAGCGCCATCAGCAGGAAAATGCCGAAATAGCCGCCCCAGGCGATGAGGTTGAGGATGAAATCGGTCATGGATGCAGGGATGTACCGATGAAGGGCGGGGCGGTTCCCCTGGGATGGATCGAGGTTCGGGGGAAAGGCCCACTATTCCTCCCCGCGTAGGGGAGGAATAGACGTAAGCACATTTCGCTTGGTGTGTTGCCGGGCGATCGAATGAGCGCGGGTCGCCCGTTAGCGCCACTTGACGGCAAGGGCGGCTTGCGCGAACCCGTCGCGATGGCCGACACCCCGCAAACATCATCTGAAACGTCGCCCGGAAAGTCAGAGACGAAGGACACGTTGCGCTTCTTCCTGAAGCTGGCGCTGTTCGTCTTCATCCTGCGCAGCCTGATCGTCACGTCCTTCGTGATCCCGTCGGAATCGATGCTGCCGCGTCTGCTGATCGGCGACTATCTGTTCGTGACCAAGTGGAATTACGGCTATTCGCGCTGGTCCTTCCCGTTCGGCCTGCCGCTGCTGCCCGGACGGGTGCTGGGCCGTGATCCGGCGCGCGGCGACGTGGTCGTGTTCCGCTCGCCCGAGCCGGACGATCACGACGTCATCAAGCGGGTGATCGGACTGCCCGGCGACACGATCCAGGTGCGCGGGGGCCAGGTGATCCTGAACGGCCGGGCGATCCCGAAGCAGCGGATCGCCGACTTCCTCCTGCCGCTGACCCCCAATTTCGATGCGAACAAATGCGGGTCGTTTGTCGATACGGTCGCGGGCAAGCCGGTGTGCCGCTATCCCCGGTTCCGCGAGACGTTGCCGAACGGCAAGAGCTATGACGTGCTCGACCAGGGCAATTTCCCGGAGGCCGACGATACCGGCGTCTATACCGTGCCCGCCGACCATGTCTTCCTGATGGGCGACAATCGCGACGACTCGGCGGACAGCCGCTTTGCCCCGCCGCGCGGCATGGGCATGATCCCGATGAACCGGCTGGAGGGGCGCGCCGCCGTAACCTTCTTCTCGACCGATGGCTCGGCCGAGTGGATCAAGCCCTGGACTTGGGTGTCGGCCGCGCGCTGGAACCGGATCGGAGAAGGATTTTGAGCGCCGTGGACGACTGGCTCGCCGAAATCCTGGGGCGCGCGCCGAGCGATGCCGCGCCTTTCCACCGCGCGCTGACCCATGGCAGCCAGGCGGCCGAGAATTACGAACGGCTGGAGTTTCTGGGCGACCGGGTTCTGGGCCTCATCATGGCCGAATGGCTGTGGGAGCAATTCCCCGCCGAGCCGGAGGGGCAGTTGTCGCGCCGCCTCAACTCGCTGGTGACGGGTGCGGTCTGCGCCGATGTCGCGCGCGACCTGGGGGTGCGCGAGCATTTGCGGCTGGGCAAGCAGGCGCGCGACGATGGCGCGTCGGACAGCGACAATGTGCTGGGCGACGTGATGGAGGCGCTGATCGGCGCCTGGTATCGCGAGGCGGGACTGGAGGCGGCGCGCGCCTTCATCCGCAAGTCCTGGGGCGACCGGGTACATGCGCAGGGCAAGGCGCCGCAGCATCCCAAATCGGCGCTTCAGGAATGGGCCGCCGCGCATAACCGCAAGGCGCCCGAATATGTGGTGGTCGACCGTTCGGGGCCGCACCATGCGCCGCGCTTCACGGTGGCGGTGCGGATCGGGCGCACGGCGGAGGTGACCGCGACGGGTGCCAACAAGCAGGAGGCCGAGACGGCCGCTGCGAAGGCGATGCTGGCGAAGTTGAAGGCTTGAGGTTTTCCCTTGGGCTTCGACTTCGGCGCTATGCGCCGAAGTTTATCCTGAGCGGCTGGCTTGCCAGCCAGCCGAAGGGCTCAGCCTGAACGGAGGGTGGGAGGTTCGGCTGTCCTTCAAAACAGCCGTTCAGCCTGAGCGAAGTCGAAGGCCACGCCCCCGACCTCGCCCAGAACCCGAAATTACCGTCCCTTGGCGGCGGCCGCCTGCTTCTTGGCCTGCACCTTGGCCCGGTGATGACCGATCGCGCAGCCCGCGGCGGCGCCCAGCACCGCATGGCCCTTGCCGACGAAATGTCCGCCGACGCCGCCCACGGCCGCGCCCTTCAGGCAGCCCTTGGCGGAGGCGGGGCCGGCGACGGTCAGCAGCGCGGCGGCCGACAGGGCGGTGAGAAGGGTCTTCATAACGTCTCTCCTTGCTCTCAAATGCGTGGCCGGAAAAATGCGCGCGAAGCCGTGGCCGTTCCGTGATCCGACCATTACATTATGTCCATGTGGGCGGACCGTTGCGGGAAGGGGGCGGGACCTGTACCGCTGGCGGTCATGACTGAACAACGTTGCGGCCTCGTCGCCGTCGTCGGCGCGCCCAATGCCGGCAAATCCACCCTTGTCAATGCGCTGGTCGGCCAGAAGGTCGCGATCGTCAGCCCCAAGGCGCAGACGACCCGGGCCAAGCTGCTTGGCGTCGCGATCGAGGGGGATGCCCAGATCCTGCTGGTCGACACCCCCGGCATCTTCGAGCCAAAGCGCCGCCTCGACCGCGCGATGGTCGCCGCCGCCTGGGAAGGCGCGGAGGGCGCCGACATCCTGGCGCTGGTCGTGGATGGGAAGGGCGGCATCGGCCCCAAGATCCACGCCATCGCCGAGTCCATCGCTCACCGGCCCGAGCCGAAGCATCTGATCCTCAACAAGGTCGATATCGCCGATAAGGCGCGGCTGCTGACCCATGCCGAAAAGCTGAACGAGGTCGTCAAGTTCGACGAGACCTGGTTCATCTCCGCCCAGACCGGCGACGGCCTGCCCCAGCTGAAGACCCGACTGGCCTCGCTGATGCCCGAGGGGCCGTGGCACTATCCCGAGGATCAGGTGTCCGACGCCACCGAACGCGCGCTGGCCGCCGAGGTGACTCGTGAGCAGCTCTATCTCCAGCTCCACGCCGAACTCCCCTATGCCAGTGCGGTCGAGACCGAGGCGTATAAGGAGCGCGAGGACGGATCGGTCGAAATCCACCAGCAGATCCTGGTCGAACGCCCGACCCAGCGCGCCATCGTGCTGGGCAAGAACGGCGTGCGGATCAAGGAGATCGGCGCGCGGTCGCGGGCGCAGCTGTCCGAGCTGCTGGGCCAGAAGGTGCATCTGTACCTGCATGTGAAGGTCAAGCCGGGCTGGGACGAGGATCGTTCGGTCTACAAGGATATCGGGCTGGATTGGGTGGAGTGATTTTTGGGGGCGGGGGCTCGGTGAGACACCTTTGCCCTCCCCCATCCCCTCCCGTTTACGGGAGGGGTGCGTTGCTTGGCTGATGGTCTGCATAAGCAACAGGGCCATCGCTATTTGAAGCGCATGTCGGTGACGCTTGGCACGCCCCTCCCGCAAGCGGGAGGGGATGGGGGAGGGCAGGGGCTAGGCGTCAGACCCGCCAAGTTGCCCCAAAGCCCACTCCACCGCCTCCACCACGACGGGATCATCATCCCCCAACAACCCCCGCAACACCGGCACCAGTTCCACCGCGCCGCTATTCCCCGCCGCGATCGCCGCATTGCGTACCATCCGGTTGCGCCCGATCCGCTTGATCGGCGAGCCCGAAAACACCTGTCGGAACCCGGCATCGTCAAGCGACAGCAAATCCCCCAGCTCCGGCGCGGTCAGCTCGGCGCGGGGGTGGAAGGCCATGTTCGCCTGTGCCGCCGCCGCGAACTTGTTCCACGGGCACACCGCCAGGCAATCGTCGCAGCCATAGATGCGGTTGCCCATGGCGACCCGGAATTCCTCCGGGATCGGCCCGGCATGTTCGATCGTCAGATAGGAAATGCACCGCCGCGCATCGAGCTGGTACGGTGCCGGAAACGCGTCCGTGGGACAGGCCCGCTGGCACGCGTCGCAGCGCCCGCAGCTGTCGCGCGCCACCGCATCCGGCTCCAGTTCCAGCGTCGTGTAGATCGCGCCCAGGAACAGCCAGCTGCCATGCTCGCGGCTGACCAGATTGGTGTGCTTGCCCTGCCAGCCCAGCCCGGCCGCCTCGGCCAGCGGCTTTTCCATCACCGGCGCGGTGTCGACGAAGACCTTCAGATCGCATCCGACCTCCTGCGCCAGCCAGCGACCCAGCGCCTTCAGCTGGCGCTTCACGACATCGTGATAGTCCGCCCCCTGCGCATAGACAGAAATGCGGCCGATCCGTCCTTGATCGGCCAGGCGCATCGGGTCCTCGGCCGGGGCATAGCTGACGCCGAGTGAGAGGATGCTCTTCACCTCGGGCCACAGGCTCGCCGGGCTCTGCCGCTGATGCGCACGGTCGGCCATCCAGATCATCGACCCGTGGCGGCCTTCGGCGAGCCACTGGTGCAGCCGTTCGACGGTCTTCGGCGCGGCATCGGCATGGGTGATGCCGATCGCGGCAAAGCCCAGTTCGGCCGCCTTTGCCTTGATCCGGGTTTCCAGCTTGTCTTGCGCCACATACGCCCGCTACCACAGGCGATCAGGGAGGGACAATCAGCGTGGAGAATCAGTGGGCGGTCACCGCCTCGGGCCTCGCCAAGCGGTTCGGCGACCGGCGGGTCGTCGACGGTGTCGACATCGCCGTGCCGACCGGCGCGGTGTACGGCGTGCTCGGCCCCAATGGCGCGGGCAAGACGACGACGCTGCGGATGCTGCTGGGCATTATCGAACCCGATGAGGGGCAGCGCAGCCTGCTCGGCCATGCCCATCCGCGCGATGCCAGCGATCTGGTCGGCTATCTGCCCGAGGAGCGCGGGCTTTATCCGGCGATGAAGGCGCGCGATGCGATCGTCTTCATGGGCGCTTTGCGCGGGCTGGACCGCGCGACGGGGCGGGTGCGGGCGGACGAGCTGCTCGAACAGGCGGGGCTCAGCCATGCCGCCGACAGCAAGATCCGCAAATTGTCCAAGGGCATGGCGCAGCTGGTCCAGCTGCTCGGCTCGGTCGTCCACCGCCCGAAGCTGCTGGTGCTGGACGAGCCGTTTTCGGGGCTCGATCCGGTCAATCAGGAACGGCTGGAGGCGCTGATCCTCGGCGAGCGGGACCGGGGCGCGACGATCCTGTTTTCGACCCATGTGATGGCCCATGCCGAGCGGCTGTGCGACCGCCTCGCCATCATCGCCGGGGGACGTCGCCGCTTCGAGGGGACGGTGGACGATGCGCGCGGCATGCTGACCGCGCGTGTGCGCTATCGCCCGCGTGACCCGGAGCGGGTGACGCCCGACCTGCTGCCCGCCGATGCGGTGCGTGAAGGCGCGGACTGGAGCTTTACGATGCCCGACCAGGGTATAGAGCCGATATTAGGCCGCTTGCTGGCGGCGGGAGCAGGCATATTGAACCTGTCGGTCGAGCGCCCCAGCCTCCACGAAGCCTTTGTCCGCATCGTCGGCGAGCAGGAGATGGCGGCATGAGCCAGACGCGCCGCCTGATCCGCCAGACGATGACGATCGCACGCCGCGATTTCATCGCCACCGTCTTTACCCCCATCTTCCTGCTGTTCCTGTTTGCGCCGCTGATCATGGTGGCGTTCAGCACGATTGGCGCACTGGGCGCGGCGCAGGCGGCGGACCATGGCACCGACCGGGTGCGGATCGTCGCGATCGTACCCGATGCGGCGGCCCAAGCCTTTGCCGCCGCCGACCGCCAGTCGCGTTCGATCTTCCGCCGGGACGAGGAGCCGCCCGAGCTGGTGACGCTGCCCCCCGCACGCGATCCGGCCGCGCAGGCGCGTGCCGCGTTCGAATCGCCCGACTATGACGCGACCGCCGTGCTCTATGGCCCGCTCGACCGGCCGACGATCCTGTACGGCGCGCGGGGCCTGCGCGCGGCGGATTATCTAGCGGTGCTGGCGACCGGCGCACTCTCGGCCGAGCGGCTGGGTGGCGAGATGCCCAGGGTCACCCCGCACAAGCTGGCCTTCTCGCGACAGCGCGCCACGCTGGGCGGACAGAATCAGACGGCGTCGCTGGCGGTCTTCGGCGTGTTCTTCCTGACCTTGTTCCTGGCGGGGCAAGTGGTCGGCACCATGGCCGAGGAGCGGTCGAACAAGGTCATCGAAGTGCTCGCCGCCGCCGTGCCGCTGGAGGCGGTGTTCCTGGGCAAGCTGCTGGGCATGTTCGGGGTCGCGGTGCTGTTCATCGGCTTCTGGGGCACGGTGCTGGGCCAGGTGGCGAGCCTGTTGCCGCCCGCCTTTGCCGGGATGGTCGGGGAATTGTCGCCGGCGGTCGGCCTGCCGATGTTCGTCCTGCTGTTCGTCGCCTATTTCACCATGGCCTATCTGCTGCTCGGCTCGGTGTTCCTGACGATCGGGGCGCAGGCGTCGACCATGCGCGAGATCCAGATGCTCTCGCTGCCCATCACCATCATCCAGGTCGGCATGTTCACCCTGACGCTGAGCGGCCTGTCGCAGCCGGACAGCTGGCTGGCGCTGGTGGCCGAGGTGTTTCCACTCTCCTCGCCCTTTGCGATGGCGGGCGTGGCGGCGGCGAGCGATGCGCTGTGGCCGCATGCGGTGGCGCTGGCGTGGCAGGCCTTGTGGGTGGCGCTGTTCGTGACGCTGGGCGCACGATTGTTCCGGCGCGGCGTGCTGCAATCCGGGAGCACACGGCCCTTCTGGCGACGCAAGGGGGCGTAAATCCTCCCCGATACGGGGAGGTGGCAGGGCGAAGCCCTGACGGAGGGGGGCTTCGACGTACGACGTCCCTTGCGGTCCGCCCCCTCCACCACCGCTTCGCGGCGGTCCCCCTCCCCGTGCCGGGGAGGAACGAGTCGGGCTTGCCGGTCCGCGCTGTCTTCCTATCTAGGGTTGATGACCGCATCCCCTTCTGATCGCCGCCATTTCCTGTCGCTGATAGGGCTGGGCTCCCTGGGCGTGGGGCTGTCCGCCTGTGGGCGTCAGGCCGAGGCGGCGGAGCGTTTCCCGGTCATGATGAGCGATGCCGCGTGGAAGCAGAAGCTCGGCCCGGCGGCCTATAACGTCCTGCGGCGCGAGGGGACCGAGCGGCCCTATAGCAGCCCGCTCAATGACGAGCATCGCAGCGGCGTCTTTTCCTGCAAGGGGTGCGCGCAGCCGCTCTTCTCGTCCAAGACCAAGTTCGAAAGCGGCACCGGCTGGCCAAGCTTCTGGGCGCCCTTGCCGCGTGCGGTGGCGACGGAATCGGATCGGTCGCTGATGATGGAGCGGGTCGAGGTGCATTGCAGCCGTTGTGGCGGGCATCTGGGCCATGTCTTCGACGACGGGCCGAAGCCGACGGGCAAGCGCTACTGCATGAACGGCGTGGCGATGACGTTCCGGGCGGGGTGAGGGTTTCCCTTGGCCTTCGATTAGGTTCAGGCTGAACGGAGGTTTGGGAGATTTGTCTTGGCGAGGGCGGGGGCAGGGCGTTCCGCCACGCTCCACCACGACCGTTCACGCAGAGCGAAGTCGAAGCGCAAGTCCCGCGCGATGGGGCTTTCCCGACCTTGCCGGGAGAAATCCGAAACTTACTGGATCGGTGCGGCGAAGGTCAGGATACCCGAAACCCGGCCGCTGTCGCGCGAGGCGATCTGGGTGGTGGGCAGGTCGGCGACGCCGCTCTTGTGACCCGAATAGATGAAGCCCTTGGTCGGATAAGCCGAGGTGCCCAGGCCGCCATTGGGGCCGTACCAGACCTTGACCATCGACCAGTCGTTGTTTGGGGAGACGTCGACGGCGCGGACATCGCGCTCGATGCCGCCGCGGCGCGACCAGTTGGCATGGGTCAGGAGGACTTCGCGGTCGCTGACGACCTTGCTGACCATCGCGACATGGCCGACGCGCATCCGGCTGGTGGACTCGAAAGCAAGGACCGAACCCTGTTCCGGGGTGTGGCCGCGCTGGTAGCGGCCCTCGGCCTGGCTCCACCAGGTGTTGGCGTTGCCGTGAAGATCGATGCCCGAGATTTCACGGGCATAGGGGGCGCACTGCCAGAACTGCGCAGCAGCGGGAGTGGCCATCATCAGGCCGCACGTTGCCATCAGCGCGAATCGCACTGCGAATGCCTTGAACTTCACTGGACCCCCCGGTCGGAATGTCGGTGTGAGTGTCGATTAACCGGGGCTAAACATGTTGGAAAGCGCCGCCGGAACCATATCCGGTGAACGGTGTTCCGGCGGCGATGACCTGAAAAAATGGCGGCGAAACGAAAATTTCGTTCCTCGTTTCGCCGCTCAGGCGGCTCGGCTTATCGTCCGAGCAGGCGATCCACCGTCACCTGCGTTACCGCGTGATAGCCGGAACGCGCCTTGTCATAGATTCGCTTGGCCAGCGCCTGGCCCCATTCGCCCTGTCCCTGAAGCTGCTGGAACAGCGGTGCGACGAACTTGCGGCGGCCTTGCGCGGTCAGGAACTGCTCGGCCGACGCCTCGGCGGGCGGATAGCGGTTGGCGAGCGCCAGACGGAGCCAGGCGAAGCGGATCTCGCTATTGCCCGTCTCGTTCCAGTGGAACCGCCCGTCGAGCGCGGCGAGGCGTTCGGCGGACAGCTGGCGCGGCAACTGGTCGAGGAAGCGGACATATTCCTGCGTCGTCACCTTGTCGGGCACGGCCGAGACGGGGCCACCGGCGGCGAACGCCTTGGCGGCGGCGTCGATCGCGGGGAAGGCGTCGGAGCGGACATGGACCGCATTGGCAGGGATGCCCGGCTGATAGACCCACTGGTCGACGCCGATCTTCGCATCCTCACCGGGCTTGAGCAGGTTCTGGCGCAGGTCCGCCAGGAACCCGGCGCTGGTCTGCGGCTGGAAGGCGTGGCGATCGAAATAGCCCCGCAGATACGCGTCCCAGCGCGACCGGCCGACGACCGATTCGATGGTGCGCAGGAAGGTCGCACCCTTGTCATAGGCGATCTGGGTCATGCCGTCGTCGGGATCGCGCTTGGCGTCGAGGTCGAGGTGCAGCTTGGTGTCGGGCGACTGCGGACCACCGGCTTCCTTCACCGCATTCTGCATGTCGGTCCAGGCCAGGTCGGCCTCCATGGCGGCGCGGCGCTTGCCGTACATCGACTCCATGATCCGGTTCTCGAAATAGCTGGTAAAGCCTTCGTTCAGCCAGAAATCGTCCCAGGTGGCGTTGGTGACGAGATTGCCCGACCAGCTATGCGCCAGCTCGTGCGCGATCAGGCTGACCAGACTCCGGTCGCCCGCCAGCACGGTCGGCGTCGCGAAGGTCAGCATGGGGTTCTCCATGCCGCCGAACGGGAAGCTGGGCGGCAGGACCAGCACGTCGTAGCGCCCCCAGCGATAGGGACCGTACAGCCCCTCGGCAGCGGTGACGAACTTGTCGAGACCGGCAAACTCCCAGGCCGATTTGTCGAGCATCGCAGGCTCGGTCCAGATGCCGGTATGGGCACTGAGCGGCTTGAACTTCAGGTCGCCGATGGCGACCGCGATCAGATAGGGGGCGACCGGCTTGTCCATGCGATAGCTGGCGGTGTGGCGGCCGTCATGGCACGGCGTCTCGCCGGTCCGCTCGCCGCTCATCACGACGGTCAGCGCGCAGGGGGCGTTAACCGTGGCGTCCCAGGTCTGGCGGATGCCGGGCGAATCCTGGGTCGGAATCCAGCTGCGGTTGAGGATCGCCTCACCCTGGCTGAACAGATAGGGCTGCTTCTTGCCCGCCGTCTGTTCGGGCGACAGCCATTGCAGCGCCTTGGCACCGGGCGCGGAGGCATAGGCGATCTTGACGGTGCGATTGCCGTTCAGCGTGATGGTCAGCGGCGCGCCATGCACCTTGTCGGCCGCGCCGACCGTATAGGGCAGGGGGCGGTTCTGTGCGTCGGTCACGGTGACGATGCGCAGGCCATTGTCATCGACGACCAGCTGTCTGGCGTCCGGTTTGGCATCGACCGACAGGGTCGCGATCCCGCGCATCACATGGGTGTCGAAATCGGCATAGAGGTTCAGCGAGACATGGGTGACCCGCGCCTCCAGCGGCTGCGCATAGCTGTGGACGTCGCGCGCATCGGCGCTGGTCAGGACAGGCGCGACAGCGGGCGCGGGGGCGGAGGATTGGGCGGCGAGCAGCATCGCCAGGGCGGCCAGGGACATGGGCACTCCGAATGGGACAGGATGATTGCACCATAGCCGGATTGCCGATGAATGGGAGGGCTCTGGACGTCGCGAGCCCGCATAACCAGTTAGGGGGGCATGGACGAATTGACGCTGACCGTGGTCGGAATCGACTTTCCCAATCAGGACAAGGCGCGGAGCAACCGGCGGTTCGAGCTGCTTGCCTCGGCCATCGGCGATCCGGTGAGCCTGCGCCCCGAGCCGCGCAACCGGCATGATCCCCATGCCATCGCGGTGTTCAGCGCCCGCGATGTCCAAGTCGGCTATCTCTCCGCCGAGCGGGCGCCGCTGATCGGCGCGCGGATGCGGCGCGGGGAGAAGGTGCAGGCGGTATATCAGGGCATGAAAGGCTCGGTGGCCTATATCCGGGTGCGTTTCGGCGGCGATATGCCGACCGTCCCCCGTGCGGCCGAGCCTTTGCCGGAGAGGGGTGAGGATGACGTCTTCGCCGATCCCGACGGCCCCGAATGGGGGGCGTGACGCGGGCCACAAAAAAGGGAGCCGAAACCGGCTCCCTTTCCGTCCGCCTGAGCGGTGATGGTCCGGGCGGGGTCGCCCCCGCCCGCGACGATCAGTTGCTGTCCGCGTTGTCGTCCTTGACGACCGCGACAACGCCGATGGCGACGACGCCAGCAGCGATGATGGCAGCCAGGATGCCAGCGCCGGCCAGCTTGTTGCCCTTGGCGGTCGGAGCCGAAGCGCGAACCGACTTCGAAACCGACAGGCTCGACGCCGGGTTGATCGGCGCAGCGGCGACCGGAGCAGCAACCAGAGCCGTGGCGGCGACAGCAGACAGGAACTTCATCATAATCAATCTCCCATGGCGAACGACCGCCAAGACGCGGTGGTGTTCATCGTCCCGATAGCGCAAAAGCATGGCCGCGTAAATTTGTTCCCGCACTGCATCATTTTTTAGGTGCGGGCGTGGAACAAATGTCGCAGTTGCCGGTAAGCGGACGATCGTTTCTGTGCCCGAATGATCGGGATCAGCGGCGAATGGCGGCCGTTGCCAGTCCGGCGAATATCAATGCTCCGCCGCCTGCCCGCTGTGCCCAGGCTTGCGCTCGGGGCGAGCGCAACAGTCCGCCCGCGCTCGACGCGGCCCAGGCATAGCAGCCGTCGGTCAGCGCCAGCACAAGCACGAACGTCACCACCAACATCCCGGCCTGGGACCAATAGGGGCGATGGGGATCGATGAACTGCGGCGCGAAGGCGGCAAGGAACAGGATCGTCTTGGGATGGAAGGTGCCGACGCCCAGATTGCCCAGAAAGGCGGCGCGCGGCGAAATCAGGCGCGGGCGAATCGCCACCGCATCGGCGTTTCGCGCGCGCCAGAGCCCCATGGCGCCGATGGCGATCAGATAGGCCGCACCTGCCCATTTCAGCAGCCCGAACAGGAAGGACGAGGCCGCCAGCACCGCCCCCATGCCCAGCAGGCTGGCCGTCGAGGCGGCCAGATTGCCGAGCATCAGTCCCGCCACGGAGGCAAAGGCGGTCCGCCGTCCCGATCCGATCGCATAGCCCAGGATCGCCGCGACACCGGGACCGGGAATCATCCCGATGACCAGGGTCGCCGCGACAAAGGCGAACCACAGGTCGGGGCGCATCAGCGTCCGCCGTCGCGCCGGGTCAGCGCCGCGACGCAGCTCGCCCGGTCGATCGAACTGCCATCGGGCTCGCGCGCGTCGAGATAGGTGACGCGCGGCTCGGCCCCGTCCTTGGGATAGAGATAGGCGTCGAGGACGCAGAAGCTGCCCTGGAACTGCAGCTTGCGCGCCGTGCCTTCGCGAACATCGGCATCGGGCGTGCCGAACAATTTTGTCAGCCCGGCGGCGTCCTGTCCGATGACCCGCTCCAGCCCGACACTGGTATAGGGCACGGGGACCGGGGCCATGCCGCCGCTGCGTACCGGTGCGGCGGTCTGCGGCACCGTACACCCCGCGAGCAATGTCAGGCCCAGCAGCGGCAGTGCGATAAGGCGGGTCACGCCTGTCTCCTGTGAAAGAAATGGGTCGCCATGCTCGCCCCCAGCACGGGTGCCAGCAGATTGAGTCCCGGAACCACGAACAGGGTGGCGACGGCAAGCCCCAGCAGGAAGCGCGCAGGCCCGGTCGCCTTGCGCCAGCGACGCATGGCGACGCGGTCCATGTGCCGCGCCGCCACCATGTCGCCCAGGTCGCGCGACAGCAGCCAGCCATTGACCAGCAGGAACGCCGCCGCCGTCCCGACGCCGGTCACGAGCAGCACGATGTACACGGGCAGCAGGATCAGGTTCACGACAATGACGCGCGCGGCGGAGCCCAGCCCCATGGCGGTGCCGCGCGCGAACGAAACCGGCCGGCCGCTGGCCAGCGCGTGCGGATAATGGCGGGCCTCGACCGCCGCGACGATATCGTCGGCGAACACGCCCACCACGGCCACCGCGACCGCGCGAAAGGCCAGCCACAGCGCCAGCAGCTCGACGACCAGGGTGAAGGCGGCCGACCATCCGTCCGCCTGGGCGCCCAGCCATCCGGTCAGCGCCGCGCGCATGGCGAACCACAAGGGGACACCGGCCAGCGCGAAGATCGCCAGCGTCACGGCCAGCGAACGGATCAGCACCCGGCGGATCGCCGGATCGCCCAGCTGGGCGAACGACAGGAAAAAGGCGCGGACCATGGTCCTTCGATGGCGCGGGCGGGACGTGCAAGTCAATGGCGTGCGGGGCCGCGCGGCGGCTCCCTTGCGCAGGGTTAGACGGCTGACTAGGGCGGCGACATCACAGCTTGTTTCCCGGAGTCCGTACCTTGACCAACCCCACCTACGACGTGGTGGCGATCGGCAATGCCATCGTCGACATTCTCAGCCCGGCCGAAGACGATTTCATCGCCGAGAACGGCATGACCAAGGGCGCGATGCAGCTCGTCTTCTCGACCGAGGAGGCTGATGCGCTCTATGCCAAGATGGGTCCCGGACGCGAGATTTCGGGCGGATCGGCCGCCAACACGCTGGCGGGCATGGCCGCGCTCGGCGGCAGGACCGCGTTCATCGGCCAGGTCGCCGACGATCAGCTGGGCGAGGTGTTCAGTCACGACATCCGTGCGGCGGGCGTCAAGTTCGACACGCCGGTGCGTCCCGGCCAGCCGACCACCGCGCGCTGCATGATCTTCGTCAGCCCCGATGGCCAGCGCACGATGAACACCTTCCTCGGCGCATCGCACTATCTGCCTGCCGAAGCGCTCGACAAGGCGCTGATCGCCGATGCGGCCTATCTGTATATCGAGGGCTATCTGTGGGACCCCGAAGAGCCGCGCGCCGCGATGCGTGCCGCCATCGACGTCGCGCGTGAGGCCGGGCGCAAGATCGCCTTCACCGCCTCGGCCGAGTTCGTGATCGACCGCCACCGGGCCGATTTCCACGCGCTGATCGACGGCGGCATGATCGACGTGATCTTCGCCAACGAGACCGAGATCGTCGCGCTGACCGAGACGGCGGATGTCGAGGCGGCGATCGCGTTCCTGAAGGGGAAGGTCGAGACGCTGGTCGTCACGCTCGCCGAAAAGGGCGCGCTGGCGCAGCGCGGGGACGAGCGTGTCACCGTTCCGGCGCATCCGGTCGACAAGGTCGTCGACACGACGGGCGCGGGTGACCTGTTCGCGGCGGGCTTCCTCTACGGCCAGACGAACGGCCATGACCTGAAGGCCTCGCTGACGCTGGGCGCGGCCTGCGCGGCCGAGATCATCAGCCATTTCGGCGCCCGGCCCCAGGTCGACCTGAAGGCCCTGGCCGCCAGCCTGTAAGGCTCGGCGATCAAGGCCAAATAAAAAGGCCCGGAGGAACGATCCTCCGGGCCTTTTTCGTGTCTGCGCGAAAGCCGGTCAGCGATCGAGCGGCTTGGCGATTTCCGGCTGCATCGCGGGATCGTCCACCACGTCCAGCATGCCGCGACCGACATGGCTGCGCTTGCGGCTGTAGAGGAAGTAGATCGCCAGGCCGATCGCGCCCCAGCCCGGCAGGACCAGGATCGCGACCAGCGGCAGCGAGAAATACAGATACGCGCAGCCGAGCATCGCGGCGGGTGCGACGATGAACACGGCGGGCGTGCGGAACGGACGCTTGCGGGTCGGGTCGGTCTTGCGCAGCACCATCACCGACAGCGCCACCATGAAGAACGCGAATAGCGTGCCCGAGTTGGAATAGTCCGCCAGCTTGCCGACCGGCAGGAAGGCCGAGGCCAGGGTGGCCGCAATGCCGGTCACGATCGTCACGACGTGCGGCGTGCGATAGCGCGGATGCACCGAGGCCAGCTTTTCGGGCAACAGGCCGTCACGCGCCATGGTGAAGAACACGCGGGTCTGGCCGAACATCATCATGAGCACGACCGAGGGCAGCGCCAGCGTGGCGGCGAGGCCGATCAGGTTGCCGATCTTTTCCCAGCCGATGGTGCGCAGGACATGCGCCAGCGCTTCGCGCGAGCAGGACAGCGGCTCGGTCGCGCCGCTGGCGACGATCGCCTTGCACTGCGCGGCCAGTTCCGACGTACCGGGCGACAGCACGACACCGGCGGCGTCGCGCACCGGCTGTGCCCCCAGCGGCGAGCCGATCGCGCCCGCCGATACCAGCAGGTAGAAGACGGTGCAGAACAGCAGCGACGCGATCAGGCCGATCGGCACGTTGCGCTGCGGGTTCTTGGTCTCCTCGGCGGCGGTCGACACCGCGTCGAAGCCGACATAGGCGAAGAAGATCGACGCCGCGGCCCCCGCCACGCCGGTGAAGCCGGTCGGCATGAACGGCTCGAAATGCGCGCCGTTGATGACCGGCACCGACAAGGCGATGAACAGGGTCAGCGCGGCGACCTTGATCGCGACCAGGATGGCGTTGAAGCGCGCGCTCTCGGTGGTGCCGATGACCAGCAGCCAGGTGACGAGCAGCGAGATGACGACGGCGGGCAGGTTGATGTAACCGCCCGAGGAGGGGCCGTTGACCCACTCCATCGGTATGTCGATGCCCAGCAGGTTGCGGATCTGCCCGACGACATAGCCCGACCAGCCGACCGCGACGGCCGACGCGCCGACCGCATATTCCAGGATCAGCGCCCAGCCGACCATCCAGGCGAGCAGCTCGCCCATGACCGCATAGGTATAGGTATAGGCCGAGCCCGCGACGGGGACCATCGAGGCCAGCTCGGAATAGCAGAGTGCGGCCACCGCGCAGACGAAACCGGCCAGCACGAACGACAGCATCATCCCCGGCCCCGCCTTTTGCGCGGCTTCGGAGGTGAGAACGAAGATACCCGTACCGATGACGGCGCCGATACCCAGCATGGTGAGCTGGAACGCGCCTAGCGATCGTTGCAGCCCCTTCTTCTCGGCGGTCGCCAAAATGGCGTCCAGAGGCTTAACGCGCCCGAAAATCATGAATGTCCAATCCCCCCGAGGGAAGGGCGACCCCGACATGGGACACGCCCGGCGTTTGGTGAATGATCCGGGAAGTTAGCTGCAATTTTATTACGCGCAATCCCTAAGGTGCGCGGGATGCGGTCAGGGGAGGAGAAAGGGGCTTCTTTAAGCTCCTCCCGCAGGCGGGAGGGGTTTGGGGAGGGCAGGGTGTCTCACCGAGAATATCGCCCGTGACGTTTGCCTCCCCCATCCCCTCCCGTCTGCGGGAGGGGCGTGGCAAGCCGTTAGGTTAGCGTGCCAGCATCGGCCCGAGGGGCTTGCCCGCCAGGATATGGACATGGAGATGCGGCACTTCCTGCCCCGCATCTGCGCCGATATTCGCCAGCAGCCGGTATCCGGGCTCGACCGCGCCCGCCTCACGCGCGACATGGCCGACGGCGCGGACGAAGCCTGCAATCTCCGCCTCGCTGGCGCGCGCGGAGAAATCGTCCCACGAGACATAGGACCCGCGCGGGATCACCAGGATATGGGTCGGCGCGTGCGGCGCGATGTCGTGGAAGGCGACCGCCCATTCATCCTCATAGACGCGGCTGGACGGAATTTCGTCGCGCAGGATCCTGGCGAACACATTCTGGTCGTCATAGGGCAGGGTGGCGTTGATCGGCATCGTCAGTCTCCGTCCGGTTCAGCTGGCGCGCGCCGCCTTTTCGTCATGGCCCGACACGCCCTCGCGCCGTGCCAGTTCGGCGCGGACGTCGTCCAGCGTGTGGCCGGTATCGGCCAGCAGGACGATCAGGTGGAACATCAGGTCGGCCGCCTCGGACACGATCTTGTCGGGCTGGGCCATGGCGGCGATGACGGTCTCGACCGCTTCCTCGCCCAGCTTCTGCGCGATCTTGGGCCGCCCCTTGGCGAACAGGCTGGCGGCATAGGAGGTGGCGGCATCGCCCGCTTCCCGGCGCGCGCGGATCGTGGCTTCGAGGCGGTCGAACATGTCCATGGCCGCGTGGGTGGCGCGACGAAGCCCTTACGTCAATCCTTGCGATTGCGGCGGCGCATCAGGTGACGAAGCAGCCAGACCGCGCCGATCGCAAAGACGAACAGGCCGATGTCCGACCATTCGGGGTGACTGCGCGGCTGGGGCGGACCGCTATGGGCGGTGGCGGCGGTCAGGATGGCGAGCGGCATGGGGGCGTTTTAGCAGCGTGTCGGGCGGTGGTCATCCGGGTGATTTCGTTCGCGCGAAGACGCGAGGACGCTAAGGTTTTTGGGGTTCGCGCGGAGGCGCGGAGGCGCGGAGGGGTTGGTTTTCGGGCGGGCGCTGGCCTGCACCTCTTGGCGGGTAAAAGTCTCCCGATCGATGGCGCCGGCCCTCCACCTCCGTTCAGCCTGAGCGAAGTCGAAGGCCAAGGGAATGACGGGCGGCTTGGCGGGGGGGCGGGCGTGCGCTTCGACTTCGCTCAGCGTGAACGGAGGTGGGGGAGGGCGGGCGAAAGACATGCTCCGGGTGTGGGGAGGCCAATCATAGCCTCACAACCAGACTCTCCGCGCCTCCGCGCGAACCCCAAAAGCCTTCGCGTCCTCGCGTCTTTGCCCGAACCTCAATGCGCCCGAACCGTCACCCCCGCCGCCGCGAGCGCGCGGTGCGCATCCGCGATCGACGCATCGCCGAAATGGAAGATCGACGCCGCCAGCACCGCCGAGGCATGGCCGTCGCGCACCCCCGCGACCAGATCGTCCAGCCCGCCGACGCCACCGCTGGCCACCACCGGCACGCTGGTCCGGTCGGCGATGGTGCGGATCAGCTCGAGGTCGTAACCGTCCCGCGTGCCGTCCCGATCCATAGAGGTGACGAGCAGCTCGCCGGCACCCAGCTCCGCGAGCCGCAGTGCGTGTTCGACCGCATCGATCCCGGTCGCGCGCCGCCCGCCATGGGTGAAGACTTCCCAGCCATCGCTAGTGCGCCGCGCGTCCACGCTGGCGACGCAGCACTGGCTGCCGAATCGCTCGGCGATGTCGGAGACGACTTCCGGGCGGCTGACGGCGGCGGAATTGACCGCCACCTTGTCCGCGCCTGCCAGCAACAGCGAACGCGCATCCTCCGCCGTGCGCACCCCGCCACCCACGGTCAGCGGCATGAAGCATACCGCCGCGGTCCGCCGCACCACGTCCAATATGGTGCCGCGCGCTTCATGGCTGGCGGTGATGTCGAGGAAGCAGAGTTCGTCCGCGCCCGCCGCGTCATAGGCGCGCGCCTGTTCGACGGGATCGCCCGCATCGATCAGGTCGACGAAGTTGACGCCCTTGACCACGCGCCCATTGGCGACGTCGAGACAGGGGATGACGCGCGCGCGGACGGTCATGCGGCGGCCGCCACCGACAGCGCCGCCGCCAGATCGAGCCGCCCGTCATAGAGCGCCCGCCCGGTGATGACGCCCTCCACGCCGTCCTGGTGATGGACCGCCAGCATATGGATGTCGCCGATCCCCGCGACGCCGCCGCTGGCGATGACCGGAATCCGCACCGCGCGCGCTAGATCGACCGTCGCGGGCACGTTGCAGCCCTTCAACATCCCGTCGCGACCGACATCGGTGAACAGCAGCGACGCGACGCCCGCATCCTCGAACCGGCGCGCCAGATCCTCGACCGAAACCGTCGAAACATCGGCCCAGCCGCGCGTCGCGACCATGCCGTCCTTGGCATCGACCGCGACGACGATACCGCCGGGATAGGCTTTCGCCATGTCGCGCACGAAGTCCGGGTTCTCCAGCGCGGCGGTGCCGATCACCACGCGCGACACGCCCAGGTCGAACCAGCGCTCGACATTCTCTGCTTTTCGGATGCCGCCGCCCAGCTGGACATGGCCGGGAAAGGCTTTGACGATGGCCTGCACCGCCTCGCCATTGACCGACTCGCCTGCGAACGCGCCGTCGAGGTCGACGACGTGCAGATGCTGCGCCCCCGCCTCGGCGAACAGCATCGCCTGGTGCGTGGGATCGTCACCATAGACGGTGGCGCGGTCCATATCGCCCTCGGCCAGGCGGACGACCTGGCCACCCTTCAGGTCGATGGCGGGGAAGACGATCAAGCTCACGGATGCCACTCCAGGAAACGGGTGAGGAAGGAGAGGCCATAACGCTGGCTCTTCTCGGGGTGGAATTGCGCCCCGACCACGGTGTCGCGGCCGATCGCGGCGGTGACGGGGCCGTCATGGTCGGTGGTCGCCAGCACATGCTCGCCGGTAAAGGCATAGCTGTGCAGGAAATAGGCCTCGCCCGGAACGATCAGCGGGTGCTCGCGTGTCGGGCGGACATCGTTCCAGCCCATATGCGGCACCTTCGCCGCCGGATCGCTGGGGGTGAGTCGCGTCACGCGGCCGGGAATCCAGCCCAGCCCGCGATGCTCGCCCATCTCTTCACCCGTGTCGCCAAGCAGTTGCATGCCCACGCAAATGCCCAGGAACGGCCGCGCGCGGGTGAGGGCGGCGTCGCGCAGCGCCTCCTCCAGCCCGTCGACGGCGCGCAGGTTCGCCGCGCATGCGCCGAACGCGCCGACGCCCGGCAACACGATCCGGTCGGCCTTGGCGATCACATCCGGGTCGGCGGTGATGACCACATCGCTTGCCCCCGCCGCGCGCAGGGCATTGTCGACCGAGTGGAGATTGCCCGACTCGATATCGACCAGCGCCAGCGTCACAACATGCCCTTGGTCGAGGGAATGGAGTCGGCCTTGCGCGGGTCGATCTCCACCGCCATGCGCAGCGCGCGGGCCAGGCCCTTGAAGATGCTCTCGGCGATGTGATGGTTGTTGTGGCCGTGCAGCAGTTCGACGTGCAGCGTGATGCCCGCCTCCTGCGCGAAGCTGTGGAACCAGTGTTCGATCATCTCGGTCTGGAGCGTGCCGAGCGTAGGCACGGTGAACGGCACCTTCCACACCAGCCAGGGGCGGCCCGAAATGTCGAGCGCGGTGCGGGTCAGCACCTCGTCCATCGGCGACAGCGCCTCGCCGTATCGGCGGATGCCGCGCTTGTCGCCCAGCGCCTTGGCAAAGGCCTGTCCGATCGCCAGCGCGCTGTCCTCGGTGGTGTGGTGCCCGTCGATATGCAGGTCGCCCTCGACCTTCACGGACAGGTCGATCAGCGAATGCCGCGACAGCTGGTCGAGCATATGGTCGAGAAACCCGATGCCGGTGGCGTTCTGATAGACGCCGGTGCCGTCGAGATTGACGGCGACGTCGATGACGGTTTCCGCGGTGGCGCGGTGGACGGTGGCGGTGCGCATGGCCTCCCCATAAACACCTATCCGTCCCATGCAATCTTGACCCGCGATCAAAGGCCGCTAGTCCATGGCGCATGACCGAAGGATTGCCCGACAGCCTCATCCCCTATGACGACATCGTGCAGGAGGCCCTGCGCGCCGTGGTGGGGCGTGTGCTCGGCCCGGTGGCGGAGACGGGGCACCTGCCCGGCACGCACCATTTCTATATCACGTTCAAGACGCAGGCGCCGGGTGTCGACATCCCGCAGCGGCTGGTCGAGCGATTCCCGGACGAGATGACCATCGTCCTGCAGAATCGCTTCTGGGACCTGACGGTGGACGAGAATCGCTTCTCGGTCGGCCTCAGCTTCAATCAGGTGCCGTCGAAGCTGGTGATTCCCTATTCGGCGATCACCCGCTTCCAGGACCCCGAGGTCCAGTTCGAGCTGGGCTTCCACGTCGCCGACGATCCCCAGAGCGATCCCGATCCGCATGGCTCGGCCGAGAATGACGAGCCCGTCGCCAAGCCGGTCGAGGACGGCAGCAACGTCGTCGCGGTGGATTTCAAGCGGAAGAAGTAAGGGGCGCTTAATTCCTCCCCTGCAAGGGGAGGTGGCAGGGCGAAGCCCTGACGGAGGGGGGCTTCCACGTAGGGCATTCCTTGCGGCACGCCCCCTCCACCACCGCTTCGCGGCGGTCCCCCTCCCCGTGCCGGGGAGGATCATTCCTCCCCGCGCAGGGCCTTCAGGAAGAAGGCATATTGCCAGCGCATGGCATAGGCGACCGGCCCGGTGCTGCGCCCCGCCGTATGCTCGCCGCCGGGTATGACCAGCAGGTCGAAGTCCTTGTCCGCCTTGATGAGTGCATCGACCACTTGGGTCGTGCTGGCGGGATCGACGTTGGAATCCTGCTCGCCGACGACCAGCATCAGCTTGCCCCGTAGCTGATTCGCATGGACCACGCCGGAGGCGTCGAGATAGCTCCGGTCGACCGGATAGCCGAGCCACTGTTCGTTCCAGTCGATCTTGTCCATCCGGTTGTCGAAACACCCGGCATAGGCGACCCCGGCCTTGTAGAATTCGGGGTGGAAGAGCAGCGCATTGAGCGTGCTCTGCCCGCCCGCCGATCCGCCATAGATGCCGACGCGGGAGAGATCGACGCCGGGGTCTTTGGCGGCCAGCGCCTTCATCCAGGCGATTCGGTCGGGGAAGCCGCTGTCCGCCAGATTTTTCCAGGCGACATCGTGGAACGCCTTGGCGCGGTTGGCCGTGCCCATGCCGTCGATCATCACGACGACGAAACCGAGATCGGCGAGCTGCTGCATCCCCATGACCTTGTCGCCGCCGGAGAATCCACCGAACGGCCAGAAGGCCTTGGGCACGAAACTGTCATGCGGCCCAGCATAGATATTCTCGATGACCGGATAGCGCTTGGCGGGATCGTAATCGCGCGGACGGACGACCAGGCCGTAGATATCGGTCTTGCCGTCGCGGCCCTTGGCGGTGAAGCGTTCGGGCGAGCGGAATCCGGCGGCGGTCAGCGCGGTGATGTCGCCCTTTTCCAGCGTCTGGATCAGACGGCCGTTATGAGCGTCGTGCAACTCCATCGTCTCGGGCAGGTCGGTACGCGAATAGACGTCGACATAGGTCGTCATGTCGGGGGCGAAGCGGACCTCGTGAGTCGCATTCTCCTGCGTCAGCCGGGTCAGGTTGCGGCCGTCGAAGTCGACCCGGAACCATTGCTTGTAATAGGGATCTTCGCCCGGCACGAAGCCGTTGGCCGAGAACCAGATCTGCCGCTTCTCGTCATCGACCTTGGCAATGTCGCGGACCAGCCAGTTGCCTTTCGTAATCTGGCGAACCACCCGGCCGGTCGCGCCGTCGATCAGATAGAGATGCCGCCAGCCGTCGCGCTCCGACGCCCAGAGGATTTCGCGGCCCAGCCCCTTCACGTCATGCGACCAGATACGGTCGCGAAAGACGAAGGTCTTGGCCGTCTCGGTGACGGCGGCGTGCGCCCGGCCGGTATCGGCATCGACCGCGATGATCTTCGCCTCGCCGAAGCCGCGCTTCAGGTCGTCGAAGGCGAAGCTCTTGCCGTCGGCGCGCCATTCGGGCGCGGACAGGGTATAGGCATTCGCGAACAGGCTGGGGTCGATCTCGGTGCGCTTACCGTCCGAAACGCGGAACAGCACGGGCGCTTCCTGGTCCACCGCATCGCCGGGCTTGGGATAGAGTTGCTGGACGACTTGCGGTTGGACCTTGCCCGGCGGTGCGGCGAGGACGCGGGTGACCATGCGGGCATAGCCGGGGCGGACGCGCTGGAGCGCGATATGCTGGCCGTCGGGACTCCAGGCGATGGTTTCGGGGTCGTAGAAATTGGCGGGGCTGCCGTCCTGACTGCGCCAGATCTCCTTGCCGCCACCGGCCTCGCGCACGACCAGATTGTCGTCGAGGACCAGCGCCTCCAGCCTGCGGTTGGGAGACAATCGCGGGTGGTTATCGGCAGGCACCCGCAGGTCGCGCACCACCCCGAAGCCGCGCGGGCGGCCGGGGTTTTCAGGCGGGACGATGCGACACGCCGGTCGCGCGAGGACACAGGCATAAGTGACACCGTCCTCGTAACCGATGGTGAAGCGGATTGCCGAACGGTCGGGCGTGTAGCTGAAATGCTCGAAGGGCAGGCGGAGAGGCTCGACCGGCTTGCCCATGACCTTGGCGAGCGCGGGTGCGAGCGCGGCGGCGTCGAAGGCGGGGGCCTTGGCACGGGTATTGGCGTCCACATCGACAAAGGCGAAGCCGCCCGCCACCGTCTTGCGATAATGGAAATGTCGCCCGTCCGCGTCCCATTCGGCGGGGGAGGTGATGTCGCGGGTTAGCCATTGCCATTGCTCGCGAAGCGCCAGCGACCGGGCGATCCGGTCGGGCACCGACTGCGCGGCGACGGGCGTGGTGGTCAGCAACAGGATAAGGGCAAGGCGCTTCAACGCGCGGCTCCGATGGTGAAGCTGTAGGTCAGCGGCTGGAGCGCGATGCGATAGGGCATGTGCGCGCGGCCATCGAGGTTCCAGCCGGTATCGCCGCCGACCCCGACCTGGGCGGCATCGATCAGCAGCGTACCGTCGCCATGCGGGCGGATATCCGAGCTATGCGCCTGAGCGGGCGGCTTCATCGCGAGGTCGCTGTACGGGAAGGGCAGGGCGTTGACCGACAGCGGCTGCGCGCCCGTGACGCGAAGGCCCGTCCCGGTGCCGGTCAGTTGGATCCAGCGCACATCGGTCTTGTTGCCGCTCTCCTGCGGGCGGGCATAGTCGTGATACTGATCCGCCAGCTTGCCGTCCCAGTGTGCGATCATCGCGCCCGTCTTACGATCGGCATAGCTTTCCCACGGGCCGCGCCCGAACCAGCTGACCTGCGTGAATTGCTGCCCCGGCGTCGCGAAGGCGAGACCGACGCGCAACGGATCGGGCAGCGTCATGCGCAGCGGCGTGAAGCGCACCGTCGCGGTCGCCGCGCCGTCGGGCGCCATGGTCCAGCGGGTCTGCATCTTCACCGATCCGACGCCCATGTCGTGATCGACGATGATGGCATTGCCCTCCTGCCGGATGGCGTCGAGGCGGCGATGGTCGGAGAAATATTGCCACATCGCATGGCTCTTGGGCACGCCCGCGCCCACGTCATTGTCGGTCGGCGAACGATAGAAATTGGGCGCGCCGCCGGTCAGCAGCGTCCTGCCGTCGCGCGCATAGCGGCGGACCAGGCCGGTCGTCCGGTCGATCTCCAGCACCGCATTGCCCGCCTTGAGGGTCAGCGCATCGGCGCTTTCCTCCGGCGCGACCGATCCGGCGGGGACGGCGGCGAAGGTCGGAGCGGACAGCGCGAACTGCTCCCAGCCGATGACCTGTCCTGCGGGCAGAGGCGGAATCGCGCCCGCCCTGGTCCGCGCGCGCAGGATCAGCGAGCGCTCGGCGCTGGCGACCTTGGCGGGCGGCAGGGTGAAGGACAGCGGCGCGGTCTGCCCAGCCGCGACCGAGGGCGTTGCGATGCTCCCCTTCGCCGTCTCAACGCCATTTTCCAGCACCGCCCAGTCCAGCGTGAAGCGCGACAGGTCGATATGGTCGTGGCGATTGACCACCTGCCAGCCGCCGCCCGCATGAGTGAAGGTGATCGGCGACTGGACATGCGCCATCTCATAATATTCGGGATCGGGGGTGCGGTCGGACTGGATCACCCCGTCGCCGACCGGGCTGTCGTCGCCGTGCAGCCCGGCGTCCTTCGGATCGGGATCATAGTCCAGGCCCTGGCCCCAATAGGGGCGCCCGCCCTTGTCCTTCAGGATCATCGTCTGGTCCACCCAGTCCCAGACGAAGCCGCCCTGCAATTTCGGGTACTTGCGGAAGGTGTCCCAATAGCCCTGGAAGTCGCCCAGGCTGTTGCCCATCGAATGGGCATATTCGCACAGGATCAACGGCTGGGCGAATTCGGGCCGCTGGGCATAGTCGGCCAGCTTTTCGACATCGTCATACATGGGCGCGAAGATATCGACGTACGAATTGGTCGGGTGCCGCCACCCGCTCATGCTGTAGCCGAGGAAGTTGATGAGCCGCGTCTTGTCATGGTCGCGGACCCATTTGGCCGCCGCCTCGAAATTGGGGCCGACGCCGCTTTCATTGCCCAGCGACCAGAAGATGACCGAGGGGTGGTTGCGGTCGCGCTCGACCATGCGCTGCACCCGGTCGAGATGCGCGGCGGCCCATTCGGGCTTGTGGCCCAGATTCAGCGTGGGATCGCCCTTTTCCTGGGTGAGGCTGAGATAGCCGTGGCTCTCGATATTGGCCTCGTCCATCACGTAGAGGCCATATTCGTCGGCCAGATCGTACCAGCGCGGGTCGTTGGGATAGTGCGAGGTGCGGACCGCGTTGATGTTGGCGGCCTTCATCAGTTCGATATCTTTCCGCATCGTCGCCTCGGACACGACGCGGAAGGTATGCGGGTCATGCTCGTGCCGGTTGACGCCGCGGATCATGATCCGCTTGCCGTTCACCCGCACCTCGCCCCCGGCGATCTCGACGGTGCGGAAGCCGATGCGGCGGCTGGTCGCCTCGATCAGCTTGCCCTTGGCATCGAGCAGTTCGACCAGCAGCGTGTAGAGGTTGGGGTCCTCGGCGCTCCACCTCTTCACGGCCGGAACCTCGGCGGTGATCGTCGCAACGGTGCCGGTCGGCGTCGCGGTGCGGGTCAGGACGGTGCGCTTGCCGTCGAGCAGGGTCGCGCGCACGGCCGTCGCCTGCGCCGCCCCCGCCAGATCGACCTGCGCCGACAGCGTGCCGTCGCGATAGTCACGGGTCAGCCCGGCATCGATGGTCAGGTCGCGGATATGCGTCTGCGGCGCGGCGTAGAGGGTGATCGACCGTTCGATCCCGTTGACCCGCCAGAAGTCCTGATCCTCCAGATAGCTGCCGTCCGCATGGCGATAGAGTTCGATCGCGATGGTGTTCCTGCCCGGCCGGGCGGCGCGGCTGATGTCGAATTCGGTGGGGAGCTTGGAGTCCTCGGAATAGCCGATCTTCTGGCCGTTGACCCACAGATAATAGGCCGCGCCCGCCGCCCCGACGTTCAGCAGCAGCCGGCGTCCGGCGAAATGCGCAGGCACCGTGAAGTCGCGGCGATAGGAGGCGACCTCGTTCAGCCGATGCTCGATGAACGGCTCGTTGCGGGGAAAGGGATAGCCGCTGCCGACGAAGACCGGGCGGCTCAATCCCTGCGCCTGGAGGATGCCGGGCACCGCCACCTCGCGCCAGCTCGACACGTCGCGCGCCGGGTCCTCGAAGCCGACCGGCCGCGCCTCGGGATTGGGGGACATGTGGACCCGCCACATCCCGTCGAGCGACAGGTGGTAGCGCGACTTCGCCACGTCACCGGCCAGCGCGGCGGCGCGCGACTCGAACCCGGCGAAGGTCGTGTGCATCGGCTCGTTGCCGATATGGTTGACGGCGGGGTTCTCCCAGTCGGGCCGGGCGGCGGCGGTTTGGTCAGGGGCCGTCTGGGCGGCGGCGGTGCCAGCTATCAGGACTGACATGCTCGCGCTCAGCCAAAGCCTGGTGCCTGTCTTCATCCTGTCCTCCCGATCCATATGGCGGCCAACGCTATATTATACGGAATACGAATGCAAAGTCCGGCAATCGCGTCTTGCCAATTATGATATAATGTATCAATAGGCGCTTATGGTCGACGACGCTTCCCTGTCCCGCAGCCATCATGGCGGATTTAGGCATATGGATGCGCTGGCCATCTCGGCCTCGACGCTATGCCTGATCCATTGCCTGGTCCTGCCGGTGTTGATCGCCTTTCTGCCCGCCATCGCCGAATGGGCCGATCTGGGGGAGGCATTCCATATCGTCATGCTGGCGCTGGCCGTGCCGCTCAGCGGGCTGACGCTGTTCGGCGGTTGGCGGCGGCACCGGGTCGTCTTCCCGATGATCGCGGGGGCGGTTGGCCTGATCCTGCTGATGCTCGGGCTCGTGTTCGAGGGGCAGGGGGCGGGAACCGCGCTGACCGTCGCGGGCGGGCTGGTACTGGCCGTCGCGCATGTCGCCAATCTGCGCGCCACCAATCTGCATCGACTGATGACCCTGTAAAAAAGGACGTGTTGCCCATGTCGAAAGCCGTTCCCCGCGCCGTTGCGGCTGCGCTGATCGGAGTCGCCTGTACTGCCGTCATGGCCCAGCCGCGGGAAGGCGACGAGCCGTCCCATTATCTGCCCGCCACCGGCTTCGATTTGCTCGCCGTCCTGCCGCCCGCGCCCAGGCCGGACGATGCGCGCGGGAAGGCCGACCGGGCGATCTTTCGCCAGACCCGCCGGTTCGTCGGCTCGCCCCGCTGGGCGATGGCGACCAATGACGTAAAGCTGGGCGAGGCCGATATGGCGCGCGATTTCTCCTGCGCGCTGGGGATCGCGCTGACCCCGCAGAACGCGCCCGCGACGATGCGGCTGATCGACGGCGCAGGGTCGGACACCGCGCGCGGATCAGGCATCGCCAAGCGCTATTACAAGCGGCAGCGCCCCTATCTGATCGATCGCGGCCCGACCTGCCAACCGGCCAGCGAGTTGAAGGGCAGCTACGACTATCCCTCGGGCCACACCACGGCGGGCTGGACCTGGGCGATGCTGCTGGCCGAGATCGCGCCCGACCGCGCCGCGCCGATCCTGGCGCGGGGGCGGGCCTTTGGCGAAAGCCGGATCGTCTGCGGAGTCCACAATGCCAGCGCGGTCGAGGCGGGGCGGCTGTCGGCGACGGTGACGCTGACCGCCGTATCGCAGAACCCGGCCTTCCAGCGCGACCTCGCCGCGGCCCGGGCCGAAGTGGATGCGCTGCGCCGCAATCCGGCCACGCCGCGCCCCGATCCCGCCCTTTGCCAGCGTGAAGCCGCATTGGTCGCCCAGCCGATTTTCTGACCCCGCCCCTTGACCGCGACGCGCCGTTTCGCGCAGGCGCGCTGCGTTCAAGCAAAGCGACTGGCGGGAGAATGGAATGACCGAGGCACAGGACCGGATCGTCGCAGGGGTCGAATTGGGCGGTACGAAATCGATTGTGCTGATCGGGCGCGGGCGCGACATCCTGGTGTCGGAACGCCTGCCGACGACCACCCCCGCCGTCACCCTGGCCGCCCTGCACCAGCGCCTGGCCGAATGGCGCGAGCAGTATAAGCCCGAGGCGCTGGGCATCGGCAGCTTCGGCCCGATCGCGCTCGACAAGAGCGATGCGGATTATGGCCATATGCTCGCCACCCCCAAGCCCGGCTGGGCGGGCGCGGACGTGGCGGGTGCGCTGGCCGAGGGCTTTGGCGAGCGGGTCGCGATCCATACCGACGTGACCGGCGCGGCGCTGGCCGAGGGGCAGTGGGGCGCGGCGCGCGGCCTGTCCGACCATGTCTATGTCACGGTCGGGACCGGCGTCGGCATGGGCATCATCGTCAACGGCCAGCCGGTGTCGGGCCGGATGCACCCCGAGGCGGGCCATGTCCGCGTCCGCCGCATGGCGGGCGACGACTTTGCGGGGGCCTGTCCCTTCCATGGCGATTGCCTGGAGGGACTGGTCGCGGGGCCGGGCATCGCGGCGCGCGTCGGTCGCCCGGCACAGGAACTGGCGGCGGACGATCCCGCCTGGACCTTCGTCGCGGATGCGCTGGCGGAGAGCTTTGCCGGGCTGTTCCTGACGCTGGCGTGCGGTCGGATCGTGATCGGCGGCGGCGTGGGCGTCGGCCAGCCGCAGCTGCTCGACATGGTGCGCGCGGGTGTCGTCGAGAAGCTGTCGGGCTATCTGCCCTTCATCAATACGGCCGAGGTCGCCAACCGCATCGTCCATGCGCAATTGGGCGACCAGGCCGGGCCGCTGGGTACGCTGGCGCTGGCACGCACGGTGCTGGATTGACCTGAAATCCTCCCCGGCACGGGGAGGGGGGCCATGCGCAGCATGGTGGAGGGGGCGTGCCACGAGGTACGACCTGCGTGGAAGCCCCCCTCCGTCAGGGCTTCGCCCTGCCACCTCCCCGTGCCGGGGAGGATGAGATTCCGCTGTCCTACAGTGAACCGATATGGTTCCTCCTTTCCCTTCAACGGGGGGAAGGCATCATGGGGCAGGGGGACGAAGTGCGTGTCGACGCTCTGATCGCGCAGGTCATCGCGCGCGAGGGGGATTATAGCGACCATCCCGCCGATCGCGGCGGCGCGACTCGGTTCGGCATTACCGAGGCGGTGGCGCGCGCCGACGGCTATACCGGGCCGATGCGCCGCCTGCCGCTGGCACGGGCGGAGGCCATTTACCGCCGCCTCTACTGGACCGCGCCCGGCTTCGACCGGGTGGCCGCCCATGCGCCCCGGCTGGCGGAGGAACTGTTCGACACCGGCGTCAATATGGGGCCGAACATCGCCACCGCCTTCCTGCAACGCGCGCTGAATGCGCTGAACCGCGGTGCGCGCGACTATCCCGATCTGACGGCGGACGGGCGGATCGGAGCGGCGACGCTGGCCGCGCTCGACGCCTTCCTGCGCCATCGGGGCGCGGCGGGCGAGGTCGTGCTGCTCAAGGCGGTCGAGGCGCTGCAGGGCGAACGTTATCTGACGCTGGCTGAGCAGCGACCCGCCAATGAGGCATTCCTCTATGGCTGGCTGGCGGACCGGCTGTCATGAGCGGGGACGATGCGACCGATGCCTGGACCCGCCGGGCGCGGCCGACCTTTCTCTACGTCATGTATGCGCTGCTGCTCTGGAGCATCCCGATGGGACTGCTGGCGGGCGTGCGGCCCGGCATGGCGGCGGCGATGGTGCGCGGGATGGCGCAATATCTCGCCGCCATTCCCGAGCCGCTCTACGCGCTCTTCGGCACCGGCTATCTGGGCTATACGGTCGCGCGCGAATGGGGGAAATCGCGTCAGTAGAAGCGCTTGAGCGTCAGCGTCCGGTCCTGCCCGTCGCAGGTGCGCAAGGCGACCACCGTGCCCGGCTTGCCCACCGTCCAGCGGGCGATCGGGCTGTCGACATAGTCGCGCGGGATGGGCTGTCCGTCGATGGCGCAGATCGTGTCGCCCTCGCGCCAGCCGCTCGCCGCCGCCGGGCCGCCGCGCATGACGTGCAGCACGCGCAGGCGGTCGCCCGCCACGCCCATCAACAGCCCGGCGGTCGATCGCTGGGCGGGCATGTCGGCCTGGGGGCCGGGCTTCAGGATCATCCGGCCCGCGCCGGGGTCGAGCAGCACGCGATAGCGTTGCAGAAAGCCCGATCCGATCCGCCCGGCCGCGCCGACCGACTCGCTGAAGCCCTGGGCCGGTTCGACCCGCACCTCCACTCCATGCGCGGTCAGGTTGCCGAGCCGCACGCTCGGCACGATCGCAAGGTCGTTGACCGTCGGCCCCGCCAGTCCGAAGCCGATCGCGGTGGTGGTCGGCAACGCGGTCAGCTTCGCCGCCCGCCAGCCCGCCTGGGTGACGGTCAACGCCGAGCCGTCGCCGGTATCGACGATGACTGGAGACAACTTCGCCGTGCCCAGCCCGACCATGCTTTCATAGACGCGCCGCTCGGTCGACACGGTCAGCGGCGCGGTCGCGCCGGTAAAGGGCATGCGCCCCGATGGGATCAGGCGGAACCGCTTGGCGGCATAATCGATGTCCAGCGCATGGGCTGCGAGCAGGTCGCGCCCGACCAGCAGGTCGACGGGCGTCGCATCCCCGGTGGCCAGCGCGGGCAGCGGCGCGACCACGACCCCGCCGCCCTTGCGGGTCAGCCCGCCCAGCGACAGGCTGCGCGTCGGCATCCACCCGATCGCCACCGCCCCGCCGATCGCGCTGGCCTGCCCGCCGGGCCGCACCTTGGCCCTGGCGGCGACGGGCGAGCCTTGCGAAAGCAGCGTGAAGCTGACCCCGGTGTCGAGGATCGCGCTCACCTTCTGCCCGTCGATGGTCATGGCAAAGCGGATCTGGTTGCCCGGCGTCAGCTGGAACGGAATCCAGCGCTTCTCGGCATCGGATGAGAGGGTCGAAACCCCCGGATCGCGCGCGGCGGCGGCGACGACATCCTCCTGCGCCGGTGCCGCCTTGGGCTCGCGGGGAGCCATCATGGCGGCGGTCAGCAACAGGGGAATGGGGGCGAAATAGAGCAGCGAACGCATCACGCCCCAACGCCTAACCGAACCGGAGGCTGCGCGCGAGGTGGTGACGGTGATCTCTCACGGATCGCCCGTACGCTACTGTCCATCTGATTAGCCCCTTTATGGGCTAATATTGAAATTACCCCGTTTTTGGGTCAAAAGAGGAAATAACCCGTTTTCGGGTGAATGATATGGGTGAAAATACTGCCGATGTCTTGTTATGCCGTTCTGATGGGCGATCTGGTCGATAGCGAAGGCCATGACGATCCCGAACAGCTTCACGCCGCGTTCAATGCGGCGATCGAGCGGCAGAATGCGGGCCTTGCCGCCGATATGATGTCGCCGCTGACCATCACCCTGGGGGATGAATTTCAGGGGCTGCTGACGTCGCTGGACGCCGCCGCTCGGGCCGCGCGGGCCGTTCGTTTCGACCTGATGCGTCAGGACATCGATTGCCGGTTCGTCATTGGCCTGGTCGACCTGAAGACCCCGATCAACTCTGAGCGTGCCTGGAACATGATGGGGCCGGGCTTCGCCGCCGCGCGCGAAAGGCTGGGGGAGAAGCGTTCTTCCAGCCGCTACCGCTTCTCCATACCGCAGGATGCCCTATTGGAAACGCTGCTGGACGCCATCGGTGGAAGCCTAAGCGCCATCGAACGCGGCTGGTCCGTAGCGCAGCGTGACGTCATCATCGCCTTGTCCGAGGGCGCTTCGGTCGCCGACGTGGCGCAGGCGCGCGACGTCGGCATCCCCAATGTCTACAAGGTGCGCAGCGCCGGGGACTATGATCGTTACCTGACCGAATGGGACGCGGTTCACACGGCGCTGGCGGACCTGGATCTTCGCTACGGGCTGGTGGGGACGGACGGATGATGCATATCCTGCTTTACACCGGCGTAGCGCTGATCGCGCTGATCTGGCTGGGCAACGAACTCTGTCGGGGCATTTTCAGCCTGACGGGGCTGAAGGATTCGATCGCGCATCTGCCCACGCCCGTTCACAGCGCCGGGCGCTGGATCGGGGCTTTCGAGCGGTTGATCCTGGCGGTCGGCATCATCGCGCACAGCTGGGAAATCCTGGCCGCCGTCATCGCGCTGAAGACCGTTGCACGGTTCAAGGATATGGACGAGCGGGCCTTCGCCGAATATTTCCTCGTCGGCTCGCTGTTCAGCATTTTCTGGACCATGCTCGTGACCAGTGCGTGGCTGGCCTATGACCACAGGGTCGGCGGCGACGTTCGGAAGCATGCCGAACAATATATGGGGATCGAGGCCAGGAAGGACTGATCCCCTACAGGCATGCCTCCAGCAGCGCCTTGTCGAAGCCGAACTGCCTGGCCTTGTCCAGCGTATAGGGGCGCAGGCCCGATGAGCGATATTCGCCGATGATCTTCCCGTCGGTGCCTTCGTCCAGATATTCGAAGGCGAACAGCTCCTGCGTGACGATCACCGGGCCTTCCATGCCGATCACCTCGGTGATGTTGGTGACGCGACGACTGCCGTCGCGCAGGCGCTTGACCTGGACGACCATGTCGACCGAGTCGGCGATCTGGCGGCTGATCGCCTCCTTGGGCACCTTGATGTCGGACATCATCACCATATTCTCCATGCGGGCCAGCGCCTCGCGCGGGGAATTGGAGTGGAGCGTACACATCGACCCGTCATGGCCGGTGTTCATCGCGGCCAGCAGGTCGAAACATTCCGAGCCGCGAATTTCGCCCAGGATGATCCGGTCGGGCCGCATGCGCAGCGCGTTCTTCACCAGGTCGCGGATGCTGATCTCGCCCTGGCCTTCGAGATTGGCGGGACGGGTTTCCAGCGGCAGCCAGTGCGGCTGTTGCAGGCGAAGCTCGGCCGCGTCCTCGATGGTCAGCACGCGCTCGCCCGGGTCGATCATCTTGGACAGGGCGTTCAGCATCGTCGTCTTGCCCGAGCCGGTGCCGCCCGAAATGATGATGTTGAAGCGCGACGCCCCCGCGATCTTCAGCAGCGTCGCCATGTCCTGGCTCATCGATCCGCCGCTCGCCATCATGTCGAGCGTGATCGGCTTGGCGGAGAATTTGCGGATCGAGATGGCCGTGCCGCGAAGCGACAGCGGCGGCACGATCACGTTGACGCGGCTGCCGTCCTTCAGGCGCGCATCGGCCAGCGGCGTGGTCTGGTCGACGCGGCGGCCGACCGAATTGACGATGCGCTGCGCGACCTGGAACAGATGCTCCTCGTCGCGGAAACGGATATTGGCCAGCTCCAGCCGGCCTTTGCGCTCGACATAGGTCTGCTCGGGGCCGTTGACCATGATGTCGGTGATGTCGGCGTCGGCCAGCAGTTCCTCGAGCGGCCCCAGGCCCAGCAGCTCGTCGACCAGCACCTTTTCCAGCGCGAACTGCTCGCGCCGGTTGAGCGTCAGCTTCAGCTCGGCCAGCACCTCGCCGATGATCGGGCGGAATTCCTCGGCCAGTTCGTCCTTGCCCAGTGTCGCGGCAGCCTCCGGGTCGACACGTTCCAGCAGGCGGGGGAGGACCTGTTCCTTGATCCGGTGGATCGACGCCTCGAACCCCTCGCCGCGTGCCGGGGTCGGATCGATGGACGCGGCCTGGCGTTCGGCCAGCCGCTGCATCGCATCGGCGGCGGTGCCGGGCGCGGCGATCGCGCCTTCCAGTGCGGACAGCGGCGGGAATTGCGAGGCACCGCCGGGGCCGGGCGAATCGGACTCGGGGCGGGTGATCGGACCGGGGCCGTGCATCGGGCGCGCCACGCCAAAGGCCGGACGCCCACCGCCCGCGCTTCCCAAACCCTGACGGCGACCGAACGCACTCATCCCGACATTCCCCATGGCATCCGGCCATTCCCTAAATGGCAAGATTTACCATATGCCTAACCGATCCCGGTTGCAGGCGGTGGAATGGGCGGGATATGGCCCTGTCCGATGCTGAGCCGGTTCGTCCTTGCCGTCCTCCTGACCCTGGTCGGACTGTCGCCCGCGCTGGCCGGGGCGGACGATATCGCCGCGACCGCGCGCGGGGTGGTGCGGGTCGTCACCATCGCGATGGTCGACGACCAGGTGGCCGGGTTCGGCCATGGCTCGGGCTTCGCAGTCGCGCCCAATCGGATCGTCACCAACGCGCATGTCGTCGAACTGGCCGAGCGCTATCCCGACAATGTCGTGATCGGGGTGGTGCCGTCGGAGGGCAGCAAGTCCTATCAGGGCCGGGTCATCGCCTATGATTCGCGCCGCGACCTGGCGCTGATCGAGGTGAGCGAGGCCAGGTTGCCGCCCGTCGCCCTGTTCACCGGCCCCGTGACCGAGGGGGATCAGGTCATTGCGCTCGGCTATCCCGGCAATGTCGACCTGGCGACGGCGCAGTCGGCGGCGGACTATATCCGCCCGCTCTCGCCCGTCCGGTCCCAGGGCGTCGCCTCGGGCCGTCGCGCGCTGACCGGCATCGAGGTGCTGCTCCACACCGCCAGCATCGCGCGGGGCAATTCGGGCGGGCCGCTGCTCGATCCGTGCGGGCGGGTGATCGGGGTCAATTCGGCGCTGACGCGCGCCGATGACGGTGATTCGACCTTCGGCTTCGCGATCGCCGACACTGAGCTGATGGCGTTCCTGCGCGAGGCGAAACAGCCCTATGCGTCGGTCGGCGTGCCCTGCACCTCGATCGAGGAGCGATTGCGCGAGGACAGCGCGGCGGATGCGCGCGCGATCGCCGATGCCGCGGCCGCCAAGCGCGAGGCGGCCAATGCCGCCGCGCTGCGCCGCGAGGAAGCGCTGAACGCCGCGCGGGGGCAGGCGGAGCGGCTGCGCGAGAATGTCATGGCGGTCGCGGCGCTGCTGCTGGTCGGCGGCGCATTGGCGGTCGGCGCGGCCGGGCTGCTGGAATCACGGGGTTCCCGGCGCGCGGCGATCTGGACCGTTTCGGCGGGCGGCACCGCCATCGTCGCGGCGGTGGTCGTCTTCCTGCTGCGCCCCTCCGCCGAGATCCAGTTGCCGCGCGAGACGATGACGACGACCGCGGGGCCAAGCGCGCCCGGCGCGGCGATCGGCCCGATGATCTGCACCCTGATCCCCGATCGCAGCCGGATCACCGTCTCCTCGACCGCCGAGGCGCGGCTGGACTGGGGCGCCAATGGCTGCGTCGATGGTCGCGTCCAGTATCTGGAGGGCGAGGGCGGCTGGCAGCGGGTCATCGTGCCCGAGGAGGAGCCGACCGTGACCGTCGCGCGCTTCGATCCGGTTACGCGCACCTATACCCAGACCCGTTACATGCTGCCCGCGACCACCATGGAGGCGATCCGCAAGCTGCATCAGCCCAGCACGCCGAACGCCTGCGTGAAGACCGACAAGGCGCTCCAGAATCTGGAGAGCGAACAGGCCCAGATCCGCCAGCAGCTGCCCCCGCTGCCCAATGAAAAGCTGGTCTATAGCTGCCGCTCGGGCCGCTGACCGGCCCCGAATCGTCAGCTGGCGTCTAGCAACGCCCGCGACACCGCCTCGATGAAGGACAGCCGCCGCGCGGGTTCGGGGAGCAACGGGTCGGGGGCTTCGGTGGAGGCGACGATCCGGGCGATACGATCATGCATATTCGTGTCCGCTGGGCGAATGCTCGCGCCGGGCAGGGAGCGGGCAAGCGTCTGTTCGTCGTCCTCGAACGCGATCCGCGCAATTCCCCGGTCGGTCGTCGCGACCAGGAGCGGCCCCATCGGCGACGGAACGACCGCCCAGACGATGCTCACCCCTTCGCCGCCGCGTCGCCATTGCCCCGGCGCCATGCCGAGCCGCTGGTCGCTGTCCGCATAGAAGCGGCTGGGTGCGGCATAGCCCGCTTCGTACAAAGCGGCGGTGATACTCGGTTCGGCGGCGAGCGCCCGTGCGGCGCGGGCGGTGCGCCGCGCCCGCGCATAGGCGGCGGGCGTGACGCCGGTCGCGCGCTTGAACAGCCGGTGGAAATGATGCGGGGCATAGCCGACCCGCGCGGCCAGCGTGCCGAGCGCGGGCGGCGCCTCGGCCGCATCGATCAGGGAGATTGCCGCCGCCACCGCCTGCCGGTCGCGGGTCACTTCGTCGGGCAGGCAGCGCAGGCAGGCGCGGAACCCCGCCGCGCGCGCGGCCTGCGGCGTGTCCAGGAACCGGACATGCTCGCGCCGGGGCCGCCGGGCCGCGCAGCTCGGGCGGCAATAGATGCCGGTGGTCTTCACCGCGACGACGAAACGGCCATCGGCGGAGCGGTCGCGCGCGTCGAACGCGGCCCAGGCGGCGTCCTCGTCGAGCGGTTCGGGCGGGGTGTCGGTCATGGCCGGGTGGTTCTGGCAAAATCCATTGTGGCTTTCATCCCACGGCTTGCGGCCAAAGCTCTCACGCTTGCGTCACCAACCTGTCATAACATGTGCCACGCAGCTTGCATCCAAAGGTTCCCGATGCTAACCGCCCGCCAACCCATCGGAGGCGCGTTTTTCGCGCCCCGTTCCCCATGGGGCCAACCCGTTCGTTGTTCGAGGAATTCGCATCCGTGGAGATGTCCGGCGGTACTATAAGCGGCACAGGCGGCATCCAGGCGAGCCTGGGTGGTCGTTATGCGCTCGCGCTGTTTGAAACGGCCGAACAGAGCCGTTCGATCGACACGATCGAGGCGAGCCTCGTGACCCTGCGCGACGCGCTGGCCGCCGACAAGGATCTGGTCGCGCTGACCAAGAGCCCGGTCGTGGCCCGTGGTCAGGCGGTCAAGGCGATCCTGGCGGTCGCCGACACGCTGGGCCTGGACGGGGTGACCAAGAATTTCCTCGGCGTCCTCGCCGAGAATCGGCGCCTGTCGGCGCTGCCGCAGATCATCCGTGCCTTTCGCCAGCTGGCCAGCCGCCATCGCGGCGAGGTCGCGGCCGAAGTGACGAGCGCCCACCCGCTGACCGAGGCCCAGGTCGCCGAGCTGAAGCAGCAGCTGCGCACCCGCGTCGGTCGCGAGGTGTCGGTCGACCTGTCGGTCGATCCCGACCTGCTCGGCGGGCTTGTCGTCCGCATCGGTTCCCAGATGATCGATAGCTCGATCCGCACCCGTTTGAATGCGCTCGCCAGCGCGATGAAAGGCTGACGTTCCCATGGATATCCGCGCCGCAGAAATCTCCAAGGTCATCAAGGACCAGATCGCCAATTTCGGCACCGAGGCCCAGGTCAGCGAGACCGGCCAGGTGCTGAGCGTCGGTGACGGCATCGCGCGCATCTACGGCCTCGACAATGTCCAGGCGGGCGAGATGGTCGAGTTCGCCAATGGCGTGCAGGGCATGGCCCTCAACCTCGAAGCCGACAATGTCGGCGTCGTGATCTTCGGCTCGGACGCCGAGATCAAGGAAGGCGACACCGTCAAGCGTACCGGCACCATCGTCGACGTGCCGGTCGGCCGTGGCCTGCTGGGGCGCGTCGTGGACGGCCTGGGCAACCCGATCGACGGCAAGGGTCCGATCGAGGCGACCGAGCGTCGCCGCGTCGAGGTCAAGGCGCCGGGCATCATCCCGCGCAAGGGCGTGCATGAGCCGGTCCAGACCGGCCTCAAGGCGATCGACGCCCTCGTCCCCGTCGGCCGTGGCCAGCGCGAGCTGATCATCGGCGACCGTCAGACCGGCAAGTCGGCCGTCGCGATCGACGCCTTCATCAACCAGAAGACGGTCAACGCCGGCACCGACGAGTCGAAGAAGCTCTACTGCATCTACGTCGCCGTGGGTCAGAAGCGCTCGACCGTGGCGCAGCTGGTCAAGACGCTCGAAGAGAATGGCGCGATGGAATATTCCATCGTCGTCGCCGCGACCGCGTCGGAGCCCGCCCCGCTGCAGTTCCTCGCGCCCTATACCGGCACCGCGATGGGTGAATATTTCCGCGACAACGCGATGCACGCGCTGATCGTGTTCGACGATCTGTCGAAGCAGGCCGTCGCGTATCGCCAGATGTCGCTGCTGCTGCGCCGTCCGCCGGGCCGTGAAGCCTATCCGGGCGACGTGTTCTATCTGCACAGCCGTCTGCTCGAGCGTGCGGCCAAGATGAACGACGCCAACGGCGCCGGTTCGCTGACCGCGCTGCCGATCATCGAGACCCAGGCGGGCGACGTGTCGGCCTATATCCCGACCAACGTGATCTCGATCACCGACGGCCAGATCTTCCTCGAAACCGACCTGTTCTTCGCGGGCATCCGTCCGGCGATCAATGTCGGCCTGTCGGTCAGCCGCGTCGGCTCGGCCGCGCAGACCAAGGCGATGAAGAAGGTGTCGGGCTCGATCAAGCTGGAGCTGGCCCAGTATCGCGAAATGGCCGCCTTCGCGCAGTTCGGCTCGGACCTCGACGCCTCGACGCAGAAGCTGCTGAACCGCGGTGCGCGCCTGACCGAGCTGCTCAAGCAGCCGCAGTTCAATCCGCTGCCCTTCGAGGAGCAGACGGCGTCGATCTTCGCGGGCACCAACGGTTACATCGACAATGTGCCGGTGGCGCAGGTCGTGCGCTACGAAGCGGCGATGCTGGCGTACCTGCGCAACGATCATGCCGATGTGCTGGCGATGATCCGCGACACCAAGGATCTGGGCGACGAGGCCAAGGGCAAGCTCAAGGCCGCACTCGATCAGTTCGCGAAGATCTTCGCGTAAAGCAGACATAGCCCTCTCCCCTGGTGGGAGAGGGTTGGGTGAGGGGGCGCCCTAAGCGACCCCGCCCGTGGCAAACCCTCACCCCGACCCTCTCCCGCGAGGGGAGAGGGAGGCAGAAGGACGAAGATGGCGAGCCTCAAGGCCCTCAAAATCCGGATCAACTCGGTCAAGTCGACCCAGAAGATCACCAAGGCGATGAAGATGGTCGCCGCCGCCAAGCTGCGCCGCGCGCAGGAGTCGGCGCAGAACGGCCGTCCCTATGCCGAGCGTCTCGAAGCGGTGATGGCCGGCATGGCTGCGCGCGTCGGTGGCGTCGGTGCGTCGCCGCTGCTGGCGGGCACCGGCAAGGACGATGTCCAGCTGCTGGTCGTCGCCACCTCGGAGCGTGGCCTGGCGGGTGCGTTCAACACCAACATCGTCCGCGCCGCGCGCCGCAAGGCCGAAGAGCTGACCGCGCAGGGCAAGACGGTGAAGTTCTACCTCGCGGGCAAGAAGGGGCGCGTGCTGAAGCGCTTCTTCCCGAACGCAATCCTCGCCGATCATGACATGAGCGCGATCAAGGCGCCCAAGTTCGACGACGCCCGCGAGATCGCCGACGACCTGATCGCCCGTTTCGAGCGCGGCGAGTTCGACGTCGCGCACCTGTTCTACTCGAAGTTCGTCTCGGCACTGGTGCAGGACCCCGTCTCGCAGCAGCTGATCCCGGTGCCGATGCCCGCGCCCAGCAAGGCCGAAACCTCGGTCGAGGCGGTCGCCGAGTTCGAGCCAAGCGAAGAGGATATCCTCGACGCGCTGCTGCCGCGCAACGTCGCCGTGCAGATCTTCCGCGCGCTGCTGGAAAACCAGGCCGGTTTCTACGGTTCGCAGATGAATGCGATGGACAATGCCACGCGCAATGCGGGCGACATGATCCGCCGCCTGTCGATCCAGTATAACCGTACGCGCCAGGCCGCGATCACCACCGAGCTGGTCGAAATCATCTCGGGCGCCGAGGCGCTCTGATGCGTCTCGCGCTCCTTCTGGGCCTGACGGTCGCTCTGGCCGGATGCGGCCGGGCGTCCGACCAGCCGAAGGACGCGCCCAAGGCCTCGCCGACGCCGTTCGTGACGGGCGGCTGGGCGACGGTGTTCGCAAATGCGCCGGAGACGGTCAGCCTGCTCGACCGGATGGGCTTTCGCATGAGCGGTTACGCGCCCGTGCAGGGCCAGTATCGTGCGATCGCGCAGGCCACGCCGATGGCCGATCCGTCGGTGTCGCCGGTCAACATGGGCAACCTGATGGTCGAGGGCGACGCATCGCGGCTGAACGAAATCCGCTTCTCCCTCGACCTCGTCAATCTCGACACCAGCCCGTTCGCCAAGACGCAGTTCATCCGCTGGGTGACCAAGCCGATGGATCAGCTGGGTCTGGACGGCAAGGATGCGGTTTCGGCCGCGATCCAGACCGAAAGCGCCACCACCGGCCACCTGACCGGCGCCGATTACCGTGTTACCCGTGACAAGATCGACGGTGGCCGTCGTCTGGTCGTAACCTTTACCCGCCCCGAAGCCCGCCCCGAAGCGATTTCGGGCTCTACCGAACCAAGGAAGCAATGATGGCAACCGCCGCTGAGGACATCCGGCCGACCACGGCCACCAACAATGTCGGCACGATCGCCCAGGTCATCGGCGCGGTCGTCGACGTTCACTTCCCCGATCACCTGCCCGCGATCCTGTCGGCGCTGGAGACGGACAATAACGGCACCCGCCTGGTGCTCGAAGTCGCGCAGCATCTGGGCGAGAACACCGTCCGCACGATCGCGATGGACACGACCGAGGGTCTGACCCGCGGCCAGAGCGTGACCGACACCGGCAACCAGATCCAGGTCCCGGTCGGCCCCGCGACGCTGGGTCGCATCCTGAACGTCGTCGGCGAGCCGATCGACGAGCGTGGCCCGGTCGCCACCGACCTGCGCGCGCCGATCCACGCCAAGGCGCCCGAGTTCATCGAGCAGTCGACCGAGAGCGCGATCCTGGTCACCGGCATCAAGGTCATCGACCTGCTGGCTCCGTACGCCAAGGGCGGCAAGATCGGCCTGTTCGGCGGCGCGGGCGTCGGCAAGACGGTTCTGATTCAGGAACTGATCAACAACATCGCGAAGGGCCATGGCGGCACCTCGGTGTTCGCGGGCGTCGGAGAGCGCACCCGCGAGGGCAACGACCTGTATCACGAATTCCTCGACGCGGGCGTGATTGCCAAGGACGCCGAGGGCAACGCGATCAGCGAGGGCTCGAAGGTCGCGCTGGTGTACGGCCAGATGAACGAGCCGCCGGGCGCCCGCGCTCGCGTCGCGCTGTCGGGTCTGGCGATCGCGGAATATTTCCGCGACCAGGAAGGCCAGGACGTGCTGTTCTTCGTCGACAACATCTTCCGCTTCACCCAGGCGGGTGCGGAAGTGTCGGCGCTGCTGGGCCGCATCCCGTCGGCCGTGGGCTATCAGCCGACCCTGTCGACCGACATGGGCGCGCTGCAGGAGCGCATCACCTCGACCAACAAGGGTTCGATCACCTCGGTCCAGGCCGTGTACGTGCCTGCCGACGACTTGACCGACCCGGCGCCGGCCACCTCGTTCGCCCACCTCGACGCGACGACCGTGCTCAACCGCGCCATCTCGGAGCTGGGCATCTACCCGGCCGTCGACCCGCTCGACTCGACCAGCCGCGTGCTGGAGCCGCGCATCGTCGGCCAGGAGCATTACGAGACGGCCCGTGCTGTCCAGTCGCTGCTCCAGCGCTACAAGGCGCTGCAGGACATCATCGCGATCCTGGGCATGGACGAGCTGTCCGAAGAGGACAAGCTGACCGTCCAGCGCGCCCGCAAGATCCAGCGCTTCCTCTCGCAGCCCTTCCACGTCGCGGAAGTCTTCACCGGCATCTCGGGCAAGTTCGTCCAGATCGAAGACACGATCCGCTCGTTCAAGGCGGTGGTCGACGGCGAGTATGACCATCTGCCGGAAGCCGCCTTCTACATGGTCGGCGGCATCGACGAAGCCGTCGCCAAGGCCGAGAAGCTGGCGCAGGACGCCTGATGACATGGGGGGTGGTTTGGGCCACCCCCCGCTTTCCTCTCCCGGTTCGGGAGAGCGATGCGAGATTTTAGACCATGCTGCACTTCGAACTCGTCACGCCCGAAAAGCTCCTCCGCTCGGAGGAGGTGCATATGGTGGTCGTCCCCGGCACCGAGGGCGATTTCGGCGTGCTGGAGGGCCATGCGCCCTTCATGTCGACCATCCGCGACGGCGCAATCCAGGTTTACCGCACCGACAAGGGCGAACCGGAGTCGATCCAGATCCGCAGTGGTTTTGCCGAGGTCGGGCCGAAGGGCCTGACGGTGCTGGCGGAGCATGCGGGGTAAGGGGCTTCCTTAACCGGGTTTTGAAACGGTCGCGGCGGAAGTCGCGGCCGTTTTTGTTTGGGGCGGGGGTGGGGCGTGGGCGTCCAGAAAGC
>Ga0308156_1000888_pt1 | contig 44562 bp, 39 predicted proteins | sample PhyAR2_FD_201041 | JGI IMG/M metagenome (GOLD analysis project Ga0308156, IMG submission 201041) | Phyllosphere microbial communities from UC Gill Tract Community Farm, Albany, California, United States - DLSL A.R2 | ecosystem: Host-associated > Plants > Phyllosphere > Unclassified | place: USA... | reverse complement strand
CTGGCGTATAATGATTCGTAATAGTTGTTCCTTCTATACTTGTCGAATACTCTGGCACATCATTTTCTGTTACAGTATAAACGATCTCTTGCCCATCTTTATATTTAGGTAAGTTATCAAAATGGTACGTCCAGTTATCTTTTTCCGTTACTTCTTTTGAGTCAACTGGTGCTCCGTTTGCTAACAGGTTTACTGTTATCGTTGTTGGACGTTTACCGTCTTGGTCATTCTTGTCATCCCATATTTTTGTTCCACTGATCTCTGTTGCCTCTGGGATATGGGTATTTGTAATAATAATGTTGCCGCTATTTTCAGCATTGACTGTTTTATTGTATCCTTCGATACTTCCTACTTCTTTTACACTGTAGACGATTGGTTGTCCATTGTTTTTCTCTGCCAAATCAGTCCAAGTCGTTGTCCAGTTATTGCCTTCATTTAAGGTAACTTCTTCTCCTGACTTTTCACCATCCGCGTATAATTGGACCTTGATACTGTCGGGACGTATGCCATCTTGATTGTTTCCATCATTCCACGATTTCGTTACTGTTACACTGGTTTTGCCTGGTGTATAATGATTCGTAATAGTTGTTCCTTCTATACTTGTTGAATACTCTGGCACATCATTTTCTGTTACAGTATAAACGATCTCTTGCCCATCTTTATATTTAGGTAAGTTATCAAAATGGTACGTCCAGTTATCTTTTTCCGTTACTTCTTTTGAGTCAACTGGTGCTCCGTTTGCTAACAGGTTTACTGTTATCGTTGTTGGACGTTTACCGTCTTGGTCATTCTTGTCATCCCATGTTTTTGTTCCACTGATTTCTGTTACCTCTGGGATATGGGTATTTGTAATATTCATCCCATCACTAATTGCTGTATAATTAGGAACGGAATTTTCTGTCACTGTATAGTCAATCTCTTTTCCCTCTTTATATTTAGGTAAATCAGAAAATTCATATGCCCATCCTTCATTTTCTGTAACATTCTTTGTTTGAATTATTTCTCCATCTGCTAATAAATTGACCACAATAGATGAGGGGCGTATCCCATCTTGATTATTTCCATCTTCCCATGATTTGACTCCTTTTAGGTCAATTGTTTCAGGTTTATACGTATTGGTTAAAAGGATAGCTTTTCCTTCATCAGTCGAATTTATACTCAAATCATATTTTGAATCAAGTTCTTCTCTAGCCGTATAATATAGAGGATTTCCATTATTATCTTTTATTGGTAAGTTCCCCCAGATATACTCCCAGCCATTTTCTTCATTTAGCTCTTGTACCTCACCAAATTTAGTTTCATTGCCTTGTGTCAGGCTTTCGTTACTTGTATGCGTGTATGGTTTATCGCTCTGATATAATTGTACAGGTAAATTCAATGGACGTATGCCATCTTGATTATTTGAATCATCCCAATTTTTCAACACTGAAAAAGATGTTTCGGATAAATCTAAATCAATACTGGTTCTGGTAGTTAATGTCCTTTCAATTGGTTGGTATCCACCGAGTGGTTGAACTCCACTTGAAATAAATACCAAATAGTAGGGATGTCTAGTCGTGAGCAGTGTATCTATATTAAAATAAATGACCGTATCATCGGCTTTATCTTTATCAATTAGGTCTTTCGGTATATCTATAGAGATTGTTCGCTTATCGTAGTCTTTATTAATTGTAGTATCTTTCGTAATATCGGTTATTTTAGAATTCTTATAGAGTTGTACCCCTATATTTATCTCTTCATCTTTTACTTGAAGTAATTTTTCTGTTTCTTGATCGATATTGTCTTCAAATTGCAATAAGTAATTATAATTTGTCCCATCGTCACCGTTTGGAATAATCTCTTTTGCGTTGATTTCAACGTTATTTATTTTGTTGATCACTTCTTGATACGAGGTATCATCATTGGTCTTTGTTTGCGCTTCTGTGTATAGATCTTTTATTAAAGGATTTGATTCAATTAACTTATTATCAAATTTTCCTCCAGTTAATTTCCAAATAACAACTTGTATTGCAGCATATCTAGTTAACTCATTTGCATCACGATATCCTTCAACATTTGGTACAGAATTCTGAGTATATTGATTTTCGTAGAAAGTTTGCATCAACCATAGTACTGAGCCAGATATTTTTTCATTCATATCTACTTTATAATCTTGACCTGATGGATAGTATTTACTCTCGTCCAAACAAAAATATAAATTTTTATCATTATCGACAATCGTATATAATCTAGAATTCAATAAATTCAAATTAACTAGCTTAACATCAGGATTACCTTTTAAATTCGTATCTAAACGAACATTTTTAATTGGTTCTGGCGGTAAAATAGTCGCCTCCGCCTTGGCAACTTTGGGCAAACAAATAAAACTAAAGAAAATCAACAATAAATATATGTATTTCTTCATCTTTTCATCTTCTTTCTTTTTTATAATTGCATATAAATGGAGTAGTATCTGATTTCCAATAACATTTCAAAGGTAATTTTTAAATTAAACATTTTTTCTAATTCACTAGAATATCCATGTTCTTTTATTAAAATCTACTCACTATTAAAACGTTATCGAAAATCTTATTCTGTATCAAACAGTTTAGATTATACATCACCTTTAAAAATTGTAAAAACCGGACACTTGTTATTTAATTTTCACATCATGAAATGAAGTTTTCTCTTCCCTAGATATTTAGAGTATCATCTGATTAACTAACTATTCAATATTAATATTTAATTTTAAAATATTTTTAATTTAATTTCAAAATAACTGTTTTTATAATAAAAAAATATGATACCCAAGGAGTTTCTTCGCCAATTAATATTTTCTTTTTAAAAAAATATATTTTCTAATAAAATAAAAATTTACACTAAAAATACAATTAATCCTCAATATACTTCTATAATAATAGAATATTAATTATTTATAAAGAGTCGCTACTATTAACAATTTCATCTGTCTATTTATTTTACATCCGCAAATATCGCGAGTATTATTACATATACAAATTATGTAGAAAGGTGTTTATTATGATAACAAATTTAAGAGATATAGGTGGCATTACCGTACCTACAGGAACTTTAAAAGAAGGCTATTTCTATCGAAGTGGTCAGTTAGTTGGATTAGAGAAAAAAGACATTCAATTTTTAGAGGATGATTGTAGAATCAAAAAGGTCTATGATTTTAGAAACAAAACAGAAATCTCAGAGCAGCCAGATATGGATATGAACAACATTAAAATAGAGAATATTGATATATTAGCATCTGAGGATTCATCTAGCATCGCTTCTTTACAAGGAATGTTAGATATTGACCAAAGTGATGTCGAAAAAGCGATGTTTGAAACCTATGAGGAACTTGTAATCAGTAATTCTGCACTGTCTGGTTATAGTAAGTTTCTTACGGAAATTTTAGAAGAAAATCAACCTATTCTATTTCATTGTTTTGCCGGGAAGGATCGTACTGGATTTGCAGCTGCTCTTATTTTAAAAATAGCTGGTGCCTCTGATCAAAGCATCATGGACGATTATCTAAAAACAAATGAGTCTAGAAAATCAGCAAATAAACAAATTATTGACTCACTGAAAAGCAAACTTACTGAACAGCAATTAAACGCTTTGGAACTTGCTTTAAATGTTGATAAAACGTATTTATGTCATGCAAAAAAAGTTTTAGAAGAGCATTTTGGTTCTTTTGACAATTATTTACTTGAGGGATTAAAACTAGATACTGATTATGTAGATCAATTCAGAAAAAAATTCATTGTTTAGCAGTTGTTGAACATAACCTATCTCAGAAAACGAGGTTGAGATAGTTGCTTCTGTTCCTACCGCTTATTCGAGTTGTCTAAATCGTAAAGGTATGTCCCAATCTCGTTTTAAAATTAATACACTACCATAAAAAAGATCTGCTAGCGAATGGATGGTTATAAAGTGAAGGAAGAATTAAAAGACATCATCTCATATATTCCAATTATTTTTGTTCTTGCATATATCTTATTATTAGCAGATAAAACAGCTAAAATAGGTGTCTTTGGTACGATGATTACATTGTTGATAAACACTGATAACTATGAATTAAAGTATAAAAAAAAAATAAGTGAATCTACTAAATTAAAAATTTTAAAATTTAAAAATATTGCACTTACCTTTTATTGCAGTTGCTACATAACTGGGATTATAAATATTTTCATTACAAACGCTACTCTTCATACAGTAGTAAATTTAGTATTTCCTAGTATATTTTTTTTGATTATCTGGTTATATGTTCAAAAAATAATCCCTACAACGATTGATTATATGGAAAAAAACAGAAAAAAATAACAATGTTATGATTTTAAATTTTTCCGTCGTAATCATAACAAAGCAATTCCTTTTAAGAAGTTTTTCTATGAATGCCAACTATTGTCAAGACTGATATAGCGAGTATTCATCGTGCTATTCTCCTCACTAACAGGGTGAAGAAAACTCAAAGATTGAATTTCCTTCACTCGCATCGATTTTTCTATATTATTTTAATGATACGCTCTTAACACATCGTTCGCTAATGATGGGTAAGCAAAAATGATTTTTTTCAGCTCTGATTTAGTCCATCCCGCATGCAATGCCATCGTAAAATAATTAATAAACAAATCCGCTTGATTACTTAAGCTAGTTGCACCAACTATTCTATTATCACTTTTCTGATATATAACTTTTACTAACGCAATAGCGTCATTATTTTTTTTATATTCTAGCCAATCAGTCATATCAATCGTTTCAACGCTATATAGATCTTGATGTTCTTTGGCGTGGGAAATTGAGATGCCTACTTGGGCTAATTTAGGTTGACTAAAGGTGGACATCACGGATAATGGATAGTCTATGTTTTTCAGCCCATCTCCGGTCAAATGTTCGACTAAATAGTCTGCCTCCCAAACTGCATATGTAGCTAGTTTTGGTACAGAAGTGTTACTACAATCTCCACATGCATATATAGTTGATATGTTGGTTGTTAGATACTCATCGACGACAATACCGTGTTGATCTGATTCAATCCCGATCCTTTCAATTCCTAAATCAGATATATTTGGTATTCTACCAGCAACACAATAAATAGCATCTGCTTGATACTCGATACCTTTAGCCGTTATGGCACTATAATTGTCTCGATTCTTTTTTACTGCAATAAGCTGTTCATCAAAATGATAGTTTATTCCACGACGTTTATTTAACTCAATCAGCTTATAAACAAGTTCTTGGTCAAAGGCAGCTAAGGCTCGCTCATCATGCTGGATGACAGTCACTTCTGTATCAAAAGCTTCAGCAATGGTTATAAAGGCGAACGCAATAATCCCAGCCCCAATAAAAATTACTTTCTTCGGCAACTCTTTTTGCGTCAAAAAATCAGTACTGTCTTTTAAATAGTCGCTACCTTCAATTTGTAATGTTCTACTTTTTGCACCTGTTGCTATCACAAATTTTTCCCCTTCATATTGAGAGCCAGCTACTTCAATATGATGCTCATCCACAAATATTGCTTCTCCATAAATTGTATCGATTCCAGCCTTTCGCAATGCTGTTTCATGCTCTAGTGATTCAGTGTTCTCGAGTGAATCTATATAGGCCATAGCTGACTGCCAGTTGGGCGTTAGTTCATTTACCGCACCTGTTTTGGCTAGTTGCTGTGCAGTAAGTTTTAGCTCTGCAAAAGCAACCAACTCTTTTTTTCGAGTACTACCGTAGTTTGCAACTGCTCCACCAAACTTGTTAGCTTCGACAATAGCAACACTCACCCCTTTTTTATTTAGTCCGTAAGCAATCGTCAAACCACTTAACCCACTTCCAATAACAATCACATCATACGATTTTGTCATACACTCACTTTCCCATCTAGTTAATTTTAGCTTAGAATGTTTCGCTCTTTACTAAATATTCTTTTTAGTGATTTTATTATTCTTGAAGCAATTTTTTGGTATCGATCCTTAAAACTCGATCAACCCATACTTTTTCGTTTTCTCGATAAGGTTTAGCAGCAGACTCAAAAATCGCATATATTTGTCCTTCACTTGCTGACACTTGTTCTGCATGAGCCGGCATATCAACCACTTTCTCTATATCATTATCTAAAAAACTTTTTTTGTTTGTATCATAATTAAATAGTAGTAACTTAGAGTTTTTGAACGCACCATAAGATTGAGTAACAACTAGTTTATCTTCAACAAACGTAATCCCTTGTAACTCTTTAACGATTGTTTCATTTGTTTTGCTTTTATCTATATCCATAGTTGTGTGGATTACTTGCTCCGAAGCCAATTGCCCTGTCATTTTCCCTCTTTCATCCAAAGGGTACTGTTCTAACTTGCCATCTGATTGACTATCAAAATAGCCGACATATATATTTTTATTTGAATACGTAATGACTGACGCTCTTTTTACTTGTGGTAGTTCTACTTGTTGTGTGTACTTGATTGGTTGAAGCGTATTTTTTAATTCATAGTTTTCTATACTGTCCATCGGAATCGCAACAATTTCTGCTCGATCTTTATGGCGAGCGCAAACCCAGACATTTTTTGCAATCGGATCATATGTGATCCCTCCAACATGGGGATAGCCTTTAAGAACCACTGTTTTTATATACTGATGTGTATTCTTATCCAGCACATAAAAGACTGAATTATGTTTATGTTCATGACAATAAGAAGAAATAAGTAAGTAATCGCCTGCCATCGTGACTCCTTGTGGTGTCATAGAATCGCATTCAACGATTGTTTTTATCTGATTATTTTCAAGTGTTGTTGTACTAAGTAACCCCGGTATCACATACATGCCATTTTCCCTTTTTCCTTCTTGGGATTCGACAGCTAAATTATACAATTCTGAATATCCGATGATTGCTTCAGCCTGTTGCTCGTATGTTTTATAAATGGCAGGTGTTACATTCGTCATAGCTTCTTGCTGTTTCCCTATGTCTGTTGATAATGCCGAATCGTGTTCATTATTGAGTTTCGAACAACCAGAAAAAATCGTCATGAATGAAAGAAAAAGTATCATCCCCTTAAATCGAGTCTGCATAAAATCTCCTCCATTTCCAAATGCTTTATACTTCTTCTATTTCTTTAATTCTATTTAAAAAAATGATAAGTTGCAAATCTAAGGGTATCACTTTTTAAAAAGAGTCGTTTTCATAACAACCTATTCTCATTTAATAGATAGATTTAGTGTAATTAGAATAAATAAATAGGGACTGGAAGAAAACACATGGTGTTTTCTTCCAGTCCCTAACAACTAATAAATAGATTTAGGTACATTTATTTCCCAACAGGAAAGGCTTCGCCAATTACTGCATCAAAAGGCAATTCTAAAATTCCTTTTTTCGCTGGCGCATCAGGTAAGCGTAATTCACCTGCTGAACAAATCATGCCAAAACTTTCTACACCACGTAAAACTCCTGGCCAAATCATCAGACCATCTGGCATCATAGCACCTGGCTTTGCGACAACTACTTTTTGTCCTGCTTTGATATTTGGTGCACCACAAACGATTTGTAGCACTTCACCATTATTCACTTCTGTTTGAGTGATTGATAAATGATCTGAATCTGGGTGTTTTTTACAAGATTTTACAAACCCAATAACGATTTTTGGATCTATTTCATTAAGTAATGTTTCTGAAAATCCAGCTCTAGCAAGTTCCTCATTCACTTTAGTCAATTGCTCATCTGTTAATTCTATTTGACCAACGCCTTTTATATCACCTAAAACGGCAGATGCTTCAAAGATATTCCAAGCAACGGTTTGATCATCTTCTACAACACTTACTCGTGCTACATTTCCTTTACGTTCTACTTGATTATCTAGCCCTTTATTATCAGACACGATGACCATCAAGACATCGCCGACATGTTCCTTATTATAAGCAAAAATCATTTCTTTTCCTCACTCCATTTTTCTCATTTTCCAAGATACTTGCGTAAAAACCTTTCCATGCACGATATCTCCTGTCCTATCTTAACAAAAAAACAGATCCACTGCATGACATTTTTTCTTATACTCGCTTTATCCAGAAAAAATAGGTGAAACAAAACGGTTACGCCTTGCTTCACCTATTTTACATGCGTCATCTATTTTTCATTTAGCTCAGGATGAACGATCAAAACATCACACGGTGCATGACGTATGATGTAGCTGCTGACACTACCAATCATTAAGCGCTCTACGGCATTTAATCCTGACTGACCTACCATGATCAAATCAACTTCATATTTCTTAGGTAAATCTTGGCACATCACGTCTTTTGCCGAACCATAAGTTACAACTGTTTCGACCTGCGTAAAATCTACGCTTTTTGCATATTCTTTGCAATCATCAAGTAATTCTTTAGCATTTTCTGTTTCTTGATCTAATAAACTATCATTTAAAGAAGAATAACCCATCATTGCGTAGGCTTTATTTTCTATAATATGGGCGACGATTACACGTCCATTATTTCTTTTAGCTACTTCAATCGCTTGTTCGTAAGCTAAATTTGCTTGATCACTGCCATCTACACCAACTAAAATATTTTTATAGGTTTGTGTTAACACAGTACTCATCTCCCGATTGTTTTATTTTCTCTCTTGAATCAGTTTGCTAGTATTGTCTTATTTTCAGCTAATACTGTTTAAAAATGTCGAAATTTCTTCTTTTGTTTTACGCTCTTTATTGACCAAGCGACCTAATTCTTTGCCTTGATCTGTGACTACAAAACTCGGAATACCAAAAATATTCCATTCAGAAGCAAGGTCCATAAATTTATCACGGTCTACTTCAACAAAACGAAATTTTGGAAATTCTGCTTCGATTTCAGGCATCACCGGTTTGATAAAACGGCAGTCGCCACACCAATCTGCAGTGAAGAAAAAAACATTTTTATCTTGTTTTACATAGCTTGCTAGTTCTTCATAAGAAGTTGGAATAATCATAAACTATCCTCTACTTTCCGTAAATGATTGTGTTAACCGTTGTTTTATCCAATCCTTTTAGGACTTGAATCAACATTTCACGAGCTGCTTCAAAGTCTTTGATGTTAAACATCGTTTGGTGTGTATGGATATAACGTCCGCAAACACCGATCACAGTACTTGGTACACCATTATTTGTTGTATGGGCAGCACCTGCATCCGTTCCACCTTTAGAAACAAAATATTGGTAAGGAATATTGTGAGTTGCTGCTGTATCTAATAAGTATTCACGTACACGAGGTAATGTGATCATTCCTGGATCGTAAATACGTAATAATGTTCCTTCACCTAAATGACCATATGTGCCTTTTTTCGTTTGGATATCATCGGCTGCTGAACAATCCACTGCAAAGAATAGATCAGGATTAAATTTATGAACAGAAGGTTTAGAACCACGTAAGCCAACTTCTTCTTGAACATTAGCACCCGCAATTAATGTGTGGCCTAATTGTTCGTTTTGCAAAGCTTCTAATGCTTCTAAAACTAATGTACAACCGTAGCGGTTATCCCATGATTTACTGATGATATTTTTGCCATTGGCTGTTTTGATCGTTTCTGTTTGTGGAACGATTGAATCACCTGGGCGAACGCCAAAACTTTCTGCTTCTTCTTTTGATTCAAAACCAGCATCAAATAACACATCTGTTACTTCTAATTGTTTTTGACCGCTTGTTCCACGCAATAAATGTGGGGGTACAGAAGAAGAAATACATGGATAATTGCCTTTACTTGTTTTCAAGGTAAAACGTTGTGCTGATACTACATAAGGATTCCAACCACCTAAAGGAACCACTTGGAATAATCCGTTGTCTTTGATCTGTGTCAACATAAATCCAACTTCGTCCATATGGGCTGCTACCATAACGCGTGGTGCATCTTGTTCTTTCGCTCTTTTAAGACCAAAAATCCCACCTAAACCATCATATTGAAGCTCGTCTACTAATGGGGCCATATTTTTTTTCATATACGCACGAATATCATCTTCAAATCCGCTTGTTCCTTGTAATTCTGTTAGTTCTTTGATGCGTTGAAATGTTTTTTCTTCCATTGTTGTATTATCTGCCAGTTGCCCTATTTAGGATCAATCATTCCTTTTTGCTAAAAAATAACATGATTTTAAAGCAAAAGCGGCAGATACTCCTTTCATATGATTTCACATTCATTATAACGCAAAATTTTTCAATTGCCCACGTTTTTTGTTTTTCGATATTTTCATACAATGTGTTAGAATAGAGCTAAAGCTAAAAAAAATTTGGCGAACATTTGAAAATACGCGGAGGTTATTCCCCATGAATGAAGAAAATGAATTAAGCTATTTTAAAGGTGGCTTGGCAATCGGCGTGAGTCTAGGCATAGTGAGCGGAATTGCTTCAACTTTATGGTATCAGAAGAAACGAACAGTCGATGCTGATTTGGTTTTAGAAAATGTGAAAGACGCATTTTTAAAAGAAGGTCCGATCGAAGGGTCATGGATTGAATTTGAGAAAAAACCTTTACGAAAATTTGCAGTCCATTCAAAAACCTATAATGGTGGTATTTCACGTTTGGAAGATGGCGTTATGGTTCAGTATGAATTTACTGCAGATGCCTTTACTGGAACTGTGATTGACGTAAAACGGATCAAAGATTAAAGTTAAAAGAACAGTTGTAGAAACACATTACACGATGTGCTGCTACAGCTGTTCTTTTTATACCAGTCTGGCTTTCTTTCTCCTATTGTTTCCTCTATGCTCTACTCGCGGTTTTTCTTCAAATTTCTCTTCAAAATTTGTTTTAAAAATGTAGGTACCTTCCTTATGCAAACAAAAAAATAAAGCACCCATTCTAGCAAGGCAATGCCAAGGATAGACGCTCTATTTTTTCAATAAAACAAAAAATCATTTCGTTGTTTTTTCAGTTTGAAATCTTGCTTCTACACGATAAATCGGCTGACCTTTGGCTGAAAACTTTGCTTCGTATTCAGTCATGATATTTCCTTCGTAGTCGCTTGCATGCAAATCAAGCCAAACTTGTTCTAGAATCATGCCATATTTTGAAAAACTACTAAGCGAATACTCAAATAGTCCACGGTTATCCGTTTTAAAATGAATTTCGCCATTTGGTTTTAGAATGATTTCGTCTGTTGCTAAAAATGTTTTAAACGTTAGACGGCGTTTTTCATGACGTGTTTTTGGCCAAGGATCCGAAAAGTTTAAATAAATTTGATCCACTTCATTTTCAGCAAAGTATTGTGTTAATTCTTCCCCGTTAACATGAAGTAATTGTAAGTTTGGTAATTCTTCTTCCAACGCTTTTTCTAAAGCGATCGAAAGAACACTGAGTTGCATATCGATCCCAATATAATTGATTTCTGGATGTGCTTTTGCCATTCCTACCACAAATTGTCCCTTACCTGAACCGATTTCAATATGAATAGGGTGATCATTCCCAAAACGTTCTGTCCAACGACCTTGCCATTTGGCTGGCTCATCAACCACTAGTTCAGGATGACTCGCTAAAAGTTCAGCCGCTCCATGTCTTTTTCTCATTCGCATGTTTTGTGTTTCCTTTCTTTAATAACAAATTTTAAGAGGGTAGAACAAAACGATAATCGCTTTGTGCTGCCCTCTATCTATTCAAGTAAATGATGAAAATAGAAGTTCATCCTCTTTTTCAATCCTTTTTAATACCCAAACGCTCGTTTTAGCTTCAAAATTTCAGCATTCATTTCCCGTTTTTCTCCTGATTGGTGATGTCTAAGAATCTCTTGCAGGAAATTAAATAGCGCATACCACTTGATTCGCGTTAACGCTTCTTCGCTCGGACGCATACCATAAGCTAATAGCCATTTATTCCAGCTTGCCCGCGGAACGTAATGACCTAAAAGCATACCTAAATCTAAAGCTGGATCAGCAATCATTACTGAATCCCAATCAACTAAATACAAATAATTATTCGATACGATCCAATTTCGATGGTTCACATCACCATGGACGACCATATAATTATGAATAGAATAATTTGGTATATTTTCTTGCAGATAGTGATAGACTCTAGCAAGATACGAATTATTTTGAAGTTCTTTAGGCAATCTTTCGCCATATGCTTGAAGCATCATTGCAGGTGTCTGGATCTGACCGCCGATTTTCCCTAGCATGCTTTTTAGCATATGTGAATGGTGCAAATGATAAAGGACATCCACAACGTCATTTCTTTGACCGATTTCTTGGGCTTTAAGGACTTGACCATCTAGCCATTCTTGTGCTGTTAAAATATCGCCTGTTACTGTTCGTTTGGTCCAAACTAGCTTAGGGGCAATTCCTTCTTTAGACAATGCAGCCAAAAGAGGAGAAGTATTTCGTTTAATAAATACTCTTTCAGTCGCACGTATACCCATGAAAGTTTGGCCAGTTGCGCCTTTTATTGGCTGCAAGCGCCATTCCTTATCCAACTGAAATGCCATGGAAATTATCTCCTATCCTAACAACTTCTAATAATTATTTACAGTAAGTATCATTTTAGCTTCCATAGCGTACTTCGTCAAGCATCTCTCTTGTTCTTTTGTCAGCAACTTTATTCCCCAACTGTTCCACATGTTGCATCAACACTAGCAATATAGGCTTCTAAGAGCTGTTTTGTTACTTTACCAGGTTTTCCTGTTCCAATAATATGATCATTTACTTTTACTACTGGAACAATTTCCGTCAATGATCCTGACACAAAACATTCGTCTGCTGTAAATAGTTCTTCTTCATAGACAGCTTCTTCTTTTACGGGAATGTTTAACTCTCTCGCTAACTCTAGAATTTTTTTCTTCGTAATTCCTGGTAGAATCAAGTTACCGTCAGGATGAGTATAAACCGTTCCGTCTTTGACTACCCAAAAATTGGCTGCTGAAGCTTCTGTTACTTTATCATCGCGAACTAGCACTGCATCATCAAAACCTTGGCGGCGGGCATCATCTAATGACAACACATTACCTAATAAGCTCAATGACTTGATATCACAATGTAGCCAGCGGGTATCTGGCACAACCGCAACGGTAATCCCTTCTTCCATTTTTTGTAAAGGACGCTCATACGCTCTAATATTAGCCGTTAAGACACCTTTAACTTTTTCTGGATCTGGCAGCACATGATTTCTTGGTGCATCAATGCCTCGTGTTACTTGAAAGTACAACTTGCCTTCTTTGATTCCTTCAATTTCAACTAATTTTTTTAAATTAATTGTCAATTCTTCTTTTGTAAACGGCAACTGCATTCTAATTTTCTCAGCACCGTCCCATAAACGATTTAAATGCTCTTCCATCATGTACAAATGCCCATTATAGACACGAACGACTTCATAGAGTCCGTCACCGTACTGATAACCACGATCTTCTATATCGATTTTTACTGCTCCACGTTCAACAATTTGATCATTCCATAAAATGTGCATCATTAAACCTCCATTTTCTTCAAACGATAAGGGACATAAAACTTAGCAAATAGAATTACTTCTACAAGCAATGCGCCAACAACCAATAAGCCTTCTTTAAAATCAGGCAATGCTATCAACACAAATACACTAAATAAAATGGCTGCGGCTAACAACAAGACTGTTACCAGTTTACTGACAGCCTGCTTCTTTTGCTCATTTGGTACTGGGTACAAGTGTGTCATCACCATATAATCAAACTGCGTATAGATTGGAATCAACTGAAAGCCGATCAAATAGATAAATAGCACAGAAACCCCCAATGAGATCCAAAACTCTTTAAGGAAAAATAAAATCACTCCGCCCACTAATACTAAACGAATAAATAAGCCGCTATATTCAGAGCCTCTTAGTAAACTACGAGCATACAAATATAAGTACGTATTCTGACTAGTTTTTTTAATGTTGCTCAACAACGGATCAAGGAACTTCCGACGTTTTACACTGCTTGAAATTTCTGGTACATCTGTAAACAAATGGATAAATTGATAAATTCGATGCATGCGATTTTTTTCTTTTTGGACCATCTGTTCCCAATCTAGCGATACCGCTGTTTCTTTTTTATTCATTATAAGAAAGAATAACATCACCTGTACCAAGCCTGTTAGAAGACCTGCTAGTGGTAAAACATATAAACTAAAAGCAATCGCAACACCACTTGTGATCAACCAAATAGCAAACCATAAATGTGCTTCTTTAGTAGAAATCTGATACAATTCATATTTTTGTAGGCGTAAATGGCTGATTTTTAAAAGCCCCAACATCACAATAAAATAGAAAAATGTTGAAAAAGCCCAGCCTGTCGAAACAACTACTAACGGCATCGACATACCACCTAGTAAAATCAAGGCGATCAGTGGCAACCAAATTGAATACCGCATCGCACGATTCAAATAGCGATTCATCTCAGGTTCTTTTGGTAAAATAAACACTTTATCCGCCTCTTGTGCCAAGGTCGCAATACGACCAATCTGCAATAACACCAACCAAAAGATCACAACTATCGGTCTGCCCCAGACAAAATTTTCGGGTAGTGTTTTTAAAACTTGAGAATAGTAAAAGCCAAGTCCCCCCAATAAGAAGACGCAAACCAAAATAAAATGGTCATTAAACACATAACGCATATATTTCATCATTTTTTTCAGATGGCGTGCTAAACGAATGCCAAAAAATCCAGACATATTACCCCACCTTTTCTTCTTTGGTTAATGCGATATAAATATCATCTAAAGAAGAACCTGGCAAGCTAAATTCTTCACGTAACTCGTCCATTGAACCAACAGCCCGGACTTCACCATCATGTAAAACAACAAAACGATCACAATAACGCTCAGCTGTTGCCAAAATGTGAGTCGACATTAAGATTGCGGCGCCCTGATTACGCATTTCATCCATTAATTCCAATAAGGCATGAATTGCTAACGGGTCTAACCCTAGAAAAGGTTCATCAATAATATATAAACTCGGTTCAATCAAAAAGGCACACAAAACCATGACTTTTTGTTTCATTCCTTTTGAAAAGTTAGCAGGAAACCAGTCTAATTTATTTTCCAAACGAAATGTCTTAAGCAAAGTATCTGCTCGTTTGAAGGCTTCTTCAATTGGAATATCGTACGCCATTGCCGTAATTTCGATATGTTCTCTTAGTGTTAGTTCTTCATATAAAGAAGGCGTTTCAGGTATATATCCAATCTTTTTGCGGTAACTTTCAGGCTGTTGTCTCAAGGTTTCTCCGTCAATCGAAATTTTCCCTTTTTGTGGCGTTAATAAGCCGATCACATTTTTGATTGTCGTACTTTTACCTGCACCATTCAATCCGATCAGACCGACCATTTCACCAGATTTCACTTCAAAATTAATATCTTTCAAGACAGGAATATGACCGTATCCGCCTGTTAAATGTTCAATTACTAAACTCATTGATGTACCTCCAACTATTTTTATCGTGAATCTATTATACCACGAACTTTTTGAAGGTTTCATGAACTTTTCCTCCCAAATAAAATTCAAGGTATGGTAAAGTAAAAGAAACAGTATAAAGAAAGAAGGGATATCATGACAGATTGTATTTTTTGTAAGATCATTAATCAGGAAATTCCAAGTTATAAAGTTTATGAGGACGATAAGGTTTATGCCTTTTTAGACATTACTCAAGTGACTAAAGGTCATACGTTGCTTGTTCCTAAGGAGCATGTGACTGATATTTTTGAATATGAACCAGCATTAGCGGGTGAGGTTTTTGCACGAGTTCCTAAAGTTGCTCGCGCTTTGGAAAAAGCTTTTCCAGAAATGCAGGGCTTAAATATTATCAATAACAATAAAGAGCTAGCCTATCAATCTGTTTTTCACTCTCACATCCATTTAATTCCACGGTATGGAGAGTCTGACGATTTTTCGATTCATTTTGGAAATAACCAAGCAGCATACTCTTCAGAATCAATGCAAGAAATAGCCGAAAAAATTATGAAGCAGGTGGAACAATAATGGGAAAGTTTTCTAAAGGAATTTTATTTGGTGCCGTCGTTGGTGCTGCTAGCGGCTTACTATTTGCTCCAAGAAGCGGTAAAGCGACTCGCCAAAAATTTATGGATGAATTGGAAGACTGGTCTGATTTGAAAGAAGATTTTACAGATAAATTAGATCAGTTCAAAGAATCTGCACAAGCATTGCAAGCAGCAGCGGACACATACATCGAGCCCTTCATTGATGGAATCAATCGAGATGTTGAAAATTTTAGATTCCAAGCAGAACCAAGAATAGATCAAATTCAAGAACAAGTGGAAAAAATTCAGTCTGAACTACCTGATTTACCTATAGAAAAATAGAAAAAATGCGAGGATCGTATGCTGATTTCCAGAATACGATCCTCGTTTTTTTGTTTTAATTCAAATAATTTCCTTTTTTAGATAAAACACTTTTGTTTTTTTACGCTGTAAAAATCTTATTTTAAGCTCATTTCCTTAAAATCGTACGTTTTTATAGATTAAAGTGTGTCCTAAATTCGAAAATTGTTTGAAACTATGGTTTACGTATTTCTTTTATGAAACATAGTGTGGTATAGTAATAACCGTGAGAATTAATTTCTACATAATAAAAAATAAAACAAACTTAGGAGTGCTTAAAAGAATGAAGAAAAAATTAATCTTAGCTGCAGCAGGTCTATTCAGTATTTTTGCCTTAGCTGCTTGTACTGGCGGTTCACAAGACATCGCAACAATGAAAGGTGGCACTATTTCTGTTGATGATTTTTACAATCAAGTGAAATCAAATCAACAAAGCCAACAAACAGTTCAACAAATGATTATTTTCAAAGTATTTGATCAAAAATATGGTAAAGACGTTTCAGATAAAGACGTGCAAGCTCAATTTGATGACTCTAAGAAAAGCATTGAAAGCCAAGGCGGGAACTTTGCTGATCAATTAAAACAAGCTGGATTGACAGAAAAAAGCTATAAAGAACAAATTAAACAAGGTCTTGCTTACAAAGAAGGGATCAAAGCACACATCAAAATTACTGATGAAGATTTAAAAGCTGCTTGGGAAACATTCCATCCAGAAGTAGAAGCTCAACTTATCCAAGTTGCAACTGAAGATGAAGCAAAAGAAATCAAAAAACAATTAGATAACGGCGAAGACTTCGCAAAAATCGCTAAAGCAAAATCAACAGATGAAGCAACTAAAAAAGACGGTGGCAAAATCAAATTTGACTCTCAAACTGAAACAGTTTCTGAACCAGTAAAAACTGCTGCGTTCAAATTAAAAGACGGTGAAGTTTCTGAACCGATCCAAGCAACTGATTCAACTGGTTACCAATCAACATTCACTATCGTAAAAATGGTGAAAAATAAAGAAAAAGGCAATGACATGGCTCCTTACAAAAAAGAGTTAAAGAAAATTGCTGAAACAACAAAACAAAACGATCAAGAATTTATCCAAAAAGTGACTTCTGAAGTTTTAACTGAAGCAAATGTTAAAATCAAAGATGACGCCTTTAAAGATGTTCTAGCTGGTTTAGTTGAAACAAAAGATTCTGCTAAATCAAGTGATTCTTCTAAGAAAGAAGAAAAAGAATCATCTTCTAAAGAAAAAAAATCTAAATCAAGTGATTCAGAAAAATCTAAAGATTCTTCAAGCAAAACAGAAGAATCATCAAGTAAAACAGAAGAGTCTTCTAAATAGTCCAACAAAAAAAGAGATGAAGTTCATCTCTTTTTTTTATTTGCACTATTTTCAAAGACTACTTCAAAAAGTTCATAAACGATCAGCATATCCTCTGAAAAAGGTAATTCGTATTCCTCTAATTCTTGTTCAAAGAATGGTTGATGAACACTGCGCCAATACTTAAGCGTACGATCCCCTTCTCCTTCAAGATAACCATGGACTTCTGATATTTGAGCATATGGCAGAATATCGACTACTTTTGTACAAATGATCGCTTGTGCTTGGTCCTTACCATCAAGCACTACACTATAATCACCAACTTCAGGCAGTTTTGTCTCTTCTAATTCTAGCCCATATAAAAGATGAAGTGAGGATGTCCCTGTTTTTTCTCCTTTAAGAACATGAGCTAACAATTCATCTGCCATTTCAGGCGAATTTCCAAAGGCCCACGCTTCATAAGCATCATGTGTAAGTAAAGTTTGACGTTTAAATTGTTCCCATAACTCTATTGCTGATTGGTTCATTTTTCCCTCCTAAATCTGGCTTAAATATCTTTTGGAACGTAGAAACTACGATTATCTAAGCCAAAAATCCGATCTGTATATTGTCCTGGCTCTGTTTGGCGCACTGATCCTAACATCATTTGGATCGATGCATCGATATTATCGATTTGATGTAATACTTCTGCTTCCATAATGCGCGGACGAACGGGTGAGCCATATTCTAATAAGCCATGATGAGCTAAAACCATATGACGTAATACAATCACATCTTCATCATTTTCGTCGATTTTCAACGCAATACAAGCTTTGGTAATTTCTTCATCTACTAGCACCAAATGCCCAATCAAATTGCCTGATAGTGTATATTCAGTAGTCATAGCACCAGATAGTTCTTTAACTTTGCCTAGATCATGTAAGATGATTCCTGAATAAAGCAGCGCTGCATTTAATTCACTATATTCTTTACAGATTGATTTACCTAAACGAAGCATGGAAACCGTGTGATAGGCTAAACCATTTGCAAAAGCATGATGGTTTCTTTTAGCTGCTGGATAATCAAAAAATTCTTTTTGATATTGCGTCAATAAATAACGAACGATCCGCTGCCAATGAGCATTAGTGATTTCAAATACAGTTTGATTGATTTCTTCAACCATTTCTTCTCGTTTTAATGGCGCTCGCTCCATGTATAAAGCTGGTTGATTCGGTTCATCAGGACGTGCAACCCGCATATGAATAATTTTAACTTGAGGATTTCCTTGATAAACTTCTCTTTTTCCATTTAAAAGAATCACATTCCCAGCTGTAAAGCGACTGATTTCTTCTTCCGAAGCATCCCAATATTTTCCATCAATCGTGCCTGAGGTATCTTGAAACGTAAAAGCAATAAATTTTTTCCCATTTTTTGCAATACGCACATCAGCATTTTTGATCAAAAGAAATAATTCAAATGTTTCATCTACTGTTAGTTCACGGATTTTTTTCATACTTATGCTCCTTCTAATTCCATAATCGGTTGTTTTAACTCTTTGTAATAGCTTACCATTTCTTGGTCAGAAGAAAAACAAATGACTTGCTGATGCTCAGAAAAAACGGCAAATAATTGTGCTAGTTGTTGTTTTCTTTGACTATCATAATGTAGCCAGCCATCATCGATCATAATAGGACATAGGCTACGTTGCTCTTGTAGATAAAGAAAAGCAAAGCGAACGGCCATAATCACTTGATCTCTTGTTCCGGTGGACAACTCATGCAACATAAAACGCTGCTGATCTTCACGAATAACGATCAATTGTTCGTCGTCTAGCTGAATCCCTCGATACGTGTTCTGGGTTAAGAGTTTGAAATAATCCGTTGCTTTTTTCAATAAATTAGGCAACTGCTGTTCTGATAATTCAGTTAACAAATCCATTAACAGCTGTCCTGCTAATTGATGAGCAGACCAATCTAAAGCCAGTTCTTCTATTTCTGTTTTTAGTTCTGCTTGTTCTTGATATAGTTCATCCAAAGTACCATCTAACAACATTTGTTGGCGCTGATACAGTAGCTTTTGCTCTTTTTCTTGTAATTGTTGAATAGTACTTTCGAGGTCTTTGAGCTTCTGTGACATTTCCAACTGCTGTTTTGGTAATTGTTGTGGGTCAATCGTCTCAGGGTATAAACCTATTAACATTTTTTGCAATTCTTGTTTTCGCCTATGATTAGCAGATGTTTCTTGATAGTGTTGGATCTTATTTGGGATCTCATTGATCGACGCTATTTGGAAACGTTGCAGTAACGGCCGACTTTGATCAATCACCTGCTGTTGCTTTTCTTTGACTTCCCTAATCGTCTGACGGGTATAGGCATCTGCTTGATATTCTTGAGCAAAACGAACTTTTTCCATTTTGTCTGCAAAGCTGCTGATCACACGCATTCTTTCAGCTAACGAAGTTCCCGCAATCGGCAGCTGCGCTGTATAACGCTCGGTTGTTTCGGCTAGTTTTGCTACTCGTTTTTGGTCTTCTTCTAATTGATGTTTCAGCTCTTGATTGGTATTGATCAAAATCAAATAACGTGTAATATCAGTACGATAGGTCAACCAAAATTCAACTTGATCCATTCGACCTAAATGATTTTCCTTGACTTTTTGAGCGATAAAACGCTCCATTTCTTTTTCCTCTTCACGAATCCGTTTCATTTCTGCTCTTATTTTTAGCAATTGATCGTTCAGATAATCTAGTTGTGATAGTTTTTCTTGCCATTGTCGTTTTTCATTTTCATAGGTATCTTTTGGTTGGTAAAAAAGGGGAAATAAACCCGCGAGCAAAAATCCTGCACTTAAAATAAACGTTCCATATCGAAGCGGTACCGGTAAAAAGAAACTCAATGCTAAAATGATTCCAGCAAACCCACAAAAAAGAAGATTAACTTTTTTTGTCGTTTGGCGATGATTTTTTCGAAACATCTCCTTATTGACCGTTTCAAATGTACTTAAATTTTCTTCCCTTGTCGTAATTTCCTCTTCTAGCAATTCTAAATCAGTCTGTGTCGTTTGCAGCTTGACTGTTCGTGCAACGATTTCATCTCTCATCTCCTTGACCACTTGTTCTTCAAACGATAGCTGAGGCGGGGTTTCTTGATTCCAGCCCCATTTTCTTTCCAAAGGAAACAGCTCTTCTTGGTTTTGCTGTAAGGATTGTGTCATCCACTGGATCTCAGAGAGTAGTTTATCAATATCATATCGTTGATTCAGTAATTGTTGGATATGTTCTTCTTCTTTTAAGTAGAACTGGTAATCATCTGTCTGATCTTCTGTCTCACTTTGTGCTGCTATACTTTGATTTAATCTTGTTAATTCTTCATTTAAGAAACGGTGCTGTTGATAAATTGAAAGTAAATTTTCTTGTTCCTCACGACTTAGCACAGTTAACGTCTTTGACTGTTCAATTGATTGTAATTCTTCATATAATGGTAAATTCATTACCTGCTTTTCTATCAAGGCTAGTTGACTTTTGATCTCATGTGCGGTTTCGCGTTCTTTTGTTACTAACTGCTCAGTACTATCTAACTCAGCCAGCAGCTGCTGAAAAGGTCGCTCTTGTTGCTCTTTATCATTTACACGTTGTTGTAAGCTTTGATAGGCATTCAACTTTTGATTTAATAGTGGCTGACTCCCTTTGCCCTTATAGATCGTCTGTGCGTCCTTAAAATAGGCTTCTCTACTGACCAATAGCTGTTGACTTCCTGATAGGCCAAGAGACAATAATGACGTTTGCAAAGCTTCTTCATTTAATTTTTCTAATTGACTAAGCTGCTCTTGCTGAAAAGTAAAGACAGACTGAAATAGCTCTTTAGTCAGTGGATGGATCATCTTTTCTAGCATAGACTCATCGCCCACTTGGTCATTAAAATAGACTTTTGCTTGCCCTTTATTTTGACCTTTAAATCGTTCAACTTGTACTTCACCATACACTGGATGAGTAAACCACAAACGACCGCCATATGCTGCACCATTTTTAGGTTGGTAATCTTTTTTTCTTTTTCCTTTAGCCGGAAAGCCAAATAGCATTGCTTGAATAAATTGATAAATCGTTGATTTTCCAGCTTCATTTGCGCCAAATACTAATTGGTTTTTGGGTGAAAAATCAATCCTATGTTGCTGCCATTTACCGAATCCAACCAATTCTATTGCAACGAATTTCATGTCTGATCCTCCTGAATGACAAAATCTTCTTTGATTTTTTGATCGGCCTGCTCAACACTACGCTCACGCCACTCTTCATTTATCGACACAACTGAAGAAAATAATGGATTTTGCACTAATTCTTGTAATGTATTTGAAAATATATCCGGTTGTAAATAGTTTTTCTCTAATTGACCTAATAGCTCTGGCGCAGCAGTGATCATAACTTTTTTAGTCAAATCTTCTGCTACTACCTCTACTCTGAATAAAAATAGTGAATGATTTGTTTGTTGCAGTAAACGGTTTTGTAAATAGTGAAGCAATTCACCGTTTTCATAAGCTAGTTGGAATTCTTCGCCTAATTGCACTATATCTGTTAACTGGATTTCTTTCAATAGCAATTGCCCAGAAGTTGGTCCAGCTTTCAACATCAGCTCAGTCAAAATACTTAACGCTTCTTGCAAACTTCCAGCTTGACGCAGCGAATACTTCTCTACTTGCCAAGAAACTTGAGCGACTGGTTCAAATCGAACCGTTGCATGACCTGCCTCTATGGAAACAATGGCAACCCCTTGTACCGTCCGTTCTTTTTTTGTGTGTCCTTGAGGTGTTCCTGGATACACGATCAACGGATCTGCACTGACTACTTGTGGCTGATGGATATGCCCTAAAGCCCAATAGTCATAACCTTTGGATTTCATCGCACTAAATGTAAAGGGTGCATAGTTCTGAGCTCCGTTTTTGGTCGTATCTCCGTGATAAACCCCAATATGTATATCTACTCCTGCCTCTTTTGTAGGAAAACCTGAAAGCTTATCCTCATTGATCCACGGATGCTCATAACTAAACCCTGTTACTGCCACTTTTTCTTGATTCTTCGTCATAAAATAATGCGTCTCAACCTGTTCCTTTTTAAAAAGAAACATATTTTTAGGAAAATCGAACCAGTAACGTTCTGCTACATAATAATCGTGGTTCCCAAACGACATAATCACAGGGATGCCCTCTTGATCCAAACGTTTCATCTCATCGATAAAATAGGCTTGTGTTCGGATAGATGTCCGACTTTGATGAAAGGTATCTCCGGCCAAAATAACCGCATCTACCTGATTTCTAATGGCTATATCAACGATTGCTGTAATTGCTTTATGGTTAGCTTGTTGTAATTTTTCTGCGATTTGTTTAGGACTGTTTTTAAGGCCTTCAAAAGACCGATCCAGATGTAAGTCTGCCGTATGTAATAGTTTCATAAGGTCCTCCTGTTCGCCCGATTTCTTTTCCTTAATCATATCATTTTATTAAGAAGCGGTCAGTAAAAAGATACGAAAATTTGTTCGTTTTTTATTCTTTGAGAGCAAAAAAAAAGAAAGAGGTTGGAATTCGACTCTGTAAGTCGACTGCCAACCTCTAATAAGCTACTATTTTAGCGTAATGTCAATTCGGACGATTTCACTTTGGGTTCCGATTCGCATTGGTGGACCCCATGTCCCAACACCTGAAGAAACAATCACTTGAGGACGATTTTCGTTTTTACGATAGTAACCATAATCTACTGTAAAATAAGCTTTTGTCACTAAACTAAACGGGAATATTTGTCCTTGATGTGTGTGGCCAGAAAGAATCAACTCATTGGCCTGTTCATATTCATCAATATTTGAAGGCTGATGATCTAAAATAATCTTGGGCAACTTATTTCCTACTTTTTTGAATTGTTCTTGAACGCTCGTTCTATTACCATCTTGTGTGCCTATTGGTCTACTGTCTTTTCGCCCGACAACTAAAAGCTCTTCGCCAACGACTGTCATTTCATCTTCAAGTAAGGTGATGTTTGATGCTTTAACAAGTGCTTTCATCTTCTCGAACGTTTCTCCTGCATCATGGTTGCCCCAACACATATACGTTCCGTAAGTAGAGGAAAGGCGTTTGAATTGTTTCTCCATCCCTTGTGGATCTTGTAACGCTTTATAGTTCCCATCAAATAAATCACCTGAAATAAAAACAACATCTGGCTGCATTTGATTGATTTTAGTGACGATTTTCTCGAGCTTCTTCACATCATTAACATAGCCTAAATGCAGATCACTAATCAATACCGCTTCTATTTTTTTCGATTGATTGCTAGCTGACGTATTGATCGTTACTTGATAATTCGCAGTTTTGATTTGTTGTGCTTGCCAAGAACCATAACAGAATAAAACAACAATCAACAAGGTTGAAGCTAGCCAAATGATCAGTTCTGTCTTTGTTTGAACTGTGGTGATTTTCTTTGAAATCGTTAAAATCAGATCAGTTAATCCAAAAATAACCAACGATAAAAACCAGCATGATAGCCAATAGCTCCCAATTTTACCGACCAATCCCCCTACATTAGCATCAAACAACAATAATGTCAGCATTGACGCAATTGCCAATAAGCCAATAACTCCCCATAAAATTAGTGGATGTTTAAAAAAGGAAAATTGTTCTAGTATAGAAAGAAGTTTTCTACCAATATAAAAATTCCCCAAAAGAAACAATAGTCCAATCATCAAAAATGCCAATTTATTCATGACTTTCCTCCATTTTTTTGCCAACAACTTGTCCCAACTTTACGATTGTTTCAAGATTTTGTTCAGTATTTACCCAAATTTCTGGATCAATGATCACTTGATTTTTTTGAAATAACAAAATCACTGTAGAGCCGCCAAATTCAAACCAGCCTTTTTTCTCAAAACGCTGACAATTGCCTGAGGTTTTTACATTTTTGATTTTTCCAACTATTAAAGCCCCAACTTCGATTTGGACAATCTCACCAAAGTTTTTCGTTTCAATTACCGTTACTTCTCTTGCATTCGTCGAAAATACTGGTTGACTATGGATCGCGATCGGCTGTACCGTATGAAAAACACCAGCTATTTTCTGGTGCGCTACAATCGTCCCTTCGTCAATAAAATAATAGTGATGATAATCATCTGGTGTTAAACGAAAAATGACAGCACATCCGCCTTGCCATTTCTCTGCAAGGCTTGTGCTATCAAGCAACTCTGAAAGAGCATATTCTGAATGTTTAACTTTAAACGTTTGTTTGTCACTAATTGGATAAACAGTCACTTTGCCATCACAAGGTGCACTCAAAGAGCCTCTATCTTGAAATAAGACGCGGGCAGTAGGTTTGATTTCCCGCATAAAAAAGTGATTAAATGAAGTATAGCTCATAGGTTCGTAGTCTTCCATTTTAAGACCGTTTTTTTTGATGAAACGATTGATCATTCCTTTTGAAAGCGAGCTGTTCAAATAGACTCCAGCAAGCTTTGTAAGTGGCGGCTGGATAATTACTTTCAACAAACAACGTCCCAACGGGTTTTCGTATAAAAAATTCAATGACCAATTATTATTTTCAGTAATACGCTTTGTTTTAAACTGTCTCTCCATCTATTTACCCCTTTAAAAAAATTAACGGACAAAAAAAGCCACTACAGCTCCTACAAAAGCGCCAAAAGCTAACTTTCTAGGATCAACTTTTTTGATTTTCACTTTTGAAATAAATAAAAACCCAATGACCAATAAAGCTGCTGGATAGATTAATGTAAATGCAATATGCAAACGTCCTGCAATGAAAAATAGCAACGGAATCAAGGCAGCGCTACTCGTTACAGGTAAGCCTTCATAATACTCACGACACGTATCGCAATGCTCTTTTCTCTCCATCTCAGTCACATTATAGTGCGCTAAACGAATCAAAGCTGCTAAAATATAAAAGACAAATAATGGCAAATAAATTCCCTGAGTCAAACCAGAAGCATAGCCTAACACTGTTGGAAACACCCCAAAACTAATCAAATCAGCGAGTGAATCGATTTGAATCCCATAACACATCTCACTCTTGGTGCGTTCTTTCGTGTTTGCGACAAATCCATCAAACATATCACAAATACCTGAAAATACTAAACAAAAAATCGCTTCAACAATATGCTGAGTCAGCGCCAAATACATCCCGATTATGGAAAAAACTGCATTTCCATACGTTAGAATAACTGTGTAATCATAAATACCAATCATGCTTTTTGTTCCCCAATCATTTTTTCGTTTAGTAATACTATATCATTAAAAGAGAGTCATTGGGGAGGATTTTCGGAGATTTTGTATTTTTTCTTTTTATCCCCAAAAAGCATTCACTGATTCCACCTTTAAAGTAACTCCTCTCTATCTTCCTTAATAAAGAGCTAGAAATTCTATCCAATAAAAGTAGCAACTGAATAACTATTTTACAATCTAGAGGAAAAAACCTAGAGACGTTTTCCTCTAGGTTTTTTAACTAATTTATCATTCATTATTATTCGTTTAGTTAATCCATTTATTCTATATTTTACTTAACAGTAAAATTGAAATTCAATATTCCTTCATATATATCTACTTTAGTAAAATCTTTTGCATTTGCCTTTAATTTAAACATATATTCAGTATTCGATTGGCTTAATGTAGTTAACAACTCTCCTGCTTTCAACAAAGTATCGTCTTTTTTGAATATATTCAAATTCGTACTAGCTTGATCTTTCAAACTTTTTAATTCAACAGTAGGTTCGGTCTCTACATCAATCTTAACATTATATGGACCTGTATATGCAATTTTACCTTCTCCTGCTACAAGCTGGTTTGTCTTATTCAACTTAATTTCATCTGTGACCGTAACAAAAGCCATGGGATTCTCTATGACATCTATCTTCACTTGGATTGGTTGACTTACAACACCTGTCACTTTACTCTTCAGTAAAAAATTAAACGGTAATTGAAACCCTAGTGTATCAAACGTATAATTCTCTGCAAACAACACTTCCACTTCATCAAAGTCTAACATACTTTTTACATCATCTTTAAAAAAACGAGCAGTATCTTTTATTGCATCTGAAGTCGATTGATAGGCTACTGTTTGACCTACAGCTGGCGTTCCAGTAGGTGCTTGCATTTCTATTTCCGTAACGCCATGGACACTCACATTACTACTTATTAGCGTGTCTGAATTCCAAGTTTCAATTGGAAATTGGAACGATGGGGTTGGCGAAACATCTTCCCCTTTAAAATAGCTCATGATTGATGAATCGCTTATTGCTGGTCCCTCAAACTCAATTGCTAAATTGATATCTCCAGATGTCGTCGTAATCACACCTTGAGTAAACTCCCTTGGAAAGGTTAGCTTATATGTTTTTGTAACCGCATCATACTCTAACTCTTGACCGACTAAACTTGGGTGATTCGTATAATCCAGTCCACTATCGTTATTCTTTAATTTTAAATCAGCTCTTGTCAATTGTCTTGCTAAGCCTTCTACTTTAAAATAAATAGACACTTCTTTATACATGGCAGGAGTAGGTTGTTCTGGCAATATTTGAAGTAATGTTGCAGCTACTTTCATTGTTTTTTGTTTAGTTCCCTGAATACTGGTTGGTACAAATCCGCGTTCTATCAGCAGCTTTTCGTAACTTGCAAATAGATCAAGACTTGTAGCAAAAGATGGTATCCGTTTTCCAACATATATATTTTCCGTGCCAGTATAAATAATATTATATCTATAGTCATTCCCTCCACCAGGATTCGATGCAAAGTCCATACTAAATCCATCTGGATCTAATGGATCTATCGTATAGAAGCCATAATCTGGGTTTGTCCATCCGTTCGCCCAAAATTTCTCTCCTAGAACTAAATTAGCTATATCTCTCTGATTGGCAAATACAGTTGCTCCACTAGACCAATACAATGAATAGCGGAATGGAATAACAACTATTGCATCCTTCTCTATAGGCTCCTTTGTATCTGAATAGAGAATATTTATTTTAAATTCCAGAGAAGTATGAACACCTGTCTGAAATCCGGCTACTTCTACTACGTTTCCTTTTTCTCTAAAAATTGTTGTCATTCCCGCCCTTACTGGAATCACTAATTGAGCTGTCAATTCCCTACCTTTATACACTCCTACATTCTTCATCTCAACAAGTCCATGATTGGTTCCTGCAAATGCTGGTACATTGAATTGGTAAACTATAGCTGAATTACCAGGTTGTCTTACCCAGTTTGGCTTGCCTCCATTCACTGTTATCGTATTACGTATATACTCGCTTCCAGTTCTCCCTCGATATTTCAGAAAAGCTAAATCTTTACCTTTCATATCTAGAAGAGGTTTCCCAGAAATAACAGTACCATTCGGATCTACAGTAGTAAGATTTTTATAGGCACGTAAGCGATCTGTCATGTTCTCAGGAATAGGTGGTTCAGCTCTTAATTCCACCTTTTTACTCACAGTTTCAGAATTAAAGTTATTCGTTAAATTAGCTGTTAAATTTTCTGCGGTCTTGTCTGTTACTTCTTCTTTCAATGATAAACTAACACTTGTACTTTCTTCTTTTATTAGTTCCTCTACGAGTTCCTTAGATATTTTCAACATAAACTGATTAGCTTTTGGGGCTTTTTTTTCTATTCTCTCATCCGTTGAATAATCTGTCCCATTTTTACCTTTTACTTTTAGTGTATCTAATAATTTTTGACTATCCGATACTTTATATTCCTCAATGTTCATTGATATGACTAAATCTTTGGAATCTTTCTTTAATTTTTCTGAATCCAGCGCTTGCTTCACATCAATAGTTACTGATTTGTTCTCTTCTACTAAAGCTAAACTCACTTCTGGATTTGGGATTTCTTTTTGCTCAGCATAGAAAGTTTTACCGTTTAAATTTATAAAAAGTATCATGACAAATAGAAAAAATAGTGTGCTACCTTTTCGTTTATGCCTAAACTGTTTTATCATACTCCAACTCCTCCTTTTATTTCATCGTAACGGTCTCCTTAATAGAGAATACTTCTTTTATCAATCATTTCTATTTATCAAAGAAATGCATCACATTAATTTTTCCAGATTTTATAGATTATCTATGTCTATCTTAGATCAATTAATATTGCTTTGTTTGAAACTGGATAAGCTTTAAAAGACATGCAGACGACCTGACTATAGCAGCCCGTGAACTGATCCTACTCAACAATTGTTAACGTGAACGAAGTTTTTGAGCCTGATAATCTCGTAGGCTCTTTACTTTTAGAATACCCTAACATTTCTAAATGGAGCTTATGATCTCCTTCTTTTAAATCTTTTGGTAAAGTCACTCCGATAATTGCTTTACCAGGTTCAATTAGACCAGTAGTTAACAAAGGAACCTTCTTATCGTCAATAGTCACGATAAATTGAATATACGCTTTGTTAAACTCAGGATTGACCAGTACTACTGGAAAAACTTCTGTATTTTTCTTTATTGTTGTGTCAGCATATGCAGGAAATGTAATAGCGTTCGCTGCAATCCCATCAGGCTTTTTAATCGCAGCCTCATAGCTTACTGCATCCCCATCAATTGCATAAGATTCTTCTGACCTTTGAGAAATGAAGAAAAATAAAATCGCAACAATACAGAGAACCAAACCAAAACTACCACCAATAATTTGATACTTCAATTTAGTAATATTTCTTTTCGTTTTTCGTTTCTTATTAGTCTTATTTTTTTTCATATGCTTGATCTCCAATTATTCTTTATAAGTTTTCAACAACATAAGTCAGAACATCTGAATATATTCCAATATTTTTTTGAGCAATAGTGGTTACACCTAAGATAGCTTCTGATTTAACCATTGTATTATCCTTACTAAACTCACCAATTTCTGATTTGTCACCACCAGTAGGCGTAGTATTATGGAGTAGAATTCCTTTGCCAGAAGTATCATATTTTAATAACGTATAACTAATTCTTTTAAAATTATCTGTGTGTTCTAAAGCATAATTGTTTTTTGATTCAACAGTAACTCTTGCTTTTTTCACACCTGAGTAACGTTGACCTTTCAGGTTATTCATCGAAACACTCGCATCGATTCGTCGTTCTTCTTCAGTAAAACTTAAATCAGCCGGCACAGTAATTACATAATCCGGCTCAAGAGGATTATCAGGATCTACGATATTTTTACCGTTATAATAAATAATTTTTGTACTTCTTACCTCTGCCGAGACTTCATCTATGGGTACATTAGAAATCAAGAACAATAATCCTACTATTACTATATAGAGTTTCTTTTCCCTTCCCATTTCACACGCTCCTAACCTATTAAATAAAAAAACAAACTGACGTAGACCCATATTCGTCACCATCAGTTTGAAAAAATGAACAATTTAAGACAATAACTCTCTACCTGATCTATTCTACTATTTATCTATTTTGTTTATTCGAATAAAACTTTCTTTTTTTAATTCCTGTATTATGGTTGGTAAGTATCGCTTAATTTCCAAGTAACAGAACCCTTAAACGCTTTACCCGCTGCATTTTTACCTTTAGCATCAACAATATTTAATGTAACATTGTTAATTTTGGTAGCAACCCCACCAGTTTTAGACTTATCATCTGTTTGTCTCGCTAAAATCACAGTCTCTTCGTTTTCATTTAACGCCACAGTTTGACTGGTAGTAGAACCAGCTACTCCACCAATAACATACATATCTTGATCCGCTTTATCCATTGGTGAGAATGCCGCTTCAACTTCAGAAGGGTCATTAGGAATAATATCATTAGTTTTAGGATCTCTCTTATCACCAATGTGATAAGTATTAACAGCATCTAGATCTAATTTGATTGTAGATGCTAAGTTGGTCGTTACATTATTCGCATCAATTGATGTCAAACCAGAATATTTAGCTTTAACAGTCCATGCTGTACCAGGTGCTACGTTTGGAACTTCTTTTCTGTCATCATTAACAACTAAACTTTGTTGAGTTTTAAATTCTTCCCCTGCCACTGTTGCAGGTCTCTCTTGTTTATATGTGACATCATTTACTGTAGCTGTTACGTCCTTACCAAAATTAAATGTTACTGGTTTGAAAACAATCGCCAAGTGATCAGCAAAAGGTCCATCTTCTGAAGAAATAGGTCCATCTGACTGAAATTGGATGCCTACATCTGTTTTTGCTTCTTTTGTTACAATTTTATCTTCGTATACATCCTCTGCTGCATGTGCTTTTCCAGCTAATCCTAAAGTAGCGGTTGATACTAACAACGCCGCAAAAATCATTTTTTTCATTTTTAAATCACCCTTCTATTTGTGTGTTAGAGATAAATAGTTCATAGATCGGCGACAGTTACTGTCTTAAATTGTTCATTTTTTATTTTATTCATTAACTTAACACTTTTATTTGTTCTTTAAGCAACGCAAATAGATATATAATCAGACCTACACTTGTCAATGAAACTAACATTAGCGAAAAATTCAGGATAAAATTCATTTTATTTACCTTTAATTTTTTCACTAAAAAGATATCTCTGGACAGTGTTATGACAAACCATAGAAAAGAAATCATTGCAATTGCACCTAATATATAAACCCATAAGTATTCTTTCATTCTCTCACTCCAATAATTCTATATAATAAACTCGTTGCAAATTGGCAACTCCTACAAACACAATTAAAATAGATATCCCAATTAATAAAATGATAAACGATGTTAGCAACTCTCCCGTACGGGGTAATTGTCCTCTTGGCTTTTCAATAGGACGAATCGGAGGATCATAAATTGGCGGTATTGGTTTGAATGGGTCACGACTTTCTTTTTTAAATTCAATCCCTACTTCTGATTTCAAATCATTATCAGTTATGCCATTATCTGCTAGAGCAATTACCTGTGAAACCATTACAATACCTACAAACAAACCTATAAACACGAGAATCTTTATCAATCTTTTCATTCGCTCTCACCTACTTTTCTCCAATTACTTTCCGCTTTTTCCTTTTCTTTTTTTTCTTTCTAGAAAGTTTTAGTTTTCCCCAACGTTTTTCCCATTTCCTTTTTCTAGATATCTGAAGCACAATGATTATGATAGTTAAAATCCCTAAAATACCTGAAGCTATTTGAACAAGCAAAGGTGTAATTACTGCAAAAGGACTCTGAGAATTTATTTCATTCGCCTGTTTATTAGTAATTTGAAATTCCTTTTTGAAAGACCAATTATTAAATTCATTTTTTACATCCATTTCAAGAATATAAATCCCTGAAGGTAATGCTGCAATTCCCCAATCCATTGAAAAATTGAGATTACTATTTGGAGCCATCCTATATCCTTGAACTTTTTTCTCTTTGATAGTGTTACTAGTTTTTTTATCTTTAACACTTGCACTAATTGTTAAATTCTCTAGCACTTTAGGCTCTGGGTTCTGTAGATTAACTAAAACTGTTTTTTTTCCGTAATACAATTTTGGTTCTACACTTTTTAATTCTAAAACTTCTGAATTGTTAAATTCTTCTCCAGTCTCAGAAAAAATCACGCCTATCTCATAGCCAAACCCTGTCTTAACACCTCCTTTACCTTCCTCTTCTGCTAGATTTATAGAAACCGATCCTATTTTCACTCCTTTATAATGTTCTTTTGTAGGTTTTACTTTTAAGCGAACTGCCTTTTCTTCAAAATTAGCAACTGTTAGTTCAGAATTTTCTATACTGAGTATGGAACTTACCGGTTCTTTTAATGTTTCATCAAAAATCACTGATTTATCGTTAGGACTTCTATAACCAATCTCTCCATTATCTGCTGTCATAGCATCTTCGATCGTTACTTTTAACTTCACTGGCTCTGGGCGAGTACTTTTCACTTTTATTTCTAGTGTTTGCTCTTCACCAGGTATTGTTTGTACATAAAAATAACTTTTACTGGTATCAAGTTGAGTACTTGGAAGTACCGCCTTTACTGCATACCCCAGCAACTCAGATTCTGATTTGTTTCCCTTCTTTGCAAAAGCAGTTAATGGGGTAACGAACGAAGCTATCACAAGCGCACATCCCAGTATTAATACATATATATTCTTTTTCAAAGTCAAAATACCCCTCACTTAATTAATCTTTATATTATTCAATTGACTTTACGTAAATATCAACAGTATATTCATTCTCTTTTTCATTATAAATATCACTAGCTAGTGTATATCCATTCTCTTTAAATTCCTCTTGCCAATAAGTAGCAAATTCCTGTGCACGGCTCTGTGCTTCTTCAGCTGTTGAGAAAGAGCCCAATTGTTTTACTACTTCATTTTCTTCATAGATCGTGTCACTATCTTTTTGACTTTTCGTCATCGCATATGTGATATAAACAATCGTTCCTGCAAGAATTATCAACAATAAGAAAATAACCCACAGTTTTGTTAGTAATAAACCACCTGCACAAAGAATGTACAGTCCAATGAAGACTTGTATAGGAAGCTTAGGTTGTATTGTTTTCTTCTCTTGCTTCATCTTGATAGAATAAAGTAGGATGCTATATAGATTCGCTACTAATAATAGGAAACCTATTATGAAATACATGAACAAGCTGCTAAAATAATATTCCATAAGAAACAATAATTGGATGATATATTTGGCTCCTTGGTCCACATAAAATGACGCTTCCTTATACAGTTGAAAAAACAATACAAAGTAGATTAACCAACTGACTAAAAATATTCCTTCACTAATGTAATACAGTTTATATTTACGTAAGTTCTCTTTGAACCCTTGCATAACAATACCTAACCACCATTCCTTTTGATTTCATCTGCTTTTGCATAAAAGCAGATTCATTTTACTTCCTTTTTAGCCTTAAATATCCAACATATACCCTTTAGAACGAACTGTTTTGATATACATTGGTCTATTCGTTGATACTTCAATTTTTTTTCTTAAATGAAAAATAATATTCGCTACTCTATACCTTAGATCCCCTTCTAAACCTTCTTGATAGAGCTCTTGATAAATTTCATCATAGGAGTACGCAACTTTAGGTTTTTTTGCAAGAAGATTAAGTGTTTGGAATTCAAGCCTCGTTAAAGATACTTCTCTATTCCCTTCTATCAATACACTAAAATTGTTGGGTATTAGAAGTATTTTTTCAAAGTTCTTCTTTTGTTCTTCTTCATTAATTGAACGGTTTGTATCTTTTTGATTTCTACTAAATGTATTATTCATAACTAACAAAATCTCTTCTAACTCATGATGACTTTTAGTAAAAACAAAGTCCGCACCTAAACGTAAGTAAATTATTTTCCCTGTGTCTTGGGATGTTGTAGAAATAATGTAAATGTAACAATCTGATTGTTCCCTGACTTTTAGAATCATTTCACACAGTTTTGTTAAGTCACTTAGTTCATTTTCAAAGGCTACTATAGCTTGCAACTTATTTAACTTTTTTTCAGATATAACCTCTTCTATAACAGATAGTTCGTATCTATTTTCAAGATTTTTTTTAATTTTTTTTGTTATATCATTTTCACTAAATTGCATAATTCCAATATTAAACATTTTTTTCTCCTTAAATTCCTTACTTTTTTATTATACTTATAATTTATTCGTTTTTATTTCATCAAAATCATCGTATAATGAGCTTGATGAAATATTGAACAGTACTACTGTTTAGAACTCCAATCAACAAAAATATCGGAGGAATGACTATGCAAACCCTACTAATGAGCAGGAATGAACGACAACAGTTTGAGCTTCTAAAACAATTAATTCCTAAAAAAGATGGAATGACTGCTCAAGAAATCATGGATTCATTGAATCTTTCCCTGCATACTGTTTACCGTTATGAGAAACAGTTAGCAGAAGGATTATCACATGTATTTGAAGACCAGTTAGTGTCTTTATTTAAAGAAAATGGATATTATAAAATTTTTATAGATAATTCATTGAGCGTGAGTTATGTAATCGATAAAATGGGGCTTTATTATATTCAAATTTCTCAACAGTTCTCTCTATCCGATGCTTTGTTTTATCGCAGCTATGCAAGTGTTGAAGCACTAGCTCAAGAAGTAAACCTAAGCCTTTCTCACACTTATAAAATCTTGAAACGAATGAATAAATCATTTGAGCCCTTCAATATAAGTATTGCTTTTCCAGATAAAAGTAATCGTACAAATATCGTTGGTGATGAAAAAAATGTTCGTATAACTATGTTTTATATCTATTGGACTATTTATAAAGGGATCGAATGGCCTTTTTATCATGCGCCCAACTCTTTCTCTGAACTTGAGCCACCTATAAAGACTGCACAACTTTCTCCATCTCAAAAAACGAGACTGATTTACTATCAAACATTCACTTACTGGCAGATTATATATAGGAAAGAATATATTTCTATCTCTAAAGAGTTTTTAAATTATTTAGAGATATTTGAAGAAGTTTCTCCTGTCTCTTTTCCTGCACAAATTAAAGAATCACTTCATAAAAATCAAGTCTCTGAAAGTGTGATTCATGCCGAGGAATCTTATTTTGGTTTCTTAGTTCGCTTTTATATTGCTAACATTGACTCATTCGAAGATAAGGTACTCATTACAACTAAGTTGATTGCTTCAAAATTACCTCTAACTATTTTTGCTACAAATCTGTTGAATGATTTTTTGAAAAGGTATAGTGTTGTCTTAACTGAAGAAAATTATGTATTGAACTACTATCAAATCATTTTCAATTTACTTTACATTCAGTTTTTTGGCACCCACGTCCCTTTTTCGCAAACACTTGATGAAAAATTTCCCTGTTTAGAGACTTATACTGATTTATTTGATACAGATAAAGATGAGTTGACTCAATTCGTTTATGAGAATCTTAGTTCCAAGCTGTTCCCATCGATTTCTAAATCATCAACACTTGTCGAATATCTTGCTAAGCTGTTTTATCTCGTTTTGAATAGTTCTGTTAATCAGCAGCCGTTGAAAGTGCTGATCCAATACTCAAAAACAATTTATGGGTATGATTTAATCAAAAATAATTTATCTCATACTTTCGGCGAAAATGTTCTTGAATTTACACTTGATATACTAGAAGCTGATATTGTTATTTCAGATTCTTTCGAATTGATATCAGATGAAACGCGCAATCCACCTTCTGTCTTTTATTTTGAATATCCTTATGACACAACTTCGTGGCAAGATTTGATTGTATTTATTAGCAAAAGGCTCTATTCAAAATTTCTTTAAGTTAGAAGGTTGTGCATTTGTAAAAATCTTATTTACGTTTTTTGCAAATGCATTTTTCTTTGTGCATATTTTTCAATTAGTTTATTTTGTATTTGTTCAATTAAAAATGACGTATCCGAGAGGTCTGAAAATGTCGCTACATAAATCTGCTCTGCATGATTTTTTTGTGTGGGCATATGAACATCTGTCACAATAATATCCACGTCAGATGTGAGTATTTCTACACACTCGATACGATCACCAAAAAATAATTTTAGTTTTTTCGCAAGAATATTACTGACAAATAGTTTTGTATTTTGAATAAATACTTTAACTGGTGTGTAATCGACTGACTTAAATTTAATCTGCAAGGTATAAACTATGAGGTACAAATAATCAACTACTGTTTCTTTTTCTACCCCAGTAAAAATTCGCCCCTCCTCATATATGTTTAGTTGATTCAAAATAAGAAGCAATTTCTCCTTCATTTCTGCTTCTAATTTATCTATATGATAAAAATTATCTTCATCATAAATATAGTAAAAAATTTTATGATCAATGAAACAGATATCAAAATTCAGATAAAATAAATCAATTTCTTTCCTGATATTTAAATATAATTCTTGATTACTCGTCTCATCAAAAAATGTTTCTACAATTCGATTGCTAAGCTTTTCACTTTGCTTAACAAAGGGGAAATGTTCCTTGGAAAAATAGTCCTCATACTTTTCTAGCTCTAGCGGTTCATAATGGATATTTTCCTTATAAAAGAAATACAATGTTGCACTTGTTTCTGCCCATACTTGTCCAATTGTTTTATTTTTTACAGAAGAGAAATAGCCATATAAAATCTTGACATTTAAGGTATTCATGCGTTTTTTAGTTAAATTCATCAGTGTTTTGTCTTCAGCAAAATTTTTTTGCCTTGAACGAACAAGGCTTATGTAAACAAGTAAAGTCATTTTTAATTGTTTTACACTATCGAGTTCTTCCCACCAATCAAACTGTTGAGAAAAATAATTAATTATTTGTGTCTGTTCTTGTTTACTAAACTCCCACATATTTGATGAATTAAAGAAAAATAGAAAAAAGAAGTTTCTTATTTTAAACTCATCACCAATTATTCGATTTTCTCGCGATAATCCTAACCCACATTTCTTTAAAATATCCTTTATTTTTTTCCTTTGTCTGGAAAAAGTAGCCGCACTAATAAATTTAGCTTCACAGAATTTAGTAACATCTAACTTATCGGATAGAAAAATATGCTTGACTATTTTATACATCGTAGATTGAACTAAGTAGTCTCTACCTATGCCATTTAAATCTAAATTGCTCGCAGAAACGCTCTTGATTGTTCGATTGACGTAATGTACTTTAAACTCTTTTTCTGAAACATCCAACTCTTGTTCAAATTGCCTTACAATCATCGAAACCGTTCTATTGGCAAAATCTGTTGCAGTAGCAATTTCTTTGACACTTTTCGGCTGTCCGCTGTTATTGATATAACTTAATACTTTCAGCCGTCTGTCATAAATTTCATCCAAAAACAACCTCACTTCTTTTGTTTCACCTCACTTTATTTTCGCTTTAAATATATCTTAATGATATACATTTAAATTTGATTTTAATTTCTTGTTTCTCACTCACGGATGAGATTGTTGAAATTATTAACAATTATAATCTCTTTTTTATCTCTCAAATATTTTTTTATAAGCATTTTTTTTGCAAAAAAAAAGAAGCTGGCCTTTTTACAGGTTTCCAGCTTTACTTACTTATGGTTTTTATTTAACTCAAAGAATGAGGAACCTACTGACTTTTTTCTTTACTATCCTTCTGTTTTTTCTTGACATTAGACTTTACAATAAAAAAAAAGAAGCTCGCCTCCACAGGTCTTACAGCTTCTTTCAAAATACATACAGTTTTTAAATAATCTGAACATCTAAAATAAAGATAGATATTTTTTATTATTTTTTTCTCATATTAATCGTTATACAAATCACGAATCGGTGTCATAATAATACGGTTCAAATCATTCACGATCAAACTAAATGCTTGTTCTTTTTGCATCAATTGATTGATGACTTCTGCTGCTTGAACTTCAGTTGCTAAAGCTTGGGCTTTTTCAGCATCTTCTTCTGAAAATTCTTCGCCACGCATTTGTTTTTCTTGTAAGCCTTGTTGGAAGGTTTGGAATTCTTTAAATAATTTGTAGGCTTCTTCATCCGCTTTTACATCTGCATACGCTTGTTCTAACGCTTTAAATTCTTCCATTTCACGGATTTCACGTTCTACTTGATTGGCTGTATCATAAATATTGCTCATTCAATCTCCCTCATTTCTATAAATTCTTCTCTTTGATTGTACCATTCTTTGATTCGTTTTCAAACCGATTATTCTCTCGTCAAGCCACCCCAAAAGTCTTTCAGCCCATTTTTGGCATTGTCCCAGCCTTCTTTGAGTTTGCCGCCGATATCTTTGGCTCCTTCTTTGACTTGGTCACCAATATCTTTCACACTGTCTTTCCAAGCATCGTTATTTCCAGGCGTTGTAATTTCTCCAGCTGGCTGTACGATTCCGCCTGTTGCATACGCATCGGCTACTGTAAACGGTGTTTGTGCTGTATAAGGTAAAATACCTTGCGTTTGACTACTGAATACGGTCGAGGCATGTGTAGCACTACTTCCTTGTAGATAATGGCTTTCACTGGTTTGCTCAAAACCTAACCACGTTGCAACTACCACATCTGGCGTATAGCCTACAACCCATTGGTCATTGGTTTTATCTGTATCAAAATTGGTTTCGGTCGTTCCTGTTTTTCCGGCCATGACATAGCCTGCTGGATCAGCATTTATACCAGTTCCTGAGCTGAAGACACCTAAAAGCATACTGGTCATTTGATCTGCGGTATCTTTGGTAATGATTTGTTTCGTTTTTGCATTGGTATTGTCTTCGATCACAGCTCCCGTAGAGTCTACAATTTTCGTGATTAGATGTGCTTCTGATTGAACACCACCATTGGCAAAAGCACTATAAGCACTAGCCATCGTTAATGGTGAAACTCCAGTTTTCAATCCACCGAGCGCTAAACCATAATATTTATCTTCTTTCGCTAAAGGAATACCAAATTTCTCCGTTTTTTCAAATCCTTTATCTAAACCAATTTTATGCAATGTCCAAACAGCTGGTAAATTTAAACTCTCACCTAACGCTTGATACATTGTCACTTCACCACTATTTGTTCTACTATAGTTTTCAGCTGGATAATAATCTTGTGGCTTATCTTCTAAAATACTGTCTGGTTTCATGCCAGATTCTAAAGCTGGTGTGTATACTGATATTGGTTTTAATGATGAACCAGGTGAACGTTTCGTTTGCGTGGCGAAGTTAAAGCCTCGGTATACGTGTTCCCCACGTCCCCCTACGACCCCTTGGACACCACCAGTTTTTGGATCAAGCGCAACGGAACCACTTTGGACCATTGCACCATCTTCTGCATTTGGTGGGAATAAGGCGTCATTATCATAGGTTTGCTGCATCGCTTCTTGATAATTTTGATCTAACGCTGTATAGATTTTATAGCCTTTATTCAATAGATCTTCTTCTTTTAGTCCATATTTATTAACAGCTTCATCGATGACTGCATCAAAGTAATAAGGATATCTGTAGTCTGAATTTTGATCAGAATAATTGTCAGCTAACATACTGCCCATATCAACACCTGCTTGAGCATCCGCTTCGCCTTGTGATAATTTTCCATTATCCACCATCAATTGCAAAACCGTATTACGACGATTAACTGCATTTTCAACATAATCGATTGGATTAAAAATCCCTGGTCCTTTCAGCATCCCAACTAAAGTTGCTGCTTGACCGACTGACAGTTCACTCGCACTCACAGCAAAGTATTTATGAGAGGCATCTTCGATTCCCCAAACCCCATTTCCAAAATAGGAGTTATTGAGATACATCTCTAGAATTTGCTGCTTATCATATTTTTTCTCGATTTCAATTGCTAAGAACAGCTCTCTTGCTTTACGCGTCATGGTCTGTTCTTGGGTGAGGTAGGCATTTTTAGCCAGCTGTTGCGTGATCGTACTACCACCACCACCGCCGCCAATCATCCCAAAACTCAACTTCCCAACAACTGCACGCAAAAGTCCCTTGATATCATACCCGTGATGCGTCTCAAAATTGCGATCTTCCGTTGAAATCAAGGCATCTTTGACATAAGGAGAAATCTGATCGATCGTCACAAAGGTTCCTTTTTGTCCAAACAATTTTCCGGCTTCGTCGCCTTTTTTATCGTAGATAACAGTTGATTCTTCCAACCCTTTTTTCAAGGCCCCAACATTCGCTGATTTAGCTAAAGTAAATAGATAGATACTTGTAACTAAAACAACAACCATTCCTAATAGTAAAATGATTTTATTAATTTGATATTTTTTCCAAATTCGCTTCCGCCAATGATGAAAACGAACCAGATATGGCTTGATCCACGCCCAAAAGCGCTGAAAACCTGTTTTTATTTTTCCCATAATTGTTTTAAAGTCCATAGTGCTCCCTCTTTATATAAAAGTTTCTAAGCCATTTTAACATAGATTGCCGCTCTCATTCATACGGCTTTAGCATGAATAATACATAGAGAATTTTGTTTTGCCTATTTTAACACGTTTTTCTTTTATTTTTATGTAGAAAAGGTTAAGAATCCATCAAGAAATCCATGATTTTAGTGGTTAAAGTAGAAATCTAAATCGCAAGTTCTTATTTTCATTGAAAAAAAGTGCTTATTTAAAAACGATTTGATCATAAAAAATTCATATTTTCCCTTTATTATACAAGTATACCAACAAACAACCCTAACAAAACACTTTTTCATTTTTTAACTCCTTTTTCCCACTCTTCCCCAAAGAGTGGGTCTCTTTTTGTTTTGGAAAAATTTTCAAGCCATACAACCAGACCTGAAATTGCTACCTAGATCATTTAATAGAGCCGCTCTAATTATTAATATCATTTATTTTATGCTACACTTCTTTTGAAATGTAACCGTTTTACAAAAAAAACAGAAGAGGAGAATTTTTATGTCTAAGAAACTAACCTTTTTACTTATTCCGCTTTTCTTTTTACTAAGTTTTAGTCTGTTTTCTAATCCGTCGGAGGCAGCACAAGCAAATGCCAAAGCAGACCCCATCATGATGGCTTACTATCGCACATGGCGAGATGTGACCATGCCTCACGATGCAAATTCAACTTTACCTGATCAAAATGTGACTGCGATGACAGATATTCCAGAAGGCGTGGATATTGTCTCTGTTTTCCATTACGTAAATCCAGGCACCAATCAGCAAAAATTTTGGGATACGTTGAGAGATACTTATGTCCCAACCTTACACGCCAGAGGGACACGTGTTATTCGGACAATCGATATCCGAGAAATTTGGAATGTCCCACATGTAGGTACTATACCAACAACTGCTGAATATGAGAAATATGCACAACAGTTGATCGATACTTATTTAACACCATGGAATTTAGATGGTTTGGATGTAGATATGGAATCTACTTTGACGGCTAAGCAAGAAGAAATGGCTGTAGGTACGTTCAAGGCTTTATCTAAAAAGTTAGGTCCTAATGCTAATACAGGAAAATTATTGATTTATGATACAAACAAAGAGAACCATTCTTTATTTAAAAAAACAGCATCTTATTTTGATTACCTATTTGTACAAGCGTATGGTCGCTCAGTCAGCTCTTTAGATACGACTTGGAACACTTATAAAACATCGATCACACCACAACAGTTTCTTCCTGGCGTTTCTTTCCCAGAAGAACAAGATCACAACCGTTGGAATGACACCGTAGAACCATATGAAACAAGCCGGGCTTACGCTTATGCAAAATGGAATCCAAAAGATGGACAAAAAGGCGGCATGTTCGTTTATGCAATCGATCGGGATGGAAAACAGTTTGGAGATGATACCATTACAAAAACCGATTTTAGCTGGACGAAACGTTTGATCAATACAATGAACGGTAACTAGATTGATGATTTTGTGTGAAGCTTAAACACTTCTTTAGAAAAAATTTACAGTTTCAGATAAATTAATACACAAAAAATTCATATTTAGTTTGTATTATATATGTATACCAACAAACAACCCTAACAAAACACTTTTTCATTTTTTAACTCCTTTCCCACTCTTCCCCAAAGAGTGGGTCTTTTTTGCATTTTAATAGTTACAGCTGATAGTAGCAGAGTACTTTATAACACATACTTAATGAATGGAGCCATTTTCCCCTTTAGCCACTTACGCTACTATAGATTACTTATTCACATTGACGGATTTTACTTTTTTGATAAACTTAAAAGTAAAGGAGACAAATATGAAAAATGCAGAAAATTATTTTTACATGGTTGAACAAACTCCTTGGGGAAAATTGTTTTATGATATTGTATTTGCCCAACTAACAGAACATACAACAACTCATTTAAAAATTCTTGATTTTGGTAGTGGTCTTGGAAAAACAGCTAACCATTATGCTAAGCATCATCAAGTGTATGCCTATGAACCCGATTTAGACATCCTAGAATATGCTTATACAGACCATGATTATCTACAGCTAACTATGGACTTTACAGCTTTTATGAGATACTTAACTGATCATAAATTATCCTTCGATTTAATTCTATGTCATAATGTACTTGATTATATTGAAAATCAAGAAGAAGTTATTTTGAGTTTATCTAAATGTTTAACTTCTAAAGGAAAATTATCAGTCATCAAACATCAAGAACTAGGACATCTCGTTAACGATGCCGTTTTCAATGATGATCCTCAACTAGTATTGAAAAAATTGGATGGTCTTCCTACTCAAACAAGCTTCGGAAAAATAAACTATTGTACTCAAGAAGAACTGTCTCAATGGTTATCTACAGATTCAATAGACTTGATTGATGTTATGGGAATTAGAAATTTCTATGCGTTAAGCCAAAATAATCAGATAAAATACACGGAAAATTGGTATAAAAATATGTTAGAGTTAGAATTACGTGTCTGTAAAGACGCAACATTTATTCCTTTAGCCTTTTTCAACCACTTGATTTTCCAAAAAAAATAAGTTAGCCAAATTACAATAAAGGTGGAAAACATATGGAATTATCCATCCAGTTACCAAAGAATTTTAACGAACAAACAGTCAGAGAATTACTGGAACAAGAATGGTTAGTTCCTCGTAAAGTACGCCACTTTTTGAGAACCAGAAAAAATGTTTCGATCAATGGAGAGCCCGCTTTATTTCATTTTCCTGTGAAAAGCGGCGATGTTGTTACGTTACGGTTTGAGCCAGAAGATTATCCAATACCAGCGATTCTTTTAGGGAATGAGTCTAAAGTGAATGTGCTGTTTGAAGATGACCATTTGATTATTTTAAATAAACCGATCGGCATGAAAACTCACCCGAATCAACCAAATGAAAACGACACACTCCTTAATCATTTAGCTGCCTACTTAGCACCTAAAAACCAAGTCCCATATGTGGTTCATCGGTTAGATAAAGAAACAAGCGGTGCGATTCTATTTGCTAAAAATCCTTTCGTATTGCCGATTTTAGGACGATTATTGGAAAGTAAGCAAATCTATCGGCGCTATCAAGCGGTGATTTCAGGTCAGCTAAACGAGTCTATTACCATTCGAAAAAAAATTGGCCGTGATCGTCATGATAGACGAAAACGAGTGATTGATGAACGGCGTGGTGATGTGGCTGTTACTCATGTTGAGGGTGAATTTTATGATCGAAAGACGAACCACACTACTATTTATTGCGTTCTGGAAACGGGACGAACCCATCAAATCCGTGTACATCTAGCAAGTATTGGGCATCCAATCATTGGTGATCCGTTGTATCATCCCAAGCCTAAAGGACGCTTGATGCTTCATGCTTATGAACTGCACCTGACACATCCATTTACTGGAGAAACGATTATGGCAGTTGCTGAGCCAAGTTTGTGGTAATAATTTTACTAAAAATGACTAAATCCTTAGAATCTAGCATAATCCATGCTATTTACTAAAGATTTAGTCATTTTATCTAGTTGTTTAGTGTGACTCTAATTATATTATCTCCAAAGACGTTTCGATTGTAGACTTTTAAATAATAAGTCTTCCCCGCTTCTAACTTGTTCAGTAGCTTGAATTGGTAGCTGCCGTTGCCATCGTCATTATAACCAATTTGCGTTTTTGTTTCATCGTATAAATAAGCCGACCAATCTAATTTCCCTTCACTGACAAAACCATAGTCTCCTGTGGTACTTGGTTTGAAGGCGTAATATTTTTCACGTGCGTCCGTTAAAGATACGTCTGTTGCCTTGTTTATTTCCAGTGTGGAAGCTTTCTCGAAACTGCTTCCTGTCTTATCACTGGTCACTTCAAGCGTCATACGGTTGCTTACTCCAGAATATCTACTTTTAGCAGTGATCGTTACCGTGCCATACATTTTTGCTTCGATTTCTCCTGTATTGCTTACGGTCGCCACTTTTGTATCTGAGCTACTCCAAGACAATGTTTCATCTTCCGTCGCGTTCTTTGGTGAAATATTACCAGTTAGTTGGTGCTTGTCGCCTTCTTTCATCGTCTTTACAGTTGGTGTTAAAGTTACTTCTGTTGCTCGAACGACTGGGTAGACTTTAATTGTATTATCCCCAAAGACGTTTCGGTTGTAGACTTTTAAATAATAAGTCTTCCCCGCTTCTAACTTGTTCAGTAGCTTGAATTGGTAGCTGCCGTTGCCATCGTCATTATAACCAATTTGCGTTTTTGTTTCATCGTATAAATAAGCCGACC
>Ga0308156_1000886_pt1 | contig 44622 bp, 37 predicted proteins | sample PhyAR2_FD_201041 | JGI IMG/M metagenome (GOLD analysis project Ga0308156, IMG submission 201041) | Phyllosphere microbial communities from UC Gill Tract Community Farm, Albany, California, United States - DLSL A.R2 | ecosystem: Host-associated > Plants > Phyllosphere > Unclassified | place: USA... | reverse complement strand
CTATCGAAGCTGCTCTGAAGCAGGGCGCTCGTGTAATGGTTACTTCCCATCTGGGTCGTCCTACCGAAGGCGAATACAACGAAGAGTACTCTCTGCTGCCGGTTGTTAACTATCTGAAAGACCACCTGAAGTCTCCAGTTCGTCTGGCTAAAGACTACTTGGACGGTGTTGACGTTGCAGAAGGTGAACTGGTTGTTCTGGAAAACGTTCGCTTCAACAAAGGCGAAAAGAAAGACGACGAAACCCTGTCTAAGAAATACGCTGCACTGTGCGACGTTTACGTCATGGACGCATTCGGTACTGCACACCGTGCACAGGCTTCTACCCACGGCGTAGGCAAATTTGCGCCTATCGCATGTGCGGGCCCTCTGTTGTCTGCAGAACTGGAAGCTTTGGGTAAAGCTCTGGGTAATCCAGCCCGTCCAATGGTTGCAATCGTTGGTGGTTCAAAAGTTTCTACCAAGCTGACCGTTCTGGACTCGTTGTCTAAAATCGCTGACAAACTGATTGTTGGTGGCGGCATCGCTAACACTTTCGTTGCTGCTCAAGGCCACAATGTAGGTAAATCTCTGTACGAAGCGGATCTGGTAGGCGAAGCGAAAAAACTGCTGACAACCTGCGACATCCCAGTACCAACGGATGTCCGTGTTGCAACCGAGTTCTCTGAAACTGCGGCCGCAACGCTGAAATCCGTAAACGATATTAAAGATGACGAACAGATTCTGGATCTGGGTGATGCTTCTGCACACGAACTGGCTGAAATTCTGAAGAATGCAAAAACCATTCTATGGAATGGTCCAGTCGGCGTGTTCGAGTTCCCTAACTTCCGTAAAGGCACCGAGATCGTTGCTCAGGCTATCGCTGATAGTGAAGCATTCTCTATTGCTGGCGGCGGTGACACTCTGGCAGCTATCGATTTGTTCGGCATTGCTGACAAAATTTCCTATATCTCTACTGGCGGCGGCGCATTCCTTGAATTCGTTGAAGGCAAGAAGCTGCCAGCTGTAGTGATGCTGGAAGAACGTGCTAAGCAGTAATGAACCGTGACGGGAGGCCGAGCCTCCCGTTGTTCTATCTGTTTGAATGTGTGGTAGCTTTTTTCTCTGTACTTTGCCCACATCAAGCAGCTGAAGACGATTTATTTTTTACTTACGGCCCACGAAACAGGACGACGTAACATGTCTAAAATTTTTGATTTTGTTAAACCGGGTGTCATCACTGGTGATGATGTTCAGAAAGTTTTCCAGATCGCTAAAGAAAACAATTTCGCATTGCCTGCAGTCAACTGTGTTGGTACCGACTCTATCAATGCGGTAATGGAAGCTGCTGCGAAAGTACGTGCTCCGGTTATCGTTCAGTTCTCAAACGGCGGTGCAGCATTTATCGCTGGTAAAGGCGTGAAAACCGACGTTCCTCAGGGCGCTGCTATTCTGGGCGCAATTTCTGGTGCACACCATGTTCACCAGATGGCTGAGCACTACGGTGTTCCAGTTATCCTGCACACTGACCACTGCGCCAAGAAACTGCTGCCATGGTTAGACGGGCTGTTGGACGCTGGCGAAAAACATTTCGCAGCAACCGGCAAGCCACTGTTCTCTTCTCACATGATCGATCTGTCTGAAGAGTCCTTAGAAGAAAACATCGAAATTTGCTCCAAGTATCTGACCCGCATGTCTAAAATCGGCATGACGCTGGAAATTGAACTGGGTTGCACCGGCGGTGAAGAAGATGGCGTAGATAACAGCCATATGGATAGCTCTGCGCTGTATACTCAGCCAGAAGACGTTGACTATGCGTACACCAAACTGAACGCAATCAGCCCACGTTTCACTATCGCTGCTTCTTTCGGTAACGTACACGGTGTTTACAAGCCAGGTAACGTACAGCTGACTCCAAAAATTCTGCACAACTCTCAGGAATATGTTTCTAAGAAACATAATCTGCCACACAACAGCCTGAACTTCGTATTCCACGGCGGTTCTGGTTCTACTGCTGCAGAAATCAAAGAAGCTGTAAGCTACGGCGTAGTTAAAATGAATATCGACACCGATACCCAGTGGGCAACGTGGGAAGGTATTCTGAACTACTACAAGAAAAACGAAGGTTATCTGCAGGGCCAACTGGGTAACCCAGAAGGTGCAGACAAGCCTAACAAGAAATACTATGACCCACGCGTTTGGTTGCGTGCAGCTCAGACCAGCATGATTGCTCGTCTGGAACTGGCATTTGACGAACTGAACTGCAAAGACGTTCTGTAATTCTTGCGGCGCAGCACTAATTTGATTAGTGCTGCGGTCAAATAAAAACACCCTGACGATTTCGTTGGGGTGTTTTTTTTGTTTTATATGACGACCAATATCTCTGAATTATCCTATTTCATTGGGACAAATTTTATATTTTAAGTTTTGATTAGTTGGCGTATGGCCCATTGTCCGTTAACCTTACGTCAACATGTCGCATATATCCGTCATACTTGAAGTTGCATCTGTGTTGGCTGCGTTCGCTCACCCGAATCACTTACTAGAGTAAGCTCATCGGGGTTTTCTCACTTGCCGCCTTGATGCAACTCCAATTATTTGGGGTATAAAACGGCATAAATTGAGCATATTGCATTACTTTTGATTTCTTAAAAGGAAGGATGGTTTATGAAAGACCTGAACGTTGTTGATGGCATTAATAATGCCGGAAACTGGTTAGTGAAAAATCAGGACTTATTGATTCACTATGCGGTAAATATTATTGCTGCGATCGTTATCTTCATTGTGGGTTCGATTATTGCCAAAATCGTTTCCGGCACAATTACCCGTTTAATGAAGGCTCGCGGCGTAGACCTCACCGTTGCTCACTTCCTTTCTGCACTGGTGCGCTACGGTATTATGGCGTTTACCATTATTGCTGCGCTAGGTCGTTTAGGTGTGCAGACTGCGTCTGTGATTGCCGTTATCGGTGCCGCAGGTTTAGCTGTTGGTTTGGCGTTGCAGGGCTCACTATCTAACTTTGCTGCGGGTGTTTTGTTGGTTCTGTTCCGTCCATTCCGTACCGGAGAGTTTGTTGATTTGGGCGGCGTATCGGGTACGGTTAAAGACGTACAGATTTTCTCTACAACGATGCTGACTGCTGACAATAAAACTATTGTAGTGCCAAATGGTAAAATCATTGCGGGTAATATTATCAACTACTCGCGTGAGCCTAATCGCCGCGTAGATATTACCGTTGGCGTCGCCTACGATGCTGATATAGATATCGTTAAAAAAGTTCTGGGCGATATTGTTGCTGCTGATAGTCGTATTATGCACGATCAAGGCGTCACTATTCGCCTGAATGAAATGGCTGCTTCATCTCTGAATTTTGTGGTTCGCGCATGGACAACCAATGCTAATTATTGGCCTGTCTATTTTGACCTGATGGAAAACTTCAAACGTGGTTTGGATGCCAATAAAATTGGTATTCCATTCCCGCAGATGGATGTACATCTGTATCAAGCCGCGGTGCGTAAGGCTGAAGGGGAATAGAATCTCCTATTGTTTAGGCGTTTCGAACGCCAGTTGTTGGTGGGGCTGGCGTGTATGGGATTGCGGTGCAAGGTTCCGCCCGCCTGTCGATACCGAGCTTCATTGATACACTGATGAAGGCGTACGTGCAGAGACTACCAGCGAGTGGTCTCTGTACTCGCGTGCTTTTATCTGAGACGCCATCTCCGCTTCGGTTTGGTATCGCCCATCCAGGGCGCCCCAAACTCCGCCGATACATCCTTGTATCGGCGGCTCTCCCTACCAAGACTTAAACAATTAAAAAGACACAAACAAAACAATATTGCTGTGTCTTTTTCATGTTGAATGGAATGCATTTTAGAGCCGCCATTAGGGATGCTAGTGGGCGGACGAAAGGCTGGCGTGATATTCAATGCTCTAGCCGCATGCCTCTATATCATTAGCCTCTCTAATCCCCGATAAGAATCATCCATTTCCTCTTCTGAAATTCTCGGCGTAATATCGCTGCCATTCCGGCCCATTATCTCTTTGGGACGCCGTTATATTTCTGAGGGACTTCCATGTTTTCTGTTTTTTTACAGGGCTTTGCTCTGAGCGCAGCGATGATTTTGCCTCTTGGTCCGCAAAATACGTTTGTGTTGAGCCAAGGAATTCGTCGTCAATACCACCTGATGATCGCCTGCCTGTGCGCGCTTAGCGATATCGTTTTAATTTGTGGCGGCATTTTTGGAGGAAGCGCGTTATTAAGTCAGTCGCCGCTGTTGTTAATGCTGGTTACATGGGGCGGTGTCGCGTTCCTGCTATGGTACGGATGGGGAGCTTTCCGTGCGGCGTTGGCAAAACAGGGGATTCAGACTGGCACAGAGGTCATGCAACAGAGTCGCTGGCGTATTGTCGTGACTATGCTGGCGGTGACATGGCTAAATCCACACGTCTATCTTGATACCTTCGTCGTTCTGGGGAGTTTGGGGGGACAGCTTGCCGTAGATGCGCGTAGCTGGTTTGCGTTCGGCGCAGTGAGTGCATCGGCGTTATGGTTCTTTTCACTCGCGCTATTAGCCGCATGGTTGGCTCCGTGGTTGAGTACCCCAAAAGCTCAGCGAGTGATTAACCTGCTGGTTGCCTGTGTCATGTGGGTTATCGCCCTGCAATTGGCTCGAAGTGGACTACAGTTGTAATGTAATCTGTAACTCGATGCGTAAATTAAGGTTTGCACCCGATGGACAAAATTCTGGATTGTTCCTAAAGCGTTACATACTGTTTTAGTTCAGGATATTGTTCATCTTTCAGTATGGAATAGGTTCATGCTGAAACCACCAAAATCGAGTATGTCTACAAGGAGACGCCATGAAGCTAAAAGCTTTAGCAATGGTTGCAATGATGGGATTAAGTGCGTTACCGACACTGTCTCAGGCCGCAGATATACCAGAAGGACCACATTTGGCGACTTCCGGTACATCAAGCGTAAGCGCTACTCCCGACATCGCAACGCTGACTTTCCAAGTGACAGCGTCTGCTAAAGATGCGGCAAGTGCTAAAACTCAGGTAGATGAGCGGGTTGCCAAGTACTTCGATTTTCTGAAGACCAATGGCATTGAGAAAAAAGATATCAGCGCCGCGAATCTCAGTACTCAGCCTGAATATGATTATCTGAAAGATGGCAAAAGCGTGCTAAAAGGCTATCGTGCCGACCGTAGCGTTCAGGTGACTCTGCGTCAGTTAGACAAGCTGAATGGTTTGTTAGATGGCGCGTTGAAAGCCAACTTGAATGAAATTCGTTCGGTAGAGTTAGGTGTTGCTAAGCCAGATAATTACCGCGAGCAGGCGCGTCAGGAAGCGATCAAAAATGCCGTAAATCAGGCTCAGTCTCTGGCAAAAGGCTTTGGCGTGACGCTTGGTCCGGTATATAGCATTCGTTATCACGTCTCAAACTACCAGCCAGCGCCGGTAAGCCGCATGTATATGGCCGCAGATTCTATGCCGAAGACTTCTGCTGCACAAACTTATGAACAGCAAACTATACAGTTTGACGATCAGGTTGATGTGGTCTTTAGCTTGAACAAATAATTAACGCCGATGAATTGAAAAAGCACACCAACCGGTGTGCTTTTTTAGGCTTGATACACCGAACTTAGTCCTGACGTAACACATGATGCCCATAGGTCAGCAGTGCATCGGTGACTCGGCGCATCATGCGGCTCTCTGGCGCAAATCGGTGCCAATACAGCATACGGCGCTGCACCATGCCTGGAGTTAGATTGATCAATGAACCGTCTTTAAGCTCTTTTTCAATTTGCAGATGAGGGATCATACAACAGGTGGTTCCCTGCAAAGCTAACTGCACAAAGGCTTCGGACGAGTTAACGATATGGCACGGCACGCTGCCTGGGGGAAGGTCAAAGTTTTGCTGTAAGAAGGCCTGATGCATATCGTCCAGATGGTCGAATGCCACGGCAGGAGCTTTCAGCAGCGAAGAGCGGTTAACGCCGTTTGGAAAGTAACGAGCAGCAAACGTTGGCGATGCGACAAACAGATAGTCTAGTGCCCCCAAGCGGTCAACGAGGCAGCTGGGTAGTGGTTGTGGCTGGATACTCACGGCACCAACAACCTCACCGCGGCGCAGACGCTCTTGGGTTCGAGTTTCATCCTCAACCTGAAGATTCAAACGTAGCGGCGAATCGGCCAGCACAGGTTTAAGTGCAGGCAGCAACCATGTTGCCAAACTGTCGGCGTTGACGGCTAAAGAGAGCAACAGCGGGCCATCCGTGCTGCTATCGTTCCCAAGCCACTCTTCCTCTAGCAATTCGACCTGATGCAGCAACGCAAGCAGGCGCTGTCCCTGCTCCGTAGGACGTGGCGGAACGGTACGCACCAGCAATGGCTGTCCGAACAAATTTTCCAACTGCTTGATTCGCTGAGAAACCGCAGACTGAGTTATACAGAGTTTTTGTGCCGCACGCTCAAAGCCACGTTCGCGTATTACCGCATCCAGTGCTTGCAAAGTCCGGTAGTCCGGGCGTTTCATGTTGTTCTTCGTCCCCTGCGCTTATGATTTTTATATCTTAATAACTGCAATATGCCACATTTCTCCTCATTGACGAGGAGAAAATACATCAACCTCAGGGAAAAGGTTGTTACTAAGGACTAAAAACTCGCCGTGTGACACGCCATTTTATAGGCAGTTGCTCTATAATACGCACACGTTTTCGTAGATTAGTCGATAGGATTCGGTAATGACTCAAGATGAACTGAAAAAAGCTGTGGGTTGGGAAGCGCTGAAATATGTGAAGCCAGGTACCATCGTTGGAGTGGGGACGGGGTCAACGGCGGCTCATTTTATTGATGCGCTAGGAACCATGAAAGGGCAGATCGAGGGTGCTGTATCCAGCTCTGATGCTTCTACGGAGAAATTGAAGAGTTTGGGTATTACTGTCTTCGATCTTAACGATGTGGACTCACTCGATATTTATGTTGATGGCGCAGATGAAATCAACGGCCACATGCAGATGATCAAAGGCGGCGGCGCGGCGTTAACGCGTGAAAAAGTGGTAGCTGCCGTCGCGAAGAAATTTATTTGCATCGTCGATGCGTCCAAACAGGTTGATATTCTGGGCAAATTCCCTCTGCCGGTGGAGGTTATTCCAATGGCACGCTCCTATGTTGCGCGTGAGTTGGTGAAGCTCGGTGGTCAGCCAGAATATCGACAAGGTGTTTTAACCGATAACGGCAACGTGATTTTAGATGTGCATAACCTGAAAATCATGGATGCAATTGCGTTAGAAAAGCAAATCAACGCGATTGCAGGTGTAGTGACCGTTGGCCTGTTTGCTAACCGCGGTGCTGACGTTGCGTTGGTCGGTTCGGCAGACGGTGTAAAAACTATCGTTTTATAAAATCATCGTTTTATAAAGCCATCGTCTTATAAAACCATCACGGCTTAAATTCGCTGTAACGATTGTTATCGTTGACTCAGCTCCGAAAACTCGGAGCTGTTTTTTTGTCCATCTGCCATAATTTCTCTTTAGTGCCTTTCCCTTTGTTAACTTTGTTTTAAACACTGAATTTCATTTATTTATCACACCCCCTAAATTCGGTGACATATGTCACATATTTGCGCTTGACGATACTTTCACTCTGCGGTGATGAAAGCCGGTAGCATTTTTCGCCAACTTTTAACGATTTATTCCCTTTGCTCACCTCATTGTAGGCAATCGGTTGGCTTGCTGGATGCGTAATATTTGTTATGTTGGCTGCATGCCGCATGAGTTTTATCGTTCGCAGCGGTCACACTAAGGTTCGAATTAACAGGGGTTAGGGTCGGGTCATGGCAAAAGTATCTTTGGAGAAAGACAGGATTAAATTCCTTTTAGTTGAAGGCGTTCATCAAAGCACGGTCGATAATTTACGTGCAGCGGGTTACACCAACATTGAATATCATAAAGGTGCGCTGGACTCGGAATCGCTGAAATCATCCATCCGCGACGCCCACTTTGTAGGCATTCGCTCCCGAACCCATCTGACCGAAGATATCTTTGCGGCAGCCGAAAAGCTGATTGCTGTCGGCTGTTTCTGTATTGGAACCAATCAGGTTGATCTGGTTGCTGCTGCCAAACGCGGTATTCCGGTATTTAACGCGCCGTTCTCAAATACGCGCTCCGTAGCTGAAATGGTGCTTGGCGAGTTATTGCTACTGTTGCGCGGTATTCCGACGGCGAACGCCTGTGCGCATCGCGGTGAGTGGAATAAGCAGGCCGTTGGCTGTTTTGAAGCTCGCGGTAAAAAGCTCGGCATTATTGGCTATGGCCACATCGGTACTCAGTTGGGCATTTTGGCTGAAGGTATCGGGATGAATGTCTTTTTCTATGACATTGAAAACAAGCTACCTCTGGGTAATGCGCAGCAGGTTCGCCATCTCTCTGATTTGCTCAACATGAGTGACGTGGTATCTCTGCATGTGCCGGAAACTCGATCTACGAAAGATATGATTGGTGCGGATGAACTGGCGTTGATGAAGCCTGGTTCGATTCTCATTAACGCCTCTCGCGGGACGGTCGTCGATATCCCTGCGCTATGCAATGCGCTGTCATCTAAGCATTTGTCTGGAGCGGCTATTGACGTATTCCCAACGGAGCCAGCAACGAATAGCGATCCGTTTAACTCACCGCTGTGTGAGTTTGATAACGTGCTGCTAACGCCTCACATCGGCGGCTCAACGCAGGAAGCACAGGAAAATATTGGCGCAGAAGTTGCGGGCAAGCTGGCAAAATATTCAGATAACGGCTCTTCATTGTCAGCCGTCAACTTCCCTGAAGTTTCACTGCCGATGCATGAAGAGAACGTCAGTCGACTCCTACACATTCATGAAAACCGCCCAGGTGTTTTGACTCAGATTAACCAGATTTTTGCCGAAGAGGGTGTGAATATCGCAGCTCAGTATCTGCAAACTAATGCGCAGATTGGCTATGTGGTTATCGATATCGAAACGGAAACCGAGCGAGCAGAAGCAGCGTTGCAACGGATGAAAGAGATCGCTGGGACTATCCGCGCTCGTCTTCTGTATTAATTTCGCATCATTATCATTGTGAAAACGGCAGCCATAAGGCTGCCGTTTTTTTATCTAGCATCTTGCTAGAAAATGAATAGTTTCTGTGTAGCGAAGTCATAAAAATCAAAAGATAGACTGCATTCTGAGCCTCTCTTTTTCTTATCTCTGTGTACTTATATCATCAATGATGACCAACGATAATGCGTCGTTGGCGTGATTATTTCTGGCAGCGGCACATCCCATTCTTGAGACGGTAGAGTATCGACCTTTTGGCAATCGTGAGCCAAGCCGATTGGATAAGGGCCGCAGTGTTTGGCGTGCGCGGTTTGCCACTCCTGAAGAGTACGGTCGTAAAAGCCGCCGCCCATCCCCAGTCTTTGCCCTAATTCATCAAATGCAACTAACGGTGTAAAGACGATATGCAGTCGATGTAGTGGTAGAACTTGCCGCACGTCGAGCCGAGGCTCATCAATGCCAAAATAGTTTCGCGTCATTTCGGTGTCAGGGGCGTAGCGTAAAAACAGCAGATTGCCGCGACTGAAGGGATGAAGAACCGGCAGATAAACCGATTTTCCTGCCTGCCAGAGCTGCTCAATGAGTGGACGCGTATTTAATTCTCCGTCAAAAGAGAGAAAAAGAGAAAGCGTTTGAGCGTGTTGAATTTGAGGTAATGACATCACTCGAGCCGCTATATCTAGGGCTGCATTTCGTTGAAATTCAGAGCTAAGTTTTTTCCGACGTTGGCGGATAGAAGAGCGGATATCCGAACGGGATAGAGCAGATATTGGAGTAGAGTAGGGAAGAGCAGGGTTATTGGACATGAGACACCCGTTTAAGGATGTTTAGGGTAAGGAATCTCCGAGGTGCCGTAACAGGCTGTAACCCTTGAACCCATGGTTCAAGGTGAACGCAACGACGCAATCTTAAGGCTTCTCGGAGACCGAGCGTGCTCACCGATTACGGATCCGCCGCATTCTTGAGGTATTAAATATCGGCTCAGGGGACTGGCCCGCACACGAACACCTCAGAGAAATTTTGTATCCTTTACTGTTAATTAGCTTATCACATTTTTCTTAAAATGATACGACTTTCTTTAAAAATCGTTTGCCAATCAACATGTTACAACTATAAGTCACACTTATTCGAACTGCGCACCCTGACGATCAGTGATGCGACCTTGTTCCAGCAGAGCTTGTTCGATGGTCTGCTGCAACATGCGAATTCTTTGTTCCATATTGGAAGCATAATCGCGAGTTTTCAAGCGTTCTTGCGCCAGTTCGTGACATACGTTTAATGCCGCGATGAAAACCAGTTGCTCCGTATTGGTGACTCTAGTGCGAACTTTGAGATCTTGCAACCGCTGATTAAGATCCTCTGCAGCCTGATTCAACGCTTCTTGTTGTTCTGGCGGGCAATTAACTCTTAACGAACGACCAAAAATTTGAATATCTACCGGTTGTGCAGACATACCACCTTCCTGCCTAGATTTTGCGCCAGTTTCAAAACCGCGAGGGTCACTAAATCGGGCGCCAACTATATATATCTCGCTACGCAGTTACAAGCCATTTCAAGCCTTACAGCGTGCCCTTTCTGGTATAGCGACTGTTCTTGATGGTAGCATAACACGAACTTTATCTGCCAACGATGACCAAAACGTATGTCAATTGAGATTACTGTACCGGAATATTCTGTTTTTACTCAGGCTTTGCAACAGCAAGGCGTTGGATTAACTCCCGCTGAAATGCATGGTTTGATCAGCGGAATACTGTGTGGCGGCAATCAGAACGACAACTGGCGCACTATGGTTCATGATTTGACCAATGAGGGCGAGGCTTTTTCTCAATCGCTCGCACAGCCTCTTCAGGCTGCTTATCAGCATACCCGCGATACGCTGGAAGATGATGGATTTGGTTTCCAATTGTTGCTGCCTGATGGCGATGATGTGACCGTGTTTGATCGCGCCGATGCGCTGTCCGGCTGGGTAAATCACTTCCTGCTAGGTCTGGGCATGATGCAAAAGAACCTTGGCAAAATTAAAGGTGAAGTGGGCGAAGTGATCGACGATCTGCGTAGCATTGCTCAATTGGGCTATGAAGAAGACGAAGATCAGGAAGAGTTAGAACAATCTTTGGAAGAAGTCGCAGAATATGTGCGTATGGCAGCCATGCTGTGCCACAGCGAATTTTCTCAAGAAAAGCCAAACGCGGCTGAAGTGCAAAAGCCAACGTTGCACTAATTTCTGTTATGAATCAGGTGGCACTCCCGCCGCCTGATTGATCTTGCTTATCCCATTTCGCAAACCGCGTGATAGTCTATACCCATCATATTTGAAGCTGCCTCGGCGTTAGCTGCACCCATGCTTTCGAATCGCTTACTGATGTAGGTTCATCGGAATTTATGCGCTTGCTGCCTTGATGCAACACCAATATTTAGGCTATATCCCCTGCATGCTTGAAGCTTGGGGACTCTATCTGTATTGATAGCTCATGCTGATTAAGCCGTATGCTATGAGCACTACGCCACGTTTTCGCAACTGCTGATTTCAGGAGAAGGTCATGACCCCGCAAGAATTCCAACGTCGCCGACAGGCTGTTTTGGCACAGATGGCACCCGGTAGTGCCGCTCTCTTTTTTGCTGCTCCAGAATGTACCCGCAGCGCGGACAGTGAATATCCTTACCGTCAGAATAGTGATTTCTGGTATCTGACGGGGTTTAACGAACCCGAAGCGCTGCTGGTCTTGATTAAAAGCGACGAGACCCATAATCACAGCGTGCTCTTTAACCGCGTGCGTGATTTAACCGCCGAGATTTGGTTTGGTCGTCGTTTAGGGCAAGAAGCCGCTCCGGCCAAGTTAGGCATAGATCGCGCCTTACCTTACGGCGATATTGAAGAGCAGCTTCACCTGTTGCTGAACGGGCTAGACGTGGTTTATCACGCTCAGGGCCAGTATGATTTTGCCGACCAGATTACCTTTGCCGCCCTCGAAAAACTGCGCCGTGGTGTACGTCAAAACTTCCGCGCGCCGGCAACGCTTATTGATTGGCGTCCTTGGGTACATGAAATGCGCTTGTTTAAATCGCAGGAAGAAATTGCGGCGATGCGCCGAGCGGGTGAAATAACGGCATTAGGCCATATCCGTGCGATGGAAAAATGCCGCCCAGGTATGTTCGAATACCAGTTGGAAGGTGAAATTCTGCATGAGTTTACTCGAAACGGCGCGCGTTACCCCTCTTATAATACCATCGTTGGCGGTGGTGAAAACGGCTGCATTTTGCACTACACCGAAAATGAGTGTGAGTTAAAAGACGGTGATTTAGTACTGATTGATGCGGGCTGTGAATATAAAGGCTATGCCGGTGATATCACCCGTACTTTCCCTGTAAACGGCAAGTTCACCAAGCCACAGCGCGAAATTTACGATCTGGTATTGGCTTCGATGGACAAGGCATTTGAAATCTTTGCTCCTGGCCGCAGTATTCGCGAAGCGAACGAGGCGACGGTTCGAGTGATGGTCGAAGGGTTAGTAAAATTAGGCGTAATGAAAGGGGATGTGGATCAGCTGATTGCCGATCAGGCACATCGCCAGTTCTTTATGCACGGTTTGAGCCATTGGTTAGGTCTGGATGTACATGACGTCGGCGATTATGGCTCTTCTGCGCGTGAGCGCGTGTTAGAGCCAGGCATGGTATTAACCTGCGAGCCGGGCTTATATATCGCACCAGATGCCGATGTTCCAGTGGAGTATCGCGGTATTGGCATCCGCATTGAAGATGACATCTTGATTACTGAAGATGGATTTGAAGTGTTAACTAAAGATGTTGTTAAGCAGGCTGATGATATCGAAGCGCTGATGGCGCAGGCCAAAGCAGCCCGTTAAGGAAAGATAAACGGCATGAAAATGATCATTGTGGGCGGGGGCATGGCGGGAGCCACGCTGGCGTTGGCGGTTTCTGCTCTGAGCGCTGGACGTATTCAAGTTGAGGTTGTTGAGGCGGTCTCCCCAGACAGCAGACAACACCCAGGATTCGACGCTCGCGCTATTGCTCTCGCGCATGGTACATGCCAGCAATTGGAACGAATTGGCGTATGGCAGGCGCTTAAGGCGTGTGCTACACCGATTGAGCGTGTGCATGTTAGCGATCAGGGACATGCCGGCTTTGTTGGCCTCGATGCTCTGGATTATCAGATCCCTTATTTGGGACAGGTGGTTGAACTGCATCAGGCGGGCTCACGACTATTCCAACTGCTTGAGAAAGCGCCGGGCGTTACACTGCATTGCCCGGCAAAAGTGGTGGGTGTCGAGCGGCAAAAAGATAGTGCTCGTATTGCGCTGGATAACGGCTCTCATCTTACAGGCGAACTACTGGTGGCGGCGGATGGTTCATCTTCGGCGCTGGCTCAGCATTGCAACGTCGATTGGCGTAGTGAAGACTATGGTCAAATTGCCGTTATTGCCAATGTGACCACCGCATTGCCGCATCAAGGTAAAGCCTTTGAGCGCTTTACCCGTAATGGTCCGCTAGCCATGTTACCGATGAGTGAGGGGCGTTGCTCGCTGGTGTGGTGCCATTCCGCAAACGAACAGGACAACGTAGATAGCTGGAGCGATAGCGAATTTTTATGTCAGCTTCAGAAGGCGTTCGGCTGGCGATTGGGCGCGATGGTCAAAGCGGGTAAGCGCCATAGCTATCCATTGCGCTTAACGTTGGCTCAGCAACATATTAGCCATCGCCTTGCCTTGGTGGGTAATGCGGCACAGACGTTGCATCCAATTGCAGGCCAAGGGTTCAATCTGGGGCTGCGCGATGTGATTTCACTGGCAGAGACGGTTGTTCAGGCCGAGCAGCAAGGGCATGATATCGGCAGTTATCAGGTACTAAGCCAGTATCAACGGCGCCGTGAGCCGGATCAACGGGCTACGATTGGTGTGACAGACGGGCTTATCCATCTGTTTGCTAATCGCCTTGCACCCTTGGTGGCTGGGCGCAATCTGGGGCTGATGGCGATGGAGCTCGTTCCATCGCTGCGTGAAACATTGGCGCGGCGCACGCTCGGCTGGGTGGAGCGTTAAATTTATCCTCGCCGTACTTCAGGAGGCTTTTCAGCAGCTTGAATGATTTAGGGGATATGATTCATTAACAGGAACAGATAATCACAATGCAATCTTTTGATGTGGTCATTGCCGGTGGTGGCATGGTGGGATTGGCAACAGCAGCAGCGCTTCAGGGAAGCGGTTTACGTATTGCTGTGGTTGAACATCGGATCCCCGAGCTCGCTGAGCTAGCGCCAGAACCCGCCCTGCGTGTTTCCGCGATTAATGCCGCCAGCGAGCGTCTATTGCAACATCTGGGCGTTTGGCAAGATATTCTCGCCCTACGCGCCAGCGCCTATCAAGGCATGGAAGTATGGGATAGTGATAGCTTTGGACGGATTGCGTTCCGCGCGCAGGAATATGGTCATACCCATCTGGGGCATATCATTGAAAATAGTGTCATTCAGCAGGCATTGTGGAATAAGGTAGCTCGGCAATCCGAGGTAACCATGATAGCGCCAGCCACTTTCCAACAGGTGGCATGGGGAGAGAATGAAGCGTTCATCACCCTGAATGATGGGCAAATGCTCACCGCGCGCCTAGTCATTGGGGCCGATGGAGCACAGTCGTGGCTGCGTCAGCACGCGGATATCCCTTTAACGTTCTGGGATTATGGGCACCATGCCCTAGTTGCTACGATCAAAACCGAACAACCGCACGATGGCTGTGCTCGTCAGGTTTTCCGTCCAAATGGCATACTGGCTTTCTTGCCGCTGGAAGATGAACACTTGTGCTCAATTGTATGGTCGGTTGGGCCGGAAGAGGCTCGGCGTCTGGAAGCCTTATCGGACAGTGATTTTAACCGCGAGCTGGCGGTGGCCTTTGATACACGTTTAGGGCTGTGTGAGGTGGTAAGCCCACGTCAGTCACATCCACTAGTGGGGCGCTACGCACGTAGTTTTGCCGCGCATCGCTTGGCCTTGGTTGGTGATGCTGCGCATACCATTCACCCATTAGCGGGGCAGGGCGTGAATTTAGGCTTTATGGATGCCGCTGAGCTGGCTTCTGAAATTAAGCGCCTACAACGTCAGGGTAAGGATATTGGCCGATATATGTATCTGCGCCGCTATGAACGTTCTCGTAAGCATAGCGCCGCTGTGATGCTGACGGCGATGCAAGGTTTCCGTCAGCTCTTTGACGGTGATAATCCTGCCAAAAAGCTACTGCGTGATGTCGGAATGATGCTCGCGGATAATCTCCCTGGGCTAAAACCTCGACTAGTACAACATGCTATGGGGTTAGCCGATTTACCGGATTGGTTGCAAAAATAATCCTCTTTTGCGGCTGACAAAACGCATTGTTGGCCGCTTCCATTCTTCCCTTTCTTTTTCCTCTTACGACCTTGTTTGAAATATTCTAATGCTGTCCGCTATTTTGAATTAGTTTTTCTAATGCATGCGTTTTTAACATCCGCTATTTTCCACGATAAAATTGCGACATACGTTATATAACTGCAATGCAGTTGCAGTGAAAATGTTAATAATGTGCCATTAGGCGCAGTTTTCTAGGTGAAACTTCTGCATTATCCCCTCTCTAAATTTCACTATCGTTAACACTAGCTCTTATTTTAACTTATGGTTAATCGCTGATTTCGGTGATAACGTCTGAGGAAGGGTATCGTTTGCGTAGCGATGTTTGCTGCTCTTTGGCTCGAAGATATCTTTAGGCAAAACATATCTTATCAGTGCGCCCGGGACGCCATAGAGAATGACTTGTACCGGATGACAAAACGTTCAGGAAAAGAGGGTTAAGATGGCTAAACAAACTCCACTCTTCGATCAGCACGTCGCCTGTGGCGCGCGTATGGTTGATTTCCATGGTTGGATGATGCCGCTGCACTACGGCTCACAGATCGATGAGCATCATGCCGTGCGTCAGGATGCAGGCATGTTTGACGTTTCCCATATGACTATCGTCGATTTGCGCGGGCCGCGCACCCGGGAGTTTTTGCGCTACCTGCTAGCAAACGACGTCGCCAAACTGACCGTTCCGGGTAAAGCTCTCTACACTGGCATGCTGAACGCCTCTGCAGGCGTCATTGATGACCTGATTGTTTATTTCCTCGAAGAGGAATATTTCCGTCTGGTGGTTAACTCTGCGACACGTGAAAAGGATCTTGCATGGATCACCGAGCATGCCGAGCCATATCACGTTGATATAACCGTACGTGACGATCTCGCGCTGATTGCCATTCAAGGTCCGCAAGCGCAGGAACGAGCCGCAACGCTGTTCTCAGACGCTCAAAAGCAGGCTATCAGTGGTATGAAACCTTTCTTTGGCGTACAGGCCGGCGATTACTTTATTGCGACTACGGGTTACACCGGCGAGAACGGTTATGAAATTGCACTACCTGTGGGTGAGGCCCCTGAGTTTTGGCAAAAACTGGTTAAAGCTGGCGTTAAACCCTGCGGTTTGGGCGCGCGCGACACTCTGCGTTTAGAGGCGGGTATGAACCTCTACGGCCAGGAAATGGATGAAGGTGTTTCGCCGTTAGCCGCCAATATGGGCTGGACCATCGCTTGGTCTCCGGAAGATCGTGACTTTATTGGCCGTGAAGCATTAGAACAGCAACGCGAAAACGGCACAGAACAGTTGGTTGGCTTGGTAATGACCGAAAAAGGTGTGTTACGTAATGAGCTTCCGGTGCGTTTCACCGATACCAACGGGAATCTTCAAGAAGGTGTGATCACCAGTGGTTCTTTCTCTCCAACCCTAGGTGTCAGTATTGCATTGGCGCGCGTACCAGCAGGAATTGGTGAAGAGGCTATTGTGCAGATCCGTAACCGTGAAATGCCGGTTCGTGTCGTTAAACCTGGTTTTGTGCGTAACGGCAAAAGCCTGATTAACTAGGCTACTGCGCTTGCCACGTTAAGCTCGGACAGTGCTCGGAATCCTCACGTACTGTGAGTACGCTCCGATTCCTATGAGCTGGCCGCACTTAAATTGGCAACACCAATTGAATCAGACTTAGAAAGTATAATTTAACAAACATTTAAGAGAGGATTTCGATGAGCAACGTGCCTACTGAATTGAAATATACCGCATCTCACGAATGGGTTCGTGCAGAAGGCGAAGGGGTTTATAGCGTTGGTATCACCGAGCATGCGCAGGAGTTGCTGGGCGATATGGTGTTTATCGATCTGCCTGAAGTCGGTACCTCTTTCGATGCTGGGGATGACTGTGCGGTAGCGGAGTCCGTAAAAGCGGCTTCAGATATTTATGCGCCTATCAGCGGTGAAATCGTCTCGATTAACGATGAGTTAGAAGGAGCACCAGAGCTGGTAAACAGCGCGCCTTATTCAGAAGGCTGGTTGTTCCGAATTAAAGCATCAGACGAATCGCAGATTGCTGACTTGCTGGATGCTGCTGCCTATGAGTCTTCTATCGAAGACTAACTGTCCGTGCCTGAACGCTTTTGGGCACCGTAGCGGCAACTCGTGGTAGATAGCGCTTCAAACTTTCTCTCGGCGGTAGGGTATCGCGGAGAGAAAGTGAGTTCGTAGTGTCATTTCTTTTGTATGCACATTTAGGAATCAGTAACTCATGACCCAGACTCTCAGCCAGCTCGAAAACAGCGAATCCTTTATTGCTCGCCATATCGGTCCGTCTGCGCAACAGCAGCAAGAAATGCTGGAAACTGTCGGAGCACGCTCTTTACGTGATCTGATCGAGCAGATCGTTCCATCGGATATTCAGTTACCAACACCGCCAGCGGTGGGTGACGCCGTGACTGAACATCAGGCGTTGGCTGAGCTGAAAGCCATTGCGGGTCAGAATCAACGTTACAAATCCTTTATTGGTATGGGTTACCACGGTGTGCTGATGCCGCCGGTTATTCAGCGCAATATGCTGGAGAATCCGGGTTGGTACACCGCTTATACGCCATACCAACCGGAAGTGTCTCAAGGACGTCTTGAGGCACTGCTGAATTTCCAGCAGTTGACGCAGGATCTTACCGGTCTTGAGTTAGCTTCTGCTTCCCTGCTGGATGAAGCAACAGCCGCGGCGGAAGCCATGGCGTTAGCCAAACGAGCCAGCAAGCTGAAAAACGCTAACCGCTTCTTTGTGGCTGCAGATGTTCATCCGCAAACGCTGGATGTGGTACGTACCCGTGCCGAGACTTTTGGCTTTGACGTTATCGTCGACGATGCAGAGAAAGTGCTCGATCATCAAGACGTATTTGGCGTATTGCTGCAACAGGTGGGGACCTACGGCGAGCTGCACGACTATACCGCGCTGATGAATGAGCTGAAAAACCGCAAGGTGATAACCTGTGTCGCAGCCGATCCTATGGCACTGGTACTGCTGGCGGCTCCGGGAAAATTAGGTGCAGATGTCGTATTTGGCTCGGCACAACGTTTTGGTGTGCCGATGGGGTATGGCGGTCCACATGCGGCCTTCTTTGGCTGCCGTGATGAATTTAAACGTTCCATGCCGGGACGTATCATTGGGGTTTCGCGTGATGCGGCGGGTAATACCGCGCTGCGTATGGCAATGCAGACGCGAGAACAGCATATCCGTCGCGAGAAAGCTAACTCCAACATTTGTACTTCGCAGGTATTGCTCGCCAATATCGCCAGTCTATATGCGGTTTATCATGGTCCAGTTGGGCTGAAGCGTATTGCCGATCGTATTCATCGTTTAACCGATATTTTGGCTGCGGGTCTGAAGCAAAAAGATGTCACCATTCGTAATCACAGTTGGTTTGATACGCTCACGGTGGTTGTTAAAGATAAAGCCGAGGTTTTGGCTCGTGCATTGAGTTTTGGCTTCAACCTACGCAGCGATATTCCTGGCGCAGTAGGGATTTCTTTGGATGAAGCGACCAGCCGTGAAGATGTTGAAGCGTTGTTTGCGGTTCTGTTAGGCGATAATCATGGTTTGGATATTGATACGCTAGACACGTTGGTATCTGAAGAGTGCGAAGGCAGTATCCCATCACATATGCTGCGTACCGATCCTATTCTGACTCACCCAGTATTCAATCGCTATCACAGCGAAACTGAAATGATGCGCTACATGCATCGTTTAGAACGTAAGGATTTAGCGCTGAATCAGGCGATGATCCCGTTGGGTTCTTGCACTATGAAGCTAAACGCTGCGGCGGAGATGATTCCAATTACCTGGCCTGAATTTGCAGAGCTGCACCCGTTCTGCCCGCCAGAGCAAGCGTTAGGGTATCAGATAATGATTTCCCAACTGTCACAGTGGCTGGTGCAATTAACCGGTTATGACGCTGTGTGTATGCAGCCGAACTCCGGTGCTCAGGGGGAATATGCAGGTCTGCTGGCGATCCGTCGCTATCATGAGAGTCGTAACGAAGCAACGCGTCATGTTTGCTTGATTCCAAGTTCTGCCCATGGGACGAACCCGGCCTCAGCGCAAATGGCGGGTATGAGCGTGGTCGTTGTGGCTTGCGACGATTCCGGTAATATCGATCTGCACGATCTGCGTGCTAAAGCAGAGCAGGCCGGCGATGAGCTGTCTTGTATTATGGTGACCTATCCGTCGACCCATGGCGTATATGAAGAAACCATTCGTGAAGTGTGCCAGATCGTGCATCAGTTTGGTGGACAGGTTTATCTTGACGGCGCCAACATGAACGCGCAGGTGGGCATCACCACGCCGGGCTATATCGGCGCGGATGTGTCACATCTCAATCTGCATAAAACTTTCTGTATCCCTCACGGCGGTGGCGGACCGGGCATGGGGCCTATCGGTGTGAAATCACATTTGGCTCCGTTTGTACCGGGTCATACTATCGTACAGATTGACGGTTTAACCACTCAGCAAGGTGCGGTTTCTGCTGCACCGTTCGGCAGCGCGTCGATTCTGCCGATTAGCTGGATGTACATCCGTATGATGGGGGCTGAAGGGCTGAAGAAAGCCAGCCAGACGGCAATTTTAAATGCGAACTATATTGCAACGCGCCTGAAATCCGCTTATCCAATTTTGTATACCGGCCGTGATGGCCGTGTGGCACACGAATGTATTCTGGATATTCGTCCGCTCAAAGAGCAGACCGGTATTAGCGAAATGGATATTGCTAAACGTCTTATCGATTTCGGCTTCCATGCACCAACCATGTCTTTCCCTGTGGCGGGTACGTTGATGGTTGAGCCAACCGAGTCAGAAAGCAAAGCTGAACTGGATCGCTTTATTGATGCCATGCTAGCGATTCGCGCTGAGATCGAGCGTGTCAGCAGTGGCGAATGGACATTGGCGGATAACCCGCTGGTCAACGCTCCCCACATTCAGGCTGAGTTGGTGGCAAACTGGGAGCATGCTTATTCACGCGAATTGGCGGTATTCCCAACGGAATCAACCAGAGAGAATAAATACTGGCCAACCGTGAAACGTCTGGATGACGTCTACGGTGACCGTAATCTGTTCTGCTCGTGTGTGCCCATTTCTGAATACGAATAGTTTTTAGAATAAAACGGTAACGATCAAACCCACCGCTCTGATGCTGTGAATCAACAGCTCAGAGCGGTTTTTTTATGTCATAAATCCGCAGAGCGTTATAGCAAATTGAGTAGGTGGAGGATTACATGTCCTGAATCACCACGCCGCCAAGCAATGGCGATATCGCTGGTAGGAAGCGCCCGGAGGGAATCAAGGCAGACCACGTTTTTTTCATCTATCTTGCTTAGCGAAGCCGGAACGAGAGCAAAGCCAAATCCCCCTCCCACCATGCTAATTGCCGAGGTTAGCTGAGGAGATTGTTGGCCTAACAACGGTGTGAATCCGGCTTCTTCACAGGCGTTAATCGTTTGATCATATAGACTTGGCGCTACCTCTCGTGGAAACGTAATCAGGGGTTCATCTTTCAGATCTAGTAATGATAGGGATTTATTTTGGCTGAGAGGATGAGTACGCGGTAAAGCCACCATCATTTTCTCTGTGTCGATCACTCGGCACATAAAGTCTTTACTGCGCTCGCACGGCAGGCGGATAAAAGCAAAATCCAGATTCCCTTCCTCAAGTGCGTTCATCAATGCCGACATGTCTTTCTCTTGCGGTTGAAGGTGCATCTTGGGGTAGTTTTCGCGAAAGCGTCGTAACAGCGAAAACACCGTGGGATTAAACGCCGTAGAGCACGCAAATCCAATATTCACGGAGCCACTAATACCGCGCGCCACGTTGCGAGCACGTTCCAACGCGGCATCGGTGAGTTTGATGATTTCACAAGCGTCTTTATAGAGCGTTTTCCCCGTTTCCGTAAGTTCGATCCCGCGAGTTAAGCGCTTTATGAGAGGTGTGCCAACTTCATGCTCAAGTTTTTGGATTTGCTGACTGAGTGGGGGCTGGGAGATCCCGAGTTGCTCAGCTGCTCGAGTGAAGTGACCGGTTTGAGCCACTGCGACGAAATAGCGTAAATGGCGTAGTTCCATATCAAAAACGTCTCAAAGTGAACACAACATCATATTGGAACTCATTGCTGAAAGGAGTCAACCTTTAGTTAACAACGCTAATGATTAAAAAATGGATCACCTCATGAAAGCACATCATTCTGACTGTTCATGCGTGGCAGACATCGCAGAAACGGCTAAGCAGCTCTATCGTAAACATCCGGAACGCGTCATTTATCAAACTTCTCTAATGAGTGCGCTATTAAGCGGGGTCTACGAAGGTGAAACCACCATGGCCGATTTACTTAAGCATGGTGACTTTGGTTTGGGCACGTTTAATCATCTCGACGGTGAGATGATTGCGTTTAACCGCAACATTTTCCAACTACGTGGTGACGGCAGCGCTCGGAAAGCCAAGCCTGAGCAAAAGACGCCTTTTGCCGTCATGACATTTTACCAACCCACCGAAGAGTACCGTATTAACCGTCTACATAGCCGTGATGAAATCCATCAGGTTATCGACAAAATGCTGACGAGCCAAAATGCATTTTGCGCACTACGCATCGACGGTGTTTTCCATAATGTGGAAACACGGACTGTGCCTGAACAGCATCGTCCTTATAAGCCGATGCAGGAGGCTATTGAAGCGCAGCCGACATATCACATTGAACAGCGCAAGGGCGTACTGATTGGGTTCCTCACCCCTAACTATATGCAAGGTATCAACGTTGCTGGCTATCACGAACATTTCATTACTGAAGAGCGCGACTGTGGTGGTCATGTTCTCGACTATCAGGTGGAAAGCGGTGTGCTGACCTTCGGCACAATCGACAAATTACTGATCGATTTTCCTCATGACGATGATTTTATGCAGGCTGATTTATGCCCTGCAAATTTAGATACCGCAATTCGTTCTGTAGAAAGTTAAACCTTGAAGGCATCTAGGAGTTGGGTTCCATGAAAAAGTCTGATAGCAACAAAGCATGGCAGTGTGGGGCAGATCTGATCGTCGCTCAGTTGGAGGCTCAGGGGGTAAAACATGTATTCGGTATTCCCGGTGCGAAAATTGACCGCGTATTTAACTCATTAGTCGATTCGAATATCGAAACAATTCCAGTGCGTCATGAGGCAAATGCGGCTTTTATGGCGGGAGCGGTGGGCCGTTTGACGGGTAAAGCGGGCGTAGCGTTGGTGACTTCAGGACCTGGCTGTTCGAATTTAATTACCGGTGTAGCCACGGCAACATCGGAGGGTGATCCTTTGGTTGCACTTGGTGGGGCAGTAAAACGCGCTGACCATTTAAAACAGGTACACCAAACCATGGATACCGTGACGATGTTCCGTCCGGTCACCAAGTATTCAGCTGAAGTGACATCGGCTTCTGCTTTGCCTGAGGTGTTAGCCAATGGTTTTAGAGCGGCAGAGTTTGGGCGTCCTGGGGCAAGTTTCATTAGTCTACCCATGGATATTCTCAACGAGCCAGTCAATAGCAGGGTGTTGACGACGCAGCATCCTACTCTTGGTGCGGCTCCTTTTGAGAGTGTGGCTCAAGTCGCACGCCGTCTTGAGAAAGCTAAAAATCCAGTCATTTTGCTGGGACTGATGGCTAGCCAGCCGCGTAATGCTGAAGCTATTCGCCGGTTTTTGCATAAAAGTGGGCTGCCCGTTACCAGTACCTATCAAGCTGCGGGGGTTATCGATCAGGCGCATTTCCATCGTTTTGCTGGTCGGGTGGGGTTATTCAATAATCAGGCAGGAGATCGTCTGCTGAGGAATGCGGATCTGGTGATGACTATTGGTTACAGCCCGATAGAATATGAACCAGCACAGTGGAATAATGAAGAAAGTGCGCTGGTACATGTCGATATCATGCCCGCCGAAACCGATAGCGATTATCAGCCAGATATTGAACTGGTAGGGGATATCGCCGATACGTTGGATCTACTTTCTGAACATATTCATGCCACGCTAGATTTAAGCCGTGATGCGGTCGCTATTTTGGAAGAGCGACGTCAGCAACGGGAACTGCTGGCACAAAAAGGACGTAGCCTAACGCAGTTTGCGATTCATCCGTTGCGCTTGGTTAGAGCGATGCAGGATATCGTCAATAGTGATGTGACGTTATGCGTAGATATGGGGAGTTTCCATATTTGGATTGCTCGCTACTTGTACAGTTTCCGTGCGCGTCAGGTGCTGATCTCAAATGGGCAGCAAACCATGGGTGTTGCGTTACCGTGGGCAATCGGTGCTGCGCTAGTCGATCCAAGCCGTAAAGTGGTCTCGGTTTCTGGAGACGGTGGTTTTATGCAATCCAGCATGGAGCTAGAAACCGCCGTACGGTTAGGCGTAAACCTGCTGCATATCATTTGGGTCGATGACGAATATAATATGGTTGCGATTCAGGAAGATAAAAAGTATCACCGCACATCAGGGGTTAAGTTTGGGCCCATTGACTTTAAAGTTTATGCTGAAGCTTTTGGGGCTAAAGGTTTTGCTGTTACTTCCTCGGAAACGCTCGAGAGCACGCTTCGCGCTGCCATGGATGTGCAAGGACCTGCGGTTGTCGCCGTACCGGTCGACTATAGCGATAATGCGTTGTTGATGAGCCAGCTGAATATGAGCGAAATGTTCTAATTCAAGAGCCATTGATTTCACCTACCCCGAGGAGTGTCTGACATAGCATCTCTTCGGTTTCAGCCTCATCATTTTATCGATGAGGCTTTTTTTATCTTTATAGCGACTTAAACCATCTTACCCTTACTTTTTCTCATTTATTTTGGATGAAGTTTTCTAATGCAAAAGTTGCAGATACCCAATGGGCAATCTCTTGGGTGGATTTAAATAAATCTAATTTTATCATTTAGTTATGTTGATTTAACATTCTATTACTTACACTAATCATCACTTTTACTCATGCTGATTTAACCCTCATTCAACCCCAGAATGGTGATAAAAGTGTGATAGAGTTCTCACCGTGAAATGTTCCCCTAATGAATACAAGGTCAGCCAGCCTATCTGGGCTTATTGGCTGATATATCAGCATTTTCATCATGACAATCCACCTGGGTGCTTTTAACGACTACGGGGGAGCTATTGGTTTTGCATTACAACTTTGACGCGTGACCACACGCGCGCCGGCATAAAACAGGTAAGGCATTTATGGAATTTATTACTCAGTTAGTTAATCAGGTCAACAGCCTGCTTTGGGATGAACTACTGATTTTTCTACTTTGTGGGACGGGGATCTATTACACGCTACGTTTGGGGTTCATCCAAATCCGTCATTTTAAATCGGGATTTAAAGCCTTGTTTAGCGGTATCTCGCTGTCTGGTGCTAAAGCAGATAAGCAGGGGATGAGCTCTTTTCAGGCCGTGGCGACGGCGATTGCTGGACAGGTTGGTACGGGGAACTTAGCGGGGCCAGCCACGGCCATTATTGCTGGTGGACCAGGTGCGATTTTCTGGATGTGGGTTTCATCGTTCCTTGGGATGGCGACAATTTATGCTGAAGCGATGTTGGCTCAGAAATTCAGATCGAAAGATAAAAATGGGCAGGTTGTCGGCGGACCGGCGTACTACATCGAAAAGGGGCTGAACTGCAAATGGCTCGCCTGTATTTTCTCGGTGTTAGTGATTATTGCATTAGGATTTATCGGCAACATGGTGCAATCCAACTCCATTGCCGCAGCGTTTAATAGTTCTTTAGGCGTTCCGGGCTGGGTTATTGGCATTATTCTCGCGTTGATTACCGGTGTGGTCATCATGGGGGGGATCAGCAGTATTGCGTCCTTTACCGAGAAAGTGGTGCCTATTAAAGCCGTGTTCTATTTATTGGGTACTCTGGTGATTTTGGTGCATAACGCACACTATATTCTGCCTGCGTTTAAATCGATCTTCGTTGCTGCGTTTAATCCAACAGCGGTGTTAGGTGGTGGTGCAGGGATTGCCATCCAGCAGGCAATGCGTTTTGGTATTGCTCGTGGCCTGTTTTCCAATGAAGCCGGTATGGGGTCTACGCCTCATGCACATGCGGTCGCTAAAGTCGAACGTCCAGAACAGCAGGGTTATATCGCGATGATGGGGGTTTTCGTCGTATGCGTTATCGTAACGTTGACGGCATTGGCGATTATCACTTCCGGTATGAGCATGTGGGAGCTGGATGGTAAAACTCAGGCTAATTTCCTCGGCGTGTTTACTGGACAGGGAATTGCGGTGACTCAGCAAGCCTATACCTATGTCTACGGCTATTTCGGCAGTCTGTTTATTTCTGTCTCTCTATTTTTCTTTGCCTTTTCAACGATTGTAGGTTGGTACTACTACGGTGAAATGAACATTCGCTACCTATTCAATTCGCAAAGAGCGGTACGTGCTTATCAATTGATGGTGATCGCCTTCATCTTTATTGCATCATTCTTCAAGGTTGAGCTGGTATGGAATATGGCAGATATGTTCAACGGGCTGATGGTACTACCAAACCTTATCGCGCTGATTTTGCTGTCGCCAATAGTGATTAAGATGAGCAAGTTGGTAGGCGGAAAGGTGGCGGTGAACCCAGATTAAACTGGGTGAACGTTACGTCCGCCTAATGTATCCGGTCTTACATCTGTATTGTGCAGGCATCCGTGTCGGAGGGCTCAATAGACGCCCTCCGACGCGTTTCCAGCCGGCTACGCGGCTGCCCTCGGGAACGAACGGCAATCGCCATTCTGGCTAATCCGTTCTTTTACGTAGTCCAACGTCAGCTACACATACAAATAAATCGCAAAGAAGTGGCAAGCACAGCCCCCGAGTACAAACGCATGCCAGATGGCGTGGTTGTAGGGGATGCGTTTGCTGACGTAAAAAATCACGCCTAGCGTATAAACAATCCCGCCGATAGCAAGCAATGTCACTCCGCCCCACGCCAGCTTGGTTGCCAGTTGGTAGATCACAATCAGCGACAACCATCCCATCGTCAGATAGGTGATCAACGACAGCACTTCAAAGCGATGCGCAAACGCGAGTTTGAAGATTATGCCAAACAGCGCTATTCCCCAGATCACCGCCATCAGCCATTTAGCTAGCGTTGAGTCCAGCCCAACTAACAAGAAAGGCGTATAGGTGCCGGCAATCAATAGATAGATTGCGCAGTGGTCAAACACTTTTAGCCAACGCTTGGCGCGCTGATGTGAAATTGCGTGATACAGCGTGGAGGCCAGAAACAGCAGAATCATGCTGCCGCCATACAGGCTGTAACTGGTGATTGCGGTGGCGTCAGCGCCGGTGCCAACGGCTTGCACCAGCAATAAAACTAAGCCGACGATACCTAGAATAAAACCAACTCCGTGGCTGATGCTGTTGGCAACTTCCTCTGCCAGCGAATATCCCTGCTGAACAATATTTGCCTTTGCCATAGTGCGGCGTTACCTCTGTTGAACAATGAAAAAATTAAAGCTAAGGCTAGATTAGCTGAGAATGATTCCAGTGTACACGTGTACGCCAAAATATAATTAAAACAAGATAGAGAGTGATGTGTTTGCTTTTGGTTATCAAATAATTAAATGATTTATAAGGGAATAAATAAGTTTTTATAATATTGTGCGTATGAGCTTGGTGTCATAATTATCACAAAATATGGGTTATTTTATTACCTTCCAAACATTTGTTTGGTGCGACACTGTTACAGCAGCAAAGTTTCGTCAGACTTTTCGTAGATAAAGTTGCGCAACACGGCTGTAAGTGACTACCTGCGTTGGCGTATTTTATAGAACCCTTGCAGGGCAAGCCTTATCGAGCTGTTTTAAAATTATGCTCTCCGTTTTAAATTTGATTAATCCTGCAAAGATTGTAGAATCCCTCCGAATTTTTTTACCGCAAACGTGAACGCAATCGATTACGTATTTAAGAATGTATTCCTAGATCACAGATTTTTGTGAGCAATGATTTCTATAATACACGCAGCCAGAAAGCTGGGTTGTTGATCAATTGATGGCTATTTGTGGTGATGTTTACATGGGTCTTTCCCCTGGCAGGGAATCTTGCTTAAGGTAAGTAGCAATATTATGAAAAAAATAATTTTAGCTGCAGGCACCGTGCTTGCGCTTTCAAGCAGCGTTACTGCTGTAGCAGCAGACAACAACAGCGAATATCTTTCTGACTGGTGGCACCAGAGCGTTAACGTCGTGGGCAGTGCTCATACGCGTTTCGGACCACAATTGCGTGACGATACCTACTTAGAATACGAAGCTTTTGCCAAGAAAGATTGGTTCGACTTCTACGGTTACGTGGATGCGCCAATGTTCTTCGGTGGTGACAGCACCTCTCGCGGTATCTGGAACCACGGTTCACCGTTGTTCATGGAAATCGAACCACGTTTCTCTATTGATAAACTGACTGGCACAGACCTGAGCTTTGGTCCATTTAAAGAGTGGTACTTCGCGAACAACTATATCTACGATATGGGTCGTAATAGCGATAACCGCCAGAGCACGTGGTATATGGGTTTGGGTACCGATATCGATACCGGCCTACCAATGAGCCTGTCCATGAACGTATATGCCAAATACCAATGGCAGAACTACAATGCGTCTAACGAAAACGAGTGGGATGGCTACCGCTTCAAAGTGAAATACTTCGTGCCAATCACCGAAGTATTGGGCGGCAACCTGAGCTACATCGGTTTTACCAACTTTGACTGGGGTTCTGATCTGGGCAAAGACTCTGGCTACAGCAACATCGATGGCAAGCGTACTCGTACCAGCAACTCTATCGCCTCCAGCCACATCTTGGCATTGAACTACGATCACTGGCACTATTCCTTCGTTGCGCGTTATTTCCATAATGGCGGACAGTGGAACGACGGCACTGAACTGAACTTCGGTAAAGGTAACTTTGACGTGAAATCCACCGGCTGGGGTTACTACCTGGTTGCGGGTTATAACTTCTAAGTTTTGCCAATATGCATAGAGAGAGGAGCCTTATGGCTCCTTTTTTGCGTTCTGGTGAGTCGCAGTGTTTGCTATAAAAGAGGAACCAGAGAGAAGATATTCAGCCATTTTCACCCTCCCTGTTTTAGTCCATGATAGTCCTCAATACGGGCGCATCTCTGCGGCTTCACTCATATTCACCCTTGGCGAAGAGGTTTTGTTACATGACCAAATACCTAAATAAAGATACGCAGGTTTGTATGTCGCTGGCGGCGCGGCCAAGTAATTTTGGGACTCGTTTCCATAACTATCTTTACGATGCACTGGATCTGGACTATCTCTACAAAGCATTTACGACCAAAGATATTCAGGCGGCTATAGGCGGCGTTCGTGCTCTGGGGATCCGTGGATGTGCGATCTCGATGCCATTTAAAGAGGATGTGATCCCGTTAGTCGATGAAATGGATGCATCCGCTAAGGCGATTGATTCAGTTAATACCATTGTTAATACTGATGGTCATTTAAAGGCCTATAACACCGATTATTTGGCGATTGCGCAATTGTTGGCACAGTATGCGGTGTCTAATGATCAGGTTTTTGCTTTACGTGGTAGTGGCGGTATGGCGAAAGCCGTAGCTTGTGCGTTGAAAGATGCTGGTTTTAAGCGTGGCTATATTGTGGCTAAAAATGAAAAGACGGGTCAGCAATTGGCCGCGTTATATGGCTATGAATGGCGCGCAGATATGCAAGGTGTCACCGCCGAGGTATTAATTAACGCCACGCCAATTGGCATGAGCGGCGGCGCTGACGCCGATAAACTTGCCTACAGCGAAGATGAAATCAACTCCGCAAACGTGGTTTTTGACGTGGTCGCATTGCCATCGGAAACGCCAATGATCCGCTACGCCAAGACGCAGGGCAAAACCGTTATCAGCGGTGCAGAGGTGTTTGCGATTCAAGCGGTCGAACAGTTTGTGTTGTATACCGGGATTCGACCTGAGCATGAGTTGTTTTTAGCTGCGGCGAAATATGCGAGGGAGAGTGCATAAAAAGGATGAGTACGGGTTGCTGAGTCTTGCAGTTGAGCCTTTATGTTAGAACTATGAAAGGTTTCGTCCGCCTGTCAGTATCTACTTTTCCATGACACCGCTGGTGTAGGCGTCCGACGAGAGGTTGCCAGCGCGTAACCTCTCGACTCTCGCGCTTTTTTACCGCGTCGTTTGACCGACCGGTCTCGAAGCGCACATCCTGTACGCCCTCGACCTACCGCCATCTTCCCTGATGGCGGTTCTATCATGCATTCCATTCAATATGAAAAAGACACAGCAGTATTGTTTTATTTGTGTCTTTTTAATTGTTTAAGTCTTGGTAGGGAGAGCCGCCGATACAGGGATGTATCGGCGGAGTTTGGGGCGCCCTGGATGGGCGATACCAAACCGGAGCGGAGATGGCATCTCGGATAAAAGCGCGCGAGTGCAGAGACCACGCGCTGGTGGTCTCTGCCCGTACGCCTTCATCGGTGTATCAATGAAGCTCGGTATAAAACAGGCGGGCGGAACATTACACAGTAGCCCCATAAACGGCCAGTGTGCGCAACATTACACAGTAGCCCCATAAACGGCCAGTGTGCGCAACATTACACAGTAGCCCCATAAACGGCCAGTGTGCGCAACATTACACAGTAGCCCCATAAACGACCGATAAAAAATCTTACTCTACTAATGAATACGGCAATGCCTGAATGGTCAGCATGCCGCCTTCATCATCACGTACTCTCAGTACGCTGTCGGCTTCCAAATCGTTATTTAACACGGCCTGAACATTTAGAATGCCGTCGTTAAGCTGGATTGCAGTGAGTACAGTGCCTGTACGGCGCCAGTTTTCACCTAGCTTAAGCTCTAAATCTTCGCCAGCCTGCGGAACTCGACTTGCAGAGCCTTGCAGCCAATAGAGTGCGCGTTTATTGGCACCACGATACTTAGCTCGAGCCACCATTTCTTGTCCGGTATAGCAGCCTTTTTTGAAACAGATGCCATTCAGAGCCTGAAGGTTAGTCGCCTGTGGAATCAGTTGGCCGCTGTTTTCTACGTCGATAACGGGCTGTCCCGCTTCGATATCCAGTTCAACCCATTGCTGACTATCGTTAAATTGGGCACTGCCCTGAAGCTTTTCAACCAGCGCTTCAGCCATCGAGGTTGATGTAATCACTAGGTAGCGATCATCTGGCTGGGCTAGATACAGCAATGTTGTCTCTTCATGAGCAACCACCGGCGTTGTCGAGTCAGGCAGTTGTGAGAACAAGGGGGCAAGCGCAGAGGCGGCTTTAAAGCCGGCAACGCCAAGAACGACGGCGTCAGTGTCGGCAGCGATAGTGAGCTTGGAGAACACGGCATATTTCTTTAGTTCAACGATTTGGTTCTCCGCGACGCTGCGACGAAGCAGATAAGAGAAACCTTCTGCGCGGTGGAATAAACGTAAATCGCTCCACATTTTTCCCTTTGCGTCACAGTGGCCACACAGGGTGTGCTCTTGCTCAGTCAGCGCGGCGACGTCCACCGTTAATTGTCCCTGCAAATATTTACCTGCGTCAGGGCCTGTTACGTTCACCAACTGCCAATCGTTGAGTAGCATAATCGTTAGTGGAAGGTGGCTTGAAGCAACAGGTTGGCGCGGTGCGAAAAGAGAGTTCAAAGTCATGATGGTTCCCTACTAATGCCGTTCCGAAATGGAATTCGTCCATGTTAAGAGAGGGCGGTAGGATTGCAAACGGAAATATTGCACCATGGCGATAAAAATAGAGTCAGAAATGCATATGAATAGAGGAGTGGTCAGAGCAGGGGAGAATTCCGAGTTTCGATGAAACCCCTACTTTTTCCAATGTTAAAGGCTCGCTTTGGTACATAATGCGCTAATAAATATGTCAGTTTGTGAACCTATTTTCTAAATCTTGGCCTGAATCGCGCTAAAATAGAGCCTCGGCATCTTGTAGAGGCTGGGAACCCAGTATGATATGGGGTGTCTTACAGGATTAATGATAAGAATAAGACTAACTGATCAGGAGTCGGTAAATCATGGATATAGAAAATAAATCACGAATTCATTGGGCGTGTCGCCGTGGGATGCGTGAACTGGATATCTCTATTATGCCGTTTTTCGAACATGAGTATGATTCACTGAGTGACACAGACAAGCAGACATTTGTACGCTTACTTGAGTGCGACGATCCCGATCTTTTTAATTGGCTAATGAATCACGGCTCACCAAAAGATCCTGAATTGGCGCATATGGTTAAACTCATTCAAACGCGAAACAAAGACCGTGGACCAATGGCGTTGTGATGTGCGGGTGTCATGGCGTACACAACTATTACTGTTGGTGACGCATGGCACTCTGGTTTTATTGATTTTGTTAGCTCCTTGGCCGGAAAACTACAGTATTTATTGGCTCATTTTGCTGACATTAGTGGTGTTTGAAAGTATTCGCAGCCAGAAGCAGATTGCTAAGGTTCAGGGAGAGTTGAATTTTCTGGCGGAAAATCGCATTAGTTGGCAGCACCAAGAATGGGAGCTATGTAAGACGCCGTGGATCAGTGATTTTGGCGCTTTGCTACCGTTGAAGAGTTTGAAGGATCAGGATAAAAGAAAGCGTTTGTGGATTGCAGCAGATAGCCTGACGCCAGAAGCGTGGTCTCATTTGCGACGCAGTTTAATGCAGATGCGTCATGATGCTTAACAAAGAATGCCCGAGGTTTTCTATCGGGCATTTTTGTTGGGACGTGATTTACAGCAGTTCAGCAATTTCTAACATGATCTGTTCGCACCATTGCTCAAGTCGCTGATCGCTTAGATCATATTGGTTGGCCTCATCTAGTGCCAGCCCGACAAAGAGTTTACCGTCATCGATAACAGGTTTAGGGCTTGTAAATTCGTAGCCCTCCGTTGGCCAGTAACCCACAAACTGTACGCCGAGCGGCAGTAAACGATCGTGTAGCATGCCGAGTGCGTCTAGGAACCACTCACCGTAGCCGAGCTGATCGCCCATGCCATACATAGCGATGATTTTGTTTTGTAATTTCAGGCTAGGTAGCGCGTCCCAGACCGCTTCCCAGTCTTCTTGAATTTCACCGAAATCCCAGGTCGGAATACCAAGGATTAAAATATCGTAATCCTCCATCCGTTGGATCGGCACATCTTTGATGTTGTGCAAATCGACTAACTCGGTGCCGAGAATATCGCGGATTTTTTCAGCGGCCATTTCGGTGTAACACGTGCTGGAGCCGTAAAAAAGACCTATCTTCATAGTTATACCCAAAAACATTCGAGCTGCGGCAAGCCGGCAACTGGGGGATACGAGGGACGCTAACACCCCCCGCATTGACTGGGGGGGAATTCGCTGCCATCGGGTTACAAATACATAACAGCAGAGTGTATCAGATTTGAATCCGTATCAGGCATAATGCACACTAAACCTAAGTTTGAGCCTTTATATAAAACGGAGTAAGCGGTGCACGAGCAAGATCAGGCACTGATAGAACAATTTCTGGATGCGTTGTGGCTAGAGCGTAATTTGGCAGAAAATACGCTGGCGTCTTATCGCCTAGATCTTCGGTCTCTGGCCGAATGGCTGGCGCATCATCATTCTGATTTATTACTGGCTCAGGTCTCCGACCTGCAAGATTTTCTCGCTGAGCGTGTTGATGGTGGCTACAAGGCGACCAGTTCAGCTCGGCTATTGAGCGCAATGCGCCGTTTGTTCCAGTATTTTTACCGTGAGAAGATGCGCAGCGACGATCCAACAACGCTGCTATCATCGCCAAAATTGCCGCAACGCTTGCCCAAAGATCTCACTGAAGCGCAGGTTGATACTTTGCTGCAAACGCCCTGTATAGAAAATCCGATTGAGCTGCGTGATAAGGCGATGCTTGAGGTTCTCTATGCGACTGGGTTGCGAGTATCTGAGCTGGTTGGTCTGACGCTGGCTGATGTGAGTTTGCGTCAGGGCGTTGTTCGCGTGATTGGTAAAGGTAATAAAGAACGACTGGTTCCGCTGGGCGAAGAGGCTGTTTACTGGATTGAGTATTATCTGGAATATGGCCGCCCATGGTTGCTTAACGGCCAAACAATCGATGTACTGTTCCCCAGTAATCGCGCGCAGCAAATGACACGCCAAACGTTTTGGCATCGCATTAAACATTATGCGGTGCTTGCTGGAATCGATAGTTCGCGTTTGTCCCCCCATGTGTTAAGGCACGCTTTTGCGACGCACTTGCTGAACCATGGGGCTGATTTACGTGTCGTACAGATGTTACTCGGACACAGCGATTTATCCACCACCCAAATTTATACGCATGTAGCCACTGAACGACTGAAACAGCTACATCAACAGCATCATCCTCGCGCCTGAAGCGATGGGGAATTACAAGGACTATGCAATGAAGAAAGGTTTAATCTGGTTGTCTCTGTTGGCGGCTTCAGTCACCGGTGCCGCGCATGCAGGTGACGCAGAAATTCAACAGTCGCTGAAAACGTTAGGCGTGCAAAAAGCTGACATTCAGCCATCGCCAGTGGCTGGCTTACAAACGGTGTTTACTGACAACGGTGTGCTGTATGTCACGAGTGACGGCAAACATATCCTTCAAGGTCCAATGTATGACGTCAGTGGTGCTGTACCGGTTAACGTGACCAACCAGATTCTCATTGGGCGTTTGCAGAAGTTGGTGCCTGAAATGATTGTCTATAAGGCACCTAAAGAAAAACATGTCATTACCGTTTTCACGGATATCACCTGTGGCTACTGCCACAAACTGCATTCTCAGATGAAAGAGTACAACGCTCTTGGTATCACCGTACGCTATCTGGCATTCCCGCGTCAGGGCTTAAGCTCGCAGGCGGAAAAAGATATGCAATCAATCTGGTGTATGGCCGATCGCCGTAAAGCGTTTGATGCCGCGTTGAGTGGTGAATCCACTCAGCCTGCAACCTGTAACGTTGACATTAAAAAACATTATGAACTGGGCGTGCAATTTGGCGTACAGGGCACACCAGCTATCGTGCTGAATGATGGCACTGTGATCCCTGGCTATCAGGGACCTAAAGAGATGCTGGCGATGTTGGATGCACAGGCTGCAATGAGCAAAGCAAAAGGTTAATAAGTTTGATCGTATCGACACAACTCCGCCGCCGTGAGGCGGTGGAAAATCATGAACTGCCCGAAGATCTTCATCCTCTTCTGCGTCGTGTCTATGCTAATCGCGGCATTCTCAATGTGCAGGAGCTAGAACGCAGCGTTAAAGGCTTACTTTCATACCAGAAACTATCCGGTATCGAGCGAGCCGTAGAACTGTTACATCAGGCGCTGAGTGAGCATCAACGCATTGTTATCGTCGGTGATTTTGATGCTGATGGCGCCACCAGTACCGCGCTGTCAATGTTGGCGTTACGTAGTATGGGGGCTGCCAACGTCCAGTATCTGGTGCCAAATCGTTTCGAAGATGGCTACGGGCTAAGTCCTGAAGTGGTCGAGCAGGCGGCGGCAATGGGTGCTGAACTGATCATGACCGTCGATAACGGCATTTCTTCGCATGCTGGCGTGGATAACGCTCACGATCGCGGAATTAAAGTCTTAGTTACCGATCACCATTTACCTGGCGAAACGCTGCCAGCAGCTGATGCCATAGTGAATCCAAACCTCAATGATTGTGACTTTCCATCCAAGTCATTGGCCGGTGTGGGGGTTGCTTTCTATCTGATGCTGGCGCTGCGTAAGCACCTCCACGAACATGGTTGGTTCGAGAAACATGGTATTTCTGCACCGAATTTGGCTGATTTGTTAGATCTCGTGGCGTTAGGCACGGTTGCTGATGTGGTCGCTTTGGATACCAATAACCGTATTCTGGTTCATCAAGGATTAAATCGTATTCGTGCAGGAAAATGCCGAGTCGGTATTCGCGCACTGTTGGAAATTTCCAATCGTGATGCTAGACAATTGGTGGCAAGCGATTTGGGCTTTGCGCTAGGGCCAAGGCTGAATGCCGCGGGGCGTTTGGATAATATGTCCGTGGGCGTTGAATTATTACTGTGTGAAGATATGCCGCAGGCGCGGGCATTAGCCAGTGATTTGGATAGCCTAAACGTCACACGCCGTGAAATTGAGCAGGGCATGCAGGTTGAGGCGCTGCAGATTTGCAGCGAGCTTGAACGCACTACGGTAGAAATGCCGTATGGTTTAGCGTTGTACCACCCTGAATGGCATCAGGGTGTGGTCGGTATTTTAGCATCGCGCATTAAAGAACGTTTCTATCGTCCGGTCATTGCTTTTGCTCCTGCGGGGGATGGCATTTTGAAAGGTTCTGGACGCTCGATCCACGGTTTGCATATGCGAGACGCCCTCGAACGTATAGATTCACAGAATCCCGGTCTGATCATGAAATTTGGTGGTCATGCAATGGCGGCGGGATTATCCCTGGAAGAGGCGCGTTTTGATGAGTTCCGCCTGCGTTTTGCTGAGCTGGTGGGTGAGTGGCTGGATGCCTCTCAGTTGGAAGGCGTGATTTGGTCTGACGGTGAATTGGCGATGGACGAGCTTTCGTTACCAACTGCCGAACTGTTACGCGATGGCGGCCCTTGGGGTCAGGCATTCCCCGATCCGACGTTTGACGGCAAGTTTAAAATTCTGCAACAGCGTTTGGTTGGCGAGCGCCATCTAAAGCTGATGGTTGAGCCCGTTGGTGGTGGTCCGTTGTTAGATGGAATTGCGTTTAACGTGGATACCACATTATGGCCAGATCCCAGCGTGCGTGAAGTCGAACTGGCATATAAGCTGGACATTAACGAATATCGTGGCAACCGCAGTGTACAGCTGATGATTCAACACCTTTGGCCGCGCTGACGCGTTCGAATAAAAATCCATGTAATGTAGAAGGGGTAGCACAAGCTGCCCCTTTTTGTTCTCATCATAGCTCAAGCGCTATGAAGTAATCGGATTCCACCATACAACCTGAGTTGGATAGCGCTATGAGGCATCGCTCTTTTATAAGAAAAAGTAATAACTGCGACTCAGCAATAAGCTACACATTTTAGTTTCGTCGATCCTCGTCCGATTTTGCAGCAACAGAGCTTGAAAAGCGCGGAATGACTGCCATTTATAGATGTGAGTTGCTATATTCTGTAAGGGCATTTTGATAGAGTCGAAAACTGAGCATAAGCGATTTTTTCGTTCATTATGCTGCTTTGAGGCTATTTCTATCGTCTCTTTATGGCGGGTTAGGATTTCCTTTATGGGAATGAAGTGGTTCCGTCTTTGAACACTTAACGAAAGATATAAGAAAATATGTTTGAAATTAATCCGGTAAAAAGCCGTATTCAGGACCTGTCTGAACGGACAGAAGTTCTGAGGGGGTATCTTTGACTATGATGCCAAGAAAGAACGGCTAGAAGAAGTCAACGCTGAGCTTGAACAACCCGATGTGTGGAACGAGCCAGAGCGGGCACAGGCGCTGGGTAAAGAGCGCTCCTCGCTAGAAGAAATTGTTAACACCATTAATCAAATGACGCAGGGTCTGGATGATGTTTCCGGGCTGCTGGAGTTAGCTATTGAAGCTGACGACGAAGAGACCTTCAATGAGGCCGTCGTTGAGCTGGATCAGTTAGACGCGAAACTCGCTCAGTTAGAATTCCGTCGTATGTTCTCGGGTGAATACGATAGTGCCGATTGCTATATCGACATTCAGGCGGGTTCTGGTGGGACAGAAGCACAAGATTGGGCAAGCATGTTGCTGCGTATGTTCTTGCGCTGGGCTGAAGCCAAAGGTTTCAAAACTGAAATTATTGAAGAGTCAGACGGTGAAGTTGCTGGTCTGAAATCTGCGACCGTAAAAATTTCCGGTGAATATGCCTACGGCTGGTTACGTACTGAAACTGGCGTACATCGTCTGGTACGTAAGAGCCCGTTTGACTCCGGTGGTCGCCGTCATACGTCATTTAGCTCTGCGTTTGTATACCCAGAAGTGGATGACGATATTGATATCGAGATCAATCCAGCCGATTTGCGTATTGACGTATACCGCGCCTCCGGTGCAGGTGGTCAGCACGTTAACCGTACGGAATCCGCTGTACGTATTACCCATATTCCGACCAACATTGTGACCCAGTGTCAGAATGACCGTTCTCAGCATAAGAACAAAGATCAGGCAATGCGTCAGCTTAAAGCTAAGCTGTACGAGTACGAAATGCAGAAGAAAAATGCTGAGAAACAAGTGATGGAAGATAATAAATCTGACATCGGTTGGGGGAGCCAGATCCGTTCTTATGTACTGGATGACTCTCGCATAAAGGATTTACGTACTGGCGTTGAGACGCGTAATACACAGGCCGTGTTAGATGGCGACCTGGATAGATTCATTGAGGCAAGTTTGAAAGCCGGGTTATGAGGAAACAATATGTCTGAACAACAATCACAAGGTGCCGAACAGGCTCTTGATCTAAACAATGAAATGCAGTCACGCCGTGAGAAATTGGCCGCGCTGCGCAAGGAAGGGATCGCTTTCCCTAACGATTTCCGCCGTGATGCTACTTCGGACAAGTTGCATAGCCTGTACGACGAAAAGGATAAGGCAGAACTCGAAGATCTGAACGTCGAGGTATCTGTTGCAGGTCGTATGATGACCCGTCGTATCATGGGTAAAGCTGCCTTCGTGACGCTGCAAGATATGGGTGGTCGCATCCAGCTGTATGTTGCTCGTGACGATCTGCCAGAAGGCCTGTACAACGACCAGTTCAAGAAATGGGATCTGGGCGATATCATCGGCGCACGCGGTAAAGTTTTCCGCACTCAAACCGGTGAGTTGTCTATCCACTGTACCGAAATTCGTCTGCTGACCAAGGCTCTGCGCCCACTGCCAGATAAATTCCACGGTCTGGCCGATCAGGAAACACGTTACCGTCAGCGTTATTTGGATCTGATTGCTAACGAAGAGTCTCGCGAGACTTTCCGCATTCGTTCTAAAACACTGGCTGCTATCCGTAGCTTCATGGTGAACAAAGGCTTCATGGAAGTGGAAACTCCTATGATGCAAGTGATCCCTGGCGGTGCGTCTGCACGTCCATTCATCACTCACCACAATGCGCTGGATATCGATATGTATCTGCGTATCGCTCCAGAGCTGTATTTGAAACGTCTGGTTGTGGGTGGCTTCGAACGCGTGTTCGAAATTAACCGTAACTTCCGTAACGAAGGCGTGTCTCCGCGTCATAACCCAGAGTTCACCATGATGGAACTCTATATGGCTTACGCGGATTACAAAGACCTGATCGTTCTGACCGAAGATCTGTTCCGTACTCTGACTCAGGAAGTTCTGGGCAGCAGCATTGTTCAGTACGGCGACCAGACTTTCGACTTCGGCAAACCTTTCATCAAAATGACCATGAAAGAGTCCATCAACCACTATCGTCCTGATATTAAAATGGAAGATTTGGATGATCTGGAAAAAGCGACCAAAATCGCTGAATCTCTGGGCATTAAAATTGAGAAGAGCTGGGGTCTAGGCCGTATTCAGTGTGAAATCTTTGACGAAACCGCAGAGAAAAACCTGATTCAGCCAACCTTCATCACCGAATACCCTGCAGAGGTTTCTCCGCTGGCACGTCGTAACGATGATAATCCGTTCATCACTGACCGCTTTGAATTCTTCATCGGCGGTCGTGAAATCGGTAACGGTTTCTCCGAGCTGAATGATGCGGAAGATCAGGCTGAACGCTTCCAGGATCAGGTTCGTGCGAAAGACGAAGGTGATGATGAAGCAATGTTCTATGATGAAGACTATGTGACTTCTCTGGAACACGGTTTGCCACCAACCGCAGGTCTGGGTATTGGTATCGACCGTATGATGATGCTGTTCACCAACAGCCACACCATCCGTGACGTTATTCTGTTCCCTGCAATGCGTCCAATTAAATAAATCAACGTACTGATTTAATTTAATAAAAACCTCATTAATGCATTCTGTGCTTAATGAGGTTTTTTTTATGCCTATGTTTATTTCCCTTTGTGCGCATCTATGTGATCGCCTAGGGAAGATCACCTGAGCATCCAGAGCCATGGGAAAACGTTGAGTGGAGAGCTGATAGATCTTATGTGAGATATGGCGCATGTCTATTTGCTTAAATTATAAGCTGTTAGCGCATTTATCTGCTTGCCGGGTTAACATAAGCGGCTATAATGGTCTCCACATTGATGCGGGCGTAGTTCAATGGTAGAACGAGAGCTTCCCAAGCTCTATACGAGGGTTCGATTCCCTTCGCCCGCTCCATTTTCAAGTATCTTAAACTCCACCAACGTCAACTACCCTCTGATTTAACTGCATTTTTATCGTTGTCTGCGTCAACTCAATTCAACCGCTATATTCCCAAATCAACAATCCATTGTGTATAAGATTATGTATAGTTTTGCCTATACACTTTAGAACTATACGCATTGCGCGATTTTAGAGGAGGAAACTATACACATGCCTCTTACAGACCTTGAAATTCGCCGTGCTAAGGCGGAAGCAAAAACATAGACCAAATCAGATGGTGGCTATCCCTACAAATCGAGCCGAATGGTTCTAAAGGATGGCGCTTCCGCTACCGTTATGAAGGCAAGGCTAAATTCAGTAAACCACTTCAGAAGTCATCTTTTAAGTTGGTATATACGTGTCAACTCCCATTCTTCGCCAATAGCAGACCATAGAGCTATCTATGCGTTTATCGGCGATAAACCTCTGCCTATATGAATGTTCTTATACAGAGTCACAGATTATTTTTCCCTTACTAGTGTATGGTTTACGCTAGTTAAAACTGATTCCCAGAACAAATGGGTAAATGGGTAAAGCCAGGCTTATCTGCCATGTAGATAGGTGCACAGGTTGGTTTTTTAGGTTGCGGGGATAGCGAATCTTCATTTTCAACATTATGTGGTGAACCTTGCTTTTTCGCCGATAAAGTCGACTTCTTTCGCTGGATTTTCTTTGTTACCGTTGCAGTGGATACAGCATTAGAGGTCTGTAGATTCGGCTCGGCGCTGTAGCCCGAACAGAATCGTTTTGACTGACTTAAACTTCCGTCATTACAGACAAATGCACCGCCCGATGTACAATGAGATATACCCCCTTTGGAGCCGGAGCAGGGTTGTCGCCCACGAGCAGCATCAGCTGTTTGTGTAGTGAGTAATAAACTGAAAACTAACAAAGGAATTATATTTTTCATCCTGTAACCATAATTTTTAAGTATATTACCCATATTTTTCAATGGGCATAAATTGCGTGATTGTGTGAATTTTTTACAGATACAATAGCGCTTAAGCTATCAGTGATAGCCGACCTTCTATCTACTATAAATACATACTTATCTCTTCTTCAATTCCACGTTCGATGATGAATCGAGTCACAATGCCCATAATAAAAAATGAAATGAATCCCCCAATAATGAGCCAGATATAGATGCTGTCTAGGTTGGCGTTGTTATTGTTGGCTATATATCCTACCTCGAAAATAAGCCCCATGAGTGGTAAATAGGCCACACTGCTGCATAGGACTGAATCAAGTATTGGGCTGTGATTTTCAGGCGTAAAGGTTTCCTTTGGCGGACGAATCGATAACAAGCCAAGCTGAAAATTATCTGCTTTGGTGCCAGATACGAGTTGGCTACCCTGTCCGTAACGCGCGGCGTCTGCGGCCAGAGCCGATGTTAGCCAAATTTGTCCATCAGAGTGGTCGCCTAAGCTAAAATTGACATCATGGCGGTTTTGTCCTGATACACTGTTTTCGATGCTGTCCAATGCTGCATATAAGCCGTATTTTTCCTGCTTATCTAAGCCGCTGTGCCATAAGTGTTGTCCTATTTCATCTGAAATATGCTCGACAGCGAGATAGGTCCGACTATCTTCAGCCAGTTTATAGGCTGAGCTCTCTAGAGTACGAAACCAATAGAGAGGCGTTTCACTGGGCTTTTGTACGGAATAAAATCCTTTGTTATGTGCATCAGGGTGTGTGAAAAGGAATGCCTGCGCATTTTCACAAAAGGACGTTTTATTTTCGGTGTGAAGGTCAACAATGATCAAAAGTCGGCGCTCAGAGAATGGCGTATCTATCCATGTATTTAATAGCGCAAGGTCAGGGCACTCTGCCAGCCAATGGATCTTATGTTTCTCTATAGCTGGAATTGATAGCTCTTTGAGTACTGTTTTTAATTCATCAACGCTATCCTCACTTCCGCCATGAACATAAAACCATAGGCTCAAGTCGCTGCCTTGGAACGAGAGCGTTTTCTCAAGCGGTTTCAGTATTGATGTGAGGACTAACTGTAGTCGCGTTGACTCAAATTGCTCGTCGCTGTCATTATCGATTTCAAGTGGCGTGGCGGGTGCGGTAGGGAACTCGCCTTCTAAGCGCAGTATTTTTAGCGCAAGATCGTCAAGCGAAGACAGTGAAGCATGTTCATGGAGCAGGAGATAGCTTCGTCCCCAATATTTCCATTGATGTTTCAAGTAGCCATAGAGGTAATTCCGTGTATGCCAAGCGAAGTTTTCCGAGACTTTGACGAAGAGAACGATCCCTGCGATGAGAAAACCCACCGATGCGGGAAGTAAGAATGCTCGATGGATGAAACTATTATCGACAAGTTTCCCTGTTGGCCAATTGAGTAGGGTAGCCACAAAAAAAATAATAACGAGGGCAATAAATATCAGAGAAACCGCCAGCCAAGGATAACGTGTGGGCTTAAGCATGGGGTTGGCGGGGGGAATATTCCAGCGCATTATTCCACTCCTGCATTGGGCAATGTTGTGTTTACCGAACATCCACATTGAGCTTTACACCCGTCAACGACAACCCCTTTGCCATTTATCATCCAGGTTGGATGACATTGCGCCGCTGTTTTTTGTCCATGTAGCGAACAATTCACCATGTCCCCGAGTAACATCACATTTTTTCCCATAAAGTCTGGCCCAGATGCACTGATCACTGTTCCCCCATTGCTGAGTGGATCACCCAGGCGAATAACACCTTTCATTTATTAACCTTTATTGAAGGAGTATGAATTAAATAATTAGCTTTCTGTACTCAGGCTATTCATTCGCTATGACTTATATTTTAGTGAGTCCATATACACCCAAATCAACGCCATATTGTACCGGGCGACGGTTTTCGAGTTTTAATATGTAATCCGTATTGATAACTTTCTCGAAATCTCTCGAGTCAAACGTAATATGATAAATACTCCCCTTTTCCCATGGTGATATTGTTCCAAATCCATCAATGTCTAGAGTACAGAATGTGAATTGCTCTTTATTAGAACGATTCACCGACGCTGGTTTTGTTATTCGTGGGTCATAGGGAGTTTCAATCGTAAATAGATATGCTGAGGAGGTCGTCTTTTCAACGTAGAAACGTGATTTTGCGCCTTCAACTTTGTATGTTCCTGAAAAGTCAGGGCATTGAGAAGCAGTTTCAGTTTCTGATGTGCTTGCTGAAGTCACAGTTGACGTTTTTTGCAATGCATCATGCTGGCTATTCGCACATCCCGCAAAAAGCATTACCGTAACCATAATTGTTAGTAATCTAATATTTCCATTCATTCTGTTTTACTCCTTATCAGGATCGCATTGCATATGATCCCATCCGGTATAGTTTTTTACTTCAGGGACTTTGGTGGGTAGACCTTGCCATTCGGCTTTTTCTTCGTTCGTCTGACCTTTCAGCGTGCTCAGTTCAATGTATGACATTCCCCATTTTTCCCCTGGGAACTGAGGATCGATCCGTCCTGTGCCTATTTTGCCATCGTAGGTGAAGGTGTAATCGATACCTGGCCCTCCAGGAAGGACTCTTGGGTCATCAAACGGTTTAGAGCTGAGATAGAGGTGGCCTTGCTTAGTGAGCAAAAAACCTTGGTCATTCACTACGGTGAAAGACACCACGTTTTCACGATCGGGGCTGGTTCCACCTCCAGGCTCAACGCCATAGGGAACCGAGGCGTAATGGGCATTACGCCAAGTCTGACCATAATCTTTCGAAACCATAAAACCGCTAATATCCCAATCAGTGATAGCAATATATCGTTCTGAGGGGTGAATATATTTCCCACCAAATGCACGGTAGAACTTATCCATAATCTCTGACTTAATGCCTCGTTGGGTATCGACATACCAGAGAGCACCTTCACAGTTATAGCCTTTGAGTTCCAAATACCGATGGTCGTCAAAACGGTAAATAACCTGCGTTGGAATTTCGTTTTTTTTGGCATGACATCCCGCAATGAATACTGTCGAGAGCAGACCGCCTATCAGTGCGATATTGGTATTCACTAGGCATCCTCGCCGTATTGATAAGGAACCACTCCTAACTAGCCTCATGCCTATTCCAATCCCAAATCAGGATCGCATTGCATATGATCCCATCCGGTATAGTTTTTTACTTCAGGGACTTTGGTGGGTAGACCTTGCCATTCAGCTTTTTCTTCATTCGTTTGGCCTTTTAGCGTGCTCAGTTCAATGTATGACATTCCCCATTTTTCCCCTGGGAACTGAGGATCGATCCGTCCTGTGCCTATTTTGCCATCGTAGGTGAAGGTGTAATCGATACCCGACCCTCCAGGAAGGACTCTTGGGTCATCGAAGGGTTTAGAGCTGAGATAGAGGTGGCCTTGCTTGGTGAGCAAAAAACCTTGGTCATTCACTACGGTGAAAGACACCACGTTTTCACGTTTGGGGCTTGTTGTACCATCAGGTTCGACGCCGTAGGGGACGGAGGCGTAGGTGGCTATTTTCCATGTTCTTCCATAGTCTTTTGAAACAGCAAATCCATCTACATCCCAGTCAGGAATCGCCATATAGCGTTCCGATGGGTGTTGAAATTTACCAGCAAATGCACGGTAAAACTTATCCATAATCTCTGATCTGATACCTCGTTGGTTATCTACATACCACAGTGCCCCCTGACAGTAGTAGCCTTTGAGTTCCAAATACCGATGGTCGTCAAAACGGTAAATAACCTGCGTTGGAATTTCACTTTTTTTGGCCTGACATCCCGCCATGAGTACTGTCGAGAGCAGACCGCCTATCAGCGCGATATTGGTATTCATTAGGCATCCTCGCCGTATTGATAAGGAACCACTCCTAACTAGCCTCATGCCTATTCCAATCCCAAATCAGGATCGCATTGCATATGATCCCATCCGGTATAGTTTTTTACTTCAGGGACTTTGGTGG
>Ga0308156_1000882_pt1 | contig 44796 bp, 42 predicted proteins | sample PhyAR2_FD_201041 | JGI IMG/M metagenome (GOLD analysis project Ga0308156, IMG submission 201041) | Phyllosphere microbial communities from UC Gill Tract Community Farm, Albany, California, United States - DLSL A.R2 | ecosystem: Host-associated > Plants > Phyllosphere > Unclassified | place: USA... | reverse complement strand
TATAAGCGTTTTTTAATGTCATTTCCCTACTTCCTTACCCTTGTGTCGCATCAATCAAAGTTGCACCAGTCAAAGCCTGTAACTCATCAAAGCTCAGACCTTCAACTTTCTCAATCACCTTTAAACCATCTTGGGTCACGTCAATCACACAAAGATCCGTATAAATACGGTCAACACAGCGTTTGCCTGTTACCGGATAAGTGAGCTCAGCGACAATCTTTGGTTCACCTTGCTTGGTTACATGGTCTGTAGTGATAAAGACTTTCTTGGCACCTACAGCCAAATCCATCGCACCGCCCACAGCAGGAATCGCATCCGGTGCACCAGTGTGCCAGTTCGCCAAGTCACCATTCGCTGCAACCTGAAAGGCGCCAAGTACGGCAATATCAAGATGACCTCCACGCATCATGGCAAATGAGTCGCCATGATGAAAAAAGCTGCCGCCTTCAAGCATGGTCACAAACTCTTTACCCGCATTAATCAGTTCAGGGTCTTCTTCACCTGCCGCTGGCGGTGGGCCGAAAGCCAATAGGCCATTTTCAGAATGAAGAAAAATATCTTTGTCGTTAGGTAAGTAGCTGGCAATCTTGGTCGGTAAGCCAATACCCAGGTTCACATAGGCGCCATCTGGAATATCTTGTGCCACACGCTTTGCAATCTGGTCACGGCTGAGTTTCTGGTAGCTCATGTTATTTCTCCTTATTGCTTACTGTGCAGGTGCTACTTGTACAACGTGCTGTACAAAGATACCTGGGGTGATGATGTGTTCCGGATCTAATCCACCTAGCTCAACCACTTCAGAAACCTGAGCAATGGTGACATCAGCAGCCATGGCCATAATCGGGCCAAAGTTACGTGCAGATTTACGGTAAACCAGATTGCCCCAGCGGTCGCCCTTGTAAGCTTTAATCAAGGCAAAATCAGCCTTAATTGGATATTCAAGTACGTAATCTTTCCCATCAATCTCTCGGGTTTCTTTACCTTCAGCTAAAAGTGTTCCAAAACCCGTTGGGGTAAACACGGCACCTAATCCCATACCCGCTGCCTGAATACGACATGCCAGATTACCTTGTGGTACGACTTCAAGTTCAACCTTTCCGGCACGGTACAGTTCATCAAACACATAAGAGTCTGACTGACGTGGGAAAGAACAAATCACTTTTTTAACCGAACCGGCTTTAAGCAGTTTAGCCAGACCGTAATCACCGTTACCGGCGTTATTGCTGACAATTGTTAAATTTTTAACACCCAGTTCAATAAGACCGTCAATGAGTTCAGCGGGTTGTCCTGCGGTACCGAAACCACCAATCAGGATGGTTGAACCATCTTTAATTTGGGAAAGGGTACTTTCAATTGATGTACTAATCTTGTTAATCATTTACTTATTTAACCTTTTGTTTATTTAGAACAAAGTCGAAGTTCAAGGTATAAAAAGGTGTATATTGGAAATTGCCATTTGGATCTAAGCCTTCTTCATGGCGATCCCACTTTGCAATTAACGATGAACGGACACCGAAAACAGCATCTGAATCTAAATATTCCCCATCTTCTTTAAAAACATGAGTTACTAAACGTTCATAATTTGGTGCTGTAATCATGAAATGAAGATGTGCTGGTCTCCACGGATGACGATTTAATGCTTCAAGCATTTTTCCTACAGGACCATCATGCGGAATTGGATAAGCTTCAGGAACAATGGTCTGGAAATAATAATGTCCTTGAGAATCTGCTTGTAAAACTGCTCTTCCTTGATATTCACTCAAGTTTTCTTTTTGAACATCATAATATCCATCGTCATCTGCCTGCCAAACTTCGATTATTGCATTAGGAACAGGTTCACCATCTATTCCTTTGATTGTTCCGCTTACAAACCAAGGAGTACCACTGACGCCTTCACTTACATTTGCACCAAGCTCTAATTTAGGCGCATTTTGTACATGGAATGGCCCAAATACGGTAGCTTCAGTGCAACCTACTGGTTTCTTATGGTTTTGAGCAATAACCAGTGTTGATAAGCCCAAAGTGTCTGAAAGTAAGATGAATTCTTGTCGTGTTGGGCTGCAAATTTGCCCAACATCTGTTAAAAACTTTATCCCAATTTCCCATTCTTCTTCAGTGAGTTCAACTTCACGGGCAAAAGAATGTAAGTGCTTTACAAGTGAATGCATTACGTCTTTAAGGCGTTCATTTGATGATGATGAGTTCCGTTCTATGACAGCTTGGGTGATTGTTCTTTCATCTAAATTTTTCATCAACTTTTTTCCATAAGTAAGATAGCTTTTTCCATTTTTCTCATGCTAAGCTGACATAAAATGAAATAAAATATCATGAAGGAAAATCTTTATTTCATTTTGGGAATAATAGAAGGTAAGGTGAGGATATGGACCGACTTACAAGTATGGAGTTATTTGTTGCTGTTGCTGAATTAGGCACCTTAAACAAAGCAGCTGAAAAACTTGAGATTTCAAATGCAGCTGCAACACGCCATATTACAGCTTTAGAAACTAGATTGAATGTTCGGTTAATTGAAAGAAGTACTAGACGTTTAGCATTAACTAATATTGGTATTGAATACTATAAAAAATGTAAATCATTTTTAGCTGAATTAGATCAAAGTGAAGCTGAAATTACATCTTCTGCAGTTGAGCCAGAAGGCACTGTTACCATTACCTCTTCAGTCTCATTCGCTATTATGCATATAGCCCCTTTAATACCTAAATTCAATAAGTTATATCCTAAAATTAAAATAAATATTATTGGTGCTAATCGGTACTACGATATTATTGATAGTAATATTGATATTGCAATTCGTACTAGAGAGTTTGAACCAGATTCTAATTTAACAATAAGAAAACTTGCTACAACACATCGAATACTTGCTGCTTCATACGAATATATAAAAAAAAGAGGTAAACCCAAATCTATTGAAGAGTTAGCAGATCACGATATTCTTCTTTATAGCCATGCACATAATCCTAAAAATTTATGTTTTCAAAAAGGGGAGGAAATAAAAAATTTTGCAATAAATCCTCTTCTTGAAACAAATGATGGACAAATTGTTAGAGCAGCTGCGTTATGCGGTTCAGGTATTTTGATTCAACCACTTTATATTATTTATCAAGATATCGTTGAAGGTCGATTAATACCAATCTTAACAGATTGGAAACTACCAGAGTTAACTGTGAATATTGCTTTTCAAAGTCGCCAATTTATGCCTATCAAAAATCGATTGTTTATTGACTTCTTGATGGAAGATTTCAAAACTAAGGAATATGAGCGCTATTGGAATAGTGTTCAATAATTATTTGAATTTATTTTAATTTTTAATTTTTAATTTAAAAAAGAGAAAAGATTATTTCAAAGATGAAATAATCTTTTCCCGAAAAGCTCTTTATACACATAAAAGAAAAAGATAATTTGCAGTGATTAGGAGTATTAACGATATTTTACAGGAGTTAAACCGTGCAAAAAGATAAGTTAAAAGTTGCTCTACTTGGTATTACTCATCCTCATACATCTGGACGTGTCAAAGCTTTACAAAGACGTAGTGATATCGAAATCTATGGTGCAGCTGATCATAGTGAGCTTTTAAAGCCCTTTTGTGATGCATTGAACGTTAATATTAGTACGAAAGAAGAAATTTTAAATAATCCTGAAATTGATATTATTTTAGTGCATTCAAAAAGTTATGAGATGGCTGATCTTACTATTGAAGCATTAAAAAAAGGAAAGGCAGTTCTTGTTGAAAAACCAGCAGGTCGTGGTGTTCAAGATACACAACGTATTGTTGATGCTGTGAATGAATATAATGGTTTTGTTCAGGTTGGTTACTGCTGGAGATTCGCTCCTTCAATCAATGCAATGCAAGAATGTTTATCTCAAGAAAAGATTGGTAAAGTTCTACAAGTTCGCGCACATGCAGGCTGTTCACATAACGAAGCTGAAACAGCACATATGAGACAACCTGGAGATCTTGGTGGTGCTTTCTTTGTGATAGGTTGTCACTTATTTGATCGAGTGCTTTATCATTTCGGAATGCCTAAGTCTGTAAATGCCCGTATTACTAAATTCAATGGTTTTAAAGGTGATGAATCTCGAGAAGACGCTGCGGGCGCTATCTTGAATTATGATGATAAAATCGTAGTTGTTGATTTTATGTCTTGGGATGTTTTACCTTGGACTGAAAGTTGGGATATGACCGCTTACGGTACTGAAGGTATTATGTCTTCGCGTTCTCTACCTTCTTCTTATAAACTTTATCAAACAGGTAAAGTTGAGGGTAGTGTTGAAGGGTGGACAGAATGGCATGAAACAAGTTTCCCAGAGATCTGGGCTACTAAGAAAACGGAATATTCACCTGACATTGCAGAAATTGGTAACCCAATTTATTTTGATCGTGAATTAAATGCTTTCCTTAATTCTTATCTTAATAAGAAACCGTCGCAGGTACCAGCTTCACAAGCTCATAACATTTCGATTCTACTTGCTGCATTATTTGATTCTGCAGGAAAGAGTGGTGTTGAAGTTTTTATCTAAAATAATATCTATGAAAAAGCAGCTATTTATAGCTGCTTTTTTATTTCAATTATGAAAATCTTATTTTCTAACTTAATAATATTATCTACAAAAATATTATTTTATATTTAATAGGGACTTTAAAATGGAATTAAGAAAATTATATGGAATATATTAATGATTTAAAAATAAGCGGAAATAAACGTCATAAAATAGCAGTTTGGTATTCAATCGGATTATCTGCCGTAGCAGGTCTTTTATATGGTACAGATTTAGGTGTTATTTCAGGAGCTTTACCTTTATTACATAAGGAATTTCAACTAACACCACTTTTAGAAGGTTGGATTGTTGGTTCTTTGATGGGTGGGGCTGTATTAGGTGCTTTAGTCGCTGGACAAGTATCAAAAATATATGGCAGAAAAAATGCAATTTTAATCTCAGCAATTATTTTTCTAGTTGGGGTTATATCTGTTGTTTTTGCTCAATCTATAAATATTTTGATTATTGGCAGAATTTTATTAGGAATTGGGGTCGGTATATCGTCTTTTGCTGCTCCTCTTTACGTATCTGAAATTGCTCCAAAAGAAACAAGAGGAAAAGCAATTTCCGTATTTGATTTTATGATCTCATTTGGAATTCTGGCCACCTTCTTTTGTAACTGGCTCTTTAGCTATTTAGAAAATTGGAGAGCTATGTTCGCGGTACTTTTTATTCCAGGAATATTATTACTTTTAGGTACATTGATGGTACCTAAAAGCCCACGTTGGTTGGCTTTACAAGGTAGAGATCAAGATGCTTTAACTGTATTAAAAAAAATTAGAGCAACTGATCAGGAAGCATTATTAGAATTAAATGATATACATGAAAATATTTTAAAGTCAGGGCATAGTAAAGGTTTTAATTTATTCCTTAATAATAGAAATTTTAGACGTTCAGTTGGGTTGGGGATTACTTTACAGGCGATGGGGCAGTTTACAGGCATTAGTATTGTATTGGTTTTTGCTCCAAAACTATTTGAATTAGCTGGTTTCGTGGGACTTCAAAACCAATTGTTATCTACAGTTTTACTTGGAGTCGTAAAAGTAATTTCTAATATCGTTGCTTTTATGATTATTGATAAATGTGGTCGTAAACCTATGCTTTACGGCGGATTTAGCGCAATTGCTATTGGCATGGGGTTAGTTGCTTATAGTTTATTTAATACAATCCCTATCTTTGCATTGCTTGGCCTAATTCTATTTATGATCGGATTCTCTTTTTCAGGAGGGCCAGTTGTATGGACACTTAGTTCAGAGATACAACCCTTACAAGGTCGTGATTTTGGTATTACGTGTTCAACTTTAACGAATTGGATATTAAATATGTTTTTAGGTACCTATTTTTTAGTAGCTGCCGCCAAGTTTGGCGCTGGTGAAACTTTTGCCTTCTTAGCAATATTAAACTTTTTATTTCTTATATTCTTCTATTACTTTGTACCAGAAACTAAGAATATCCCTCTGGAATATATTGAAAAAAATTTATTAGATGGGAAACGATTAAGAGATTTAGGGAAAAGTACCTAAAAGTTCCGAATGAATTTATATGATGATCAAGATGTATTTAGATGAGTGTAGATAAAGGAAGTTAACAATGTACCAAGAAGTTAGAGTTTTGGCTAAATTAGCGATAGAACCGGAACAAATCGAAAAAGTAGTTAATGCATTCAAATTACTTATGAATGAGACTAGAAAAGAGTCGGGTTGTTTACAATATGATTTACATCAAGAGGTACATGATCCAGCTACTTTGATAATTTTTGAAAGATGGAAAACAGAAGCTGCTTTTGAAGGGCATTTAAAAACGATACATTTTTCGTCATGTTTTAATAAGGTAGGTGAACTTATTAAATATAATGAAACCCGTATTTTGAAAAAGATTTAAGATTGTACAAAGAGTTTCATATCAGTATTTAATTAGTATCTTTAAGCAAAAAAGAACTAACTGTTTTTATTATTGAATACAGTTAGTTCTCAAAATAAAAATTAAATTAGTTAAATCTTTGAGACTTTTGCGTGCAAAAAGCAATCAAAAGAATAGCTAATCCCCCTAGACTTAAAATAGAACCAATTTGTATAGGGGCTAACCAACCAAGGTTATGTGTTAATACCCAACCTCCCAAATAAGCACCTAGAGCATTAGCTAAATTAAAGGCAGAATGATTGAGCGAAGCTGCTAAGCTTTGGGCATCACCTGCAACTTCCATTAAACGCATTTGAAGAGTACTAGCAAGACCAATTACTGTCATACCAATTAGAAATAAACCAATAAGAGCTGTATAAATATGATCCATCATAAAGCTTACTAGAAGGAATGTTATTGCTGAACTTATTAAAACCCCTACGATGGCTTTGTTTAGATTTTTATCGGCGAAACGCCCTGCTACTAGTCCTCCTATAACCATTCCTATACCCCACACAGCCAATGCAAATGGAACAATTGTAATATCAGCATGAGTGTACTCAGTTAGAATTGGAGAAATATAGCTATAAACTGAAAACATACCGCCAAAACCGACTGCACCCACAGCAAGAGTTAACCAAATATTTATGTTTTTAAGACCAGCTAATTCATTCTTTACACTTGCTGTATCATGAACAGGAATATTTGGAACGAAGACAATAATTGTTATTAAGGTTATAAATGCAATAATTGCAGAAAATTCGAAACCTGAACGCCAGCCAAATTTTTGCCCAATCCATGTAGCTAGTGGAACTCCAATAACAGTAGCTACAGTAAGCCCCATCATCATTAAAGCCACCGCTGTAGAGCGGCGATTAGGGTTAGCAAGCTGAGCAGCAACCAGAGCACCTACGCCAAAATAAGCTCCATGAGGCAATCCGGCAATAAATCTTGAGAGTAATACGGTCTCAGAAGTAGTGGCTAAAGCTGTGGAAGCATTAGCGATACCATAGAACAGCATCAGTAAGAGTAAAAGTTTCTTACGGGGAACCTTGGCACATGAGATAGCTATAATTGGAGCGCCAATTACAACACCTAAAGCATATGCACTAATAAAATTACCGGCCTCAGGAATAGATACATTTAAATCTTGAGCAATTTCTTGGATTAATCCCATTGCTACAAACTCAGTTGTACCAATACAGAATCCGCCCATGGCTAGTGCTAGGATAACGCCTAAGAAAGAATAAGAGCGAGATAAACTAGAATTAGATGTCATAATTTAGAAGATTCAGTTAGTAGTATTTTCAAAGATAAAAAAAGATCTAAGAACAAATCTTAGATCTTTAAAAAATTCGAATTTACTTAGCTATAGAAGTCGAAACCAGTCGTTAAACCAGCGTCAGCCATAAGGTCCGCACCTAATAAAGCACTAGAACCTGAGGACAATAGGAATAAGATGGTTCTAGCAACATCATCAACTTCTAAGATTTTACCGTAGGGTTGTCGATTAGCACGTTTAGGATGGAAACTAGGATCATTGACTGATTCAACATGACGTTTAAATAAGCCAGCCATCATTGGTCCTGGGCTTACGATATTTACTTTAATACCATCACGTGCATAATCTAGTGAAGTTGTACGTGCTAATTCTCGTACCGCAGCTTTAGAAGCAGAGTAGATTGGTAAACCTTGTTCGCCAAAAGTTGCACAAATACTTCCAATGAGAACAATACTACCTTGTTTATTAGGCAACATTAATGGTAAGGCTGCTTGAAGAGCTTGGATCGTACCTAAGATATTCACATCGAAAACTTTCTTGATACGTTCAGGGCTTACGTCCAGAATACGGTCAATATCTGTAATAGCTGCACAAGGCACGAGGCCAACATGCTTGAAATTACCCTTTTTAACTTTTTCAGTTAATGCATTCCAAGATTCAGGTTTAGTAATATCACCTTGAAAGTGTTCATAATTTTCTAAAGCATCTAAAGCTGCAGTTTTTCCTGCAATATCAAGCCCAAAAACTTTAACATTTGCTTTGGTTAATGAGGTGGCTACTGCTTCACCAAGACCTGATGATGTTCCCGTAATAATAACTGCTTCAGGTAAATCAAATGCAATTTGTTGGTATAGGCTCATTTATAAAACTCCATTTTTGATTAGATATAGGCCAGAAAGTTTTTTTATTCCTGTATTTTTATATTAGATAAAAAAAACTATTAATGAAGAACATAAATTAAAAACAGTTTTTCTAAAATAAAAGTAAATATAAAATTAAAAGTTTTTAATTAAACATATGGATTTTTATAGAATATTTAATATTAAAGTAATTTGGTTATATTTATTATAAAAAACCCCAAAATATTATTTTGGGGTTAATTATATTAAGCAGTTACAGCATCAAATGCATTAATAGTAGTTTCATATGCGTTTTTTGCCATTTCATCAAGGCTTAGTATACGATGGTCTCGGGAAATGAGTTCAACTCCATAATAAGGTTGATTGAAACCCGCTTTTTTAATTTCATTTAAGAATAGGGGAATATCATACGAACCTTGGCCACATAGCTTTCGATGATGTGTAGAATCATTAAATAAGTCAATTTCAATTTCCTCTGCTGCATCGTTCAATTCAACAGATTTAATAAGATGAGCAGGAACAGTGCTAATCTTTTCGAAATCAATATTGCCACGTGCTAAATGCCAGATGTCTAAGCATAAACCACCATTAGTATCGCCAGTATCTACGATCTTTAAACCGTCTTCGAGAGTTGCTATGCGAGAAAACGGCATAATTTCTAAAGCTACATTTGCATTAACTTGAGCCACTTCTTTACATAATTTTGAAAATTCTTCAGACATTTTTTCTAAAGAGTTTGGTGAGTTTTCAAATGGTCGTGCTCCAATTTTAAGATTGCACATACCTAGTTCAGCACCAAGCTCAATCATTTTAGAACGTTCATAGTCAGACACCTTTCTAGCTTCACCATCCAAATACCAGTCAAGTAAAATTTCTAGTTCAAAGTATTTGATATCATTGTCTTTTAATATTTGACGAAGAGTTGCTGTACTCGTTTTTTCGAGATTTGCTTGCAGATCACTTAAAACTAATCCGATTCCTTTCCATCCTGCTTTTGATGCAGCTTCTACACGCTGTTGTAATGAAAATGGGCTAATTTCTGTAGGTGCACCTGGATATACGTTTCCAGCTAATGTCCAATATGCAGCTAATAAGTCTGGTTTATTCATGAGATTTTCCTTTAATTCATGCTTGAAAGAGTTTATTTAGTACTAACGTGTTTATAACCAGTAAGGTCTTGGGTAACTGCACACCAGCAGATTAGGGCGTAACAGATAGCAGGAACAATAAACGCTGTTGAAATACTTGTGATATCTGATAAGTAACCCATCACAAGTGGCAAAATTGCACCGCCAACAAACATCGTTACCATAAGTGATGCTGCCATTTGAGATTTTTTACCTAGACCACGAACGCCCATTGAAAAGATGGTTGGATATAAAGTTGATTTGAATAAGAAGATACAGATAAGTACGACAACAGAAATATAGTCATAACCTAGCATTACGAATAGACAACCAATCACGCAAACAGAACTGTTGAAGATTTGAAGTTTTCTTGGATCAATACGCTTCATGATAAAGATGCCCAAGAAGCGACCAGTCATATAACAGAACATTGCCATTGATAAGAAATAAGCAGCTTTACTTGGAGTAATTCCGTGCCAATGCTCAATTACATAGTTAATGAAAAAAGCACCAATACCAAAATGAGCTCCGTTATAGCAAAACTGAGAAAGCATAGCTTTACGAACATTCTTAATTTTCAATAAAGGAATATTTTCGTAAACAGTATCTTCTGGGCGGGGAGCAATACTATTCTGATCTTCTTTATTCGTTTCTGGTAATTTGATCGAAATGATATATACAACGACACATAAGACTAGTATGGAGAGTACGGCATAAGTCATTGTTGCTGGTTCAACATAGAATCCACCAACCGTTCCAGCCGGAATAAAAAACACTGCACCCCCTACTAGAGGTCCACACATACCACCCATACCACCAAATGCCTGAGCCATGGTTAAGCGTCGAGTTGCATCTTTAGGGTCACCTAATTTAGTAGCATATAGATTACAAACAATTTCTAAACAAGCTAAACCAGTTGCTAAAATAAAGATCGCAGTCAAAAATGCTGAGAATGTTCCAATTTTTGCTGCAGGAACAAAGCCCATACAACCGATTGCGAACAGCAATAATCCCACAATAATTGAATTTTTATATCCATATTTCTTCATAAGCAATCCCACTGGAATTGCAGAGAGGAAATAAGCACCTAAATACGCTGTTTGGACGAATGCAGATTGACCATGTGAAATATGGAAGACATCCTGAAAATGTTTATTCAGTACATCCAGTAGAGTGTGTGAGAACGCCCACATGAAGTTAAAAGCTGTAACAATGATCATTGTTGCTTTTAATGTAAGAACTTTCTTTTTCATGGGCGTAACTGTAATTTTACTTAAACTCGCATCCATTGCTAGTTTCCTTGTAAATGATAAATAGCTTCTCAAAGAAGTACGCTAAAAAGCATACTTCCTGAGCTATTTAATTAAGTCGTTAGGAACCTTATTCTTAAATAAGAAATAATTTATGCAGCAAGCGACTTTGATGGACCTTCTGGATTTACGGTAATAGCTTTATTACTTTCTACTGATTCCATTGCACAAACTGCTAAATAGAGGGCTTGAAGTCCGTCGAATAAATTAGTCGGGAATTCTTTTCCTTCCACAAGACTAGAAACAAAAACATTAAATTCGTTTCTATATGAACTCGTATAACGTTCCAAGAAGAAGTTCAATAAAGGTTTTTGTGAACTAGTAAATTCCTGAGTATATTTCTTCAGAGTTGATGGACGATGATTTTGGGTTTTTAATAAACCGTGAGATCCTAATACTTCAATACGTTGGTCATATCCATAAACTGCTTCACGGCAATTATTAATGATACATTGCTTACCAGATTTAGTTTTCAATGTGATACTGCAAGTATCATAGTCATTGATAGTAGCTAACTCTTCATCTACTAAACGACTTGCTGTGGCAAAGATTTCAATTGGTTCTTCACCAAGAATATGACGGGCTGTATCGAAGTCATGAATTGTCATATCTTTAAAAATGCCACCAGATGTCTTCATATATTCAACTGGTTGCATTCCAGGATCGCGACTTGTGATGATAACTTGGCGAATTTCACCAATTTCATTATTCAAAATCGCTTCTTTAATCGCAATTGTATCTTCATCAAAACGACGGTTAAACGCTAACATTACTTTGCCGTTATGACTTTGGATTTCTTGTACTGCCGCAATTGAGCGTTCAAAATCTAAATCAATTGGCTTTTCACAAAGAACTGGTTTTTTACGTTTTACTGCATGCAACATTAAGTCAACATGTAAATCCGTAGCGGTTGCAATAACAACTGCATCAACGTCGTCTCTATCAATTGCTTCATAATAGTCATAACATGCTTCGCAATTAAGTTCATTAGCAAGCTTCTCTACACCTTCTTTCCATGGATCTGCAATGAGTTTAAGTTCACATTGCGAATTAAGAAAAGCGCTTTTAGAATGAATTTGAGCAATACGTCCTGCGCCTAAAATAGCAACTCTTAACATTTCTTACTTCCTTTTAGAAAATAGGTAATCATGAAAAATACCCTTGTTGATAATTAGGGTATACAAGCAGTTTTTGAAAAAGAATAGCTATTTCTAAAAACACTTTTTCATTTTTGAAATTACCAGATCGCGATCCAATAACATTTTTATAGTTAGATTAAAACCCCTTTATTTTTCCAAATAATGCAAAAGACTTTTTCCATTTTGACATTTTTTTCCATTTTTGGCGCTCCTATACTCCAAATCAATTGATAAGAACCATCCCCAATAAGTGAATATTGGAAAAACTGATTAATGATTAAGTGCGACAGGAGCGTCGTAAATATAAAGGAGAAATGAATTAGGAGTCTTCTCAATCAACTAGACGAATATTTAGTTGTTAAACCAAAAGTCTTAAGAGATCCATTTGGACACTTCAGACTATCTAATTTAAAGCCATCATGCAGATTGTTGAATGGAATTCAAAAAGATCTGCGGATAAAAATTGTGCTTAAAAGCTAAAGGAAATTTAAAATGAAAATGTATAAAACACTAACCACTTCTGTAGCAGCCATTGCTTTAGCAACATTTGCTAATTGTACTTATGCAGCTGGCGAATTAATTGGTATTGCTTTACCAAATAAAACAGAAGCACGTTGGATCATGGATGGAAATAATATCGTCAATAACTTAAAAGCAAAGGGTTATAAGACGGATTTACAATACTCTACCTATGACGTACCTACTCAGATCTCACAGATTGAAAACATGATTACCGCAGGTGCAAAAGTTCTAATTGTTAGTCCAGTTGATGGTGCAACAGTATCTAATGTACTTCGTAAAGCAAAACAAAAAGGCATCAAAGTAATTTCGTACGATAAATTAATTATGAAAACTAACGATGTTGATTATTATGCGACTTTTGATAATTACCAAGTTGGTGTTCTTCAAGGTACGTCAATTGTAAAAAAACTTGGGTTAGACACGGGTAAAGGTCCATTTAATATAGAACTTTTTGCTGGTTCTTTAGATGACAATAATGCCCATAAATTTTATGCAGGCGCAATGTCGGTATTAAACCCTTATATAGCTAAAGGTAAGCTAGTTGTACGTAGTAAGCAAACAGCTATTTCTAAGATTTCAACTTTACGTTGGGAAGGTGCAACGGCCCAAGCTCGTATGGATAATTTATTAAGTGCTTTTTATGGTGGCACTCGTGTTAATGCTGTGTTAGCACCGAATGATAATCTTGCAACAGGCATTATCTCTTCTCTAAAAGGGGTCGGTTATGGGCGTCCTAACCAACCAATGCCTGTAATTACAGGTCAGGATGCGCAGATTTCTAATATCAAAGCAATTATACGTGGTGATCAAACATCAACTGTATTTAAAGATACTCGCATATTGGCTAAAGCCGCAGCAGAAATGGTAGATGCAATCGTTAAAAATAAACCTGTTCCAGTTAATGACGCTAAAACTTATAACAACGGTTCCAAAATAGTAGCAACTTATTTAGTAAAACCAGTTTTAGTTGATAAGAGTAACTGGAATGCTGCACTTGTAACCTCAGGTTATTACAAAGCAAATCAACTTAAATAAGCTATTAAAGCTTCATCACATCAGGTTTTTCCCAAAGAAAATAAGGTTTTAGATATGGATTAATGCTGGTTGGGCTTCTAACCAGCAGAGGATTGCTGTATGGAAACAATACTTGAAATGCGAGGCATTAAGAAGTGCTTCGGACGTGTTCAAGCTTTAAGTCATGTAGATATGGTCGTAAAGAAAGGAGAAATTCACGCAATTTGTGGTGAAAACGGGGCAGGTAAATCAACTCTAATGAAGGTATTAAGTGGTGTGTACCCTCATGGTTCTTTTGATGGCCAAATTATCTATCAAGGTGAAGAGCAGAAATTCTCAAGTATCCATGATAGTGAGAAGAAAGGCATTATTATTATTCATCAGGAACTTGCCTTAGTACCAATGCTTTCAATTACTGAAAATATATTTTTAGGTAATGAGCAGTCTACCTTGGGGATTATTGATTGGAATACTTCTTATAAGAAGACGAAGCAAGTACTTGCCAAAGTTGGTCTAATAGATTCTCCAGATTGTTTAATTAGTGATCTTGGAGTGGGTAAACAACAGTTAGTAGAGATAGCAAAAGCTTTATCTAAAGAAGTCAAATTATTGATATTAGATGAGCCAACCGCAAGTTTAAATGATAATGATAGTGATCGTTTATTAACTCTTTTATTAGAGTTAAAAGCGCAAGGTGTCACTTCAATTATTATTTCCCACAAGCTGAACGAAATATCTAGGGTAGCTGACAGTATTACGATTATACGTGATGGTGCATCTGTAGATTATCTAAATTGCAGAGAAGAAGAGGTTAGCGAAGATCGTATCATTAAAGCCATGGTCGGCCGTGAAATGGAAGACCGTTATCCGAAAAGAACACCAAACATTGGTGAAGTTTTATTCGAAGTTAAAGATTGGCGTGTAGACCACCCGAACCATGCATCACGTGAAGTCATTAAAGGTATCAATATAAAAGCACGTAAGGGAGAAATTGTCGGAATTGCAGGTTTAATGGGGTCAGGCCGAACTGAGCTTGCAATGAGTATCTTCGGAAGATCCTACGGTAAAAATATACGAGGTAGTGTATCAATCCACGGTAAAGAGATTGATGCCTCTACTGTACGTAAGGCTATTAATAATGGCCTCGCATACGTGACTGAAGATCGTAAAGGTTATGGATTATTGCTTGAAGAAAGTATTAAGAAAAATACTTCCTTAGCAAATCTTCCTGGTATTTCTAAACATTCAGTAGTTAACGATTATCAAGAAACTAATACTGCAAAAGAGTTCCGTAACAAGCTTCGAATTAGAAGTGCAGATATAGAACAACATACAGGCAATTTATCAGGTGGAAATCAGCAAAAGGTAGTAATTAGCAAGTGGCTATTTACTGCACCAGACGTTCTAATTCTTGATGAACCTACACGGGGAGTTGATGTAGGAGCCAAGTATGAAATCTATACGATTATTGATCAGGTAGCCCAAGAGGGTAAATGTATTGTCATGATTTCTTCTGAGATGCCCGAGCTCTTAGGTATGTGCGATCGGATATATGTCATGAATGAAGGAAAGATTGTTGGTGAGTTTCTAGCTAAAGATGCAAGTCAGGAAGCCATTATGCGATCTATTATGAAAAATGGAGTTAATTAAGATGAGCAATATCAATAGCGCAGAAATCCCTAATAATACTAATGGTACTGGTAACAAAAAATTCAACACAAATTTTCTAGCACAAGGATTACGTGAATATGGTTTACTATGTGCTTTAATCATTATTGTCACTTTTTTCCAGTTCGCTACAAATAGTGTTTTGCTACAACCATTAAACCTAACAAATCTAATCTTGCAGAATAGTTACATCGTCATCATGGCATTGGGAATGCTTATGGTGATTGTATCTGGTCAAATTGATCTTTCAGTTGGTTCGGTAGTTGGATTTATTGGTGCTTTGGCTGCGACTTTAATGGTCACACGAGGTATGCCATTTATACCGGCTATGCTTATTTGTATTTTGGTTGGAGCAGCAATCGGTGCTATTCAAGGATATTGGGTAGCTTATTGGAAAGTACCTTCATTTATTGTCACTTTAGCTGGGATGCTTGTTTTTAGAGGATTAACACTGATTTCTCTTGATGGACAATCAGTTGGACCATTTGAAGATAGCTTTAATGTCATTAGTTCTGGGTTTATTCATGATTTCTTTGGTATTGAAGGTTTGCATGTCACCTCACTTTTACTAGGCATTATAGTAAGCGTAGCTTTCTTTTACATTGAATTTCGTCAACGTCGTCAAGCCGCACAACATGGTATTGATAATAGTTCGATGACTCTATTTATAGTAAAAAATCTAATTTTAAGCATTGTAATTATTGCATTTTCTTACTTACTTGCTCTATATCAAGGTATGCCAACAGTTTTAATTATTATGGGTGTTCTAGTTGCGCTGTATACCTTTATTATGAATAAAACGACTATTGGCCGTCGTATCTATGCAGTGGGTGGTAATGCAAAAGCAGCTAAACTTTCAGGAATAAACACTGAACGTGTAATTTTCTTTTCCTTTGTAAATATGGGGGTGTTGGCAGCATTTGCTGGGCTTATTTTTGCAGCTCGTTTGAATAGTGCCACCCCATCAGGCGGCTATGGTTTTGAACTAGATGTGATCGCAGCTTGTTTCATTGGTGGAGCTTCTGCTTCTGGTGGTGTCGGTAAAGTTTTTGCTGTGGTAATTGGTGCATTTATCATGGGCGTTATGAATAATGGTATGTCTATTATGGGCATTGGTGTTGATTACCAACAGGTTATTAAAGGTTTGGTACTGCTCGGTGCTGTATTAATTGATGTATATACCAAGAATAAAGGATAAAACAAAAAGCCTTTGAAGTTTAAGACTTCAAAGGCTCATTAGTGTTGGAAGGTTGCGCCCATGAATTATAGTCAAGGTTTGCGGTGACTTAGAACATGATCGAAATGACTAACCTTAGAAAGATCCTATATGCGCTTTTAAGTATTCATACAATGCAATAACACTATATAAACCATCAATTATATAGTGCTAAATTTAATTAAAAATAAATTATTAAGATTAAGTAAATGTAATATATTTTAATTGAACGCGAATAAGTTATTGAAAGGATTAAGTGTTAGTCTTCTATTGATTTTTTAAATTTTATTTAGTGATAATTTGTATTTTTGGCTGTTGATGGTGAGTAATAAATAAGTCTTTTTATTTACTAGATAAAATGTAAAATAAATAGTGTTTGAATTTTAATTTAAGGTTTTAATTAAAATAATTTCTACGTATAATATTAAATTGGAATTAATTGTTAATTTTGTTTTTTTAATGGATTGTGTAAATAAAACAGTGGTTTTATTTTTAATAAAATAGGAAAAAGTAATTAAAAATAAAGGATTTAAATTTTTGTTGATATTTTTAATGATTGATCGGATTTAATGAATTTTAGTTTGTATTTTTAAGAATAGAATTTAAAAAATAAGTCTGATATTATAAATTTAAATGGATATTTTAAAACATTAAAAGGATTGAGTCATGGCAGGATTATCTATTTGGCACGTTATAATTTTCGCAATTGTAGTTATTTTATTGTTCGGTACATCTAAATTAAAAAATATAGGTAAAGATGTTGGAGGGGCCGTGAAAGACTTTAAAAAATCAATGCGTGAAGATGATAAGGCAGCATTAAATAATTCAAAAACTATTGAACATGAAAGTGCTGTCAAATCACCTGATTCAACTCTTAAGTAAAGACTAAGTTTTGGAATTTAGTCATGTTTAACGTTGGGTTTTCTGAACTTTTTGTGTTTGGCATTATTGCTTTGTTAGTGCTTGGACCTGAAAAACTTCCTGAGGCTGCACGTTTCGCAGGAAAGTGGTATGCACGGTTAATACGTTTCATTAATAATGCTCAACAAGATCTCAATCGTGAGCTTGGGATAAATGAATTGCGTGAGCAAATGCAGAAAGAAATGGAGCGAATAACTGAGTTAGAGCAAAGAATGCAAGAAAAAATATCAGAATTAGAACAGCAAACTCAGTATGTTGATACAGATAAGTTTACAGTTGATGATGCGGAGACTGTTGGTCAAAAGTCAAACGAAAAAAAGAATTTGGTTTATCTATATCTAACTGAAGATGAACGAATTACTTATGTTTTTTCCCCATCTTTTTTAGAGAAAAAAGTGACAAACTTATTTATACATAGACAGGAATCTTCTTCGCCCAAAAATCTAAAGGTGGCTGTATGAGTTCACAAACACCTCAACCTTCACAGGTTCCAATTGTTTCCGAATCAATACCACCAGAACTGGAAACCATGACAATTACTGAGCATTTAGTTATTTTGCGCAGACATTTGTTCAAGATTGTAGGTGTGCTTCTTTTTTTGTTTTTTTGTCTATTACCTTTTGCTAATAAAACCTATCAAATTCTATCAAAACCTTTAAGAGCACAGCTTCCTATAAATTCATCTATGATTGCTACTGATGTAACAGCAACATTTATGGCACCGTTTAAGTTGAATTTTTTTGTAGCAATTATGCTGGCAACACCCTTTATTATTTTTCAGATTTGGTCCTTTGTTAAACCAGCTCTTTATGAGAAAGAAAAAACTCTTGCTTTACCTCTTTTATTAGGAAGTATTTTACTTTTTTATATGGGAGTTGCGTTTGCGTATTTTATTGCACTCCCATCTATTTTACATTTTTTTATAAGTGTTTCTCCCGAAACTGTTGCACCTATGACAGATATTAATAGCTATTTAACTTTTTGTTTAAAGCTATTTTTAGTTTTTGGAGTTACTTTTGAGATTCCTATTATTACTTTATTGTTAATTTTAATTGGACTAGTTACTACTCAAAGCTTAGTGGAAAAAAGACGTTTTATTGTTGTAGGTTGTTTTTTTGTTTCTATGTTTATTACACCACCAGATGCTATTTCTATGATTATGTTAGCTATCCCAATGTGGCTTTTATTTGAAATAGGTTTACTTTTTGGTAAATTAATTGAAAAGAGAAAGGGTGTTTGAGTAAATTTTTAGTTAGATGTTTTTTAAGATAATTTTTTGCAGTGTTTATTTTCTTATTTGTATTTAAATATATTGATTGTTAATTTAATTAAGGATTTTAAAAATTAGATTATTTTATAATGGCCCAATTTCTTGGGCCATTATTTTTTAGATGCAAGTGTAACCAGCATCAGCTGTAATGATTGATCCAGTTAATAAACTTGAAGCTTCAGAGGCAAGAAATTGAACAACGGAGGCAATTTCATGTGGTTGTCCCATGCGCTTAGCTGGAGTCATGTCGAGCCATTGAGTTACTAAATCATCTTGGCTTTCTAAGTTATGTAATAACGGAGTCTCAATATAAGTAGGTGCTACAGCGTTTACTCGAACGCCACGCATTGCCCATTCTACAGCTAAAGATTTTGTCAAATGGTGTACACCAGCTTTTGATACATTGTAGTGACATTGTGGTTGTGGAATATTAACAATCTGACCTGACATTGATCCAATATTAATGATAGAACCTCGTCTAACCTCAAGCATTCGACGACCAAAACCACGGCATGTGCGGAATACACCTGTTAAATTAATATTGATAACTTTATCCCACTCTTCATCAGTCATATCTTCAGCAGGGGTATTAGTTACAATACCTGCATTACAAACAAGTATATCTAATGGTGGTAACGCTGCGGCGAGAGTATCTATCGCAGCAGTATCTGTTACATCTAATACTTCAGCACTAGCCTTATAGCCTTGTTCCACTAATGCTTGTGCGGTAGATAGTGCTCGATCAAAGACAACATCCGTACAAATAACCTCGGCACCAGAAGATGCTAATGCTTCTGCGATAGCTGCTCCTATCCCTTGACCTGCACCTGTTACTAGAGCGAGCTTATTTGTCAAATCCTGTTTATTCCGATAATCCATAATATTTCCTTCGATCAAGTTAGTGGACACCGTAATGATTCACCACGCAATCCCCGTAATGCCTCTTCGGCTGCTAAACGTTGTAACGTATCTACTGAGGTATCTGAGAAAAAGGCCGCATGCGGAGACATAATTAAGTTAGGTGCAGCATATAAAGGAGAAGGTGATGGTAAAGGTTCGTGTTCAAAAACATCTAGTCCTGCACCTGATATGTGTCCACTAATAAGTGCTTCAGCTAAAGCGTCTTCATCAATAAGTCCACCTCGTGAACAATTGATAATAATAGAGCCTTTTGGCATACGTGCTATGGCTTCAGCATCAATTAAATGGCGAGTTTCAGGTGTAAGTGGAACATGGAGTGAAAGTACATTGGCGGAACAAATAACCTGATCTTGTGACATCAGTTTAATTCCTGCTTCCTTTGCCTGTGCTTCTGTAACATATGGATCATAACCAATAATATTGCAACCAAAAACAGCCATGCGTGCAGCATATGCTCTTGCGATTCGCCCTAAACCGATTAAGCCAACAGTGGTATTGCGTAATGAGCGTACTCCATCGACCATTCGATCAATTTTCCATTCACCAACGCGGATACCATTGTCATATTTATTTAGTTTACGTGCCATCATTAATGTCATTGCAGTGGCATGATCGGCGACTTCTTCTATCCCATAATCAGGTACATTACATACACGTATACCTAATTGTTTTGCCGCAGCAAGATCAACATTATCTACTCCGACACCATATCGAATAATAATTGCTCCAGGTGCCATAGCTTGCATTACTGTGTGGGTCATTGGAGCAAAGTTATTAATAATTACATTTGCATCTTTTACAGCAGCAGCAGTTTCTTCTTCGGTACGGCATTGAAACTCTGAAAAGTTTGCACCAGCTTGCTTTGCTATCGCTTGTTCGTGTCGAGTATTTCCAAAGGCTTGATCAGTTACCACTAGTTTCATGATAAAAGTCCTCTCTTTGCTAGATTTCGCATGAGTGCACGTGTTCCATAAGTCCAAGGAGCTGCTTGGTCTGAGTAGACAACTGTATTACGAAGTGTGCCTAATAGTGGAGTTGAAATCTCAACAACATCTCCAGGTTTATGTGTAAAGCCAGAACCTTTTCCTTCGCGATCTTGAGTGGGTGCGAACATGGTGCCCAGAAATAGCATAAAACCATCAGGATATTGATGAGAATCATTGTATGTTTGTGCTGCTAAATTTGCTGGTTTGCGACTGATCTCGGCCATATTAGAATGTCCAGACATTGTGAAACCGTCTGAACCTTTTACTGACATAGTAAGAGTTGCATTTTCAATATCGTTTAAGGTGAAGTTTTCATCAAATAAACGGATAAAGGGACCAATTGAGCAAGACGCATTATTATCTTTTGCCTTTCCTAATAAGAGGGCTGAACGGCCTTCTACATCGCGTAGATTTACATCATTGCCTAGAGTGGCTCCACGAATATTCCCTTGACTGTCTACCGCTAGAACGACTTCTGGTTCAGGATTATTCCACTCAGAAATTCGATTGACACCCACTTGTGCACCGTAACCAACAGCTGACATTGGTTGTGATTTAGTGAAGACTTCAGCATCAGGACCAATACCAACTTCTAAGTATTGAGACCATAAACCTTCAGCAATTAACGTAGCTTTTACTTCGGCAGCTTTTTGTGATCCAGCTTGAATATTGGATAAGCTTCCCCCGATTAATGCTCCAATACGTTGACGTAATTCCTCAGCACGAGCAGGATCACCAGCAGTACGCTCATCAATTACACGTTCAACCATACTTTTTGCAAAAGTTACACCACATGCTTTTAATGCTTGGAAGTCGCATGGAGCAAGAAGGCAAGGGCGATCTGAGTGATATCCCATCTCTTCAGGATTCAGGATAAAATCCTCAACTTTTCCTACTGATTCACCTGTTAAAGTATCGAAGCGATCGGCGGGATTATTGTCTAGAAAGTCAGCCATTGAAGTAACTGACTCAGTGACGTCTATTAAAATATTATCACGTAAAATAACAACTGATGGGCCTTTGTTTGGGCGCCAGATTCTTCCAATTAATTTCGCATTGTTTAGAGACGTAGGTAGCATGGTGTTTCCTCCTTGTTTGTAATTTTGTAGTAATACTACGTTTTAATTTCAGGATTGGTCAAGTATTGAATTTGGTCAAATTTTTATTATTCCCAAAATTAAATAAAAATATTGGATTAAGTTATTGTTTTTAATATTTAATTAAATACTTATAAATTTTTTATTTTTAAAATTGTAGTTATAAAAGATTAAATTTTGACTTGCATAAATCTAGTAATACTATATTCTTAATTCTAACAACAAGATTAACTTGCATAGGAAGGCAATAGAGTACGCATATGAACAATAAATCTTTTTTAGAATCAATCGCTGCATTGGATGGCTTCTTATATATTGATGGTGAATTCCGCAAAGGCACAGGAACACTTCTGCCTGTAGTGAATCCAGCAACGAGTGAAGTTATTGGACACATTGCGGCTGCTACACCAGATGAGATTGAAGCTGCTGTTACTGCTGCTCGTAAGGCATTTAATTCATGGTCTAAAGAGTTGCCTAAGACTCGAGCTATGGCTTTACATCGTTTAGGAGATTTAATTGCAGCTGATGCATTAAATATGGCAGTTATTATGACTGCGGAGCAGGGTAAGCCTATCAATGAAGCTAAAGGTGAAATTTTAAAACTTGCAGAAGCTTGTCATTTTTACGCTGAAGAAGCGACCCGAGTACATGGTGAAATAATTCCAAATGATCAACCCGGTTTCCAAAGTTTAGTTGTTCGCGAACCTATTGGAGTTGTTGGAGCGATTACACCGTGGAACTATCCTGCTGAGTTAGTAGGATGGAAGCTGTGCGCTAGTTTAGCTTCTGGTTGCACAATAGTTATCAAACCGGCTGAGCTAACTCCATTTACTGCTTTGGCTATTGCTCAAAAATGTGATGAAGCTGGTATTCCTGCTGGTGTGGTAAATATTTTAACTGGGAAAGGTTCAAAAGTCGGCCAAGCATTAGTTGAACATCCACAAGTTGATAAAATTGCATTTACTGGCTCTAGTGCAGTTGGTCTACATATTCAACAAAGCTGCCCACAAGTTAAACGTCTTTCTTTGGAATTGGGTGGTAATTGCCCTTTAATTGTGACAGCTAGTGCAGACGTGGATGCAGCTGTTAAAGGCGCGACACGACGTAGTTTCCGAAATTGTGGACAAATATGCATTGCAATCAACCGTATCTATGTTCACCGTTCAGTGTATGAAGAGTTCGTTACTAAGCTTGCGGCAGCTGCCGACGCGTTGAGTGTGGATGATGGTTTAGATAATCCAGCAGCCGATTTGGGTGCAATGGCATCTGCTGAGCCTTTAGTTAAGACCTGTGCACATTTAAAAGACGCTGTTAATAAAGGTGCAAGACTAGTAGCAGGCGGTAAAGCGCCAGAAGGTATCAAATATACGAAAGGGCACTTTTTCCGTCCAACAGTAGTGGCCGATTGTACACATGCAATGCAGGTGATGACGGAAGAAACTTTTGGTCCTTTAGTCGGTGTTGCACCATTCGATAGTCTTCAAGAAGCAATAGACTTAGCTAATGATACTCCATACGGTTTAGCAGCTTACTGCTACGCGCGTGATCTTACAGAAATTCATTCTATTTCAGCGGGGCTTGAATATGGAAATGTTGCAATAAACAACGTTGATGCAGGAATCATGAACGCTCCTTATGGAGGGCGTAAGCAAAGTGGTGTGGGTTATGAACATGGGCGCGAAGGATTGCTCGAATATTTTAATTTCAAACATGTTCGTTTGCATCATGGGGTGGGGAATTGAGCCATGCAAGTGCTTCTTGGAATCGATATAGGGACTTCAGGATGTAAAGCCCTATTGATCGATGTTAATGGGAAAGTAGTCGCTACTGATACAGCGACTTATCCTTTATCCCGACCTAAACCAGGTTGGACTGAACAAGATCCTGAATTATGGGTAGAAGGCGCGCGTCAAGCTGTAGCTGGAGTCTTAGCTAAAGCTCCTAAAGTAGAAATACTTAGCATTGGTTTGTCTGGACAAATGCATGGCTTAGTACCACTTGATGCTTCAAATAAGGTCTTGCGCCCAGCAATCTTATGGAATGATCAGCGCAATAAAGCTGAGTGTGAACATATTGTTGATGTTGCTGGAGGATTGGACGGTTTATTAGCTGCAACTAATAACAGAATGTTAGTGGGCTACACGGGCGGTAAGATTCTTTGGATGCAGCGGCATGAGCCTGATCTTTTCTCTCGTATGAAGACCGTATTGAATCCTAAAGATTATCTACGTTTACGTCTTACAGGTGAAATTGCTAGTGAGGTGTCGGATGCATCTGGGACAGGCCTTTTTGATGTTCGTTCACGTCAATGGGCGAATAGCTTGATTGAAAAGATTGGCATCAATCCGAACATACTTCCTCCTGTGTATGAGTCACAAGTTATTTCTGGTCGAGTATCAGAAGAAGGAGCAAAACTATTTGGTATTCCTGTAGGGGTGCCGGTAGCAGGCGGTGGTGGTGATTCTGTTATTCAAACTTTCGGTTCGGGAGTTATTGCTCCAGGTGAGTTGCAAACTACGCTTGGGACTGCCGGAATTCTCGCAGCAGCTTTAGATGCGCCACAAGATAATCCTGATGGTCGTTTGCAGGTGTTTTGCAATGTAACAGCAGATAAGTGGCACTGCATGGGAGTATCTCTAAATGCAGGCGGGGCAATGACTTGGTTTCGTGAGGCTTTTTGTCGGGGAGCTGATGGTCAGCCGCTTTCATTTGATCAAATCGTGGCAAACGCAGCTGCTAGTACCGCGGGAGCACGGGGATTATTGTTTCTACCTTATTTATATGGTGAACGTTGTCCTCATCCAGACCCTACTGCTCGAGGTGCACTTATTGGTTTAACAGCAAGGCATGATTATGGAGATATTGCTCGCTCCGTAATGGAAGGAATTGTGCATGCACTAGCTGATATGTATGCATTGATGAAGCCAATGGGAATACAAGGTCAAATTATTAAAGCTTCTGGAGGTGGTGCCAAGTCAGCTCTTTGGAGACAAATTCAGGCTGATATCTTTGGTTGTAAGGTTATTACAACAGAGGGTGCAGCTGAAGGAGCTGCGTTTGGGGCTGCTTTAGTGGCTGGGTTGGCTATAGATGTTTGGCCAGATGTAAATAGTGCGATGAAAAATTGCCGCAGTATTACATGTGAGCAACCCAATTTAGAGACCTTAGAAGTTTATACCCAAGCCCATGAATTATACCGAAGTCTTTATCCGCTATTAGGCCAAACTTTTGCAGCACTTGGTAATCCAATTTTTGATAAATAATTACTGGAGTTAATTGTATGGCGTTTTATTCCGCGCTTATTTTTGATTTAGATGGGACGTTAATTGATAGCGCCCCCGATATTGCAAAAGCTTTAAATATTGGTTTTGCCCAAAATGGTTGGCCATCACTTGAGCCTGCTTATGTTGAGAAATTTCTTGGGAATGGCCCTCGAAGGCTAATTACTGATATTCTTGAAGATTTGAATATCGTATTTGATGAAGCTACCGCACAAAGAGCTCTTGATAGCTATCAAAATGCTTATTTAAATGATCCCGCTGGACGTACAAAGATTTTCCCGTATGTTCGCGAAGATCTTGAGGCATTAAAATCGGCAGGAATTAGACTGGGTATATGTACTAACAAAACCCATGTTATAACTGGAAAAGTATTGGAACAACTAGGTTTATCTAGTTTGTTTGATGCGGCATTAGGAGCTGATGTAGTGCCTGCATGTAAGCCTGATCCAGGACATTTGCTAGCTGTAGCAAATGCGATGGAGTTGACTACAGGTAATTGGGCATATGTCGGTGATACAGATATTGATAAAAAAGCAGCAGAAGCAGCGGGTGTACCGTTCTTTGTTGTACCTTGGGGCGGTGGTCCTGAAGTTGAAATTTCGTCAGAACGACGTTTGAGTCGTTTGGCGGACCTGTTACATGTTTAATTTTTAAGTGCTGTCGAGCGATGGCCAGGAGTTGGTATGACTGTCAGTTTGCTACAAACGATTCTTCAAGAAAGTGAAAATATGCATCGTGCTGAGCGACGTGTTGCTGATTTTGTAGTGACTTCTCCTTCTGAAGTAATTCAAATGAGCATGGCTAGTCTATCGGAAGTATGTTCTGTCAGTGATCCAACTATTATGCGTTTCTGCCGTCGCTTTGGTTTTGAGAGTTATCAAGACTTAAAGCTACAGTTAGCACAGAGTTTGGTGCCTTCAGCTCCATTCGCATATGAGCAGATTATTCCAAATGACAGTATTGAGAATATTGTAAGAAAGACTTGCCGTAATTCTCTTAATGCAATCCAGCGGCTTGCTGAAGATTTAGTTCCTGAACAAATAACTGCGGCAGCACGTCATTTGCAAGAAGCTAGTTGGACGGGAATTTTTGCTACAGGAATATCTGAAGTAAATGCATTAGATGCTGAGCATAAATTCCAGCGATTAGGTATACGTTGTCAGGCCTTATTAGGTACCAAACATCAGCGTATGCATGCCGAAAGCGCGAAGCCTGGTGAAGTCATTTTGATTTATTCGCAATCTGGCCATACTCGACAGATGGTAGAAATCGCAAAAATAGCTCGGAAGCGTGGTGCCACTGTTGTCTCTATTGCAGCAGATGATAGCCCACTTGCTAAGGCTTCGGATGTATTAATTGCCGTACAGCCATATGAGCATACAGAAGTGATGACTCCGTTAGCATCACGACTAAACCATCATCTTGTAACAAATATGCTTGTGACTGCCATAGCTATAGCTAGTGGTAGTCAGTTCCCAGATCAATTGCCTGCATTGGATTTATGGCAAACAGACAAGATTTGATCTTTGAAAAACACATGTAGGTAGCCCTACATACTAGGAGTATGAAATGAGTAACTCGCAGAATGAAGCAAAAAAGGTGGCTGGACGCCGAGTAATTGAAGAGTTTGTACGTGATGGTATGAAACTCGGTTTAGGTTCAGGAACAACTTCACATTTTTTTGTTCGTGAACTTGCTAAGCACATTCAAGAACATGGCTTGAAGTTAACTTGCACCACCACTTCACGTTCAACTATTGATGTTGCGAATGAGGTGGGAATTGAAATTACGGATCCCAATGAGATTGGTGAGATTGATTTAACAGTTGATGGTCCAGATGAAGTGGATCATGAATTTAATATGATCAAAGGTGGTGGTGCATGTCTTCTATGGGAGAAGATTGTTGCACATGCTTCAAAACAAATGATCTGTATTTGTGATGAAACAAAGATTGTCGATTGCTTGGGCGGTTTTCCACTCCCTGTTGAAGTAGTTCAGTTTGCTTGGAAACAGACAGCACGCATGGTTGAGCGAGTATTAGCAGATCATGGCATTATTAATATTTTAATTGAACGAAGAATGAGAGATGGGCAGCCAGTAGTCACAGACAGTGGTAACTTTATTTTGGATTGCCATTGTGGGGCTGTAATTAAAGATCCATCACCATTAGAAATTGAACTGAACCGTATTCCAGGTGTTGTTGAGAATGGCCTATTTACACGTGAGGCAGTTGGAATGGTTGTAGGTTGTTTCGATGGGACTTCTTACGTAAAGATGCGATAATCTAGTAAAACTATATCAGTCTGTCATAGTGCTAATAATCTATAAAAAAGGTTTAAATGACTTGGGAGCTGCTTAAATGTTGATGTTTTTTATGTATTTATGCTGATTTAATCTCTTTTGTTATTATTTTATTTATTCTTATTTGGATTATTTTCTAATATTCCTTATGAGGCATTATTGACAGTTTGATTTAAAATGTAGTATTACTACATACAGGGAATAATATGGAGATGTTCCAATGACAAAATCAAATCAGGGTGAAATAAGTCGTCGTAATCTATTGATTGGCGCAGCTGCTGCAACTGTAGGAATAGGATTGGGGTTGGGTGGTGGATTGGTAGGATGTAGCCGTTCTACATCAACACGTCTTTCGATTCCATATTCAAATAAAAGTCTTGATTACTACTTCTTTGTTATTCAAGAAGAGGCAGTGAAACGAGCAGTAAAAGCCAATGCAGGTGAATTTCAAGCTACGAATGCTAATTTCGACAGCACGCGTCAACTTGAACAATGGCAGAGCCTTTTACTATCAAAACCTTCAGCAATTATTTCAGATTCAATTGATAGTCAGGCAATCGTTTCAGCTATTCGCCGTTACAACCAACAAAAGATTCCAGTAGGTATTATTGATACACCAGCTGATGGGGGGGATGTAGCAATTACGGTTAGCTTTGATAATTTCCGAGGTGGTGTAATGGCTGCTGAGGAGATTGTAAAACGCTTAATAAAGAAATACGGAAGCCCAAAAGGGACTGTCTTGAATTGCTTCGGAGCTTTAGCATCTGTTGCATGGCGCCTACGTAAAGAGGGAATGGATTCAGTATTTGCTAAATACCCAGAAATTAAATATTTAGCACGTCCAACTGAAGGGCAGCTAGATAAAATGTTAGCAGTTACATTATCAACTTTATCTGAACATCCAGATCTTGATGCAATTCATGCTCCTTCAGACTCACCTTCGCGCGGTATTGTGACCGCACTTCAGCAGAAAGGACGTTGGAAAAAAGTAGGGGAAGAAGGACACATCATCTTTGTCAATATTGATGGTGAGCCAATTGCTTTGAAATGGATTCAAGATGGTTATATGGATGCATGTATCTCCCAAGATCCAGTCGCTTACGGTGAAATTGCGGTGGAAATGATAACCAAGCATTCTTTGAAGAATGAATCTGTTCCGTTAGGTGCTTATGAGAATAAAAAGTACTTCTGGGAGAAAGGGACAATAGTACAAGGGAAAACAGGTCCAACTCTTATTATTCCTGCATTTGTTATTAATAGTGATAACGCTCATGACCCTCGACATTGGGGCACGGTGGCTGAAAAAGATTGGGGCATTCCATATACCTAATAGTTTATTAGAAAGGATCATGGTCTGAATAGGAATGTCTATTCAGGCTTTTGCTGAAATAAGGGATGTTGAGAGATAGAAAATGATCTTACATGAAAGGAATACAGATAAATCAGCGGCCCATGAGATTCTAAAAATTGAGAATGTCACAAAAAGTTATGGACCTGTAAAGGCATTGCGTGGAGTGACAGTAGCAATTAAGCAAGGATCAATCCATGGATTACTGGGTGAGAATGGTGCGGGTAAATCTACATTAGTTGGCATCATTTCAGGACAAGTAGTACCGACATCGGGTCGCATAATTTTAAATGGTAACCCTCTTGAGCAAGTTGATGTTAAATCAATGGAAGAAGCGGGTGTTTTCCTTGTTACTCAAGAGCCAATGATCATCGATAATATGACAGCTGAAGAAAATCTGATGCTGGGGATTTGGCCTACTAAGGGTGGCTTTATTGACTGGAAAGGATTGAAGTCTAATGCAAGTCGAATGCTTGAAGGTTCAGATATTGATCCTAAAGCGCTTGCAGGACATTTAGATGCTGTTGCAAGACGTAAATTAAACATTTTAAGAGCTATGTTCTCTGGTGGTAAGGTCATTATTTTAGATGAACCCACCGCCGCATTAACTGTTGCCGATCGACGTCAATTATTTGACTTTATGCAACAACTAAAAGCTACAGGTGTAACTTTTATATTCATATCGCATTACAACGATGAAATTCTTGAAATCTGTGACGCAGTTACTGTCTTACGTGATGGAAGTTTAGCAGGAGGTTCTGAAAATGTTAGTGCAATGACTTCCGAGCAGCTTACTGAACTAGTCATTGGGCGAGGACTTGAGCTTTTTCAACGTGAACGACGTGATTATACCGGTAAGACCCCAGCTATTTCTTTAAGTGGAGTACATGGGAAATATCTTGCACTGGATAAGCTTGATATAGGACCAGGTGAAGTCATTGGGTTTACAGGTCTACCTGGTGCAGGAGCTAAAGAAATTGCTAGGGCTATTTTTGGCCTACATCCTGCGAGTGGGCAAATCATTATAAACGGTGAGCTGGCACGTGATTTACCAAAATCACCAAGAGCAGCCTTTGACGCAGGGATTGCATATCTTTCTGATGATCGACGTCGTGATGGTGCGGTAGGCCAAATGTCAATTGGGTCAAACATTGCTCTTTCTTCCTTATCTTTGCGTAAAAAAATGGGTTTCATTGATCAAGAAGCTGAAGACAAGGTAATTAACCATTATTTCAAGGCAATGGGAGTAAAAGCTCCTAGCCCTGAATATGCAGTGGATACTTTAAGTGGCGGTAATCAACAGAAAGTATGCCTTGGGCGAGTACTTGCTGCTAAACCAAGATTGTTAATGGTAGATGAGCCGACTCGTGGAATTGATATTGGCGTTAAGCAAGATGTTTTACGAATTATTGATGAGCTCAGTAATGCTGGAGTTTCGGTAATCATCGTTTCGACTGATATGGATGAATTAGTACGTGTGGTTGATCGAGTCTGTATTTTTGATCGAGGCACAGTAAAAGAAACATTGACGGGCGAGGATATAACCGTCGAACGTCTGCGTGCATCAATCCAGACATGATGCGGCAGAAGAATAAAAAGACAGGAGCAATGGAAATGAGTAATCAAACTGCAGTGAGCAATGGGATGACATCAGTAGTAAAGAAACCAAATGCCCATGCCATTTTAGGCTGGGTTTTACATAACGTAGTTTGGATATGGCTAATCGCATTAGTAGCTATATTTGGCATATTTAATGACTACTTCTTAACTATATTTAACCTCCAAAACGTTATGGTACAAGCTACCGTATTGGGTACTTTAGGTTTGGCTGTAGCATTACCTTTATTAGTTGCTGAAATTGATCTTTCAATTCCAGCTAATGCTGGTTTTTCAGCTGCCGTTGGTGCACTCGCATATACCGATTGGGGGTTACCTTGGTTTGCAGCCATGATGATTGGTTTGCTAGTGGGTACGTTTATTGGATTTTTTAACGGTTGGTGTATCACTCAATTAAAAATGGTTTCATTAATTGAGACTTTAGCAATGATGATTATCCTTCAAGGCGTGCTTTTAGCATTAACTCAGGGTAAGACTCTTACAAACTTTTCAGATGGTTATATTTGGATCGGACAAGCAACAATTGGTGGATGGCCATTAATGCCAGTAGTATTTCTGTTAATGCTATTGATACTTGGAGTTGTGCTTAAACATACGGTTCTAGGGCGCTCTATCTATGCGGTAGGTGGTAATCCGGCTGCATCATTATCTGCTGGAATTCGGGTTAAGCGCGTCAAAATTATGACTTATACCATTTCGGGATTTCTAGCAGCGCTTGCAGGCTTCTTATTGGCATCATGGCAAATGGCAATCACTTCGAATCAGGGTTCAAGCTATCTACTGTATGCAATTGCGGCACCAATCATTGGTGGAGTGAGTGTGTTTGGTGGTCGCGGTAATGTTAAGGGTGTACTTGGTGGTGTGCTATTACTGACAGTTATTCAAGTTGGTCTTGCGATCGTTAACGTCCCTTCATTTTATGTCGGCATGATTGGCGGAATTATGATCTTTATTGCAGTACTTATTGATGCTTTCCGTGTCCGTTATTTTGGATAAATTTCGTAACTTAATACAGGAAATAGCAATGTCTTTTAAACCACATGGTAAGCACTTAATCGCTGATGTATGGATCGCTACAGATCTAAAATTTACTAATGCACCAGTTGAAGGCCCAGAACATAGTTTTTCGGTAGGGAGTATTGAGCTTGTAAATAAAGCTTGTGAAGCTGCAGAAGAAGCATTTTGGTCTTATGGCTATTCAACACGCGAGGAGCGAGCTGTATTTTTAAATACAATTGCTGATGAAATTGAAGCTCGTGCAGAGTCGATTACAGAGATAGGGTCCAAAGAAACAGGCCTGCCAATAGGTCGACTTCAAGGTGAGCGTGGGCGTACTGTGGGACAGCTTAGACTTTTTGCTAATCATATTCTTAAAGGTGAGTTTCTTGACCGTCGTCATGATGCTGCTCTTCCTGATAGAAAGCCATTACCGCGTCCAGATATTCGTTTGATACAGCGACCAATTGGGCCAGTTGCAGTTTTTGGTGCTTCAAACTTTCCATTAGCTTTTTCTACAGCAGGTGGTGATACAGCTTCAGCATTGGCTGCAGGTTGTCCAGTTGTAGTTAAAGGACATGAGGCCCACCCAGGTACTAGTGAAATTATTGCTGAAGCAATTCATGCTGCAATAAAAAAATGTGGAATTCACCCTGGTGTATTTAGTCTTGTACAAGGCGGGGCTGTAGATGTGGGGCAGGCTCTGGTACGACATCCATTAATCAAAGCAGTTGGTTTTACAGGATCACTTCGTGGTGGCCGTGCTTTATTTGACCTTTGTGTTTCGCGCCCCGAACCAATTCCATTTTTTGGAGAACTTGGTTCAGTTAATCCAATGTTTATTTTGCCAGAAGCTTTGGCTAACCGTGGAATAGAAATTGCGAAAGGATGGGCTGAATCGCTCACAGTGGGTGCTGGTCAATTCTGTACTAATCCGGGAATTTCGGTATTGGTAGAAGGACCTGAAGCAGATGCATATATTGAAACTGCTGTGAACTCACTTGCTTCAGTTCAAGCGCAAGTAATGCTAACACATGGTATTGCCTCAGCTTATCGTGCTGGACGTGATCGTTTAGCAAATACTTCAGGAGTTAGAGAAGTATTTACATCTACATGTGACCAACGAAGTGCTTTACCGCATCTTTTTGTGACTACAGGGCAGGAATGGCTTTCAAATACTACTTTGGGTGAGGAAGTATTTGGTCCGCTTGGTTTGGTTGTGGTTGTTAAAGACGTAAATGAGTTGTTGAAAGTTGCGTTATCTCTTGAAGGACAAATCACCTGTACTCTTCATTTAGATGACGCAGATACTGGAACTGCAAGTAAGCTATTACCAATTCTTGAGCGAAAAGCAGGACGTATTCTGGCAAATAGCTTTCCAACAGGTGTGGAAGTCTGTGATGCAATGGTTCACGGAGGACCATATCCAGCATCGACTAATTTCGGAGCGACTTCTGTTGGTACTATGGCTATTCGTCGATTCTTACGTCCAGTGTGCTACCAGAATATTGCAGAAGAATTGCTTCCTGTAGATTTACGTTAACTCATGATGGGTACTAATAAGATTTAAACGCCTTGTTTAACCTTATTAAAGGCCTTGACGGTCCAACCTCTCTCGCTTCATTAGGTTTAACAGAACCGGATTTGGATAAAGCAACGGATATCGCTTTAGCAAATCCATACTGGAACCCGGAACCTATCGAGAAGAATGCGATCCGTCATTTGCTACAGAATGCTTATAACGGAACTAATCCGAATTAAGTAAACCCCGTGTAATCCCTCTATCCAACCCTACTTAATTTATAAGTGGGGTTAGATAAACACATGCTTAAAAAAAGGAATTTTAAATGAAAAGAACCCCATGGATTGTTGGAACAACAGTTTTTGTATTATCTCAGATTGCTTCTGCTGCTGATTTTAGCGGCTACTTCCGTACCGGAATGGGGGTAACTGACAATGGAAAAACACAAGAGTGTTTTCAACTCACTGGTGCACCATCCAAATATCGTTTAGGAAATGAATGTGAGCAATATGGAGAGTTATTTGCAAAACAGAATTTAATAAAACTAAAAGATAATTCCGAAATTAGTATCAACGGAATGCTTCAGTTTTATAACCAGTATGGACAGAGTCTGAAATTCAGTGGCGAGGATGGCTATACACGATTTAACCAGCTTTACCTCGACTGGAGAAATATTTCATACCTGAACGGGGCAAACATTTGGGTAGGTCGAAGATTCTATAATCGTAATGATATCAACATGTCAGATTTCTTCTACTGGAATCAAAGTGGAACAGGATTTGGTATTGATGACTATAAGGTGAATGACCTGTCTTTAAGTTATGTATTTTCCAGAAAGGATAATTTATTCCAGAAGGAATACATCAACCGACATGACTTCACTGTTAAAGGTATCGAGCTTAACAGTACCAATAAGCTCAACACGGGTTTATCGATTGTAGACGGAGATCATACAGGTTGGGCATTAACCCTTCAAAATGTAACTTCGAACGTTCTCAATGGTAAGAATACAGTTGCGCTGCAATATGGTGAAGGTGCCGGAATGGGGTTAAGTTATACCGGTAATCCTGAGCTTGACCGTGATAATTCATCACTAAGATTCATTGAAGTTCTGGATTGGGAAACTGACAACAAGAAGTTTAATGGGCAGGCACAGTTCCTCTACCAAAAGGATCAATTCAAAAATCAGGATGATAGTGAATGGTTCTCGGTAGGTTCACGTGTTGCTTATGTCGTGCAGGATCACTTTAAGATTTCAACAGAAATTGGATTTGACCAGATAGATAGTAATAACCAAAACCGTAATTTAACCAAATTGACGATTGCTCCAACGTGGTCAATGAAGGGAACGGGTTTTTATGATCGACCTGAGTTGCGTTTATACTATACCTACGCCTTCTGGAATGATGATGAGCAGAAGTTGAGAGATTCAATTTATCCGGATAGTAGTTTCTATAACACTAGCCATGGTTCCAATTTCGGCGTGCAGTTTGAATATTGGTGGTAATATCGAAAATAATTAGAAGAGAGCTAACAGGCTCTTTTCTAACATAAGGTTATGTAACTATTTTAAAGCATAGGGAGTTTTTTCTTTGTTTAGAAGTAGAGGTCTTTTGAGTTTTATTTAGTTTAACTTGCATGGTATAAGTTGTTATAGAATTGCTAAAGAAATATCCGTTGCTTTCCAGGAATGCGTAGTTCAGGAAGTTTTAATGAGTGCGGGTAATCAAGTCAGAAATATGGATTTGGTTTTAGTCGTGAGTTAGAGCTTAAAAACAATTAATAAGAAAAGCTCAAAGGTGCGCTTTTGTTATTTGACTAAAATCATAATTATATAATCCTTAAGAAAACAACTAAGACTAATTTGAGAATTTGGTGTTCACTCAAAGTTTATCAAGAAAATTTTATTTAATAATTCTAAAAAATAGGGAGATAAGCTCCCTATTTTTAATTAAAATTCTGACAAGTATAAAAAGAATTAATAATTATAAAATTATATAAAAGAAAGAGCTTTATATACAAAGCTAGATTCAAACGGAGTTAGATAAGAATAAGTAATTTCCTTAGAATTATTTAAATACTCTAGAACAGAATCTATATTTTCAGGATCTTCAAAAACAAGGTTTTCGAAGATTTTTCTGGAAACTTGGTGAGGAATTCCAAATTCTTCTAATGAGTTAATAGCACTAGGTAAATAGAAGTTTTCTAAGGAGACCGCAAAAGCCTTATATTCACCATGATGTAATTCATAAAGATTAAAAATAAACTTTTGGATATCATTAATAGCATAAATTAACCTAGGTAAATTATAATGTATTAAATTTTTCTTCATACTAAAAACTGATTGAATGGCATCGTCAATACTATAAGTTTGATCTCTTTGTTTCCAGAATCTATATTCTTGTCTAATCAACTCCTTATCATCAACTTTTTGAATAATATCTATTAATCTTCTATTAAGTTGATCTTCTGTACGCACTGAACCGCCAGCCATAGACGAAATATTAAAGAATCGAAATAGAAGATACGAGAGATGGCGCAATTGATACTTATTTGGATAAATTCCATCCCAGCACATTAAGTGATTCCAATTTTTTAAATTTTCGATTATTGCTTCGGCTAGCTCAATTAAAATATTAGGATTAATTCCTTGATGTTTAAGAAGAAGTGAAATTGGCAGTACATCTTGTTCAAGAAATTTCTTAATACGATGTCTATTATCATCATTTATTTCATCACCTAAATGTAATAATAGTGAGTCTGAAGCATTATCACTTTGAGTTACTACTGGTACATCAATATAAGGTAATTCTACCTGCGGCTTATCTCCAAAAATATAAACATTGCCGACAAAATGTTTAAACATTCTACCAGAACGCCCTGCAATATTATTGAAGGTGAACATGTCTAATTTTCTTCTTCCAGTTATGCAGTCATCATAAATGATAATATTCTTAGCATTAGTGTTTACGCCTTCGATAAGCGTTGATGTACAGATAAGAATGTTAATTTTAGAACTATTAAAAAGATCAACAATTAAGGCAGCAACAGCACGCGGTAGTTGGGCATGGTGATAAGCAATTTTATGTTGAACACCTTCTACAAGGGACCAATCTTTATGAAAATTGATAGCTAGCCAGTCAGCAAGTTCATCATTGGTATTAACTTTACTTAAAAAATTTGATTTTAGTAGTCTTGAAAGTAATGAACTTACTCGTTTGGGGGACTTACAGTAAATGACCGTTTGTTCATCTTTATCAATAGAGTTCAAAATTGAAAGAAGAATTTTGTCTCTTTCTACGTCAATGTCAGCATCTTTTCCTTTTGTTGGGATAGAATAGTAATATTCATTTGTTGCTACAGTTATATACGAATCAAATTTTAAAAATGTACATCTTAGCTCTTCTATTATACCATTAACCAAACCATTTATTTTGGGTCCTAACATGTAAAATCTTTTACATTTAGAATAAAGTTTTTTAAAAGCAAGATTTAACTTATCACATCTTTCATCATTTTCTGAGGTGGGTGCTAACTTATAAAATTCATCTATAATAAAAAAGTCTACAGAAAATGATGACTTATATTCAAGAACTCTTTCTTGAGTAAATATATAGATGTTGTGATTACTAGATTGCTGAGTAACTTGAGTGATTATTTTATAATATTCACTGTATTTAGATAACTTTCTCTTTAGTTCATCTATTAAGGCAATTGTTGGTACAACAATAACAATATTTTTGAATTCTAAGCTTGAAACTATAGCTTCAATAATTAAACTTTTACCAAAACTAGTAGGTGCGCTAAGAATAACATTTTCTCCACTCATAATGCGATGAAACACTTCAGCTTGCCGAATATGAAATATTTTATTTTCATCTTGAGGCGTGGTGAAAATATTTTTTCTTAATTTATCTTTAGATGAACAATTTTCATTATTAATATAAGGGAATAGTCCTAATTCACCTAATAAGTGATCTAGAATAAAGTTATTTTTAATTTCCTCTCGTCTTTGTAATGATCTAATAACTATATCTTGAACAAGAAAGGTGTTTTGGTGTTTATTAAATTCATTGATTAAGGAAAATAGAAATTCATCCCAATTTTTAAAATTTTCATCATTAATATTCTTTAGAGATTCATTATACCAATTACTCATGAATATAACTCCTCAATTAATGCTTGATTTAAAGCTAAACCATCTGAAATAGGGAAGTAAAAAACCCTTAAGTCAATTAAGTCAATAATATCATTTTTTATTTGAGATTTTAGGTGTGATCTACATTCTTGAATATGCTGATTAAACAAGTTTTGAAATTTCTCTCTGTCATAATTTGTTATAAGAACACTATCATGCATTAGAAAAAGAGGAATAATAATTTTATCAAAACGCTGATCTAAATCTAAACTTTGGTCAGCTAATCTTCTTAGTTTCTCTTGATGAGGCCACGAATGATCTATTTCAGAAATAAGAGTAATTAATCTGTTACGTAAAGATGCAATATCCATTATATATTCAATATTAGTAACAGCAGATTTAATTGCATCCTCAAGATTAGTAGTAACTGATGATGCGCCAATCCAGAGTTCGATACCATCGTAATTTAAAACAGCATGTGTACATGAAAATGTTTTATTTGCAATATCGAAAACTTTACTCATAATAGGAATGGTCTTATATGATTCCCTAATCGCTATATGTAAGCATAAGTCCCCTAATGCATCTAAATCATCTTTAGGATATTGCGATCTAGCAAATTTAAACAAACTACGTTGATTTTTTCCTGAAAAATTTGCTTGTTCTTTAAAAGTTAGGCAATAATCTACAATCCAATCATAAACTGATTCAGTAAAATTTTTTATATTCCATTGTTTAAAAGTGAATCCAATATCAATTCCTTTTATTCCTGGGTGATCAATATTGCAATTAATACAATATCGGAATGGAGATTCCGGATGTTCAGGTGATTTATAGTTAATTCCATCTTGTATATGACTTTTAATATTTTTCTCTGTCAATAAATTTTGTATATCATTGTTTAACAATATATCTTTTGCCGAAATAGCATAAAGAGTATTTGTTCCTTGTTGTACTACTAGTACACCAATACATACACCGTTATATAGAATCGGGCCTCCAGACATTCCCACATAATTTGTAATAGTATGTGATTGAGAGACTTCAAAACTATAATCTCTATAACCCATATGCTCGAAGGTATTGGTAATAGTAACTTTTATTGGTGAGAAATGGTGGTTTTTTTCAACAGGATAACCACAGGATAATACCTGATTGTCTATATTTATACTGGTCGAGTATAGTTCAATAAAATTGTTAACCTGATGGTCAATTATCTCAATAATTGCAATATCAAGAGATTCGTTACCGTATATAAGTTTACCTAATACATATTCATTATTATTAAAATTATCACTTGAAAGAAAAATTTTAATCTCTTTAGAATTCAATATAACATGATTAGCAGTAACTAATAAATTATTTGAAATTGAAAAGCAAGTTCCTCTTTCTATTGTATCATCATTGAGTACAGCTTCGATTAGGTATACACATTCTAATTTAAAGTCGGCACTTAGGTCTGTACTCATATCTCAACCTTCTCACAATTCATGTGCATTTTTACATTTGTATAGTTTGTCTCAAGCTCATTGATAAACCAGCTAGGGATATTCATTACTTCATAGTTAAAATAAATATTAATACACTTATTCTTATTAGAAATAATTATTCTCGCTAATGTTTCTAAATCCGGGTGGTTATGGACTTTTCCATTGGTACTGATTAAATAATTTTGGCATTCAATTCTTTCAAGAAGCTCTAAACTGGTATTGTTCTTACTTCCATGATGAGAGATTTTTACGGCACCAACAGATATCTTTTCTAATTTATTGAGATTGAGCCATGAAATTACTGTTTTGACATGGCAATCACCTAGATATAATATTCTTTTTTGTTCACTTTCAATTAGGAACGAAAAACTACTTTGATTGGTTGGAGATTTATCAGGTTCAAAGCTTGAATTTGCTAGGGTCTCGATACTAGTTAAATTCTTTGATCCAATTTGTTGTTGACTATTACATGGATTTTCCAAATTTTTAAGATAATTCTCAAATGCTGTAAATGAGATCTTATTTAATATTTTTAATTTTATTTTTCTTTCACATAATTTCTTATCCCAATTTCTTTTTAATATTAATAGGTCTTCTTCTGTTGGGCCAATAATTGAAAACTTTATTTTACCAATTTTAATTTCGCCTATTCGTTCTCTGTATATTGATCCATGATTAACAATAGTATTACATTTTACTGATTTTTGATTAAGAACAAATGATAGAGAGCTACCTTCTGAATAACCAATTTTATTTGTAGTATTGATTTCTAAGTTTTCGGCAATGATAGCGTTCAATTTGCTATCTACCTGTCTATCAGAGCTACTTGTTAAATCTAACTTTCCGAGAAGTTGTTCTGCACCATTATATAAGACCTCTTTAACCTTAGGAGCCTGAGGATCTTCTAAAAGTTTGATAATTCCATTTACATGATCATTATCAATATGAGTAATAATTAAAGTATCAATAGTATTCGTTGTTTCTAAAATTTTACTTTTCCAAGTATCATACGATTGAGCAGTTCCACCATCAATCAAGATATACTCAGTATCTGTACTAATGGAAATACAATCCCCATTACCCGCTTTATGCATAGTTATTTTGAACATTTCTAAAAAAAATAAATGAATTTACAATATGATAACATTACTATTAATCAAAATGCACTGATTAATACTTTTTAGGGGGGATTTCGGAGTTTTATTATAAATATAATCTTAAAAATTCTATTGAGAAAGTCAATTTTTTATTTAACACCAAGATTTTTTTCATCTCTTATATCAATGTCTTCTTCAAACAATCCCATCATCTCCCTTTGAGATTTTAGATGTGAAATAGTGTTGAATAGGCAACTTTGGCATAGATAAATTTTATAACCAATATCCCTTTTTTTGCAGCATTGACTATAGTTAGTTAATAATAAACCATAGTTATACGAGGTATCTTTTTTACAAATAGTGCATTGGATTTTATTTTTCTCTTTCTTCATTCTGACCTCCATGTCAACTATCCAAAAACTCACCTTAACCAATAATACTCCAATGTAATACTTTTGAATTTAATTGATTTCCTTCAAATGTTAGCGAGCAAATAGCTTTAGAGTTTGAATTAACCCCATATCGGCTAACTTGATCACTAATTTGAAAATTATATGTTATTACAAAGGAATTCAATGAATAAGCACGTGCATCTGTAAGCTTTTCACTAGCCATACTTTCTATTTGTGTCTTAGTTTTTCCTTGTGAAGATTTACATTGATTACTAGTCAACATACCTTTATTACTATTTACGTTAGTCGTACTATAAGGTAGTGATGTATTGTTTAAAGCAGTATTTAATGAATTGATTCCATTGTTTAAAGTTGTTCCTAGTGATTGCATATCTTTAGATATAGTTTCACAGCTTGTAATAAGAGAGCAAACACTTAGTGTTATAAGTAATTTATATGATTTCATGAAGGTAGTTTCTCTGTTTGAAAATTTAAAATTCATTACGCAATTTTGGAATTTTTTCTATTGAATATTTACTTTGAATACAGATGTCATAAGACTTACTTTTCATACAAGTTGCCCATTTATTGTTTATTGGCTCAAAAAGCTTATCGACTATAACTTTCTTTTTTAGTTCATTCCTAAAGTATGTTTGGCCATCTTTTTCTTTCAAATACATATACTCATTTTCATCTACTTTACCAGTGCGGCCATAAGCCAAAGTTTCATTTTCTACATAACAAGAATCAGCTTGGTCAGTCTCACATACAGTTCTGCTAGACATGCGAAAAATCTGTTTTTTATAGATTATAACTGCACTATTTTCATCTTCATTTAATGCTTTAAATGTGGCAATACATACTTCTGGCTTAGTTGATTTACCTTGAACGATTCCATAACAGAGCGCTGATTTATCTATTATTGAGTTTGCATGTACAAAAGGAGCAGGTATTAGGCCTATTACAGTTAAAACAATGTATTTATAAAATATCTTTAGTTTTATCAAGTTGGATACCTCTTTGCAGACTTTGGATGAATAAATCGATTATTTTTTAGATAAAAGTTTCTATGAGTTCTGTAAGTGCGTTTGCTCTTGACTCTAATTTGACTAATTCTTGTTGCTTTTGCTGAATTAAAAATTCAATTTGAAATCGAATATCAGGAAATTCTTTAAAACACTCATGTAAACATTCAATTTCGATTTGATTCTTATGAATGTCATTTTTTATATTTTGTGTTTTTATAAAGATTGTTTCATATGGGGATTGTAGTTCTTTAGGTAGAGATAACTTCTTTAGCTGATGTGTTGTATAGGTGGAAGTATATTTAGGGGGGATACTTGTAATATCCATAATGAAGTAATCCTCCTTTAACAGTGCTTTAAAATAGTCATAAATGAAGTCGAAATTCTCTTCTGTATTTAAATAATCACGTTTTTCTATAAATGCATTCCAAATGTCTTGAAATAAACAATTCTGGAATTTCATCTTTACAAGAAAACGAATAAATAATCTTTGAAGAATCTGTCCTTTGGTCATAGACACCACAAATTACAGTAAATATCCCATTTTGGGATATTTTTTGAAATAGTACACCATCTGGGGTTATGAGCTCAATACATGATCCAAGATATATTGGTTTAATCAAATGTTTAATTGCGATACGTGAAGAACGAAAAGTTACTCAGGTACAATTAGCTACATCTTTAAAAAAGCATCAATCATATGTAGCTAAAATTGAAAATCTGGACAGAAGAATTGATCTAATAGAATTAAAAGATTGGCTCAATGCACTCAATATTAATTTTTCTGATTTTATCAAAGTTTCGAATATAGAAAATATTTAATAATTTTAATATTTCTTATAAGCTAAACAATATCGATATGAGTAGTTAGTATTCCTTTGGACTTATTTCCCCGTGAAAACTTAATTGAAATCTATGATGCCTCACAAATTTCTCATTTATTTGTTGTGGGGGATCTGCATGGGTGTTATCAAGAATTTATGAATAACCTTGAACAGATTAACTTTGATTTTGATCGAGACATGGTTATTTCAGTAGGTGATCTTGTTGATCGAGGTGAACAAAGCTTTAAATGTTTGGAATTAGTAAAACAACCATGGTTCAAAGCAATCCGGGGAAACCATGAGCAAATGTGTCTAGAGGGTGCTATAGCACCAGAAATGAAAAATTTTCATAGTAGACATGGAGGCCAATGGTTATATGATCTTAATGCGGCAACTTATAATGAAGCATTAAAGCTATGTTTAAATTTACCGATAGCTTTAGAAATAAATTTTAAAGGAAAAATCTATGGTTTCGTTCATGCAGATATTAAAGTAAATGATTGGAACGAATTCAAGCAAAAGCTTTTGGAAGATAATTATTTTTCTAATAATACACAATCAACCCTACAAAATGCATTATGGGGAAGAAGTAGAATTAGAGCTGCTCAAAAGCATGAACAAATGCAAGTTATTTCTGGTATAAATCAAATCTATTTAGGTCATACCGTTGTAGATAAACCCACTCAAGTTCATAACTGCCTTTATCTTGATACTGGTGTTGTTTTTGGAGGGGAATTGATGATTAAAGAAATAGAAAGTTAGTTCTTAAATTAGATAAAAAGTTATAATAAGTATATTATCTTTTTAATGTAATAAATTTAACATCTTATGAGTTCTTCTAGTTCATTTAAATTTCTAATCGAGTGTTTTGCTTTAGTTCCTTTGATTGTTCTAGGTTTAGCTGGAGTATACTTTCATTCTTTTTATCAAGAATTAGGTTTGAATTGGATTTTCTCTCAAGTATCGATCAGTACTATAGTTTTTTCAGCTATTCATATCTTCTTTAAGTTATTAGTAGGATTACTAATTTCAGTATCTATAAATTTTTTATGTTTTAAAAATAGCGAATATTTTCTTGGATTTGCATTTCTTTTTTTTATATTATTAGGTTTATTTTGTATTGAATTATTTTTTATAGGTTTTTCTTTAGATAATTTCTCTATTGCAATTAGAGAAAGTAGTTTAGTTGTTTTTTCAATTATAACAACAATAATTTTTCTACTAGCATTAGATAGAAATGGTTTTTTAAAGTTAATGTACTTATCAATTTTATCAATACTTTTACTATTCATTGAACCTTTAGTTGGTTGGCAGGCTAGTAAGAAAGCAGAAGAACTTTTATCTGGATCTGGCACTTACTCTAAAGTTTATTTTACAAATGAAGGCGCAAAAAACATTCCAACTCAACTTATAATTCGTGATAAAAATGGAAAATTTATAAAAAAAGAAAATATTGATTGGAGAGTTCTACAAATATTAGGTGATAAAGTAATTATTATTGCTATTAATCATTACCAAAAAGTAGGTGGAATGAAGAAAAATTTAGTACGGATGGTAGATTATAAATATATAGGGGATATTTATTAAAAAAATTATAATTTATATAAAGTTTTATATTATCTAAGTCAAATTTTTTACTAAATGGTAGTCTTGGACCGAATTACAATAATTGTAGATTGATACTGTATATTACAATAAAAATATTAATTTTATTCAATTTAAAAACAGTATGTTATAGTTTATTTGTATAAATTGTGGGGGGGATATGGGAGCCTAAAGGAAGTGCTGCTGAGCTTTATGATTCGGTACAACAGCTTTACCAACTTCCTGACGAAATGCGTATGTTCTTATGCCATGACTATAAACCCGAAGGTCGTGATGAATATATCTGTCAAACAAATATTAAGACTCAAAAGCAAAGCAACATTCATTTAAACCGACGCGTTTCTAAGGACTCATTCATAAGAATGCGCCAAGAACGAGATGCAACTTTGGCAATGCCAAAATTAATTTTGCCTTCAATTCAAATTAATATGAACGGTGGAAATTTTCCGGAACCTGAAGCGAATGGCATCCGTTATTTAAAAATTCCATTCAATTACTTCTAAAAATAGCCTAAGCAACTCTTCAAGTTACCATCATTCTCTATAAATAGCCTAAGCAAAATAAATTTCATTTCAATAAAATAGCCTAAGCAAGATTTAAAGAACTTGCCTCAAATCCCGCGAAGTCTCTTGCAATAAAGGCAAAATGTGTTGAATTAAATATTCTTCAGTTGTTTTCATGGTAGGTGAAACAATATTTAAAGCTGCAACGACTTTAAAGTCTTGTCCATAAATCGGTACGGCGAGCGCATGAACGCCTAATTCGTGTTCTTCACGTGAATAACACCAGTCTTGTTCTCGGATCTCTTTTAGTAACTCTAAAAATTTATCATTTTCGACATGGGTATATTTAGTTAAACGCTGAAGTGGATATTTTTGAAGCCAGTCGAGTTGTTCTTGTTGGCTTAAATGTGCCAGTAAAATTTTACCCGCTGAGGTCGCATGAGCAGGCAGGCGGTTACCTAAGTGTAAGCCGTATGGATTTACACGGTCTGTTTGTTGGTGCGCGGCACTACGGGCAATGGTAATGGCTTCATACCCATCAAGTACCATCACCGAGTAAATGAGAGAAGTTTGGTTAGTTAACAGATTTAATAAAGGCTGAGAAACTTTCGGAAGCTGGGCTGCACCCAAATAAGCTCCTGAAAACTTCAAAACTTTGGGAGTTAAATAGTAATAGTGACCATCTGATTCAAGATAACCTAAATATTCTAAAGTTAATAAATGGCGTCTTGCGGCTGCTCGAGTGAGTCCGGTTTTTTCGGCCGCCATCGAAATATTTAAACGATGTTGATTACTACTAAAGCTATCTAAAATTGCCATGCCTTTACCGATGCCAGCAATGTAATCTTCATGACGAATCGTTTTTTTGTTG
>Ga0308156_1000879_pt1 | contig 45066 bp, 38 predicted proteins | sample PhyAR2_FD_201041 | JGI IMG/M metagenome (GOLD analysis project Ga0308156, IMG submission 201041) | Phyllosphere microbial communities from UC Gill Tract Community Farm, Albany, California, United States - DLSL A.R2 | ecosystem: Host-associated > Plants > Phyllosphere > Unclassified | place: USA... | reverse complement strand
GGTCACGAAACGTCGCTCCCGCGCTTCCGGAGCGACGTTTCGTGACCGCTCGGCGAGGCGCAGACGGGGCGTCGTGACCGGTCGGCGGGAGCCGGACCGCACCAGCCGGGAGCAGGAGCCGGAAGCGCCCGCGTCAGCCCATGGTGGCGTACGAGATGCACGCGTCACGGAACATGCCGAGCGTCTCGTCCGTCGTGGACGCGAACGCCGAGACCCGGACCTCGCCCAGGCGGGCGGTCGCCGTGACACCGTGGTTGTGCATCGCCGCGGTGAGCGCCGTGAGCCGGCCGGCAGCAGGTCGGAGGACGACGATGCCGGCACGCTCCCGGGGGTCGCGGCTGGACGCCACGGGCAGCCCGAACTCGTCCGCGATGTCGATGACCCGGTCGATCCGATCGGCGATGAGCTCCTGCACGGCGGCGACCCCGACGGCGGTGAGGCGCTCGAGTGAGACGGCCACGCGTGCCTGGGACACGGGGTCGACGCGTGACATGGCGAAGGCGGCGGCGGCCGGGCGGACGCTCGGCACCTCGGTCGGCCAGCCGGTCGTGCCGTGCGGCCCGGACAGTGCCGGCTTGACGCGCTCGAGGGCCCGGTCGCTGAACGCGGTGAAGCCGGTGCCCCATCCGGCGTGCAGCCACTTCTGCCCGCCGGTGGCGACGACGTCGGCCACCTCGTACGGGGCGTCGACGATGCCGAATCCCTGGATGGCGTCGACGATGAGCAGGCGGTCGCCGATGACGTCGCGGATCGCGGCGAGGTCGGCCAGGTAGCCGGTGCGCCAGTCGACGAGGGACAGTGCGACCGCGGTGACGTCGTCGGACAGCCGCTCGCGGATCAGGTCGGGGGTGAGCCAGCCGGCGCCGGACTCGATGACGACGGGCTGCACGCGACCGCCGGTGGCCGAGGAGGCGCTGGCGAGGGCGAGCGGCAGCGACGGGTACTCGTCCGCGGCGACGAGCACGCCTCCGGTCAGGCCGAACGCGGTGTGCAGCAGGCCGGGGGTGGTGGCGGTCTGGGAGACGACCTGGTCCTCGCGGCGACGGACCAGTCGGGCGGCGACGGCACGGACGCGGGCGTCCTGCTCGTCGAGCGTCTCGATCGCCCCGAAGCGCATGTGCTCCTGGATGTGGCCGAGGACGCGCTGCTCCTCGAGGACGGCGGTCTGCACGGGACCGAAGGCCGCGTGGTCGAGGTAACCGGGCTCCTCGGCGAAGCCGGCGACGTACTCGTCGATCGTGGTCACGGGGACACCTTCCAGTGGGCAGAACCCTGTGAGCCTACTGGGACCCGGAGGTCAGGGCGAATGCAGTCCGGGAAGCGCCAGGAGCGGGAACGGGCCCCCGGCAAGCCCTGAGCAGACCTCGCTTCCTGTGGAACAGCACAGGCAGCGCAGCGCGAACTGCACAGCCAGCGCAGCGGGAACGCCACCCGCAGCGCGAACGCGCCCCGCCCTCAGCCCCCGAAGCGCCGCGACCGCAACCCGAAGTCACGCACCGCGCGGAGGAAGTCGACCTCGCGGAGGTCCGGGTAGAACGCCTCGACGAAGTAGAACTCGCTGTGCGCGCTCTGCCACAGCAGGAAGTCCGACAGCCGCTGCTCCCCCGAGGTCCGGATCATCAGGTCCGGGTCCGGCTGCCCCTGCGTGTACAGGTGGTCGCCGATGAGCTCGGGCGTGAGGACCTCGGCCAGGGTGTCGAGCGTGCCGCCGCCCTCACCGTGGCTGCGGACGATGCTCCGCATGGCGTCGGCAATCTCGCGCCGCCCGCCGTACCCGACGGCGAGGTTGATGTGCAGCCCGGTGTGGTCGGCCGTGCGGGCCTCGGCGGCCGCGAGCGCAGCCACGAGCTCCGCGGGCAGGCCGTCGTTCGAGCCGACGTGCTGGACGCGCCAGGTGCGGTGGTGTGACAGCCGCTCGGCCAGGTCCGCGATGATCCCGACGAGCTGGTCGAGTTCTTCGCCCCCGCGACCCTTGAGGTTGTCGGCGGAGAGCAGGTAGAGCGTGACGACCTGGATGTCGAGGTCCTCACACCAGGACAGGAACTCGGGGATCTTCGCCGCGCCCGCTCGATGTCCGTGCGCCGCGGTCTCGAGGCCCAGCTGCCGGGCCCACCGCCGGTTGCCGTCCACGATCATCGCGACGTGGCGGGGCTTCTGCGCACCGTCGATCTCGCGTCGGATGCGCTTCTGGTAGGCGCGGTAGAGGAGCCCACGCCCCGCCCATCCCAGCCTGCCCGTCACGGCGTCGACTGTAGTGCAAGCACCCCTCGTGTCGACTCTCAGCCACCGCCCCGTCCCCCGGCCGTACGGTCGGAGCATGCAGTCAGACCAGGGCGCACCGGCCCTCCCGCACGTGCCGTTCACGGAGGAGGCCGATACCACCCCCACCATGGTCGGCGCCGCCGACACCCGCCCGGCATGGCGCGGCTGGATCCACGCCGGCACGTTCCCCCTCGCCGCGGCCATGGGGATCGTGCTCGTCACCCTCGCGGCCACCCCGGCGGCGAAGGGGGCCAGCGCGGTCTTCATGGCGACGTCGCTCATCATGTTCGGCGTCTCGGCGACCTACCACCGCTTCCCCTGGCGCCCGGTCGTGAAACGCGTGCTCAAGCGCATCGACCACACGAACATCTTCTTGCTCATCGCCGGCACGTACACGCCCGTCGCGGTCTGCGCGCTGCCGCACGAGCTGATGGTGATCGTGCTGTGGGTGATGTGGAGCGGCGCACTGCTCGGTGTCGCGTTCCGCGTCTTCTGGATCGGCGCTCCGCGGTGGCTGTACGTGCCGCTCTACCTGGCGCTCGGCTGTGCGGCGTTCCTGATCCTGCCGCAGCTCTTCGCCGCGAGCGTCCCGATGACGGTGCTCGTGCTCGCCGGCGGGTTGGCGTACATCCTCGGTGCCGCGGTCTACGGCTTCAAGCGGCCGAACCCCTCGCCGACGTTCTTCGGCTTCCACGAGGTCTTCCACGCCCTCACCGTCGTCGCGTTCGCGGCGCAGTGGGCGGGCATCCTCGTGATCGCGCTGCACCCGGTCCGCTGAACCCGGTCCCGGGCACCCCGGTCCCGGAGACGGGCCGGACCGGATGACGGACGGGAGGCTCCCCATCAGCTGGTGGGGAGCCTCCCGTCCGTCATCCGGTCGCGTCGACCGAGGGGGTGCGTCAGCCGCGCTCGGTGTCGTCGCCGACGTCGGCCCGGCCGTCCTCGTCAGCGCGGCGGCGCGGTTCGTCCGTCACCGGGCCGTCGGCGGAGGCGCCGGACACTTCGGCTTCGAGTCGTTCGCGGATCTCGGCGCGGTAGCGGGTCCGGCGGATACGTCGGGTCATGTCGACGACGAGCAGGATCGTCACGATCGCGACCAGGGCGATCGCGACGAAGCCGGCGACCCCCGGCGTGACGTCGACGTCGGGGACGCCGCTCGGGCTCGGGCTGGGGGTGGTGGCGGCCAGTACTGCAGCGATGGTGCTCACGCGTGCGCGTCCTCTTCGGATGGGATGCCTGCGAACAGGTCGGACTCGGGGAGCTCGGTGGGGACCCTGGACTCGACGAGCTGGTAGTCCTCGGTGGGCCAGACCTCGGCGAGCAGGTCGTTCGGCCAGTAGAAGAACGGGCTGTCCGGCGGCACCTGGCTGGCGTGCGCACGGAGAGCGTCGTCACGGGCCTCGAAGTACTCGTGCACGTCGACGTGGGACGTGGCGAGGTCCGGCCGGTCCGCGAACCGGGCCACCCACTCGCCGAGCTGCTCGAGCAGGGGGTTCTCCGGCTCGCGCTCGCGCAGGGCGTCGTGGAAGGCGGAGAACCGACGCGGGTTCATCGTGCGTTCGTAGTAGAGCTTCGCGACGGACCAGGCCGGGCCGGCGTCCGGGTACTGCTCGGGGTCGGCGGCGGCGTGCCAGGCGGCGACCGAGACCTCGTGCGTCCGGATGTGGTCGGGGTGCGGGTAGCCGCCGTTCTCGTCGTAGGTGACCAGGACGTGCGGACGGAAGCGCCGGATCACGCGGACCAGCGCCTCGGTGCTGTACTCGAGCGGGACGGTCGAGAACGTGCCGGGACGGACGGTCTCGCCCTCCTCGGCGTCGGGCAGACCGGAGTCGTGGTAGCCGAGCCAGATGTGGTCGATGCCGAGGGCTGCCTGCGCGGCGGCCATCTCGGTCCGCCGGAAGCCCGCCATGTCTCGGTGTGCCCGGGCCTTGGCGGTGTCGGAGAGCTGCTCGTTGAGGATGTCCCCCGCTTCACCGCCGGTGCACGAGACGACCAGGACCTGGGCGCCGTCGGCCACGTACTTCGCCGCCGTGGCCGCTCCCTTGCTCGACTCGTCGTCGGGGTGGGCGTGCACGGCCAGCAGACGATGGGGCACGGCGATCCTTCACAGCTCACGGACTTGCGGTCGCGGGTGGCGCACGGCGAGCGTGAACTACCCTGGGATCAGGATAATCACCCCGGGAGCCCCGAACTGTCCGATCAGCACCACGCCCCAGCAGGCGGAACCGCACGCGGCACGTCCACCGTCCTCGACGGCCGGACGTCACTCGACGACCGGTACGGACGCAGTGCTGACACCCGGCGCCGCGGCAAGCTGCTGGCCGTCGTGATCGCGGTCGCCATCGCGGTGGTGTTCGCCGTCTGGGTGATCTGGGCGGGCCCCGGTCAGACCACGCACGGGCTCGACACCGACGACGTCGGGTACGAGGTCCTGTCCGACCACAGCGTCGTCGTGCACACCCAGGTCGCCGTCGACCCGGGCACCAGTGTGCAGTGTGCGGTGCAGGCGCTCGACAAGTCGTACACGATCGTCGGCTGGCGGGTCGTGACGCTGCCGGCCGAGGAACAGCGTGACCGCTCGATCTCCACGCAGGTGAACACGACGACCCGGGCCGTCACCGGGTTGATCCACTCGTGCTGGGTTCCCTAGACTGCTCGGAATCACGGATCGAGACCGGCCGCTGGCCGGTCTCGATTCTTTTGCGCCACACGCTGTGACCGGTCCCGACCGCCACGGCCGAAGGGAAACGACATGAGCAACGACACGCAGGGCACCTGGCTGACCCAGGAGGCGTTCGACCGTCTCACCGCCGAGCTCGAACAGCTCTCCGGCCCGGCCCGCATCGAGATCGCGAGCCGCATCGAAGCTGCCCGTGAAGAGGGCGACCTCAAGGAGAACGGTGGCTACCACGCCGCCAAGGACGAGCAGGGCAAGATCGAGGCCCGCATCCGCGCCCTCACCGAGCTCCTCAAGCACGCCACCGTCACGGAGGCGCAGTTCGACGGCACCGTCGAGCCCGGCACCGTCGTCACCGCCACGATCGCCGGGGACGCCTCGACGTTCCTGGTCGGCAACCGCGAGATCGTCGCCGAGGGCTCGGACCTCACCGTGTACAGCCCGGTCAGCCCGGTGGGTGCCGCGATCGTCGGCCTCCGCGCCGGCGAATCGACGACCTACACGGCGCCGAACGGCAAGGAGATCGCCGTCCAGGTGACGAACGTCGAGCGCTACGAGCCGTAGGCACGAGCCGTCCCGCCTCGTCGGCGGACGGCACCGGACACTCCAGCCCGGCGTGCGGCGCCTCGCGCACACGCCGGGCTGTTGCGCGTGTGGGGTCGTGCGCACTGGCCAGCCCGCGCTCGCGCGAGTGGTCACGACACCCCGCTCACCTCCGCCGACTGGTCACGAAGCGTCGTTCTCCGCGCCCCGGACCGACGGGACGTGACCAGTCGGCAGCCCAGGCTCGGCGAGTCCTCCGCCGGTCGGCACCCGGGGGCTGGGGACGAGGGACCGGGACCGTCTGGAGGCACGACCAGCGTCCGCCAGGTCGGCACGCGCCTCCCGTCCAGACCGCGGGTCCAGGCCGGACCGGCCCTGCACGGAGCGGTCACGACGCACGGCGGACAGGCCGCCGACTGGTCACGTTCTGTCGGTCCGAGCTCCGCAGACCGACAGATCGTGACCAGTCGGCACGGCACGCACGGCGGGTCCGACGGTCGGCAGCGAACGCAGTGGCTCTGCAGACCGACAGGACGTGACCAGTCGGCACCGCACGCACGGCGGGTCCGAGAGCCGGCAGCGCACGTGCGGCGGGTGCGACAGGCGGCAGCGCACGCGCGGCGGGTGTGCCTCAGCCCGCCCGCCACGATGCGACAACGCGGCGGTACAGCGCGACGAGGCGTCGCTCACCGCGCCGGCAGGGCGTTCCAGACGTGACCCCAGGCCGCCTCGAACGCGACCGCGTCCACCCTGCCCGCACGCAGCGCGTCCTCGAACGCCGACAGCGCGTCGAGCGACACCGCGAACAGGTGCACCTGTCCGTGCACCTCGGGTCGGCCGCTGCCGTGGAACGTCGTCACGGTGAGGGCCCGGACGAGCGGACGCAGCCGCCGCGTCGCCGACCGCAGCACGAGGAACCCGAGCGCGTACAGGGCGAACCCGACGAGTGCGCCGAGGACGGGTGCCGAAGTCCAGGCGACCGTGGCCGCTCCTGCCACCACAACGCCCGCAAGCGGCCAGGCGTGCGCGAGGCGCAGCAGCAGCCGTTCGTGTCGGTCGGTGCCGGGCGGGTAGACGACGAGCGTCCGCGTCTCCCACATGGTGCGGCCGACCGGTCGGACGTCGAGTCGACCCCAGCGATGTGGGCCGTCGACGATCCGGGTCCGGACGCCCTCGACGGCTGTCATCGCGATGACCCGACGGAGACCGGAGCGGGGACGACGGACGACACCGCCGCCACGACACCGGTGCCGGCCACGACCTCCCGGCGGGCCACCACGACCTCCCGGTGGGTCAGCGCCCGCCCGCACGGGAAGCACACCAGGTCCCCGACCTCGACGTCCGCCGGCACGACGAGCACCGCGGCGTCCGCGCCCTCGCCGTCCGCCAGGGCATCGCGCACGACCGCCGTCGCCCGGGGAGCGGTCGTCCGTCGTCCGATCAACCGTGCCTCGTCGAGCACCGCGCACGCCGGCAGCACCGCGTCGAGTTCCAGCACCAGGCCGCCGTCCGTCCGCCGAACCCCGGTCACGGCAGCGACCGCGACGCTCATCCCGCGTGGTGTCCAGTCCCGCGAGCGGTAGCGGGGCGGTGCTTCCTCAGCCGTGTGCACGCACGGGGTGCCGGCGACGTCGGCCAACCGGGCCATCGACACCGCACTGACGCGCACGTCGTCGATCGTGGGCTCGGTGTGCGCCGGCCAGGCCGACGGGTCGAGCGGGTCGGGGATCGAGGCACGGAGCGACGGGAGGATGGCGGTCAAGGTCATGCCGACGAGCCTCGCCCCGGCAGCACCCGTGCGGGCCACTCCTCACGGCTCGCTGACGCCCGGCGCGCGGATCCGTGCGCTGCGCTGACGCGTCCGGCAGGGACGCACACGGTGCGCCGGCCGGCATGCCCCTCGTGTCGCGGACGGCCAGCCCGTGGTGCGCCGACCGGGAGGCGCGTGGTGCGCCCGACGCGCGGCGCACGTCGGAGCCGTGGCGGGCCTCCAGGACCTTCCGAGTGTCCCGGTTGCCCCGCGGCTGCGCGCGGAGGGCTCGTCAGTTGATGAGCTGCTCCGGACGGAACCCGGCCTCCTGCAGGCGGGCCATCACCTCGTCCGCGTGGTCGGGGCCGCGCGCCTCGATGGACAGGTCGAGTCCGACCTCGTTGATGACGAGTCCCTGGCCGTGCCGGGTGTGCAGGACCTCCACGACGTTCGCGCCGGCGTCCGAGATGATCTGGGACACGCGGGCGAGCTGCCCGGGACGGTCCGGCAGCATGATGCGGATGCCGATGTAGCGCGACGCGGCGACGAGCCCGCGGGTGATGATGCGCTCCATCATGAGCGGGTCGATGTTCCCGCCGCTGAGCAGCACCACGGTCCGCCCGGTGTCGTGCACGGCGCCGGACATGATCGCGGCGACGCCGACCGCTCCCGCAGCCTCGACCACGAGCTTGGCGCGCTCGAGCAGCACGAGCAGGGCCCGGGCGGTGTCGTCGTCCGAGACGGTGACGACCTCGTCGACGAGGTCCCGGATGATCGGGAAGTTCATGTCGCCCGGACGCGCGACCGCGATGCCGTCCGAGATCGTCGGCGAGGTCGTGATCGTCAGCGGCTCCCCCGCGGCGATGGACGACGGGTAGGCGGCGGCGTTCTCGGCCTGCACGCCGATGACCCGGATGGTCCGGCCCTGGCGTTCGGCGAGGCCCTTGACAGCGATCGCGATGCCGGAGATGACCCCGCCACCGCCGATCGGGACGACGACCGTGTCGACGTCGGGCACCTGGTCGAGGATCTCGAACCCGAGTGTGCCCTGGCCGGCGATCACGGCGGGGTGGTCGAACGGCGGGATGAAGACGGCTCCGGTGCGGGCCGCGAACTCCTTCGCGGCGGACAGCGCCTCTTCGACGGAGTGGCCACGGAGCACCACGTCGGCGCCGTACCGACGGGTGGCCTGCAGCTTCGGCAGGGCGACCCCGACCGGGGTGAAGATCGTGGCGGGGATGCCGAGCTCACGGGCGGCGAAGGCGACCCCCTGGGCGTGGTTGCCGGCGCTGGCGGCGACGACCCCGGCCTCCCGCTCGGCCGCCGACAGGGTCGACAGCCGGTTGTAGGCGCCGCGGACCTTGTACGCGCCGGTGCGCTGCAGGTTCTCGCACTTCAGGTGCACCGGGGAGCCGAGCAGCCCCTCGAGGAACTTCGACGTCTCCATCGGCGTGACCCGGGCGACGCCGGCGATCGTCTCGCGCGCCGCTTCGATGTCGGCGAGCGTGGGGATCGGCGATGCAGTCGTGTCGGTCACGGTCCCATCATCGTCGGTCGCGGAGCGTCCGGCTGTCACGTGACGCTCAGTTGGTGCTGGCGGTGCCCGGCTCGGCGGCCGGCCCGTCGTCGGAGCCCGGCGCCGGGACGTCGTCGCCGACCTGGTGCCGCCGTCGCCGCAGCTGGATGCGCCCGTGTTGGCCGCGCTTCGGGGTGGCCTCGAGGACGTGGTCGGAGTCGAGCCCCCGCCAGCGCCCGCTCGCGATGGTCGTGACCATGGCGTTCAGGGTGGCGATGAGCGGGACGGCGAAGAACGCACCGGAGATGCCGGCAAGACCGGAGGCTGCGGTCACGCCGAGCACGACGGCCAACGGGTGCACCTTGACCGCGTTGCCCATCACGAGCGGCTGCAGGATGTGGCCCTCGATCTGCTGGACGAGCAGGACGACGCCGAGCACCAGGACGGCGGCGAGCGGCCCGTTGAAGATGAGCGCGACGAAGACGGCGAGGAAGCCCGTGACGATCGCACCGACGACCGGGATGAACGCGCCGAGGAACACGATCGCGGCGATCGGGATCACCAGGGGCATGCCGCCGAAGAACAGCCCGACGATGAAGGCGCCGAGGCCGATGCCGACCGCGTCGACGAACGCGACGAAGATCTGCACCCGGATGAAGCTCGTCAGGGTGATCCAGCCGGCGACGCCCGCACCGTCGACGGTCGCGCGGGCCTTGCGCGGGAAGAGCCGGACGGTCCAGCGCCAGACGTTCTTGCCGTCGATGAGCAGGAAGATCGTGGTGAACAGGATGATGAACAGCGCCTCGAAGACGTGCGTGGCGCTCGACCCGGCGCTCGCGACGCCGGACAGGATCGTGCCCGAGTGGTCCTGCACCCACTTCGTGGCTTCATCGAGCCACTGGTTGACGTCTTTCTGTGAGATTCCGAATCCGGAGTTGAGCACGAACTGCCGCACGTTGCCGTACTGGGACACCGTGCGGTCGCGGAGGGACGGGTACGAGGCGATGATCTGGTCGATCACGAGCCACACCAGGGCGGCCACCGCGGCGAGCCCGCCCAGCAGGCTGATGATCACCGCGAGCCACTTCGGGACGTGCCAGCGCTGCAGCCGGTTCGAGATCGGCACGAGCAGGGCGGAGATCACGACGCCGATGAGGAAGGGGACGAGGATCTCGCTGAAGATCGTCATCAGCCAGATGAAGAGGGCGATGACGCCCGCGACGACGAGCACGCGCCACGAGAACGCTCCCGCGATGCGCATGCCGAGCGGTACCGAGTCCTCGACCACGGGGTCGGGATGAGTCTTCTTTCCCCATGCCATTCGGCCACTGTATCCACGCGGAACCGGGGAGGTGCCGGTCGCGGCATGTGTGACGTCCGACGCCGGGCTGATCCTGGCGTCGGCGGGGCTCGGTAGCGTTCCCGTCATGGTCAGGACCACGCTCTCCGCCGCCGAGGCCCGCCGGGTCGCCCTGGCCGCGCAGGGGTTCGGCCGGGCGCCGACGACCGGTTCGACCGCCCTCGCGCCGACCCGGGCGGTGTCGGCCGGCCTCGCCCGACTCGGAGTGCTGCAGATCGACTCGGTGAACGTCTTCGAGCGCAGCCACTACCTGCCGCTCTTCGCTCGCCTGGGTCCCTACGACAAGGGCGCCCTCGACCGGTTGACGCTGACGCAGCGCAGCCCGTGGATCGAGTACTGGGCGCACGAGGCCGCCTTCGTCCCCCGCGACGACCTCCGGCTGTTCCGGTGGCGGATGGACGCGTACCGGCAGCGCGACACCACGAACCCGCTGCGCATCGCCGGGGTCGAGCAGACCGCTCGGGTCCGGACCGAGCTGCTGACCCTGCTCGCCGCCGAGGGGCCGATGCCCGCGAGCGCCGTCGAACACGAGTCGAACGTCCGACGGGGGCCGTGGTGGGGCTGGAGCGACGTGAAGCACGGGCTCGAACAGCTCTTCCGCTGGGGCGACGTCGTCAGTGCCGGACGCGCCGGGTTCGAACGGGTCTACGCGCTGCCGGAGCAGGTGCTGCCGTCGGGGTACTTCGCAGCCGCCCCCGACCGGGCCGACGCCGTGCGGGAGCTCGTCCGCCGCTCGGCCCGTGCCGTGGGTGTCGGCACCCGTGCCGACCTGGCCGACCACCACCGGCTACGCTCCGACGACACCGCTGCCGCGATCGCCGAGCTGCAGGACGCCGGCGAACTGGTGCCGGTGTCGGTCGAGGGGTGGCGCGACCGGGCATGGATGCACGTGGACGCCCGGGTGCCCCGCCGGGTCGAGGTCGACGCCGTGCTCAGTCCGTTCGACCCGGTGGTGTGGTTCCGGCCGCGCGCCGAGCGGCTGTTCGGCTTCCACTACCGGATCGAGATCTACACACCGGCACCGAAGCGGGTGTTCGGGTACTTCGTGCTGCCGGTGCTGCAGGACGACGCCCTGGTCGGTCGGATCGACCTGAAGAGCGACCGGCAGCGCGGTGTGCTGCACGTCCGGACGGCCTGGCACGAGCCCGGGGCGCGGATCGACGTCGAGCGGTTGGCCGCGTTGCTGCGGCGGACGGCCGCGTGGCAGGGGCTCGACGGGGTCGAGGTCACCGACCGCGGGACAGCGGCCGGGGCCCTGGGGGCAGCGCTCGGGGTCGTGCCGATCGGGTGACGGCCGATCGGGTGACTCCCGACCAGCTCACTGCGGGGCGGCTCGCTAGAACTGCACCCGCGGCGGTTCGGCGATAGCAGCCGGTTCGGCGGTCTCGAAGAACGGCGCCTGGCCGACACCGCGACGCTTCGCGATGCTCGAGGCCGGGAACGACTGCACCTTCGTGTTGAGCTCGCGCACGCCTCCGTTGTAGTGCCGACGGGCGGACTGGATCTTGTCCTCCGTGGACACCAGCCGCGACTGGAGCTCGAGGAACGACTGGCTGGACTGCAGCTGCGGGTACCCCTCGGCGATGCGGAACACACCCTTCAGCGCCTTCTGCATGTGCCCTTCCGCAGCCGAAGCGGCGACGGCATCGCGCGCGGCCAGGGTCTCGGCGCGGGCGTCGGTCACGGCCGTGATCGCCGACTTCTCGTGCGCGGCATGGCCCTGCACGGTGTCCACGATGGTGGGGATGAGTTCGGCGCGTTCCTGCAGGTGGGCGGCGATCTCGGCCCAGGCGGTGTCGACGCGGTGCTGCAGCGCGGTGAGGGACTTCTGGCTCGACCAGAACCAGATCCCGATCACCACGAGGACGACGACCACAACGCCGATCACGATGAGTGTCGTGACGACTCCGGTGTCCATTCGGGCGTACTCCTTTGCGCGTCGGGCCGCAGTTGCATGCGGACCTCCGCAGCCCGCTGGATGGGACCTCAGCGGTCCGGATCGATCCTACCGAGCGCCTCTGAGCGCCCTCGCCGAGGACCGATCTTCACGGCCGATTCCCGAGTGATGCACACCCGGTTCGCGGGGCGCATCCGGAACGGACCCGGACAACGGCGTCGGAGGCGCGGAAGCGGGGGCTTCCTCCGCGCGGGGTGTTGACCGGAGCGCCCGGATCGCGTGGGATGGACAGGATGGACACGGCCGGGGACAACGTGCAGCACCAGGACGTCAGGGGTGACGCCCGTCGTCGACGACCCCGGAGGACCGCGGCACGCCTGCTGGTCGCGGTCCTCGGCCTGACACTCCTGCCCCTGGCATCCGTCCCCGCCCTCGCCACCACGCTCCCCGGAGCCGAGACGACCGCGGGCAGCGGCGCCACCACGGCGACCGGCACCACGGGCAGCGGGACCACGACGGGCACCAGCACCTCCACCGAAGACGGCACCGGCACCGATCCGGGCACCAGCGACGCCGCGAAGCCCGCCCCCGTCTTCTCGAACCCCGTCCCGGCCCCCGCCCCCGGCGCTGAGGACGCCGCGAGCCCCACACCGACGACCTCCCCCACCCCGCCCTCCGGCGGTACCCCGACCGCGCCGACGATCGTCGACCCGGGGGACATCACCACCGCCCTCGCCCGCTTCTCCGGACGGGCGACCCCCGGGCACCAGGTGCGGGTCGCCGAACCCGCCGTACCCTCGGCCTCGGTCTGCCGTGCCCTCACGAGCACCGCCGGCTCGTGGTCCTGCGTCGGGACGGTGCACTCCGGCCCCGCGCAGGTCTTCACCGTCCTCGACACGACGGCCTCCGCCCTTCCCAGTGCCGACGCCGCTCCGTCGGACATCATCGTGCCGCCGACCATCGACGCCCGACGGCCCACCACGGGGACGGTCACCGGGACGGGCCACCCCGGCGCCACGGTCACCGTCAGCCGGTCCGGTTCCACCGCGGTGCTGACCGCCGTCGTCACTGCTGCCGGCACGTGGACTGCCCGGTGGGGGTCCGGTGCGAGCGCCCCGGCCGAGGGCACCGTCAGCGTCAGCGCCACCCAGACCGCGAGCACCGCCACCGGGTACCGGTCGGACCTCCGGAGCGCCGCTTCCGCCGCGCGGACCCTCGTCGTCGACCGGACCGCGCCCGCTGCGCCACGGATCGCCGCGCCGGCCGGATCCGGCGCCGTCGGTCCGCAGCGCGTGCGCATCGCGGGGACCGCCGAACCACAGACGGTCGTCACCGCGTACGTCGACTCGACCGCGGTGTGCCGGGCGTCGGTCGCTGCGGACGGGACGTGGTCCTGCCGGGTCGCGGACAGCCTCCGAGCCGGCACGCACGATATCCGGGCGGTCGCACAGGACGAGGCGGGCAACACCTCGGCGGCCGCGAGCGCCATCACCTTCCGGGTCACCGGCGACGCGTCCGCGGCCCCGACGACCAGCACGCCCGGGGCGACCCCCGGCAGCGGAGCCGGCAGCGGCACCCGCGGTGGCGGGACGCACGGCGGTGGGACGCACAGCAGCGGACCCGGCAGCGCCGACGGCACCACCGGCCCGACCAGCGGGTCCGGCACCGGCCCGACCGGCGGCACCGGACCGACGGACGGCACCGGCACCGGCACCGGCACCAGCGGCGACGGGACCCCCGGCAGCGCACTGCCCGGTGGAGGCCCGAGCAGCCACGCCGGCGGCCCCGACTGGACGGGTCCCGCTGGCGACTGGACCGTCGCGACCGGGTACGACCACGCCGTCCCCACCATCCAGTCCGCGCTCTCGTGGCGCACCCTTGCCATCGCCGGCGGGGTCGCCGCCGCGTTCCTCCTGCTCGTCGCCGGCCCGGGGCGGGTCCTCGCCGGTGCCCTGCGCGGACGGATCCCGTTCGGTGCCGCCCGCTTCACCGGCCGGAACCGCACCCGCTCGGAACGCCGCCGCGGTGACGACGCCGTGGCGAGCTGGGTCACCGTCACGATCGGGATCGCCGTCGCCGGTCTGCTCGCCCTCCTCGGCACCGGCATCGCCCTCGAGGCCCGCTACGTCCGTCTCGCGATCGGCGTCGTCGCGGGCGTCGCGGTGCTCAGCGCCGGCGTCGTCCTCGCCACCCGCTGGACCGCGGGCGAGGACCGCCACACCGTCACCTACCGGCTCTCCCCCGGCCTGCTCCTCGCCGCGGTCCTGGCGAGCGGGCTGACCCGTGCCGCCGACCTCTCCCCCGCCCTCGTCGTCGGGGTCCTGCTGGTGCCGGCGGCCCGGACCGACCTCGACACCGCCGCCCTGCACCTCGGCCGGAGCGTCGCCGCCTGCGCGCGGAGCGCCACCTGGCGATCGGTCGCGCTGCTCGTCCTCGCGGTCGTCGGATGGGTCCTGCACAGCGTCACCCCGTCCGTCGGCTTCGCCGGATCGCTCGTCTCCGAGTTCGCCAGCACCCTCTGCGTCGGTGGCCTCGGCTCGCTGGTCGTCACGCTGCTGCCCCTCCGCGGGACGGCGGGCGCCGCACTCGCCTCGGTTTCCAGGCCCCGGTACGCGGCCCTCGCGGCGGTGGGTGTCGGTCTCGCCGCCGCGGTCTACTCCGGTGCGGCCGGCACGCACGTCCCGGTCGCCGCGATGGCGACCGGTGTCGGCGTGGTCCTGGTCGCGGCAGCTGCTGCCTGGGCATGGCTCCGGTTCGACGGGGCCGCCGTCCGGTCCTGACCCGGGTCCGGCGCGGGCGGTGGACCGGGCGGTCCGACCAGCCGGGAGGCTCGACGCGGCCCCGCCACGGGCCTCCCGTCCGTCGTCGGCACCGTCACCGATCCGTGTCCGGCGACCGGAGCGTGGCGGAGTGCGACGGACCGCCGTCGGCCGAGGCCCGGCCCGGTCGTCAGTGCGTCCGCGCGCCGATGCGTCAGTGCGTCGGGGCCGAGCGGGCGAAGAGGCCGGGCAGGAGGCCGCCGATCTTCGTGCCGACGCAGAGGCTGATGAACGTCGCGAGCGGCGTCGCGAGTGCCCCGGCGTCGAACGTCGACAGCGCGACCAGCCCGACGGTGCCCGGGACGAGCAGCAGGAACGCCGGACGGAACGACACCGTCGCCGGGATGACGGGCACGATCCGCTCCAGGACGCGCGTCGCGACGAAGAGCAGTGCGGCGGCCAACCCGGTCGCGACGACGCTGCCGCTGAACGGGGTCAGCCACGAGACGACCGCGTAGGCGGTGACCATCACGACGACCGACGCCGCGGTGAGCCGCCAGCCCGAGCCGAAGACCAGGCTGATGCCGGTCGCCAGGACCACGACGGCGACCCAGGAGGCCCACAGTGGTGGCACGGCCTCCCACCCGGCGCGGTCCGTGCCGATGCCGGCGACCTCACCGACCAGGGCCGCCGAGGTCGGGTCGACGTGCAGACCCGTGACGGCGCTGCCGGCCGCGATGCCCGCCGCCATGAAGCCGAGCATGATCAGGCCCTGCATCAGCCGCGCCGAGCCCGTGACGATGTCGGCCGCGGTGAGCTCGAGCAACGCGTTGGTGATGAGCGCTCCCGGCACGAACACCGCGACCGGGGCGCAGACGGCGTAGAGGGGGACGTGGTCGAACCCGGTGCTCGCGGCCACGAGCCCGACGACCGCGGTCGCACAGAACGCGGCGAGGAACGGGACGACGGCGATGGCCTCGCGGAAGCGCCGGAGCAGCAGGCCGATCACACCGACGAGGGCGCCGACCGCCAGCGCGACCAGGACCGCCCACCACGGGCAGCGGAACACGACCGCCAGGCCGGCCGACGTCAGCGCGTTGCCGAGCACCCAGGGCAGCGGCGCCGGCGGGCGGGTGCCCTGCCGGATGCTGCGGACCCGTGCGGGGATCTCGGCCAGGGCGATCGCGCCCCGTTCGAGTCCGAGGACCAGGCGGTTCGCCCGTGCGGACTGCCGGAACGACAGTTCGATGCCCTCGGCGTTCACGATGGTGGCGGCACCGGTGGCCGCCTCGCTGACGATCACCAGCGCCGGCAGGACGCCGATCGCCAGGCCGTCCACCCCGGCGGCGTCGCGGGTCTTCTCGAGGGCCGAGCGGACGTCGGTGACCGAGCTGCCGGCGTCCAGCAGCAGGGCGCCGAGCGTGCCGAGGAGCATGCCGATCGGGACGGTCTCGCCGTCGATGACCTCGACGTGGGCCTCGGGGCGACGGAGGGCGTCCCGGAGGTTCGTCAGCGCACTCCCGATCCCGACCACAGGGTCAGCGTAACGAGTCCGGGCGCCCGTCCGGTTCTCGTACCCCCGGTGGGACTCGAACCCACAACTCAGCGATTTTAAGTCGCGTGCCTCTACCGATTGGGCCACGGGGGCGCACGACCGCTGCCGGTCGGGCCCGATCAGCCTACCGACGCGGGAGCGGGCGGCCACCCAAGTGGTGACCGCCCGCTCCCGGACATGCTCGAGCGCTCCGCTCGGACTGCTTACTCGGTCTTCGCCGACTCACCGGCGCCGACGGGCGCGGCTTCCTTCGAGACGTCCTCGGCGGGCGTCGCGTAGGCGGGACCCGCTGCGTCGGCGGGCTGGCCGGCGGACGGGGACTCCGCTTCCGGAGCGGCCTCGACGGCCGGCTTCGGGCGGGAGGCCCAGGCCTCGAACGCCGCGCGCGGGGTCTCGCGGTCGTCGAGGGACGCGATGTCGCGGCCCAGGAAGAAGTTGCCGACCCAGTCGCCGACGACGCGGATCTTGCGCTCCCACGACGGCATGGCAAGACCGTGGTAGCCGCGGTGGGCACCCCAGGCGAGGAAGCCCTTCATGGCGAACTTGCCGGACTGGAACACACCGATGCCGAGACCGAGGCCCGCGACGGCGCCGAGGTTCTCGTGCTTGTAGTCGACCGTCGCTTCGCCGCGGATGGTGGCGACGAGGTTCTTGGCGAGCTGCTTGGCCTGACGGACCGCGTGCTGGGCGTTCGGGACGCACATGCCGCCGACGCCACCGCCGGTGAGGTCCGGGACCGCCGCGACGTCGCCGCAGGCCCAGGCGTCGGTGATGACGGTGTCCTCGTCGACGATGCGGAGGTCGGGCTGCACGGTGATGCGGCCGCGGGGCTCGAGCGGGAAGTCGGTGCCCTTGACCATCGGGTTCGCCATGACGCCGGCGGTCCAGATGATCAGGTCGGACTCGATGACCTCGATCGACTCGTCCTTGGCCTTGAGCTGGCAGACGCCACCCACGGCCGAGGCCAGCTGCGTCTCGAGGTGCACCGTGGCACCGCGCTCGGCGAGGTTCTTGAGCACCCAGTGCGAGGTCTCGAGCGAGACCTCGGGCATGATGCGGCCCATCGCCTCGACCAGGTGGAAGTGCGTGTCCTCGAAGGCGATCTGCGGGTAGCTGCTGAGCAGGTCGGACACGAAGGAGCGGAGCTCGGCGAACACCTCGATGCCGGCGAAGCCACCGCCCACGACGACGACCGTGAGCAGACGCTGCCGCTCGGGGCCGGCCGGCATGTTGGCGGCCTTGGCGAAGTTGGTGAGGATCTTGTCGCGGATCGCGGCGGCCTCTTCGATGGTCTTCAGGCCGATGGCCTCGTCCGCGACGCCCGGGATCGGGAACGTGCGGGACACGGCGCCGGCCGTCATGACGATCTGGTCGTAGTACTCTTCCCACGGCTCGCCGAGCTCGGGGGTGATCGTCGCGGTGCGGTTGGCGTGGTCGACCTTGGTGACCTTCGCGGTGACGACGCGCGTCGACTTGAGGTGACGGCGGTGCGAGACCACGGCGTGACGCGGCTCGATGGAGCCGGCGGCGACCTCGGGCAGGAACGGCTGGTACGTCATGTACGGCAGCGGGTCCACCATCACGACGTCGGCTTCGCCCTTGCGAAGGTGCTTCTCGAGCTTCCAGGCGGTGTAGAAGCCGGCGTAACCGCCGCCGACGACGAGGATCTTGGGCACGGTTCGTGTTCTCCTTGGGGTGGGGTGAGCTGCTGGGAGGCTGGTCAGTTCTCGCCGCCACCCGCCCCGACTCCGGCGTCTGCATCCTCATCATATGCCCGGCATTCACACCGGGAGGGCGACCAGTCCGCGCGCTCCAGCGCGAGGTCGCCGATGGGGTTGACGCCGGGGCCGGCGGCGAGGGCGTGACCGACGAGCGCGTGCAGGCACTTGACGCGGGTGGGCATGCCGCCCGCGCTGATGCCCACGATCTCCTCGACGTGCTCGATCGACTCGCGGTCGTCGAGGTACGCCTGGTGTGCGCGGCGGTACTGCTCAGCGGTGTCGGGGTCCTCGAGGAGGGCGGCCAGTTCGGGCATGACCTGGTTCGCCTCGAGGGTGCTGACCGCCGCGGTGGCAGCGGGGTGGCACAGGTAGTACAGCGTCGGGAACGGGGTGCCGTTGCCCAGGCGGGGCTTCGTGGACACGACCGTCGGGTTGCCGCAGACGCAGCGCGCCGCGATGCCGATGACGTCACGAGCGGGACGTCCGAGCTGGGCGGACACCACCCGGACGTCGTGGGCGGTCGGCGGGTCGAACGGAGGGGTCGTCACGGGGACGTGAGCCTACCGGAATCCCGGCGTCGGCCCTACTTCGATGACGAGCCGCTGTCCGTGCTGTCCGTGCTGCCGCTGCGCTCGAGTTCGCTGCGCGTCTCGTCGGACAGGCCGGCCTGCAGCACCGAGGACAGCATCGACTGGACCCAGTCCACCTTCGGGGTCTGCACGCTCGAGCTGACCGGCGTACCGGAGTCCGTGGTGGGCGCCGGCGTCGCCGTGGTGCCCTTCTCGGCACCCATCACGAGGTAGCTCTCCTCGCCCGGGTACACGTAGAGCAGCCGGTCGCGGGCCTGCGCCTCGATGTAGGCGGGGTCGTCCCAGCGGGCCAGGTCGTGCTTCTTCTGCGCCACGTCGGCCTTCTGCGCGGCCACCTGTCGCTGCATGCCGGTGATCTGCTCCTGCTGCTGCACCAGGGTGCGGAGCGAGGGCGCCAGGACCACGACGAAGAGCACGATGATGGCGAGCATCAGCAGGCTGAAGCCGGAGAAGTGCAGCGAACGGTACCAGGGCTGCTCCGCGGCGGCTCCCTCGGGCATCGCCACGGGGACGCGGCGGACACGGGGCTTCTGGCTGGGCACGTCTCGACGATAACGCGGCGCCGGGGGTCCGCCACCTGCGGCACGCGCGTGTGCCGGACCCTCTCAGGGACGGCAGCCGGTCTGGAGGCGCGCCACGGGCCTCCCGGCTGGCTCGCCTCACCGAAACACCGCGAAGTCCGCGAGACGCCGCGAAGTTCGCAAGACACCGTCGGGATCCGCGGCGTCTCACCCAGAGCGCGGCGCCATCCGCAGACGGGGGCGTCTCGGCCGGGAGGCCCGCAGCACCTCCCCGGGTACGCCTCGGCCCGTGGACATGGCAGAACGCCGCCCTCCCCAGTGGGGAGGACGGCGTTCCGAGGGTGCTGGTTACAGCGAGGCCGAGCGCGGGAACGCCGAGCGGCCGGCGTAGACCGCGGCGTCGCCGAGCTCTTCCTCGATGCGGAGGAGCTGGTTGTACTTCGCGACACGGTCCGAGCGGGCCGGCGCACCGGTCTTGATCTGGCCGCCGTCGACCGCGACCGCGATGTCGGCGATGGTGGTGTCCTCGGTCTCACCGGAGCGGTGGGAGAGGATCGCCGTCATGCCGTGGCGCTGGGCGAGCGAGACCGCGTCGAGGGTCTCGGTCAGCGTGCCGATCTGGTTCACCTTGACCAGGATCGAGTTGCCGGCCTTCTCGTCGATGCCGCGCTGCAGGCGCTTCGGGTTCGTGACGTAGAGGTCGTCGCCGACGATCTGCAGCTTCGAGCCGAGCTCGGCGGTCAGGTGGGTCCAGCCCTCCCAGTCGTCCTCGGCCAGCGGGTCCTCGATCGTGGCGAGCGGGTAGTCGCGCGCCAGGTCGACGAAGTACTGGGTGAACTCCTGGCTGGAGAGCTGCTTGCCCTCGAACGCGTACTTGCCGTCGTGGAAGAACTCGGTGCTGGCGACGTCGAGGCCCAGCGCGATGTCCTTGCCCGGGGTGAAGCCGGCCTTCTCGATGGCGGCGAGCAGGAAGTCGAGCGCTGCACGGTTCGAGGCGAGCTCCGGAGCGAAGCCGCCCTCGTCGCCGAGGCCGGTCGCCAGACCCTGCTTCTTCAGCTCACCCTTGAGCGCGTGGTAGGTCTCGACGCCCCAGCGGAGCGCTTCCGAGAAGGACTCGGCGCCGTAGGGCACCAGGAAGAACTCCTGGATGTCGACGTTGGTGTCCGCGTGGGCACCGCCGTTGACGACGTTCATGAGCGGGACCGGCAGCGTGTGCGCGTTCGGGCCACCGAGGTAGCGGAACAGCGGCAGGTCGACCGAGTCGGCCGCGGCACGGGCGACGGCGAGCGAGGCGCCGAGGATCGCGTTCGCGCCGAGGCGGGACTTGTTCTCGGTGCCGTCGAGCTCGATGAGCGCGGCGTCGACGAGGCGCTGGTCGGTGGCGTCGAAGCCCTCGAGCGCCGGGCCGATCTCGTCGAGCACGGCTTCGACGGCCTTGAGGACGCCCTTGCCGCCGTAGCGCGAGTCGTCGCCGTCACGCAGTTCGTACGCTTCGAAGGCGCCGGTGGAGGCACCGGAGGGGACGAGCGCGCGCGAGACGACGCCGTCATCCAGGAGGACCTCGACCTCGACCGTCGGGTTGCCTCGGGAATCGAGGACTTCGCGTGCGCCTACGGCATCGATCACTGCCACTGGGTACTCCCTGTCGTTGGGTTGTTGTGGTTCACGGTCGATCCTAGCGACGCCGGTCATTGCCGACGGCGGCCTGTGGATGACCGGTGGGCGTCGATCAGGCGAGCGGCCGGAACACGACGCCGTCGAGCGACGTCGTGTCGGAGTCCACCGTCGCGAACGACCCGAAGCCCTGCTCCACCAGGCCGGCGAGCAGGTTCTTCATGTTCTTCGTGCGCTTCTCGAGGCGCACCCGGTGGTGCGACCCGAGGGCTTCGGTCTTGAGGGCGGCGAGGCGCACCGGGTCGATGTCCTTGTCGTACACGAGCACGACGGCGTCGTCCGCGTCGGCGTCCGGCAACGTGACCAGGTCGACGAGCCGCTCGAACCCGAGCGAGAACCCGACCGCCGGCACGTCCTGGCCGAGGAAGCGGCCGATCATGCCGTCGTAGCGCCCGCCGCCGCCCAGGCTGTAGCCGAAGTCCGGGTGGGCGACCTCGAAGATCGTCCCGGTGTAGTACCCCATGCCGCGCACGAGCGTCGGGTCGAAGCGCAGGTCCACACCCGGCAGCGCGGCCCGCAGGCGCTCGAGGTCCGCGAAGGCCTCGGCGTCCAGCCACGCGGCGCCGCGGACACTGTCCCAGTCGGCGGACTCGAGCGCGCGGATCGTGTCGGCGAGCCCGGCACCGTCGATCTCCAGCGTCTCGCCCAGCTCCTTCGCGACGCCGTCCGGTCCGATCTTGTCGAGCTTGTCGACCGTGATGAGCGCGCGGTCGGCGGCCGTCTGCTCGGCGATCCCCCACGAGGCGAGGAGCGCGAGCAGGATCCGGCGGTCGTTGATGCGGATCGAGGTGCCGGCGATGCCCAGGGCGTCGAGCGCGGCCGTGGTCGCACGGATCAGTTCGATCTCGGCCAGCTGCCCGGGCTCGCCGAGGATGTCGATGTCGCACTGCACGAACTGGCGGTAGCGGCCCTTCTGCGGTCGCTCGGCACGCCAGACCGGCGCGATCTGCACGGCACGGAAGACGGTGGGCAGCTCGGCGCGGTGGGACGCGTAGAAGCGGGCGAGCGGCACGGTCAGGTCGAACCGGAGGCCGAGGTCGGCGAGCTCCAGCGGAGCCTCGGCCCGGTGCAGGTCGTCCACGCCCAGGCCACGCTTCATGACGGCGAACGCGAGCTTCTCGTTGTCGCCGCCGAGTCCCGAGTGCAGGCGAGCAGCGTCCTCGAGCACGGGGGTCTCGATCTCGTCGAACCCGTGGCGCGCGTAGACGCCCCGGATGACCCCGAGCACGTGCTCGCGCCGCGCCTTGTCGGCCGGGAGGTGGTCTCGCATGCCCCGGGGGGCCGTCACGGTCGTCGCCATGTGGTCGATTCTCGCAGAGCACCGGGGGCGGTTGCAGACCACTGGTGTCCGCTGATATTCTTCATCCAGAACCTCGGCCGGTGGGTGCCTGATCCACGCATCGGTCGTCAGCGAGGGCAAGTGCTGCAAACGCCCACGCGGTTCGAGCGGGATCCCCTGACGACGTTGCTCCCTGGTGGCGTCTTCTCCCGCTCGCGGGCGTCCTCCTTTTTCGGGTTAGGAGGACGCCCGCTCTTCGTCTCCGTGCAGCCGCTCCGCCGCGGGGTCCGGTGCCGCCGCCGTGTCCGGTGCCGCCGCCGACTCCTCCTCCGCCTGGCGCGCTGCCGCCTCCAGCAGCGTCACCGCCGCCCGCAGGCTGGCCACCGGGTCGATCCCCTGCTCGTGCACCACCGCCACCTCGGCGAGCATCCCCGCTCCCCAGGCGACGTCGACACGACTGCCGAACGGCTGCTGGACCATCCCGTCCGCGACCGGACCAGCGCTCCCGACGTCCAGCCCGACGTCCACCCCGACCTGCTCCACGACACTGCCGTCCGCGACCGACGCGACCGCTGCGTGCAGGTCCCCACGCTCCTCCAGCCGTTCGAACAGCTTCACCGCACGCTCGAGCGGCGGCATCGCCCGCGGCACGCCGGCGTACACGCTGCTGCGTCCCGCCTTCTCGGCGGCCTTCGCGACACGCCAGACCCGGACGACGTCCTCGACGGTGTGCGCTTCCTCGTCCCCGAACACGTGCGGGTGGCGGCGCTGCATCTTCTCGCGGACACCGTCGGCGACGTCGTCCAGGTCGAACCGCCCCTGGCGCGCGGCGATCCCGGCGTGCAACACCACCTGGTAGAGCACGTCGCCGAGTTCTTCACGCAGTTCGTCGGTGTCGTCGCCGTCGATGGCGTCGACCAGTTCGTAGGTCTCCTCGACGGCGTAGCGGGCGAGGCTCGCATGGGTCTGCTCGCGGTTCCAGACGCATCCGTGCTCGGGGTCGAGCAGGCGGTCCACGACGGCGACGAGTTCGTCAACGGAGGTCATGCCGCCATGCTGCCACCGTCGGCTCCGCGCCGATCGGACCCGTCGGGCGCCGATCGGACAGCGGGTGCAGCCGGTAGGATGGTCGAGGCGTGTCGGGAAGTCTGGTCGACGATCCGTTCCCCGTACCCGAAACGCCCCCGGAGCCGCATGCCCTCCTTCATCCGTTCCCCCCGGTTCAGCGCCATCGCGCTGCTGTCCGCCGCCGTCCTCGGCCTGGTCATCGCGAACACCGCGCTCGGCCCGGGCCTCGAGCGCGGCCTCGACTGGCACACCCCGTGGGGAGCGCTCGGGCTGGACCTGTCGATCGCGCACTGGGTCAGCGACGGTCTGCTGGCGGTGTTCTTCCTGCTCGTCGCCGTGGAGCTGAAGCACGAGCTCGTCGCCGGCGAACTCGCGAACCCCAAGACCGCCGTGGTCCCCGCCATCGCAGCGGTCGGTGGTGTGGTCGTCCCGGCGCTGGTCTACCTGCTCGTCACGTCCGGCACCCCGTACACGCACGGCTGGCCGATCCCGACGGCGACGGACATCGCGTTCGCACTCGGGGTCCTGGCGATGTTCGGTCGCGGCCTGCCCTCCACGATCCGGGTGTTCCTGCTGGCGCTGGCCGTCCTCGACGACCTCATCGCGATCGTCATCATCGCGGTGGTCTTCGCGCACGGCACCGACTTCCTGGCGCTCGGCGGTGCCGCGGTCCTGCTCGTGGTCTTCGCCGTCCTCGGCCGACGGCTGCGCCCCGGCAGCCGGGCGCAGCCGTTCCTCATCGTCGCGATGGTCGTCATCGGCCTGGTCACCTGGTGGCTCGTGTACCACTCGGGGGTGCACGCGACGATCGCCGGTGTCGCGCTCGGCCTGGTGCTCCCCCGCCGTCCGGGCGGCACGCTCCACGAGCAGGTCGAGCCGTACTCGAACGCCATCGTCCTGCCGGTCTTCGCCTTCGTCTCCGCCGCGGTCGTCATCCCCGCGGTCGGGATCGCTGAGCTCTCGCCGACGTTCTGGGGCGTCGTCCTCGCGCTGCCGGTCGGCAAGGTCATCGGCATCACCCTGTTCGGCACGATCGCGGGTCGGCTCTTCCGCGGACCCGGCCGGTCGACGCTGTCGTTCGGTTCGGTGATGACCGTCGGAGTGCTCGGCGGCATCGGGTTCACCGTGTCGCTGCTCATGAACGAGCTGGCGTTCGCCGCGAACGAGGAGATCGTCGACGAGGGCGTCCTCGCCGTGCTCGTCGGTTCCGGCATCGCGATGGTCGCCTCCGCCGTCGTCGTGTCGGTCCGCGCCCGCCGCTACCGGCAGCGTCGCGAGCTCTCCGAAGCCGAGGCGACCGAGTAGCGACCACCTGACGGACGGGAGGCCCGTGGCGGATCCGCCACGGGCCTCCCGTCCGTCAGGTGCGAGCGACGAGCACGTCGGGTCGTCGGTCAGACCGTCGACGCCTCTTCGCGCGCCGGCGCGCCGTAGACGGCGGTGAGGATGCTCTCCACCCAGCCGATGAGCGCGTCGTCGGGCAGGGTCTCGCCGTGCGGCTTCGGCACTGGGATGCTCGCCGCGTCCTGCTGCGGGAACCAGCGCGCCCCCGGGAACATCCGCTTCAGTCGGACCTGCGCCGAATCGGCCAGTTCCTTGCCGGCGACGCGGAGGTTCGACCCCATCACGACGACGTCGGACAGGCCGACCTGCTGCGCCATCCGGCGGAGGCGGGAGACCTCGATGAGGGTGAGGACGGCCTGCGGCGGGGTGCCGTAGCGGTCGGTGAGCTCGTCGAGGACCATGTCGATCGCCTCGGCCTGCGCGGCCGGGGCCGAAGCAGCCGAGAGCTTCTGGTACGCCTCGAGACGCAGCCGCTCGGACTCGACGTAGTCGTCCGGGATGTGCGCGTCGACGGGGATCTCGAGCCGGAGCTCGGTCTGCCCCTCGGCGACGTCACCGCGGAACTGCGACACCGCCTCGCCGATCATGCGGAGGTAGAGGTCGAAGCCGACGCCCGCGATGTGCCCGGACTGCTCACCACCGAGCAGGTTGCCCGCACCGCGGATCTCGAGGTCCTTCATCGCGACCTGCATGCCGGCGCCCAGCTCGTTGTTGGCGGCGATCGTCTCGAGGCGGTCCTGCGCGGTCTCGGACAGCGGCTTCTCGGCGTCGTACAGGAAGTACGCGTAGCCGCGCTCCCGGCCACGACCGACCCGGCCGCGCAGCTGGTGCAGCTGTGACAGCCCGTACTTGTCGGCCTTGTCGATGATCAGCGTGTTGGCGTTGGCGATGTCCAGGCCCGTCTCGATGATCGTCGTCGACACCAGGACGTCGAACCGGCGCTCCCAGAAGTCGACCATGACCTGCTCGAGCGTGCCCTCCGCCATCTGCCCGTGCGCGACGCCGATGCGGGCGTCCGGCACGATCTCGGCCAGGTGCGACGCGACCGACTGGATGTCCTTGACGCGGTTGTGCACGTAGAACACCTGCCCCTCGCGGAGCATCTCGCGCTTGATCGCCGCGGCGACCTGCAGGTCGGACTGCGGCCCGACGAAGGTGAGGATCGGGTGCCGGTCCTCCGGCGGAGTCGCCAGGGTCGACATCTCACGGATGCCGGTGACCGCCATCTCGAGCGAGCGCGGGATCGGCGTCGCGGACATCGCCAGGACGTCGACGTTGGTCTTGAGCTTCTTCAGCTGGTCCTTGTGCTCGACGCCGAACCGCTGCTCCTCGTCGATGATGACGAGTCCGACGTCCTTGAACTGCACGTTCTGCGACAGGATCCGGTGCGTGCCGATGACGATGTCGACCGTGCCGTCGGCCAGGCCCGCGAGCGTCTCCTTCGACTCCTTCTCGGTCTGGAACCGGCTGAGGGCGCGGAGGTTCACCGGGAACCCGGCGAACCGCTCCTGGAACGTCTCCATGTGCTGACGGACCAGCAGCGTGGTCGGCACGAGGACCGCGACCTGCTTGCCGTCCTGCACGGCCTTGAACGCCGCACGGATCGCGACCTCGGTCTTGCCGTAGCCGACGTCGCCGGACAGCAGCCGGTCCATCGGGATCGGGCTCTCCATGTCGCGCTTGATCTCGTCGATGGTGGTCAGCTGGTCGGCGGTCTCCGCGAACGGGAACGCCTCTTCCAGCTCGCGCTGCCACGGGGTGTCCGGGCCGAACGCGTGCCCCTTCGACGCCATCCGCGCCGAGTACAGCTTCACCAGGTCGACGGCGATGTCGCGGACGGCCTTGCGCGCCTTGGACTTCGCCGCGGACCAGTCCGAGCCGCCCATCTTCGACAGGGTCGGGTTCTCGCCACCGACGTACCGCGACAGCTGGTCGAGCTGGTCGGTCGGCACGAACAGCTTGTCGCCCGGGTAGTTCCGCTTCGACGGTGCGTACTCGAGCACCAGGTACTCACGCTGCTGCTTCACGGCGTTCCGGCCGCCGCTCGAGACCTCGCGACTGACGAGCTCGACGAACTTGCCGATGCCGTGGGTCGCGTGCACGACGACGTCGCCCGGCTTGAGCTGCAGCGGGTCGACGACGTTCTTCCGGCGGCTCGCCAGCTTCTTGACCGTCCGGGCGCCCTGCTGGACGCTCCGGCCGTAGAACTCGGCCTCGCTGAAGAGCGCGATGCGCGGGTCGGCGACGGCGAACCCGTGCTCGACGCTGGCGGTCGTGACGATGGCGACACCCGGCTCGGGAGGCCCGTCCAACGCCCCGGCGCGCGCGGCCACCCCGGCGTCGGCCAGCACCTGCACCGCACGTTCGACGAGCCCCTGGCCCTGCGCGGTCACCACGACGGCCCACTGGTCGGCGGTGAGCTCCTTGACGTGCGCGACCGCTCCGTCGGCGCTGCCCGCGAAGCTCGGGATCGACTCACCCGGCACGCGGATGTACTCCCCCGCCTCGGCCACGGCGTCGGAGTCGGTGATCGGCTCGTCGGCACCGGAGTCGAACGGCGACACCGTCCACCACGTGCGCTGCCCGCGGGTGTTCTTGAGCTGCTGCACCGTCATGAAGTTGCCGGCGTCGAGGTCGATCGGAGCCTGCGCCCCGGCGACCGCGGCGCTCCAGGCGGCCTGCAGGAACTCCTGGTTGGTCTCGGCCAGGCTGTGCGCGCGACCGCTCACCCGCTCAGGCGAGAACACCGCGATCGTCGCGGCCTCGGGCAGGTAGTCGGTGACCGGCACGAGCTTGCGGACCAGTGCGGGTGCAAGGGACTCCATGCCCTCGACCGGGATCCCCTCGGCGACCTTGGCCAGCATCTGGGACAGGTTCGGGAACTCGTGCAGCATCTCGCGCGCCCGCTGCCGGACGTCGTCGCTGAGGAGCAGTTCGCGGGAGGCCGTCAGCTCGACCGAGCCGAGGTCGTCCTCCGTCGAACGCTGGTCGGCGACGGAGAACGCCTTGACGCCGTCGATCTCGTCGCCGAAGAAGTCGACGCGGACCGGGTGGTCGGCGGTCGGCGGGAAGACGTCGAGGATGCCACCGCGGACGGCGAACTCGCCACGACGGGTGACCAGGTCGACACGGGCGTACGCCAGGTCGACGAGCTGGGAGGCGAGCCGGCTGAGGTCGTTGCCACGGGACCCGGTGTGCAGGACGACCGGGGCGAGCTCGGTGAGGTTGTCGGCGATCGGCTGCAGGGCCGCACGAACGCTGGCCACGACGACGGTCGTGCGACGCTCGTCGGCCGGGGTGTCCTGCCAGCGCTGCAGTGCACGGAGTGTGGCGATGCGGGTGCCGACGGTCTGCGGGCTCGGGCTGAGGCGCTCGTGCGGCAGGGTCTCCCACGCCGGGAACTCGAGCACGTCGGCGTCCGGGATCGTGCAGCTCAGGGCGTCGCGGACCGCCTCGGCTTCACGACCGGTGGCGGTGATGACGAAGGCGCACTGGGGGCCGGTCCGGGCGGCCAGGAGCGCGGCGAACAGCGGGACGCGGAGCCCGTCGACGACCGAGAAGTCGGCGTCACGAGGAGCGGCACGGAGCGCACGATCGAAGGAGGAGGCGCGCGAGAGCGCAGGGATGAGGCCCGAGATCGTCACTCACACGATGGTACCGGCGGCCCCCGACAGCGGTTGCCCCGTGCGCGACGGGCGAACAGGAGGCGCGTGGCGGGGCCGGGACGTGCCTCCCGTCCGGTCCGCGTTCAGGACCTGCGGTCAGGCGGGCGCGTGGAAACGCTGCTGCGCGGCGAGCAGGCCGTCGGTCACGATCGCCTCGACCGCGTCGGCGGCGTCGGCCAGCAGGTTCGGCAGCAGCTTCTTCTCGGCTGCGGCGAAGTCACGCAGCACGTAGTCGGCCGGGTCCTGGCGACCGGGCGGACGGCCGATGCCGACCCGCACCCGGGCGAACTCGTTCGTGTTCGTCGCCTTGATGACGTCACGGATGCCGTTGTGGCCGCCGTGCCCGCCGTTGCCCTTGAGGCGCACGGTGTCGAACGGCAGGTCGAGCTCGTCGTGGACCAGGATCAGGTCCTCCGGCGACGCGGAGTAGAACCCGAGGACGGCCGAGACCGGTCCCCCGGAGGTGTTCATGAACGACCCGGGCTTCGCGAGGACGAGCTTCGGGCCACCCGGCACCAGGCGCCCCTCGGCGACCTGGTTCGGGGTCTTGTGCTTCTTGAACGTGGCACCCATGCGGGCGGCCAGTTCGTCGAGGACCATCTGGCCGACGTTGTGGCGGTTGCCCGAGTAGTCGGGCCCGGGGTTCCCGAGCCCGACCACGACGAACGAACGATCTGCCATCAGCGTCGACCAGATGCCTCTTCGGGGTGTTGCTTACTCGGAGTCGACCGGGGCGGAGCCGCCCTCGGCACCGGCTTCGGCGCCGGCCTCGGCGGAGGCCTCGTCAGCGGCCTCGTCGTCAGCGGTGCCACGCGGGGTGACGATCTGCACGACGAGTGCCTCCGGGTCGGTCTCGAGCTCGGCGCCCTCGGGGAGGGTCAGCTCGGAGGCGACGATCTGCTTGCCGTCCTCGAGGCCCTCGACGTCGACGACGACGTGCTCGGGGATGTCCGTCGCCAGCACGAGCAGCGAGACGGTGTTGAGGTCCTGCACGTGGATCGTGCCGGAGAAGGACTCGCCCTCGATGACCACGGGGACGTCGACGGTGACCTTCTCGCCACGACGGAGGACGACGAGGTCGATGTGCTCGATGATCTGGCGCACCGGGTCACGCTGGACGTCCTTGACGAGGGCGAGCTGGGCCGCACCCTCGATGTCGAGGTCGACGACCGCGTTGGCGGTACGGACGAGCAGCATGGTCTCGTGGCCCGGCAGGCTGATGTGCTTCGGCTCGGTGCCGTGGCCGTAGACGACGGCGGGGATCTTGTCGGCAGCGCGGAGCTTGCGCGCCGCACCCTTGCCGAACTTGGTGCGGACTTCCGCCGCGAGCTTGGTGTAGTCAGCCATGATGCCTCCTGGTGTCGGGGACGACGCCGGAGTGCCGGCATCGGGGGTCTGTGGTGTTGCAACTCGAACGCGTGCACGCGTGAGGAACGGTCCCAGAGTCTGGCCGGGTCTCCCACTGCGTCGATCACGGCCGCGCGTACGCGGCCCTCGCCGAAGTCGTGGGAAAGCCTACCAGTACCGGCCCGGGCGTGTCGGACCACGTCGTCCGTCCGGGCACAGACCGGACGGGAGGCTCGTGGCGGCGCCGCCACGAGCCTCCCGTCCGTCAGCGGGTTCAGTCGACGTCGGCCGGCGCCTCCGGCGCGAGGCGCTCGATCGTCCGGTCGAGCCGTCGGTCGACGGCCAGCTGCTGCGGCTCCGCCGCCCCGAGCGCGGCGGCGTCGGTCGCGGTGACGTGCAGGAGCCGGTGCCACTCGGCGTCGTACAGTGCCCGCCGGTAGCCCGAGGACGCCTGGCAGGCGACGTCGCGCTCAGCGACCGCGACCTCGGCGTCCTGGACGGGCGTCGATCCGATGTCCGTGCCGAACTGTCGCCGCACGGACTCCGACGGCATCTCGGCGGGGGACGCTGGCAGGTCCCGCACGCCCGACGGTGCCATGCAGCTGCGCCACCGGGCGGCGGCGGCCACGACGGCGTCGTCCTGCCGAGCGGCCGTCGCCGCGACGTACGTCAGGCGCTTGGCGGTCATCGACGCGGTCTGCGCGGTGCCGTCCTCGTCGTCCAGGCCGAGGGTCCGGTAGCCCTCGTGGAAGCACCGGCTCACCGCCGGCTGCGATGCGTCCGCGAACGCGGCGTTCCGCTCCGGGTCCTGACTCCACTCGCGGATGCCGTCCTCGTTCGCTCCGGCGGCCGAGGGGCCGTGGTAGCCCCGCGTCCGTGCGAGGTCGGCGTCGAGCGGCCTCGTCCACGAGAGCGCCGGCGAGGGGTTGCCCCGCTCGGGCGTCTCATCGGCGTCAGAGGCCGCTTCGAGCCCGGCCGAGGTGGCCCACGGCACCGGGAAGTCGATGCCCGCGTGGCGGAGGCACGGCTGGACGGCGAGGTTCTCCGCGTAGTCCTGCTTGCCGCCGGCCGGCTGGGCCCACCCGTCGAGCGGCATCGTCCACGCGGCCTGGTCCCGCTCGACCGACGGCCTGACCGCGACGTCGGCAGGCTCGGGCAGGCCGTGGACCACGCCCGCGACGAGGCCGAGGACGACGAGGCCGAGCGTCCCGGTCTTCGCGACCCGTGTGGTGATCTGCATGGTTCCCCCTAGGCGCGGACGAGGCCGCGTTCGTGTGCGGTGATGACGACCTGGATGCGGTTCCGGAGCCCGAGCTTCATGAGCACCGAGCGGACGTGGCTCTTCACGGTGGCCTCGCTGAGGAACACCGACGCCGCGATCTCGGCGTTGGTGAGGCCCTTCGCCACGAGGAGGAAGACCTCGCGTTCGCGGGCGGTGAGGGCGTCGAGCACCGCGTCACGACGGTCCACCCCGACCGGGGTGCCCTGCGCGCGGAGCAGTTCCAGCGCCTCGGCCTCGGTCGGTGCCGGGCGTCCCTCGTGCACGTCGCGGATCGTGGCCGTGACGACCTCGGGCAGCGCGTCCTTCGTCAGGAACGCGGCGGCCCCGGCACGCAGTGCGGCGAGGACGGCGTCGTCCCGACGGATGGTCGTCAGGGCGATCACGCGCGGGCGGTCCCCGTCCCGCTCCCCCAGCCGCGCGAGCGTCTCGATGCCGTTCAGCACCGGCATCCGGAGGTCGAGCAGCAGGACGTCCGGGTGCGCGACGTCGCAGAGCTCGAGGGCGGCGGCACCGTCGCCGGCCGTCCCCACGCAGGCCATGTCGTCCTGGGCGTCGACGAGCATCCGCATGCCGGAGGCGAACAGCCGCTGGTCGTCGACGACCGCGACCCGGATCGCGGTCACCGTGCGACCTCGAGTTCGGCCGCTGCGGTCGGTGCTGTCGGTGCGACCGGTCCACCCGCGGGCACCCACGCGGTCACGACGAACTCGTGTTCCTCGTCCCCGGAGCCGGCGCGGAGCCAGCCGCCCGCCAACCGCGCCCGTTCCTGCATCCCGACGATGCCCGTCCCCACCCCGTCGAGTACGACGAGGGGTGCGGCGCCGCGCGACGACACCACGACGCCGAGGCCCGGTCCGCGCCAGTCGAGGACCACCCGAGCGCTCGCGGTCCGGCCCTGGTGCTTGAGGACGTTCGTCAGGCTCTCCTGGACGATCCGGTGCACTGCGGCGGCCACGCCGGGGAGCAGCTCCGCCGGATCGCCGTGCTGCTCGAACGTGGCGTCCATGCCGAGCTCCCGCATGTCCGCGACGAGCGGTGGGACGTCCGCCAACCCGTACCGGGCGTCGTCGCCCGCGCCCTGGATGCGCTCGACGAGCGCGCGGACGTCCCCGAGCGCCGACCGGCTGACCTCGGCGATGTCGCGGAGTGCGGTCGCCGCGTGCTCGTCCCGCACGGCGATCGCCGCGGCACCCTGCGCCTGGGAGACCACGACCGCGAGCGAGTGCGCCAGCGAGTCGTGCACGTCGCGGGCGATCCGCGCACGCTCCTGCTCGGCGTGCAGCTCGACCGTCGTCACCTGGGTCTCCCGCTCGGCCTCGACCACCCGGACCCTGGCCAGGCCGATGCGCCACGTCGCGCCGATCGCCACCCCGATCGCCCAGCCGATGCCGCTCGCTCCCGCCAGGGACAGCGCGATGAGCACGAGGTTCGTCCGGGTCCCGGCCACGGAGGCGACCCAGTTCGCCCACACGTCCTGGTCGGCGACCGTCGGCACCACCATCGCCCAGGCCGCCGCGGCGCTGGCGACCGCCAGCACGGGGACGGCGAGCCACCGGAGCAGGTCCGAGCGCCCGGCCCCCACGATGCCGACGACGATCACGATCGCCAGGTACTCCGGCCAGGTCGTGTCGGTGGGGCGGTGCAGCAGTCGGAGCGCCTGCAGCAGCGGGACGACGACGATCAGCCCGAGGGCGGTCGAGGGCATCCAGGCAGCCAGACCGATGGCCACCGCGAAGGCGGACACCACGACGACGTGGTCGGCGAGTCCGGCCCTGCCGGCCTCGGCGACGATCCAGAGCACGAGGTAGACGACGCCGGTGGCGGGTGCCAGCAGGTGTCGGAACCGTCGGAGGAAGGTGGTCATGCCGCCGAGCGTATGGGGACGCTCCGGCGGTCAGCGAGCCGTGCGCGCGGTTTTCATCCGAGGTGATGAAGGGGGTGGTCAGCGGCCGAGGGATCGGCGGTGCTCCTGCGCGGCCGCGAGGAGGTCCCGCGCGCGGTCGCTGGCCGTCTCGGCGTCGTCGCGGGATCGTTCGAGCCGCTCGACCTCGGCGGTGGCACGCTCGAGCTCGCGCGCGAGTCCGGCGCGGCGGTCCTCGGCGGCGGCGAGTTCACGCTCCGCTTCGTCGAGAGCCGCGTCCGCCTCGCGGGACTCCGTCCGCGCCGCGGTCTCAGCCTGGCGGGCGGCGCGGCGCTCGGCGGCGGGGTCGGGCGTCGGCTCCGGTTCGGGATCCGGGGCGCGGTTCTGCTGGTCCTGCTCGGCCGGTTCGTCCTGTTCGTCCTGTTCGGCCTGTTTCTCCGGCCTGGAGGCTCTGGTGGACCTCCGAGCGCGCCGCCCCTCCTCGATGTCGATGGGCGGGGCACCGCTGCCCGACCAGGCGTCGGGGACCGCGTCCGGCACGGCGAGGGCGCCGTCGAGGTCGACGTCCTCGAAGCCGACGCTCTCCAGGGGCTGCACGAGGAGCCCCGAGCGGACGGCGGCTCCGGCGTGCGGGTCGGCCATCGCGGCCTCGATCGTGGAGCGGACCTGCTCGAGGACCGCCGGCGTGGCAGGGTGGCCGGCATCCGTGGCCAGGTCTGCCCCGGCCTGTGCCAGTGCATCCACCACGCTCGTGCGCTGGCGACGGAGCGCGCTGATCTCCTGCGGGTCCGCGTTCGCCTGGGCCTCACGCAGGGACGGGCCGAGGTCGACCGCCTCATCGAGGGCCTGCTCGTGCGCCAGCAGGTCGACCACCCAGGCGGCCGGAGTTGGTTTCCGGAGCTTCCCGATCGCCGCGGCCGTGTCGCGGTCGTCAGCGCGCATCGCCCGCTGCCGGGCGGTCCGCTCGGCGACGAAGTCCGCCGGCGCGACGAGCAGGAGCTCACGGGCGGCCGCAGCGAGCGTGTCGATGTCCACGCTCGCCGAGGCTACCCGCGAGGCCTCACCAGTCGTGGACGGTGCCGTCGGCCAGGCGGTTGAACGGCAGGTACGCCTGTTCGTACGGGTACTTGCCCGCCTCGTCGACGTCGAGCGACACCCCGAGGCCGGGCTCGTCGCCCGGGTGCAGGAAGCCGTCGGTGAACGTGAACGACTGGCGGAACACCTGGTTCGTACGGGGACCGTGCTGCATGTACTCCTGGATGCCGAAGTTGTGGATCGCGAGTCCGACGTGCATCTGGGCGGCGAGCCCTACCGGCGAGATGTCGGTCGGCCCGTGGAACCCGGACTTGACCTGGTACAGCGCGGCGTACTCCATCGTCTTCTTCAACGGGGTGACCCCGCCCATGTGCGTCACGGCGCCGCGGACGTAGTCGATCAGCTGGTCGCGGATGATGTCCTTGAAGTCCCAGATCGTGTTGAAGACCTCGCCGATCGCGAGCGGCGTCGTGGTGTGCTGCCGGACGAGCTTCAGGGCCTCCTGGTTCTCGGCGGGGGTGCAGTCCTCGAGCCAGAAGAGGTCGTACGGCTCGAGGGACTTGCCGAGCTTGGCGGCCTGCAGCGGGGTCATCCGGTGGTGGCCGTCGTGCAGGAGCGGCAGCTCGGGGCCGAACTCGTTGCGGACGGCCTCGAACACGGCGGGCACGTGCCGCATGTAGGCGCGGGTGTCCCAGTCCTCCATGGCCGGGCTCTTCCGGTGGGCGGAGATGAGCGTCGACGACGGTCTGGTCATGCAGCTGCACCCGGGCATCATCCGGAACCACCACACGCCGACCTTCGATCGCTTCGGACCGGACACCGGGCACGACCTGCCCGCGGTCGGCGCGTTCACCGAGCCGCTGCGGCCGCTGCTCGAGGCCTTCGGCACCGCGCCCGGGTTCCACCTGGTGCTGTTCACCGTCGACGAGACCGTGTTCTCGCGGGAGATCGGTCCGCTCGCCGGGTTCTACCCCGCCGTGTACGCCGGGGCACCGTGGTGGTTCATCGACACCCCGGCGGCGATCGGACGCTACCGGTCGGCGATCACCGACTCGACGTCGTTCACGAAGACGTCCGGGTTCATCGACGACACCCGGGCGTACTGCTCCATCCCCGCGCGGCACGACATGGCGCGGCGGGCGGATGCGGCCTACCTGGCGTCGCTCGTCGTGACGCACCAGCTCTCCGAGGAGGACGCCGTCCGGACCGCACGGAGGTTCGTGTCCGACATCCCGAGGGCGACCTTCAAACTCTGAGGGCGACGGGTCGGACCGGGGCGGCGTGCGAGCTGTCCGTCAGGGCACGATCGCGAGGATGGCCGCGACGGTCTCGTCCACCGATCCGCGGATCGGGACCGCCGCCGATGCCTCGTCGGACCCGGGACGCTCGAGCGTCTCGAACTGCGAGTCGAGCAGCGAGTTCGGCATGTACTCGTGGTGCCGGTGGCTCTGCCGCTCGGCGATGAGTTCGCGCGACCCGTCGAGGAACGCGATGAACAGGTCGGGAGCGTCCTCGCGCAGACGGTCGCGGTAGGCGCGCTTCAGCGCCGAGTTCGCCATCACGCACCGGGAGCCGGTCCGCTGCACCTCGGCGATCCGTGCCGAGCAGGCGTCGAGCCACGGGCGCCGGTCCTCGTCCGTCAGGGGGACGCCGGCGTGCATCTTGTCCTTGTTCACCTGCGGGTGCAGTCCGTCAGCGTCGACGAACTCGGCTGCCTGCCCCCGTTCGACGAGGGCACGCGTCAGCGCTTCACCCACCGTCGACTTGCCGGATCCGGAGACCCCCATCACGAGCACGGGCGGGAGGACGGTCGCATCGGCCATTCCTCCACAGTACGAACCGGGGGCCTCGTGGTCCACAGGATGCGGAAGACCTGGGTGGTCACACGGGCGGCTGCATAGATTGGCGGTGGCCGTCCAGACACGAAGGAGTCGACGTGGCAGAGAACAACGACAAGGCGAACATCGGGGTCATCGGCCTCGCGGTGATGGGCTCGAACCTGGCGCGGAACCTCGCGTCGCGTGAGGGCAACACCGTCGCGGTCTACAACCGCACCTACGCCCGCACCGAAGAGCTCATGAACGAGCACGGCGACATGGGCTTCATCGCGTCCGAGGACATCGACGGGTTCGTGGCGTCCCTGTCGAAGCCGCGCACCGCGATCATCATGGTCCAGGCCGGCAAGGGCACCGACGCGGTGATCTCGCAGCTCGCCGACCGGTTCGAGGAAGGCGACATCATCGTCGACGGCGGCAACGCCAACTTCCACGACACCATCCGTCGCGAGCACGACCTCAAGGAGAAGGGCCTGAACTTCGTCGGCACCGGTATCTCCGGCGGCGAAGAGGGCGCCCTGCACGGGCCGTCGATCATGCCCGGCGGATCGGACGAGGCGTGGGAGACCCTGGGCCCGATCCTGAAGTCGATCGCGGCCGTGGCCGAGGGTGAGCCCTGTGTCACGCACGTCGGTACTGACGGTGCCGGCCACTTCGTGAAGATGGTCCACAACGGCATCGAGTACGCCGACATGCAGCTCATCGCCGAGTCGTACGACCTGCTCCGCCGCGTCGGTGGCTACAGCGTCGACCAGCTCGTGCAGGTGTTCGACGAGTGGAACAAGGGCGACCTCGAGTCCTACCTGATCGAGATCACCGGCGAAGTCCTCAAGCAGCAGGACGCCGACACCGGCAAGCCCCTCGTCGACCTGATCCGCGACGAAGCGGGCTCGAAGGGCACCGGCGTCTGGACCGTGCAGAACGCCGTCGGCCTGGGCATCCCGGTCTCCGGCATCGGTGAGGCGGTGTTCGCCCGTGCGGTGTCGTCCAAGCCGACGCAGCGCGAAGCGGTCCGGAAGTCCGTCACGAAGCGCCCCGACATCGCCGAGGTGCCGGACACCTTCGCCGACGACGTCCGCGCCGCGCTCTACGCCTCGAAGGTCGTCGCGTACGCGCAGGGGTTCGACCTCATCATCGCCGGGGCCAAGGAGTACGACTGGGACATCGCACTCGGCGACATGGCGAAGATCTGGCGCGGTGGCTGCATCATCCGCGCCCAGTTCCTCAACCGCATCGTCGAGGCGTACGACAAGGACCCGGAGCTCGCGTCCCTGCTCGTTGACCCGTACTTCGCCAACGCCGTCGCCGAGGGTGAAGCAGCCTGGCGACGCATCGTCGGGATCGCGGCTGCGTCGGGGATCCCGGCGCCCGGGTTCTCGTCCGCGCTGTCGTACTTCGACTCGCTGGCGTCCGAGCGACTGCCCGCCGCCCTGATCCAGGGGCAGCGCGACTTCTTCGGTGCGCACACCTACCAGCGCACGGACAAGGACGGCACGTTCCACACGCTGTGGTCCGACGAGGGGCGTCCCGAGGTCGAGCAGGAGCCGTCGACGCACTGATCCCCACCGTTCCGACCCGAGGGCCTCGTCGTCGACGGGGCCCTCGGTGCGTGCTGCGGCCGCGGGGTGCGGATCCTGGGGCGGGGGTCGCGTGCGGCGTGCGGGCCGCGGCGTGCGGTCAGGTCGGGTCGTCTGTCTCAGGCGACGATTCGCTCGCGGGCCAGCCGGGCCAGGAGTTCGTCCAGCCGGTCACCGCGGCCGAGCAGGCGGTCCGAACCGGGTGCCGCACGCACGAAGAACGTCGCGACCGCGGTGGTGTCGTCGGGCCGCACGTAGTGCACGACGATCGCGGGCGCGGTCCGTCGTCCGGCCCCGGGCACCAGGACGTCCTCGACGCCCACGTGCACCACGCGGCTCCACCGGATGACGAGCAACCGGGTGGCCCGACGTTCGTCGAGTTCCCACAGCGATGCTTCGGTCGCACCGAACGCCCAGGTCACGTGCCGTGCGAGCGGCACCTCGGGGCGCACCGCTTCCAGCGTCCCGCGGAGCTCCGGAGTCGCCGAGGCCGGGACGAGCCAGACGGTCGGGTCGACCCGACGGACGGCCGTGGCGAGCAGGTCGTCCGCTCGGCGTCGGCTGATGGACCGGGCACGGAGGACGGCGATCACGATGACCGTCACCCCGATGACGACGGCGGCGACTTCGGCGATGCCGAACGCGGTCAGGTCGGCGTCCGGATCGGCGTTCACGACGAGGATCCGTGCCGTCACCAGAGCGGCCCAGAGCCCGACGATCGCCCACCGGAGCGCGAGGAGTCGGCGGTACGGCGACCAGCGCTGCCGGTCCCCGCGGGCACGACCAGGACCCGGAACACGGATCGGTCGCCTCGGCACGGTGACGATCCTGCCACGACGACGGCGTCCACCGGCACGACCGGGGATGAACGCTCCCCCAACCCGTTCCGCGCAGCGGACCGCCCGTTCCCAGCGGCGCTGACTTACCATCCGTGGGTGACCGAGCCTGACCCGCGCCTCCTCCCGCACCGTCGCTGGGCCGCCGCGCTCGTCGGGGTGATCGCCATGCTCGCGTTCCTCGCCGTCGCGGAGCTCGGTGCGCTGCTGCTCGGCGGCGCCGGCAGTCCGCTCGTGGCCGTCGGCTCCGCGGTCATCGACCTCGCACCCCGAGGCGCGAAGGACCTCATGGTGTCGCTGTTCGGCACCGGCGACAAGGTCGCGCTGTTCGCCCTCATGACGGTCCTGCTCGTGGTCATCACGGCCGGTGCCGGCATCCTCGAACGTCGCCGGCCGCCGTGGGGCGCGCTGGTGTTCGCCGCCGGTGGGGTGCTCGCGCTGCTCGCCGTCACCACCCGTTCCGGCAGCGGCACCTTCGACGGCGCCCCGACGGTGCTCGGTGTGGCCGCGTCGATCATCGTGCTCCGGCTCCTGCTGCAGCGCCTCCGCCGGTGGGAGGACGCCCGCGCGGTGCCCACCGCCGACGCCGAGCGCGCTGGCGGCGTGCAGCGCCGCTCGTTCATCGGTTGGGCAGTGACCACCGCAGCGGTCGCGGCGGTGGTGGGCAGCGCCTCCCGGCTGGGGTCGGCGTCCCTGCAGGCCGCAGCCGCGGTCCGCCGGGCCGTGCGACTGCCGACGCCGGCGACCACCGCGCCGCCGGTGCCGGCCGGTGCGAGCCTGGACGTGACGGGCATCACGCCCTACGTCACCCCCAACGCCGACTTCTACCGGATCGACACGGCTCTGCGCGTGCCGTCGATCGACCCTGCCGACTGGTCGCTGAAGATCCACGGCGAGGTCGAGGAGACCATCGAGATCACCTGGGCGGAGTTGCTGGCCCTCCCCCTCGAAGAGCACATGGCGACGCTGAGCTGCGTCTCGAACGAGGTCGGCGGCAATCTCATCGGCAACGCGCTCTGGCTCGGCTACCCGATCCGGACGCTCCTCGCCCGCGCCCGGCCGAAGTCCGGCGCGGACATGGTCCTCTCGCGGAGCATCGACGGGTTCACCGCCGGCACCCCGCTCGACGTGCTGCAGGACGAGGGCACGCAGGCGCTCGTGGCGGTCGGCATGAACGGCTCGCCGTTGCCCGCCGAACACGGGTTCCCGGCGCGGCTGGTCGTCCCGGGGCTGTTCGGGTACGTCTCCGCGACGAAGTGGGTGACCGAGCTCGAGGTCACCCGGTTCGCGAAGGCGCAGGGCTACTGGACACCGCGCGGCTGGTCCGAGCGTGGCCCGGTGAAGCTCGAGTCGCGGATCGACACCCCCGGCGACGGCACCTCCGTCAAGGTCGGTGACCGCGTGCCGATCGCGGGCGTCGCCTGGCAGCCGCACGTCGGCGTGAAGGCCGTGCAGGTGAAGGTCGGCTCCGCCGGGTGGCAGGACGCCGAGCTCGCCGACTCGGTCTCGCCTGACACGTGGCGGCAGTGGGTGTACCGGTGGACGGCCGTCGCCGGGCAGCACGAGGTGCAGGTCCGCGCGGTCAGCGCCGACGGCGAGGTGCAGACGAGCGTGCAGCGTCCGCCGGCTCCGAACGGTGCGACCGGCTGGCACGGGGTCACCATCTCCGCGTCCTGACGGGAGGCGCGGGTCACCGCCCACGGGTCCGTCCCACTGGCGAGACGCCCCCGTCTGCACTCGGCGCCGCCGAAGTGGTCGGACGCCGCCGAGTTCTGCGGCGTCTCAGCGACACCGCGGCGTCTCGGCGAGTCCGCGGCGTCCCAGCGACTCTGCGGTGGGCGCTCGGCGGCGGTCTCGGCTCGGCGGAGTCAGGCGGGGAGCGTGGCGACGACACAGGTGCCGTCGACCTCGTCGTCGCGAGCGAGTTCCGCCACGAAGCCGGCCGCGCGGAAGAGCCCGGCCGACACCGGCGCCTGGACGCCTGAGACCTCGATCACGACGGCGCCGCCGGGCCGGAGCCACTCGGCCGCACCGGCAGCGATCCGCCGGTGCACGTCCAGGCCGTCCGCGCCGCCGTCGAGGGCGACCCGGTGCTCGTGGTCGCGGGCCTCGGTCGGCATCGAGCCGATGGCGTCCGTCGGCACGTAGGGGGCGTTCACGGTGAGGACGTCGACCTGCCCGCGGAACCGGGTCGGCAGCGGCGCGAACAGGTCGCCGGTGACGACGATCCCCCGGTCCCCGAGGTTCTCGGCCGCGACCTCGGTGGCGTCCGGGTCGATGTCGGCCGCGACGAGGTCGAGCGCGCCGATCCGTTCGAGCAGCGCCATCCCGATCGCTCCGGCACCGCAGCACAGGTCGACGACCCGGTCGTATCGGTGCAGGCGTCGAGCGGCCTCGACGACGACGACCCGGGTCCGGGCCCGCGGGACGAAGACCCCGGGGGTCACGCGCACCCGGTGTCCGTCGAAGGCCGCCCAGCCGAGGACGTACTCGAGTGGTTCCCCCGCCAGACGGCGCTGCAGCAGCCCGCGGAGGCGCGTCGGGTCGCCGTCACCGGCAGCGAGCAGCAGGTCGGCTTCGTCCTCGGCGAAGACGCTCCCGCCCGCCCGGAGCCGGGCGGCGAGAGCGTCTCGCGGAGTCAGGGCCACGCCGGTGTCCGAGGACTCAGGCGGCGCCGTCGAACATCGACGTCACCGAACCGTCGTCGAAGACCTCGTGGATGGCGCGGGCGATGAGCGGTGCGATCGGCAGGACCTCGAGCTTGTCCCAGCGCTTCTCGTGCGGGACCGGCAGCGTGTCGGTGACGACGACGCGGTCGATGAACTCGCTCTGCAGCAGCTCGGTCGCCGGGTCGGAGAACACGGCGTGGGTGGCGGCGACGACGACGCCCTTGGCACCGCTGGCCTTGAGTGCTTCGGCTGCCTTGGCGATCGTGCGGCCGGTGTCGATGAGGTCGTCGACGAGCAGGCACCAGCGGCCGGAGACGTCGCCCACGATCTCGTGCACCGAGACCTGGTTCGGGATGAGCGGGTCGCGGCGCTTGTGGATGATCGCCAGCGGTGCACCGAGCTTCTCGGACCAGATGTCGGCGACGCGCACGCGGCCCATGTCGGGCGACACGACGGTCAGGGTCGCGGGGTCGAGCATCTCGCGGAAGCGCTCGAGGAGCACCGGCATCGCGAACAGGTGGTCGACCGGGCCGTCGAAGAAGCCCTGGATCTGCGGGGCGTGCAGGTCGACGCTCATGATGCGGTGGGCGCCGGCGGCCTTGAACAGGTCGGCGACCAGGCGGGCCGAGATCGGCTCGCGGCCACGGCCCTTCTTGTCCTGCCGGGCGTACGGGTAGAACGGGGCGACGACGGTGATGCGCTTGGCCGAGGCGCGCTTCAGGGCGTCGACCATGATGAGCTGCTCCATGAGCCACTCGTTGATCGGGGCGGTGTGCGACTGGATGACGAAGGCGTCGCACCCGCGCACCGACTCGTCGAAGCGGGCGTAGAGCTCACCGTTGGCGAAGGTCCGGGCGTCGGTCGGGACGAGGTCGACACCGAGCTCTTCCGCGATCGCCTTCGACAGTTCCGGGTGCGCTCGTCCTGCGACCAGGACGAGTCGCTTCTGGCCGGTTGTCTTGATTCCGGACACGTGTGGTGCTCACTCCCTGACCCCGTGAAGGGGTCGATCTGACCCGCCGGGGCCGATGTCCTGGGCTCCGGTCGGGGCCCACCGCTGACGGCCACGGGGACCGTCGAGGTGTCATTCGCCTCGCGCGCGCCGAGCTGCCTCGGCCGCCGGGGTACCGGGTCGGTTCTCCTCGACCCATCCCTCGGAGTTGCGCTGTGGGGCGTAGCTGATCGCGAGCGACCCGGCCGGCACGTCCTTGCGGACGGTCGTGCCTGCACCGGTGTACGCCCCGTCGCCAATCCTAACCGGGGCGACGAACACGTTGTGCGATCCGGTCCGGACGTCGGAGCCGATGACGGTGCGGTGCTTGTGGACGCCGTCGTAGTTCGCGGTGATGGTGTTCGCACCGATGTTGGAGTCCTCGCCGACCTCGGTGTCGCCGATGTAGGACAGGTGCGGCACCTTGCTGCCACGACCGATCACGGCGTTCTTGGTCTCGACGAAGGTGCCGATCTTGCCGCGCTCGCCCAGGATCGTGCCCGGACGCAGGTAGGCGAAGGGACCGACCGAGGCGCCGTCACCGATGACCGCCAGGGTGGCGTCGACGCGGTTGACGGTGGCGCCGGCGCCCACCTCGGTGTCGCGCAGGGTCGCGCCTGGCCCGACGACGGCGCCGCTGGCGATCGCCGTCGCGCCGATCAGCTGCGTGTCCGGCAGCAGTTCGGCGTCGCGTTCGATCGTGACGTCGAGGTCGATCCAGGTCGAGCCCGGGTCCTGCACGGTGACGCCGGCCAGCTGGTGACGACGGACGATCCGGGCGTTGAGCTCTCGGGCTGCGTCGGACAGCTGCGCCCGGTCGTTGATGCCGACGACGAGCCACGGATCGGTCAGCGTGACGACGTCGACCCGACCACCGCGGGCTGCGACGAGGGCCGGGACGTCGGTGATGTACTTCTCGCCCTGGGCGTTCTCGGTGGTCAGCGAGGGCAGCACCGCACGGAGGTGGGTGACGTCGAACGCGTAGATGCCGGCGTTGGCCTCGGTGATCTGCAGCTGCTCCGGGGTGGCGTCCTTGTGTTCGACGACCCCGGCGAACGCTCCGTCGGCGTCGCGCACGATGCGCCCGAGCCCGGTCGGGTCGGGAGCGATGGCGCTGACGAACGTGGCGCCGTGTCCGCCGTCGCCGTGCGCGGTCACGAGGGTGCGGAGGCTCGGCGCGTCGAGCAGCGGCACGTCGCCGGAGAGCACCACGACGACACCGTCGAAGTCGGCCGGCAGCGCGTCCACTGCGACCTCCACCGCACGTCCGGTGCCCGGGACGTCGTCCTGGTCGACGACCAGGGCGTCGGGAGCACGCTCGGTGATCTCGGCGGCGACGCGGTCACGTTCGTGCCGGACGACCACGACGACGTGGTCCGGCGACAGTGACTCGGCGGTTCGGAGCACGTGGGCGATCAGGGGCAGGCCGGCGAGCCGGTGCAGCACCTTGGGGAGCGAGGACTTCATGCGTGTGCCCTGCCCGGCGGCGAGGACGACGACGGCGATCCGCTGGTCGGTCATGCGTCCCATCCTGGCCCACCGTCCCCGCCTCGGACGACCGTGGGGCCGACGTGTGGGGAACTCCGCGGAGAACCGCATCGGTGCAGGAGAAGCCGCACCGTCCGTCGCGGCGTGACCATCTGGAGGCCCGGTGCCGGCCCGTGGGACCGGCACCGGGCCTCCAGGCCGACACCGCGTGGCGCGCAAGCGCCGGCCCGGTCAGGCGGCCCGGTCAGGCGGTCAGCTCCGTCAGCTCCGTCAGCTCGACCTTGATCCAGCCGGGTTCGCGGCGGTCGAAGGCCTCGTAGGCCTCGATCGCGGAGCCGATGCCCTCGTGTTCGGTGATGAGCGCCGTCGGGTCGAACTGCCCGGCCGCGACCATGTCGATCAGCGGCGGGGTGACCGAGTGGTGGTCGCAGTTGCCCATCCGGATCGTGAGGTTCTTGTTCATCGCCTCGCCGATCGGGTACGACTGCGCGGTCGGTCCGTACACGCCGATGATCCCGATCCGGCCGTACTTGGCGACCGAGGCGACTGCCCACTGGGCGACCTGGGAGGGCCCGTCGCCCGGCTTCCACTGCTGGTGCTCGCCGAACCCGTCGGGCGAGGCGTCGGGCGCGACCTGCTGCACCTCGGCGTCGAAGGCGGCGGCCTGTTCGTCGGACACCGCCGCGGGGCCGCGCTTCGGGCGCTCCGCGTCGACGCCGACCGCGTCGATGACGGCGTCCGCACCGATGCCGTTGGTGAGGTCCAGGATCGCCTGGACCGGGTCCTCGTCGTTGTAGTCGACGACCTCGCAGTGCTGCGCGAGGGCCGCGGCGAGCCGGGTCTCGTGCCCGTCGACGACGATGACGCGTCCGGCACCCTGCTTGTAGGCCGAGGCGGCCGCGAACTGGCCGACGATCCCCGCGCCGAACACCACGACGACGTCGCCGCGGCGGACTCCGGCGAGCTCGGCGCCGAACCAGCCGGTCGGGAAGATGTCGGAGAGCAGGATCGCCTGCTCGTCGCTGACGTTCTCGGGCAGCGGGTGCATCGTGTTCTGCGCCCACGGCACCCGGACGTACTCGGCCTGCAGGCCGTCCACCGGGCCGGTCGACTGCGGGCCGCCGAAGAAGCTCGTGCCCGCCTGGGGCCCGTTCGGGTTCGCCACGTCGCACTGCGCGGTCTGCCCCATGCGGCAGTACCGGCAGGCGCCGCACGAGATGGTCGAGTTGATGACGACACGGTCACCCGGGCTGAACCCGCGGACGGCGTCGCCGACCTGGGAGACGACGCCGACCGCCTCGTGGCCGAGGATCGTGCCCTCGACCATCGGTGCCATCGTGCCGCGGACGAAGTGCAGGTCGGTGCCGCAGATCGCGGAGCGGGTGATGTGCACGATCGCGTCGTGCGGGTCCTGGATGGTGGGCTCCGGGACCTCGTCGAGCCGGATGTCGCCGATGCCGTGCCAGACAACTGCCTTCATGGGGTTCCTCCTCGTGGGTCGTCCGGGCGGACGCTACGCGCGGGGGTCTCGGTGGCTGCGGAGGGCGGGCGGGATGCGGACAGGGGGTCCCGGCGCGCGCGAGTGCCCGGTGCCGAGTGGTCACGAAGTGTCGCTCCTAGCGCGCGGGAGCGACAGTTCGTGACCGCTCGGCGGAGGTGAGCGGGGTGTCGTGACCACTCGACGGACGGGAGGCACACCCCGCGTCCGGCACCGTGCCTCCCGCCCGCCCCGCGGCCGCGACGCCCCCGGGTGCGCGTCGCCGAGGTGTCACGAAGTGTCGCTCCGAGCGCGCGGGAGCGACAGTTCGTGACCGCTCGGCGGAGGTGAGCGGCGGGTCGTGCGACTCCGGTAGCCGACGGACGGGAGGCACACCCCGCGTCCGGCACCGTGCCTCCCGCCCGCCCCGCGGCCGCGACGCCCCCGGGTGCCGGGTGCCGAGCGGTCACGAAGTGTCGCTCCGAGC
>Ga0308156_1000878_pt1 | contig 45092 bp, 36 predicted proteins | sample PhyAR2_FD_201041 | JGI IMG/M metagenome (GOLD analysis project Ga0308156, IMG submission 201041) | Phyllosphere microbial communities from UC Gill Tract Community Farm, Albany, California, United States - DLSL A.R2 | ecosystem: Host-associated > Plants > Phyllosphere > Unclassified | place: USA... | reverse complement strand
ATCGATAAAAGAATAGATCGGCTGCGACTTCTCTTCTTCATATTGGTTGACCATCAACTTTTTCACTTTCGCAGATGCTTTCCAATTCATGTGACGGTAGTCATCGCCTTGAACATAATCGCGAACATGATCGAATTCCATGGCCGATCCAATCCGTCGAATACGTTTTATCCCGAGTTCATTCAGTCTATTACTTGTCGCCAAAAGCTGATACTTTCTTAACTGTATATAAGATGGGTAACAGGGTATTTCTTCTTCCTGATTAGTGACAAATCTTCTTTTGAAAAATCCAAGACGCATCACTAGTGCCAAACAACGTCCAAACTTATAGATCCCCCGCTGGGTCGGTCGCAGCGAAAATGATATTTCCGATTCCTGAAAGCTGGGTAGATGGGTCATAAAATCCTTATCGCGAATTTGAAGCTGAACAGGAAACTCCTCCAAAACTTCCACCTTTGTTCGGAAAGGATAAAAAGAACGCACAATCAGTCTCATTGGGTTCTCATCTCCGTTGGAGAGCTTTTCAGGATATACCCTTGTGATTTCTATTTTCCCCTTTCCAGAAAATAAGAGAATAAAATCAAAGACCAAAATTGCCAGCCATATCCAAAAAACAATCCAAGCTACAATAAACAACTCCTTAACGAAAAAAGACAATGTAAAGAGTGTTGCTACGCTTAATAGCGAGTAGAAAAATTGATTTGTTAGAAAGAGCTGACTTAATTTCTTCATTATCTTGGAATTTCAACAGAATTAATGATTTGGTCGATGACATAGGCTGTTGTAAAGCCTTCCATTTCTCTTTCTGGCGTCAACATAACACGATGTCCTAATACGGCCGATGCCACCCTTCTAATATCCTCAGGAGTAATAAAATCTCTACCGCTAACCGCTGCTGAAGCTTTCGCTGATTCCAGTAAAGCAATAGAAGCTCTAGGTGAGGCTCCGAGTGTCAAACTTGGATTAGTTCGTGTTTTTATAACAACTTGAGCAATATATGTTATCAGCTCCTCATGAACAAAAATAGACTTGATCAATTTTTGAAATGCTAAAATTTCTGTTGCGGAAACCACTGCCTGAACCTGATCTTCTTTATTGACTTCCTTTTGGGCATGATGTTCTTTTAATATTTCCATTTCCTGCTCAAACTCTGGATAGCTCACATTAATTTTAAACAGGAAGCGATCTAATTGAGCTTCTGGCAGACGGTAAGTTCCTTCATGTTCGATTGGATTTTGCGTCGCAAAAACAACAAAAGGAGCGGGTAATCGATAAGTAGTTCCATCAACCGATGCCTGCTGTTCGGCCATACTTTCAAAAAGCGCAGCCTGCGTCTTTGCCGGAGCACGGTTGATTTCATCGATCAAAACGATGTTTGCGAAAATAGGGCCTTTGCGAAACTCGAATTCATTGCTTTTCAGATCCAATATCGATGATCCCGTCACATCCGAAGGCATTAGATCTGGTGTGAATTGAATACGTTTGAATTCGCTATCGATGGTTTTGGCAATCAATTTTGCAGATAATGTTTTTGCAACCCCTGGCAATCCTTCAATCAGGGAATGCCCAGAAGCCAAAATGGAGATCAGAAGCATATCAATCAATTGATCCTGTCCAACGATTACTTTTTTGACCTCTGCTTTCACCTGAGCCATTTTATCGAACAAAACCGATACATCTATTCGGTTTTCAAAAGGTATATATTTATCGAAGTCACTCATATCATTTTTGCTTTATGTTTAAACTCTTCTATAGTGTCATTAATCAATTTAAGATCGACCAAATCATGTTGTTTAGCATCCTGCATGCGTACAATCAACTTGATCAAAGCTTGGGTCTCCATCAGAGAGACTCCAGACCGTTCAGCCAGTTCTTCACTGAAGTCGTTTTCACGCAACGCCAAGGTATCTAAATGAAAACGGTTCCTAAGGTCGTGAAGAAAGTAATCTATCTTTTTGGCAACCATATTCCCGGGTACACCATTTTCATAATATAAAGTAGCAATCGTTCCACAAAAATCCTTTGAGAGGTTCGGCTCTGGAGCCACTACCGCCACTGCACGCTGTTCACGCCTACTGCTAAACACCAGTAAAAGAACCAGCCCCGCCAACAAAACATACCAGGCTTGCCGAAGACCATCATTCAGAAGCAACACACGCAAAGGCGTACGATATTGGTCCATGTTTGCTTTAAAATCATACCAAGCGAGCGGCTTATCATCTAAATAAGATAATGATTTGGCAACATAAGCATATTGCGACGCCGAATTCAGCAGGTAATAGTTTCCAAATAAATCCGGAGTCAAATGCAGGTAAATTGTTCCTTTACCAAATTGAATCGCCACGAAGTTAGGTAGTGCAAATTCTTTATAGGTAATCGCACCTAAAATAGTTGCATTTTTAGGGAGTTTTTTGAACACTTCACCAAGCTCCGATTTACCGTAATGAATTTTATTATTATCATTCATTAGCCGAACGCGTACTTGGTTTTTTATATTTACCCCTTTTTTGTAACCATAGAAACTATCCGTTTCCACCCCCAAGGAATCCAAAAAATAACGATCAATTTCCTCAGCGACAATCATTGCCTTGCCTCCCCGATTCACATAATCCAGTAATTTATCTTCCGCAGCTTCACCCATTGAAAAATAAGAGGTATAAAAAAACAAGTTAGCGTCCGTTTTCTTTGCGCTGTCTAGATACTCGTACAATGGCCGCTCAATCGTTGTATTCTTTTGATCGATGATATGTTCAAGTTCTTGACGTAACACATAGGCTCCAAAGGGATTTTTGTCTTTTGCATCAAATGTCCGATCCCAGATAATTGGTTTCTTACTTGTAGCGTCGATAAGCGCAATGAGCACCAAAACAATTGCGAATAATATCAATCCAAATTTTACCGATCCTTTCATTTAATTTGATTTTGATATTGGGTAAACAATTGCTGATATTGGGTAAAGTTAGCTTCCGTTAATTCAAACTGACCAAACCAGACATAATCAAATATTCGTGTGCACTCCAAAAATCCCCGACGAATTTCCTCGTCCCTTATTTCCTGCCCAAATTCAGCGTTTGTTTTACTTTGCTTCCACTTGATATGATCAGCATGAGCCAACTTCTGAATATTGAGTAGCTGTAAATACCTAATTCCCAGAGCATAATTTTTATTTTTAATAGCTTCCTGTATATGAGGCTCCAAGTTGCTATTCATTAGATTTCGCTCTACATACGCTAAAACGTCCAGTTCGCTATCTTCCTCACGATGTTTGATAAAATATTGGTTCTTGTTGTAAAGTATTTTATAGAGGATAAAGGCTAGTGCGATAACAGCTAAAAAAGCAAAGACATATCCGAATTCTTCTCGAAATTTATAAGGATTATCTGGGGTGATGCTCCCAATCCAATCCGCGAGCCGGGCAAGAATGCGCTGTAATGCACTTACCCGATCTTTAATATTTTCTGAATAAACAAAATCGTCCGTCTCGTACCTTTTGATGATATCCTGATAAGGGTCCATTCTAAACGAACGCTCTTCGGTATATTTTGGAATTGAGTCAAATAATGTTGGATCCCACAGATCAATTTCATCTTTTTCCTGTTGGCCATTTGGTGCTTTTAAAACTATCGAGTCAATAGCGACAGAATCGGTTGTCACTAAGGTAGAATCTATTTGCACATGGAGCGAATCGGCACTATTGTTGTCGGCATCTACGTTCTCCGGTTTCGGATCACAAGCATACATCATTGACAAACCAGCAATGCAGAAAAAAGACAAGAGTTTATTCACTTTTTCCTCCTATCTCTTCGATCATTCCATAAATCCGTTCTCCGAATTTGAGATCCTTCGCTGTTTCATAAATAATACCGTTGGCCAAAACTCCGGACATATAAAGAAACAACGTAAATAATGTGATAAATAAACCTCCCAATGTCATCAGCAGTTTTCCCCAGGATGAGTCAAAAAAAGCAGCATCTATTCCGAGGAAGTTGAATGACAGTATCCCCATGATAACCAATGGTACAATAGAAATCATCATGACAGCCATTTGGAAAATAAAATTTACGATATAGGTAGCAATACCATACTGAATCAATTTTTTGCTTAGCATTACATAGGCATCTGTAAAACAACTTCCGAGATCCGAATAGCCTTCGCGATAAAATAAAAATGAGCAAAATAACCAAATACCAACCATGGACGCCAATATTCCGATAGCAAAACTTCCGACAAAAGGGATAAATGCACAAATCGCAGCAACAATGGCCAAGGGAATAAACACGACAATCAATGCCAAGATCATGGCAATCAAAAACATAAAGTATTTCCCAAGGTTTGATCTAAAATTCTTAAGCACTTCCACACCCGAAAATGCAGTACTCTTGCGCTCCTTAAGCAGTACAAAATATTCGATAGAAATACCGTAAACGTACAGTCCCAAAGCAATCAGCGCCACAATAAGTAAACCAGCCCAAGTCAGAGCATCGATGTCCTCAAAAGAATCACTATTAGCAGAGAATGTGATTTTTGTAGACAGAAAATAATAAACCAAGGCAATTCCGGCTAGCGGAACAGCAGATAAACCAAAAATAGTAGATACAAAATGCCTATAGATCAATTTAAAAAGATCTATAAAACTTTGCACAAAGTCCCCTACCTTCCGTTCTTTTTGAAATTCAAAGTTTATTTCCATTGAAATCGTTTTGCTAGTCGATATGGATTAATAACATAAAAATAGAGGATTGCCAGTAGAGATAAAACGATAATTAATGCACATAACCAAATTGAAACATTATAATATCTTGTTACAAAGCCTTCCAATGTACCGGCAATAATAAAAAAAGGAATTGTGCTGACCAACACTTTCATCGCAATCTTTGCCGTACGGACAAAAGAAGTTAAACGGGTAAAAGATTTTGGAAATAAGATGCTATTGCCGAGTGCTAACCCGCATCCTCCGGCCACAATAATTACCGAGATCTCGATGGTACCATGAATCCAGATCGCTGACATAGCCTTCCCCATAACGCCATATTGGAAAAACATATGATGAAATGCACCTAGCATAATACCATTGCTAAACAAGACATACCCCGTCCCAACACTAAAAAATAGTCCGGCAGCAAAAGCCATAAAAGCAACACGCACATTATTTATCGTAATCCAAATTGCTGAACCAAAATTGCTTCCCTTTCCGTATACCGCAGCAGGATCGCCTGCTTTTATACTTTCTATCGTTGAATCCACATAGAAGTCGCCTAAAATAAGACGAACAAAATCAATATCGTACACAGACGACAAAAAACCGATAATTGAAGCCAAAACAAAAATTAAGAAGGAGTACAAAAGCGGTCTACGAATACACCAAATTGCTTGTGGTATCTCTTCATTAAAAAAAGATTTAAGCTTATTGTTGGAAGCTTTTTGATCTTTATAGATTTTCTGATGCGCATTCACCGCCAATTCATTTAAGTAAGCCTTTACTTTACTCTCAGGATAGAAAGTTTGCGCATAAGCCAGATCATTTGTCAGCTCAATATAATTTGAAGCCAGCTCATCCGGATCAACCGCTGTATTAATTGACAAATTATTTTCAATTAACGTCCATTTTTCTTTATTTCGTTCTACAAATGATGCTTCTCTCATTAATTTTTTTAACTGGCTCAACCAAATATAGGAAATATCCGTGATTGAAAAGCACAAATAACTGCAAAATTGACTTATATATTCTATATTGCCACTAAATTCAAATCATTTTACAGATGAATAAGCTCGAGATAAATACAGCACAAAATGTAAAAATCGAATATAATCTTGCCAGTCTTGGCTCAAGAATGATAGCCTTTGCAATAGACTATTTTATTATAGTCTGCTATTATTTCTTTTGTTTCTTCCTCTTGGACACTTTAAATATCACCAGTAATGATCCCTATCTTTTTTATGGGATCATGATGGCACTGACTTTACCGGCTTTTTTTTATACGTTGATTACCGAAACGGCCTTTGGCGGGCAAACGGTTGGCAAGAAAATAATGAAAATAAAAGTTGTTAAGCTCGACGGTTCACGGGCTAATTTTTATCAGTACTTGTCCAGATGGAGTTTATCTATCGTAGATATTTGGATGACAATGGGTGGAGTCGCCATTACATCAATCGTATTATCAAAAAATGGGCAACGCATTGGAGATATTGCCGGAGAAACGTCAGTTATTAGTCTCAAACCTGCCTTAAAATTGGGCGACACCATCTATGAGGAAACATTAGAGAATCACCCAATTCTATTTCCTCAAGTAATTAAACTGAGTGACAAAGATGCCAACTCGATTAAAGAGATTTATCAGACAGCTTTTGACAGAAGAGATGTGGGAATTTTAACGGCTTTAGTTCAACGTCTGGAAAAAGTCATGGACGTTAAACACCCTGATGTAATGACTCCCAATGATTTTGTCTTACAGGTGATGAAAGATCATTATACGATGTTTAAAGATAAATAACCTAAAACTTCCCGCTTACCAACTTCGCCCTTCACCCGATCCTTCAACGTATATCATACGTATATACAACGGAGCTCGTTCGGTTGCGACCGAACAAACTCCGACCAAGTACCGAACAAGTACCGAACAAGCTCCGAAGAAAGGCCGAAAGAGGTGTCAACTTGATACTTCGCTGTTACAAGAAAAATTCTTACTTTATTTTGTTATTGGCACAAAAAAGTCGGAAGAAAAATCTTCCGACCACGAATGGATCATACGACCCTTTTTTTATCCGATGCTATTCTTAGCCCGTTACTGAAGCCGCAGAAGTCTGTACCTGACGATCGACTTTTTTGACCAATCCTTGTAATACATTACCAGGACCAACTTCAACAAATGCTGTCGCACCATCGGCCAACATATTTTGTACCGTTTGTGTCCATCGAACAGCCCCCGTTAGCTGTGCGATCAAATTTTGCTTGATAACCACTGGATCTGTCTGTGGTTTAGCATCAATATTTTGATAAATCGGACAGCTAGGCGACAACACTTCTACCGCTTCAATAGCTGCTTGCAATTCAACTTTAGCTGATTCCATCAATGGGGAGTGGAATGCACCACCTACATTTAGTTTTAATGCCCGCTTAGCACCAGCCTCGGTCAACAAAGCACAAGCCTTGTCCACTCCTTCGATCGATCCCGAAATAACCAATTGTCCAGGGCAGTTATAATTTGCAGCCACAACAACTTCATCAACCTGAGAGCAGATATCCTCCACCACAACATCTTCCAGACCTAATATAGCAGCCATCGTTGACGGCTGAAGCTCACATGCTTTTTGCATCGCATTGGCACGTTGTGCGACCAATTTCAACCCGTTTTCAAAACTCAATGCACCTGCAGCCACCAAAGCCGAAAACTCGCCCAAAGAATGACCGGCAACCATGTTCGGCTGAAAAGAATCTCCTAATGCTTTCGCCAAAATGACCGAATGCAAAAAAATAGCTGGTTGCGTTACTTTCGTTTGTTTCAATTCCTCATCTGTACCGGAAAACATAATATCCGTGATGCGAAACCCTAAAATATCGTTTGCCTGTTCGAACAAAGCTTTCGTTTCATCATTCAAATTATACAGGTCTTGTCCCATTCCAACAAATTGGGCTCCTTGACCAGGAAATACATATGCTGTTTTCATCCCTTATATTTTTATTCGTTTATTTGTCTGCTACCAGAGGTATTGAATCTGCCTTCGGCAATCCATGTTTGATGAGAACGAATTCCCGTAAACGCAAACTTAGATAAATTGCTTTTTATATGCAATATAAATTCATTTCAGCAAACGATTCTCCGATCGCCACCCGATCTATTTCAATACCATCTATCTCTAAAAGGAGGTATCCCCCACGATAACAATTAGTCCTCGGGAACAAAACTAAGCGACAACATCTTCTTCGGATCAAATACATCTTGTGCAATTCCTAATAGTTCTTTGCTAGTCAAGTCCTGAATTTTTTCAATGATCTCGTCCAATAAGATCACACGATCATAGTCCATCACGTTTTTCGCAGCAGAGATAATCATACTCATACGGTTTTCTTCGGTCAAAGCAATCTGCCCAATAAATTTCTGCTTCGCTCTTTTTACAGCAGTTTCAGACAGCGGTTGCTCGCTCAGCTTAGCGAGCTCTTTAAAGACGAGCCTCTTCGCTTTTTCAACCTTTTCTTCATCTGTGCCGAGGTAAATACTAAATAACCCTGTATCTGAAAAAATAGTATAGTTAGATTCGATGGTATAAGCTATTCCATGTTTCTCCCGTATGGAAAGATTCAGAATGGATCCCATCCCCATTCCACCAAGCATATTATTCAAAAGCAGCAGCCCCGTTTTACGCTCATCACGATAACTATAGGCCAATGAACCGAGCATATAATGCACTTGATTGATTGGTTTGCCTACCGTAACATGCTGCTGAATGAGCGGTCTTACATCATTTCGTATACGTTCTATCGTATTTGAGGGAACCGTGCCGAACACTTTGTGCAGCAATCGCTCCACTTCCTTTAGGGTATAATTCCCCGTGATACCAATGACCATTTCATTTGTATCATAATTCGCCCGCATAAAATCAACGATATCCGTTTTTTGCAGTGCGAGCAGCTGATCTTCCAATCCTAAAATATTATGGCCCAATCCCGATCCCTGAAAAACGAGATCTTCAAAATCGTCTACAATAGACTCTTCAGGGCTGTCTAGGTAGGAAGCCATTTCATCAACAATGACCGACTTTTCCTTATCCATTTCTATGTCGGGAAAAGTAGAATGAAAAAAGATATCTTCAAAAAGATCTAACGCTCGATTTAAATAAGGCTGTAGCATGGAAGCATGTACACAAGTATATTCCTTCGTCGTATAGGCGTTCAGATCTCCGCCAACGGATTCCAAATAATTTATTATCTGTTGCGTAGAACGTCTCTCAGTACGTTTAAATAAAAGATGTTCAATGAAATGAGCCACACCATATTTTCCTGCGCACTCATCCCTCGATCCAGCATTGATGACCATGCAGACATGAGTAACCGGTAAATTTTGATATTGAAATACTACGCGTATTCCGTTTGAAAGTCTAATAATTTCGTATTCCATGCAGTACAAGCTTGCTATTGCTTCTTTTTAGTTTATCTTTTCCTGTGCGCTCCATATTTACGATATTTTGCCACTTTGCTCAATCTGCAAATCGTATGGGGCATGAAGTCGTCACAAAACTAGGCATTTTAAAATGCAAAACGGTCATAGCGAAATCACTATGACCGTTTTTACATCTAATAGAAATCAGGTTACATCCGCGGAGGTCTCATTCCCCCTGGCAATCTGTTCTCTCCTTCAGGATTGCCCATAGCGAATTTTTGGAATTTGTAGGTAAACAAAATCATAAAATATCTTCCTAAACGGTTTGTACGGCTATCAGTAATCATCGATTCACTGAAGGTCCGGGAGACATTCGTTTGCTGATTCAACAAGTCAAATGCCTGTAGACGTACAGTCCCTCGTTGCTGACTTAAGAATTTCTGCTCCAAGTACGTATTTATGACAAAAGGATTTGCATTGATACCAGCACCATACCCATTATTGAACTGTTTAGATAGATCTGCTCCGAAAATGGTTGTTTTTGTAATATTGACCGAACCAATTAAGGTCGGCGTCCAGGACGAAACATTCGTATTGCGATTTGTCACTGAGTTTTCTGTATGATTAAATTGATAGCGAACGCCTGGATTAATTTCTAGGTTTTCCGAAGGGTTATATCTAAACATCAACCCCTGATTCAACACGATGTTGCGTGCAACATTCTTTTGACCGATGTCATCATCTTTCTCCGTAGATACATATCCAATATTTTTGTTATAGGATATTCCCCCCATCAACATAATATTATATGTTTTTTCTTTTAAGGATTTCCCGTAGTGGTAAAAAGAATTCACATTAAATGGTTTATCGCTTGTTTCATTAAGATAACGGGTCTCGGAAACTAAGGTTGAGTTTGTCTGACCTGTTTGATAATCGATTAAATCATCAAAATAGCTTTTGCTCAAGCTCACAATTTTATTGTTGGTCAGCCCAGCATTAACAAAAGCGAAGAAATTGTTCCCTTTTTGAAAGTCATTCTTACGAAATCTCACGTTCAGTTGATGACTGAACTCCGGATTCAAATTTGCATTACCGATTACGATACTGGTCCTGTTTGTACTCATATCAAATGGTAAAATCTGCGTAACAGAAGGTTCATTCGGTGTTCCGGAATAATTGACGGTAATATTAGATTGCCTAGAGAATTTATACTCAAAACGTGCAATAGGCATCCAGTTCATATTATTACGATGAATCGGCACCACTAAACCTGAACTGATGGCATCACCTCTCAACTGAGAAGGCTGAGCTGCAGCGCCAATGGAATAAGTTATTTTATCGCCACTATACAAATAGTTAGCCCCAACTTTATGTGTTGTAAAGGAGTAATCATAGTTATAATCAAAATTCAATTTGGGATCCTCAGCAATTAAGTTTCCATCCCGATCAAACCCTTGTTGTTTGTTCGAATTGTCATACTTATTTTTGTTAAAGTCATAGGTAAATTCTATTTTTCCTTTTTCAGAAACAGGCTCCGTATAATTTACTGACGCTCCCCCGTTCCAACTCTTATTATTTGCTTCCAGGATCGTTTTTTCATAAATTGAATCCAAAGGAGCACTTGCATTGTTGGGATCAGCCAATAGCCTGTCTAAAATTGCATTTTGATCTTTCGTTGTTTTTGCATTGTTAAAGTTCATATTTACAAAGACATTCCGCCCCTTATCGTTGAACTTATGGTTGTACAATCCACTAATACCGAATCTGGGTGCACTGGAATTAGCAAAAACATGTTGAATCTGCGAATTATTAAATGCTCCACTACGGTAAGTGAGCGAATTGGTACCTGTTGTTACATCGCTATTGTCATATCCGAACTGGGGTGAAATTTTGATATAATCTTTTGTAGTTGGCTTCCATTCTACATTAGCTTCAAAACGATGGCTATCGCCAATGGTATTCGAATTGGATGTTACACTGTCCGTCTGCATAATATTTGGCAATGTATTTTCCTGAAACCGTTGAGATAGCGTGGTATTATTGCTATGGCTAAAACTATAGCTACCGTAAACAGTCAGTTTATCACTAAAGTCTTTACGGTAATTCAGTCCTATGGAGCCAATTTTCGTCAAACCGTCCGAACCGCCAAACATACCACCACCGCGGCGACCGCCACCACCTTGACCCCGACGCGCACCACCACCTACTGTACTAAAATCGAATAAGGGCGCATTGGTATTGTTCAAGTTTCCCAACACCGAAATTTGTTCACCCTCACGCATACCCATCCACATACCTGTAGCTTGGTAACGATCTTCTGTCCCCACACCTGCCCGAAGAGTGGTCATATGACCTGTATTATATTTGGGGTCAATTTGAATATTCAATACCTTTTCTGAATCACCGTTCTTATTTCCGGTCACATTCGCCATATCGCCATAATCGTCGATGACTTGCATTTTTTGAATAATATTAGCGGGCAAATTCTGCGTCGCAGTCTTTACATCCCCACCAAAAAAGTCCTTCCCGTTAATACGAACGCGTTTGACGGATTCACCCTGTGCTGTAACATTACCGTCCTTATCGACTTCGACGCCTTGCAACTTTTTCAAAGCGTCCTCAGCAACTGCCCCATCACGGAGTTTCAGATCTTTCATGCTATATTCCAAGGTATCACTTTTGACAACAACAGTAGGTACTCCATCAACCACCACTTCCTCCAGCATCTGCGAGTTCTGTTGTAAAGTTAAACTTGGAATAATGTGCTTTGATTCACCTTTAGGAATTGTAAATTCCTGCTCAAAACGTTCGAATCCAAGGTTGGAAACCGTGATTTTAAATGTATCGGCTTTAACTTTATCAAAGATAAAAATCCCCGCCATATTGGATCCTGTAGTCATGGAATCTAACTTCGATGTCAACTTCACCGTTGCACCTGCGACAATTCGATTCTTGTCGTCTTTCAACATACCTTGTACACTTTTCGTCTGGCCATAAACAGTCCACCCCGTCAGCATACTAAACAAAAAAAGCATAAAGCCTCTCATAGTACTTATTTTTATATTGCTATAATTGATAACCTTTTGACTCGACAACTATTGCTCAAGTTTAAGAAACAATAGGGTCAAAATAAGAAACCACCCTTTATTGTATGATTGAAAGTATTACAATTCATAGTATGGTGCTCCAAATTCTTACAAAAAAAGGTATTATTAGTGTTAATTAATGTAAATGGGCGATCTTCACACAGAAGTTACAATAGATAACTCTAAATTTATTTGTACTTTCGGCTATTTTAAAGACTGAACATGCTATTATCATATTATCAGGAAGAGTGGATAGAGGCTGGCTGTGATGAAGCGGGCCGGGGTTGTTTGGCAGGACCTGTTTTCGCTGCCGCGGTGATTTTCCCGACAGACTATCATCACGAGCTGCTTAATGATTCCAAACAACTAAGCGAGAAAAAAAGAATGGCACTACGGCCGATTATTGAACGTGAAGCCCTTGCTTATGCGGTTGCCAGTGTCTCAGCGGAAGAGATCGATCGCATAAATATTCACAATGCGAGCTACTTAGCAATGCACAAAGCTCTTGATCTCTTGAAGACAAAAGCGGAGTATATCATTGTCGATGGCAATAGGTTTATTCCTTATCAGCAAATTCCGCATACTTGTATTGTCAAGGGCGATGGCAAGTACCTATCCATCGCCGCAGCTTCAATTCTGGCCAAAACTTATCGCGATGAGTATATGAACAACATCGCTTTAGCGTATCCAGATTACGACTGGCTCAACAACAAAGGGTATCCAACAATTAAGCACAGAACAGCTGTATTGGCACACGGCTCTACACCGCATCATAGAAAGAGCTTTAGAATAACCGATCCGCAGCTCAAATTATTCTAAAGCTCTAAAATGCTTAAAAAAGGAACAGCTTTAAACCGCTGTTTCCTTTTGATTTCGTTTAAACGTGAGATAAAGCGCTGCTCCTATTCCTGCAACAAGAATGAAGGAGGAGATCAAAGTCAATAGATTCCCCATTTTGTGCGACTCTGGATCAAAGATGAATTCAACTTTATGATTACCTGCCGGCAACTGTAAGGCTCTCAGGATATAGTCTGCACGAATGATAGGCGTTTCCTTCCCATCCACATATGCTTTCCACCCTTTATCATAAAATACTTCCGAAAATACAGCAAATGCATCATTTGTTGCAGTATATTCATATTGCATTTTATCCGGATGGTAAGACGTTAGCTTAATCTGGCCAGTTGTTGAAGCACTCGAAGTCTTCGCTTTAATTTCATTCTGATATTGTTGATTGACGAAAGCCTCTTTACGGGGATCAAAAGAACTGATTGCCTGCATTTCCTCTGCATTCCCTTTTACAAAATTTACCTTATCGACAAACCATGCATTTCCTGCAGCTGTGCTTCTTCTAACGATACGTTGGGACTGATTCTGAGGATCTGTCGTAATCAAATAACGTACGTTAAACATGTCTAGAACATCTTCATTCAGCGCCCCATTAAATTGATTTTCCAAAATTTCCTGAAAGCGCATCAATTTTGCAGCATGATATCCTCCCAGCGATTTATGGAAATAAGAGGGTCGCGCATCCGAAAATGGATCAGACGTCAGATCAAGTACGCGGTAACTTAAATCTTTATCCATTAATATCAATTGATCTACCTCACGTTGCTGGAATACCTGTTGTGCAGTAGTTCCTTTATCCATAAACGATTTATCATTTAAGAAACGTTTATCAATACTCCATAAATCAAACAGGAACAACACCAATAATACCCCTAATAATATCCCCTCGCTTAACTTTTTCTTTAGAAATATCCATACAAAACCGAATGTTAATAGGATAATGAAAAAAGAACGATAGGCATCTTTGCTCGCAATATCTTTGCGGTCTAGCACTAACTGGTTTGCTAATTCTGTTGCAAAGGCTTTATCGCCTATATTGTGCTCTAACATCTCTATCAGATTGCTATGTCCGGCGTTTCTAAAGTTTAAAAATAGATCGGGCATAATAGCAATCAACAAACAGAACCCACCAACTCCAATAAAGGTATACAGAACTTTTTTATCTAAGTTGGGGATTTCCTTCGCACGTATCAAAAGCTCGTTGACAGCCATAATTGCCATCATAGGTACCGTAATAGAAACCAAAACCAAGATGGATTCAACCGCCCTAAACTTATTATACATCGGGAAATAATCAAAGAAAAGATCCGATACAAGTGTAAAATTTCTTCCAAATGAAAGTAGCAATGCTAGAATGGTTGTTGCCAGAATCCACCACTTGAACCGGTCTTTGACAATAACAAGACCTAAAACAAATAGGAAAAAGATCCCAGCGCCAAAATACCATGGCCCTGAGGTAAAGCGCTTATCACCCCAATAGGTTGGCATGCCTTCTGCAAACTGCCCCGCCTGGACTTCCGACACCCCTCCCTTTTCCATTAAAAACTTAGCCACATGTGACTTCTCGTTCAACTGCCCGCCAGTCGAACCGCCATAGGCATTAGGAATCAAAAAGGTAATCGTCTCACCAATTCCTTGGCTCCACTCATAAGCATACTCTTTATCAAGCCCCTTCTCTTTGGTATTGGCATTATCAACCTTTGTGATATTGGCATGCCCACGGGTACTTAATTTACTATACTCCCAAGTAGGCAATAAAATAGATGCATTGACCATCAAAGCGATGACAACTGCAAAAACCTGCCTCCCGGAGGCAATAAAAAACGCCTTCAGTTGATTTTGTTTCAGCGCATCTATGAATGTAAAAATCACATATACCATAAGAAGCATCAACAGATAATAGGTCGTTTGCAAGTGATTGACACGAATTTCAAGGGAAAGAAACAAGGCTAACAATACAGGGCCCCACAGCTTACTTCCGCGATAACACATAATGACCGCGGCGATAACAGGCGGAATAAATGCAATTGCATTCGCACGAGTGATGTGCCCGGCCTCGATATAGATAAAATTGTAGGATGTAAAGGCTATGGCTACAGCGCCAACCGCAGCCAGCCAGGGCTTGATGCGTAACACGCTAAAGAGAAAATAAGCTCCCAACAAATAGAACAGAACCGTATCCATTGGGCTGGGAAAGGCGAACTTGACGGCTTTTAAGAAATAGGTACCAATATTATTTTCATTTTCTTGCCAAATTTGATAGGTTGGCATCCCCCCGAACATGGAATTTGTCCATAAAGGCGCTTGTCCATCCTTCGCTTTAAAATCAAATAATTCCTTCTGCGCCGCTTGTGCTTGTACCACATCCGACTGAGCGAGTGTTTTACCTTGCCAAACAGGAGTAAAATAAAAAAATACCAGCACAATGAATATCGCTATAACAATCAAATGAGCCGAATTTGCCTTAAACCAATTTTTCATCCGTATAAATTTGTCTTTAAAGTTGATGAAGCTATCTAATTTATTCAACTTACGATATAACTGTCCATTCGTCGTTCATATTCCATTGTATGTATGAACGCATTACACGTGATTCTGATAAATCCAGATGATTTCATTTATCCTCTTAGGTTGTTTAAAAGTCTTAAAAGCCAAACTTAGATAAATTTGGCTTTATATACAATTATAATTATCGCGTAGATTGCTAACAAGAGCGAGTTATACCTCTATTAACGCTGAATGCGCAATATGACTTCCTTCAATATCATTAAAAAGCCCTAACATTATTCAGGGCGTTGTGTATTTAAGATCGCATTTTAACAGCTGTTCCAGTCGCTCCTACCATCATCATGCCCCCTGTTCCAACCGTTTGAAAATCCAGTCGAACTCCAACAACAGCATCCGCGCCCAATGCGCGTGCACGGTCTTCAAGCTCACGTAGCGCCGCTTCTCGGGTCTCTTGAAATGCGCGTTCATAGGAATTGGATCTGCCGCCAAAAAAATCACGAAATCCGGCCATCATGTCTTTTATCGCATTTGCACCTAAAACTACTTCGGAAGAAACAATTCCCAAATAACGTTCAATTTGGTGCCCTTCGATAGTACTTGTTGTTGTCAATAACATATTTATTCTCCTTTTTGAATTAACTTATTAATATTGGATAGTTCGCCAAAAACAACCAAAATATCACCTTCTTCCATCATGGTTTCGGATATTGCTATTCCCGAAGCCTCTTTTTGCTCTTTTGTCACGCCATCTTTTTTCACGTCTGTGATCTTGACCGTAGTCAGTACAATCACTTTGTATATGTTGGTCAAGTTTGCTTCACGCAATGTCATGCCGACATAACGGGCCGGCACTTTAGTTTCTACAATAGAATATTTATCCGAAACCTTGAACGAATCAACGATATCGATATTATCCAATCGCATGGCTAGTCGTTCGGCAGCTTCTTCTTCGGGCATAATATACTCGTTGATTTCCATTGCCTCCAGAACAGTTTTTTGAAGATCTGAAACAATACGCCCAATGATCCGTTTTATTTTCAATTGCTTTAAGAGCGCTACAGTCATGAGTGACGCTCCTTCATCTTCCCCGATAGCTACAATAACAGCATGCGCATCTTTAAGCGGTAATGATGAAACCGCCTCTCGATCGGTTGTATCTAGACAAACCGTGTGTGTTATCTTGTCTTTTAACTGTTCAACGATACTGAGCTTTCGGTCGGCCCCAATCACCTCGTGGCCAAGTTCAGTTAGGTGTACCCCCAAAGAGCGTCCAAAATGCCCCAATCCTAAAACAATATACTTCATATCCCAAACTAAAATAAATTTACTGTTATTTCCAAGCTATATTTTGAAGTACAGCATTCTTTCGACCTATAGGCTAATTACTCTGATAAGTTAATCAAAAGTTCGTCAAAACGCTTCTCAGTCTATCTAAAACAAGATCTTTTCTTCCGGAAATACAATATTTCTCCGCTTTGAATTTTTAATGAAAGCGACCAACAAGGTTAGCATTCCCACCCGTCCAATGAGCATAGTTATAGCGATAATTAATTTACCGCCCATACTTAATGATGCCGTGATTCCTAAACTTAACCCACAGGTAGTATAGGCCGATAGTGCCTCAAACAGTAATGCTTTCATACTCTTATCTGGATCCGTAAAAATTAAAGAGAAGCAGCTACATCCGACAACAAATAGGGAAAGCAAGATAATTGCAAATGCTTTATGAACAGATTCATTGGCTATCCGTCTTTTGAAAATCTCGATGTATTCCTTTCCCTTAGCCAACGATATAATATTGATCAGTGACAAGGCCACTGTTGTTACTTTCACCCCACCTCCTGTCGATCCCGGAGAAGCTCCCACCCACATTAGAACCATAATGATAAAAACAGTAGGGGCAGTCACAAAACTCAGGTCGACACTATTGTATCCCGCTGAGCGTGCTGCATTAGCCATAAAAAAAGAAGTCGCCCATTCGCCTTCAAGCCCCTTTTCGAGAGAAAGTGTGTTTCCATGTTCCAAAAAATAAAAGAATAAAGTCGCTGCTACAATAATAACTGCGTTACATGCTAAGACCAACTTAGAATTGAAACTAAAATTCCAGGCTTTGTGTTTATAGCTTTTCTTTGTCACCCAGCGATGATAATAAAGCAGAATAGACTCTTTGATATAGGTGTAAAAATTTAATACAATTCCGAAGCCCAGGCCGCCAAGAATGAACAAGGCGGACAAAGCCAGTTGAAAAGGGTAGTTAAATTTATAGGTATCATTGGTAATTCCTCCTGATAGGATTGAAAAACCAGCATTACAGAAAGAAGATATGGAATGAAAGATCGAGAAGAAAACCATACTTCCCAAATTTGGAAAATTTGCACGTTCTAAAGTACTAAAAATGAGTATTGCGCCAAGAAACTCGAACAATAATGTTATAAATATCATTGTTAGTAGTGTCTTAATCACTGAGGCAACCTTATTTTCGCCTAAGATTTCACCAAACATCAACTGGTTCTTATAGGAAAATCCCCCGGAAAAAAAATAGCCAAAAAAGCCTGTGAAGGTCATAATTCCCAATCCGCCCACCTGTATTAGAATAATAACGACTGTCTGCCCGAACATACTAAAATTTGTTGAAATGTCGGCAACGGAAAGACCTGTAATACATACAGCACTCGTCGCCATAAATAATGCGTCAACGAAAGACAACGGAGCTTCCACTGTAGTCCTTGGCAGCATCAGCAATACTGTTCCAATTAAGATTAGCACCAGAAAACTTATGACAAACAGTATGGTTGGATTAAAATAAAAATTATCAAAGAAAAGGGTACTTTTGGACAGCTCGGCAATGAAAATTAAATAGATTCCCAAATAAATCCATTGTTCTCTGGAAAATACTGCGAGCGCTCCAAAACCCGAAAAACGCGCGATGAGAATAAATATAAAATAAGCGAGGATAACTATTCCCGAATAATGCTCCACGGCAATTTTTCGAAGCGCATAAATGGAGGACGATTCGCGTAGAGCGATCATAAAAAAGAGGATAAAAAAAAGATGATGGATAATTGTGCCCAACAACTCTCCCAGCACTTTGTCAGTGACATATCCCACATTAAAAATGACTATTGCAGCGCAAATCATGCTTGCATAAAACATGATTTTGTCCACAAGACCATTTTTGTACTTGAAAACAAATCGGATAAAACTTAAAATCGAATCTATCATGGTACCGTAAACTAGACAAATCTGCCAAAAAATACAAATCTATCTTCTATGCATGCCATAGCCACTGAATTCTCCATTCAATCAGCGCTTACGAAAGCTTTTCACGTGAAACGGACGATCAATTATCTGTACCTTCTTTTTCAAGTTCTTTTTCAGCCTTTTCACGATTACGCTTTCGTTTCTCTTCAATCTTTGCAGCCGCTTTGGCCTCATCTTCCTTCTCCTCCTGCAGGAGTTCTTCAGGAGTTTTATGTTTTTTAAATATACTTGAAATCATCTTTTTTGCCTTGCTCACTCCACTCACTACTTTTTCAACCTTTCCAGCGGTATTCATCAATTTGGCCTCACGTTCTGGGCCAAGACCGACACATTGTTTGATTCCAACCAATAAAGTCTGCCATAATGCTTTAAAAAACGGATGATTTGGGTCGCGCCGCTTATTAATATGCCCGACCGTATATTTTCCATACAAATCAGGATTACTGGGATTAAACAGCACCTGATTAATCATAAAAGAAAGCAGGCCTTTCTTTTCACGCCGCCCGTCGTCGCCGACCTCAGTCAGTATATTTACCTTGAGGTCGTCATAATCCATTTTAAATGTTCCTTTGCTCCGATAATCATTGGCAAAAATATCAAAACTGATCTGCTTTAGATTTCCAGATTTGACTTCAACATTCAACAATGGGCGAATCATCTTGTTTATTACAGGTAGGTCCATCTTTCCAAGCGTTCCTTTGTAGGTGTAAGCGCCCACTTTGGACGTCATATCAAATACAAAGTTGGTGTTTAGCCTACCTACATTCATAAAATTGCTGTGCAGATTTGCACGCATCAGCTTCTGCTTTTTCAATTTGGTCGAGTCGTTCGTAACATTAGATATTGTACCATAAGTATGGTCGAATGTAATTGTACCAATCTGACTGTATTCATCGCTCATTTCGGAATACGAAATACCCATATTTTCGAGGATTAATGAATCAATTCCCATTCGTGTTGATATTTTCATCAACTTCATGTGCGGAGCATGTCCAATATGGCTGGTCGGCGCGCTTTTATAATGCTTGTCACTATAAATCGAAAGTGTCCCATTTTTAACAAGCGCATGCTTTGTGTATACTTTCTTATCACGGGAAAGCGCTGCAAAATTGAAGCCTGTCAGGAGCAAGGTATCCATTTTTAATACCACATAACTTCCTCCTTCACCTTTCTTCCTGTAATAGGCAGCTTTATTCAATGTTGGCTGATAGGCAACTTTTGTTAACAGCACATTCCGGCTTTTACTATTGATTTTCAACTGATCAAAGTTCACCTTATAAAAACCATCCGGAGTTTTATACGTAAAACCAGGTACTTGAATATCCACCATTTTACTGTGATAAAAGCGTTGGCTATCTTGTTCGGAAGTCGAATCTATTAATACATCATCTATTCGGACCATTACCTTTTTGATCTCAAAATTCTGACGAACTCCCTTTTGGATCTGCGTATATTTAAAATCAATATTATTTAGGTTAACCGCCTCCACTTGAATTTTTTTAAGATTGTCTTTTATCTTCTCATAAAGCGGCTTTTTGGGCCCGCTGCTGACCGTATCATTGTAGCTATGCACCTCATTGATCACATGGATCTTTGGCGTTTCCACAGTAATATCATGTAAGAAAAGCTCCTTGTCCATCAGAACCCTCCGGATACCGAAGCTTTTTATTTTTAATCTATTTACCGCGATCTCAAAGCGATTGTCGGGCGCTTTTTGTGCCAATACGAGTTTTCTATAAACTGTGCTATCTGGGACGAGATGTAAATTATCTATTGTTACATTTCCAAGTACTAAATTAACATGGATATCATCGTATTGTATCGAATACAGACTGTCTGTTGCCTGTGACACCAATTGTTTGAGTTTTGTGTCCAAAAGTGGCTTCCACTTGTGGCTAAAATACCAAATACCGCCAGCCAAAACCAACAGGATAAATGCTATAACACCAAGGATCCATTTTAAAATAGGCTTCATAAAGTCATGATCTCTTCGTAATTTCGTCTTTATTTTATTGAATAACAAACAAAATTAATCGCATTTTGTTTGACATACGACTAAATAAAGCGAATATGCTGCGTAAAACACAACTATTTTTATTTCTTGTACCATCCACATTACTTTTTTTAATATCCTGTTCTAAAACATCGCATGACACAGGTTTTTATTTTTGGAAGACTGTATTTCAGTTAGATACTGTAGAAAATCGCGCGCTAGAGGAAATTAAAGCGCAATCTATTTATGTGAGAATAATGGATATTGACTTTGACCCTTCGGGTGTACAGGCCGTTCCTATTAGTCCAATTACCTTTACCCAACCTGTACCAAAGGAGCAGCAGGTAATCCCCGTCGTGTTTGTCAACCAGCGTATTTTTACGGAAATGGATAGCCTTCAGATTAGGGGATTGGCTAATAAAATTGTACCATTTATTGTAGCCAAGATAAAACAGGCAGGAAAGGAGAATTTCAAGGAACTCCAATTGGATTGCGACTGGACAAAAACTTCGCGTGATAAATTCTTTTATCTTCTCACCTACTTACAGCAGCTACCCGCATTGAAAGACATTCTAGTAAGCTCAACATTAAGACTACATCAGGTCAAAAACATAGTCACGAGTGGAGTACCCCCCGTCCGGAAAGTAATGTTGATGTGTTATAACATGGGAAATCTGAGACAATTTGGCCCTCAGAATTCCATTATAAACCAAAAAGATCTGAAAACCTATCTCAGCGGAACATTACACAATTACCCTATTGAGATGGACATTGCTTTACCCATATTTCAATGGTTTGTAGTCTTTAGAAATAATAATTATATCGGCATTTCAAAACATATCAGTGAAGAAGAGATAAAAGACGCTTCTTTATTCACCCATAACCCCAATACCAATCTTTATATTTTAACAAAAGATCTTCCTAAAGCCAATCTCAAAAAAGATGATATAATCCGATTTGAGTCCGTAAACCAGGAAGATCTCTTACAAACGGCAAAATTTTTGAAGGGAGAATTAAAAGGAAAAGAACATCGGATTATTTTTTATCACTTAGATCAAGCTACACTAGCAAACCATAGCAATGCCGAATTACAAAAAATTATTGCTGCTTTCTAGCACAACACTTGCTTTCTTCTTCGGAGAGATAGCAACTAATATCGCCTGCGGTCCAGAAATAGACCCTTATGATAATCAAACGACCTATTACTTGCCGCATCTTGAGGACAATGGATTTTCGGCTTTTCAATTTATACCGTACCAATTTCTCTATAGTGATGAAGAGCCAGTCAAAGAAAGCCTGATTAATGCGGAGGCTTGGGTTAAGCATCTTGGACCGGCAGTAAAAGTTGGGGATGTCGAACAACTGATGTATAAGAGTAATACTGAAACGGCCAATTTGGCGAGCAACCAACAGAAATCTACTTGGTCAAACTTACCAGATTCTGTTCGTGGAAACACCTTCTTAAAGACGTTGATTGATGGAAAACATGAGGCAGAGCGGGCTTATTTTATATTTACCAAAAAACAGGAGCCTATTACTAATATACAACATAGTTATTGGGATCCTGATACACGAAATTTTAAAGAAATTATACAATTTGCCGAACTTGCCGAGCAGCAGATCGCCAAATACCCAAAAAATAGTTTCCTCTATATCCGCTACGCTTATCAGGCAGCCCGTTTATACCTATTTGGGCAAGAATATACCAAAAGTATGACCACCTATGAGAAGTATCTGCAGCCTGTAAAAGGGAACGATGCCATTCTCAATTGGGCACTGTCGAATTATGCCGGTGCTGTGCGAAAAAATGGTGATGGAGCAAAAGCTGCATACCTCTTTTCTAAACTCTTTACCATGAGTCCCGAACGACGTATATTGGCTTACTCCAATTTCCATTATATCCCTGCGAGTGATGCCGAGATTTTTCAATACGCCAAAAATGATGCAGACAAATTCAATATTAACGCCATTATAGGCTTCGGCAATAGCGGTCGTGCCCTGAAATATTTAAGCGAATGTTATCAGCTTGACCCAGCAAATACCATAAATGCAGTTTTACTAGGTCGCGAAGTCAACAAAATAGAAGCTGAAATGAACGAGTCTTTTTATCTCAATAGAGATAGCTATACCTATTATTCAAGAAATGAGGACAAAGGGGACGCCAAAAAATACCTGGATTCTGTTCGCACATTTGCCTTGCAGCTCTATCGTGATAAAAAATATGTGCAACCGCAATTAGGACTTATTACCGCTGCATACTTAAGCTGGATAAATAAGGAAAACACCTTGGCAAAGGAATATCTTTCAGAAATTAACGAATCCGACCTCAACCCCAAATTGGTTGACCAGCTTCAAATTACTCGTTTACTGACCCAACTGACGGACTGGCAAAATAGCAAGCAACTGGATGAGATCAAGTTGACCCAAACATTAACCTGGTTGGAAGAGAAGGCCAAACTTGACGGTAAAAATGACACTAGAAAACCAAGCTGGAGTTATAATGCTTTTGAACACAGCAACTATAGCTTGATATGCCGCAATATCTTACAAAACCTAGTGGTAAAACATTATCTAAATACCCAGGATACGGCTATGGCAAGCTTGGCAGCGGTGAAAGCTGACATCTTTTACAACTATGGTTTTGCGAAGGATTCACTGGAGGAAAATATGCAATGGTCAACCATGCATTTCTGGGAAAATAGCCTAACGCCCAAAACGTTACTAAAAATCAGAAACTTGCTCACGGATAACGGCCAGCAACAGACCTTATCCAAATTTTTGCTGAAAGATATCAAGCATTTCAATCGTGACTATCTCACAGAATTATTAGGAACGACGTATTTGCGGGAACTCGACTTTCAGAAAGCTGCTAAAACCCTAGCAGGGCTACCTAAAGATCATAAGAAAATGGAAATTAAGAATTGGTATAGCGAAGAGCAAGAAGACATCAAACCCAATCCATTTATTGTTACCATAAATGACTATCCTAAAAAATATGGGAGCGAATCCACCACGAAACTAAAGTATGCCGAACGCATGGCACGATTGGAAAATGCCCTAAAAACGGAAAAAGACAATCAGAAAAAAGCAGCGTATTATTTCCAGATGGCAACAGGAATCTATCAAACGAGCACCTATGGAAATGCATGGTCGATGGTGTCTTATGACTGGTCGTCTATAGATAATCATGCAGCTTCCACACTTCACTGGCAACGGAATTACCTGCAAACAAAATCAGCAAAAGAATGGTACAACAAGGCCCGTTCGCTCAGTACAGATAGGGATTTCAAAGCTAAATGCACTTTTATGCTCGCCAAATGTGAGCAGAAGGATTTTGTGTATACCAATGAGTCCCGTTGGCAATACTACGACTCGCCTTTAAAGAATCCATTCTATCGTTTTTCGATGCAAAATAAATATTTCAAGGAATTGGGAGCACAATACAAAAACACACCATTCTTTACAATCGCTTCGAGGGAGTGCACCTATCTTCGTGACTTTTTAAATTAACCCAATCCATCCGCTAGGCGTTTGTATTGGAATTTAATCACATGAATATAAATGGCTCCCCATCGATGCAGTGTTCCCAAAAAGTTAGCCACTTTTTGGGGCATTTTTTATGAATAAGAAAGAGAAGCCCTTTATGTTAATTACGCTCTGCTATCTTCATTATGGTACATACTGAGGTAACTATCGTAGCGCGAACTTTCGATCCGCTCTTTTTCCACAGCTTCCATGATAACACAGCCAGGTTCGTTGATATGTCTGCAATTATTAAATCGACACTGGTTCATCAAGGCACGCATCTCTGGAAAAAAATGGGATAGCTCTTGTTTCTCTATGTCAACAATGCCCAATTCACGAATGCCGGGCGTGTCAATCAGCTTCCCCCCGAAAGGCAGATCGAACATTTCAGCAAAAGTGGTCGTATGCTTTCCTTTGTCGGACCAGTCGGAGATTTCACCGGTCTTTAATCCATATGCTGGAACAATTGCATTGATTAATGTTGATTTACCAACTCCTGAATGTCCTGACACTAACGTTATTTTATCCTTAAGCAGTTCCTTGACCACGTCTATATTTGTCCCCGTTAACGCAGAGACTTCAAAGCAGGGATATCCGATACCTGTATAAATTGCCTTATAGTCTGCCAAAACCTCCAATCCTTCATCACTGAATAGATCCAATTTATTGAATATTATTACTGCCGGAATACCATATGCTTCTGTAGTCACTAAAAAACGATCAATAAATCCCAAGGAAGTCGGTGGAGAGGCCAAAGTCACCACCAAAAATGCCTGATCCAAATTTGCTCCTATAATCTGGGTTTGCTTGGAGAGATTGACGGACTTACGAATAATGTAATTCCGGCGAGGTTCTAATTCATGAATGACGGCACTTTCCTGATCCGGCTCCACCTCAAAATGAACCCAGTCTCCAACAGCAACAGGATTCGTTGTTTTTATCCCTTTGGTGCGAAACTTCCCTTTGATCCGACAATCGTATCTTCGATTATCTTCGCCCAAAACCTGATACCAACTACCTGTCGATTTAGTTACCAATCCTCTCATAACTCCTGCTGCATTAAATGTGTCATGCTGCAAAAATCGGAAAAATTTATTAAACTTACCCGTTAATGAATTTCTTACCTTTGCAATAGACACTAAAATTCAATTTTGTGAAAAAACTATTTCTTTTAGATGGAATGGCTCTTATATATAGAGCTTATTTTGCATTGAGCAAAACTCCCCGAATTACCTCAAATGGGTTAAATACAGGAGCAATCATGGGATTTACCAATACGCTTTTGGACGTATTGAAAAATCAGCAACCTTCTCATATAGCAGTAGTGTTTGACACCGCAGCTCCTACCGCCCGACATATTGAATTTGAAGCTTATAAAGCGCACCGTGAGTCTATGCCTGAGGACCTTGCGTCCTCTATTCCCTATATAAACCGTTTAATCGAAGGCTTCAATATCCCGATTATTACAATGGATGGGTACGAAGCAGATGATATTATCGGGACCTTAGCAAAAAAAGCTGAAAAACAAGATTTTAAGGTCTATTGCATGACACCGGATAAAGATTTTGGCCAGCTCGTATCGGAAAATATCTTTATCTACAAACCTGCCCGTATGGGTAACGGAGCAGAGGTACAAGGTGTCAAAGAGATTTTGGAAAAATGGGAAGTTTCTGATGTCTGTCAAGTCATCGATATCCTCGGCCTTTGGGGTGACGCTGTAGACAATATACCGGGTATACCGGGCATCGGTGAGAAAACAGCAAAAAAACTTGTGCAGGAATACGGATCTGTCGAAGGCATTATTGCTAACGCGGATCAACTCAAAGGAAAAATGCGTGAAAACGTAGAAAACTTTGCTGAACAAGGACTTATCTCCAAAAAATTAGCTACCATTTTATTGGATGTACCAATTGGCCTGGACGAAAAATCACTTGAGCTGGAAGATCCAAACAAAGAAATTCTTGAACCACTATTTGCGGAACTAGAATTCAGGACACTTGGAAAACGGGTTTTCGGCGAAGATTTCTCCGTTCTTGACAGAAGCGCCTCCACAACTGGCCAAATGGATTTATTTTCTACAACAGTAACTACCGTGACAACAACAGATGTCACTACTCAAGCAATCGTTGATAATACTGAAATAAATAACATCCATAATACGGCGCATGATTATATTTTGGCCGATACACAAGAAAAACAAAAAGAGCTTGCCGAAAAGCTGTCTTCTTTGAATAGTTTTTGTTTCGATACGGAAACGACAGGATTGGACGCTAATCTCGCGGACATCGTAGGCTTATCATTCTCCTTTGAAAATGCCAGAGCTTACTATATCCCCACTCCAGCAGACCGTGAAGGAGCACAAGCTGTAGTCGATATTTTTAAAACAGTATTTGAAAATCCGAACATCGAAAAAGTGGGACAAAATATTAAATATGATATTTTACTTTTGGCACGATACGGTGTAAAAGTAAAAGGGCCTCTTTTTGACACGATGGTTGCACATTATCTGATTGATCCAGATACCCGTCATGGTATGGACCTCCTCGCAGAAAATTATCTTAATTACAGTCCAGTATCCATCACTGAACTTATAGGGGAAAAAGGCAAGAAACAAGGAAACATGCGCGATGTGGAGATTGAAAAAATAAAGGAATATGCAGCCGAGGACGCAGATATCACATTACAGTTAAAAAATATATTTCAACCTCTCCTTATCGAGACCAACACCATAGAACTCGCTCAGGATGTTGAATTCCCATTAGTATATATACTCGCTGAAATTGAACGAAATGGGGTAAAAATTGACGTTCCGGCACTTGAAGAATTTTCAAAAACTTTGGAGCAGGATATCAAAAATCTAGAGGGATCTATTTTTGAGAAAGCAGGTGTAAATTTCAACATTGCTTCTCCAAAACAACTGGGTGAAGTTTTATTCGACAAACTCCAGTTGGATCCCAAAGCGAAAAAAACAAAAACGGGCCAGTACAAAACGGGAGAAGATGTATTATTAGCATTAGCTCATAAATCAGACATCGTTCAAGATATTTTAAACTTCAGGCAAATGCAAAAACTAAAATCAACTTACGTTGATGCGCTGCCAGAGTTAATAAACCCCGAAACAGGATTAATTCACACATCTTACAATCAAGCTGTTGCTGCAACTGGCCGTCTGAGCTCGACGAATCCGAATTTACAAAATATCCCGATACGTACCGAAAGAGGTAGAGAGGTAAGAAAAGCGTTTATTCCACGATCTGAAGAGCATGTGATTCTATCAGCCGATTATTCGCAAATTGAACTGCGCCTAATCGCCGAGTTAAGTAAAGATCAAAATATGATGGAGGCATTTAGTCAAGGACATGATATCCACCGGGCAACAGCCGCAAAAGTATACCATACTGATTTTGATGCTGTTACTTCCGAACAACGCCGCAACGCTAAAGCCGTTAACTTCGGTATTATATATGGTCAATCGGCATTCGGTCTCTCCCAAAATCTTGGCATATCACGCAAAGAGGCGTCTGATATCATCAACGAGTATTTTAACCAATATACAGGGATAAAAAGATATATGAGTGATGCGATCGAGTTTGCAAAAGAGAATGGTTATGTTGAAACAATTTTAAAGCGAAGACGTTATCTTAGAGATATCAATTCGGCAAATATGACGGTTCGTGGATTTGCAGAAAGAAATGCTATTAATGCACCTATCCAGGGTTCGGCCGCAGATTTAATTAAACTTGCCATGATTGCCATTCAAAATGAAATTGAGCAGCAAGGCTTATCGGGTAAAATGATCATGCAGGTACATGATGAATTGGTTTTTGACATACCTAAAAGCGAAATACAGCTTTTTAAGGAAATCATACAGGATAAAATGACCAATGCAATCAAAACAAATGTACCATTGGTTGTAGAAATTGGAGAGGGTAAAAATTGGCTTGAAGCGCATTAATATTATGATTAAAAAACTCATCCATCTATTGTTATTCATTTCTGTGTGCAGTTTTACAAACCTTCACGCACAGGATGAGAAGCCTGTATTCTACGAAAAATTAGATCAAGGGCTGATTCGTTTTTATTTCGACAAATACTACTATCTGGTTTCGAAAGAGTGCGAGTTTAAATCTATTGAGCGTGTTAGTAAATTCGACTTCACCAAACAGTCATTCGAAGGTGAATTTCGCGATTTTGCGCCCAATGGCAATAGAATACTCGTCGGAACTTACACAGACGGTAAAAAAGAAGGTTTGTTTCAAGCTTATCATCCAAACGGCGTATTAAAATGGGAGGTAACTTTCCGAAATAATTTCCCTACTGGTGACTGGAAATATTACTATCCTGACGGAAAGCCGTTATTGACCGTCACTTATAGCGAGCAAGGCTACTTTATTAAAGATTACTGGGACAATAGGGGAAAGCAAGAGGTAATGGATGGTGAAGGTAATTATGAATTTTCCATTCCCTTTGAAGGCTTTACCGAATTTGGATTTGATTTTTACTTACGTAAAGGAAAGGTGAAAAATGGCAAGCCCCAAGGAAACTGGAATACGTATTTTTACAATGTTGGCCAGCAGCCTGTGTATGCCATGACACAACGGTTTTTAAATGGTGTGCTTACGACAACGTATGATGACAATGGAGATCTTAACAACGAAGATTTTTTGTCGCTAAGCATCCTCCCTTATGACTATTTCATGCGGGCAGAACTATTCAACAGCAAATCGTGTAGCTTCGATGACTATGCTAACTTTTATGCTTTCCTCGCGAAACGTTTTAACGATAATCTCAATAAAAAGGGGATAGAAATTACCCGACAAGTAAACTTCTCTTATTTGGTGGAGGTAAAGAAAACAGGAATGGCTAATCTAAAAAACCTTAAGTTAGTTTCGGATTCGGGGAGTGAGTCTTTCGATGGAATCTTAAGCGGAATTGCAAAAGGCATTGATTTCTATTTTCCTACGTATAAAGAGAATAAGCCACAGGATGACCTCATTAAAGTGTCTGGGAGTATTACGACGGGGAATGATGGAAAAGTATACAGCCATTCAATTAAAATTGAAAGACAAATAGACAATTCGAGTAAATAACTATCTTTGCAGAAATAAATAGATATGAAATTTCATAAAGAAGGATACACCACATTAGCAATCGCTGTACTTTTTATCTTTATTATCAATGCAGTTGCGGATTATTATGATGCTTCGCAGTATGTCAAATGGTTTATTTATGCGCTATCAGCATTCCTGTTTATTACAGTTGTTCAGTTCTTCAGAAGCCCTAAAAAAGTGTTCAACCCGGAAGACGGCATAATTCTTTGTCCGGCTGACGGGAAAGTTGTTGTTATCGAAGAAACCGAAGAAAATGAATATTTCCACGATAAACGTATTCAGGTTTCGATTTTTATGTCGCCAGTTAATGTACACGTTAACAGAAATCCTATTAGCGGTTTGGTTACATTCTTTAAATATCATCCTGGAAAATTTTTAGTGGCCTGGCATCCCAAATCATCCACAGATAACGAAAGAACAACGGTCGTTGTCAAAGATAAAGCAGGGAGAGAGGTTCTTTTCCGTCAAATTGCAGGAGCCCTCGCTCGCCGTATTGTATGGTATATAAAAGAAAAGGACGAAGTGGTGCAAGGTAATGAGTTTGGTTTTATCAAATTCGGTTCTCGCGTAGATTTATTCCTCCCTTTGGGCACTGAAATTAATGTCAACATTGGTGACAAGGTTATAGGTGCAAAAACCATTATTGGAAAATTTTAACAATTTATTAATATCATTATAAGTAACTTAGGCTCCAAATCAGGGGCCTTTTTTATTCAACAAATGAATTTTAGACAATTATTATTAGCAAACTCAGCAGCGGTTGGTGTTGCAATATCCACGATCAGCTTTTATTATAAACACGAGCTGCAGACAGCATTGATCATTTTCTTTGTCGCGGTGGTAACGAGTTTTCTTCTATTTAACTATCTATTTGAAAAATATATATATCGACGTCTCAACACGATGTATAAACTCATTCACAATCTCAAACTTGGCAAAGATCTTAAAGATGCTATTGGAGAACACATCAGCGAGGATCCTATTACAGATGCTGAAAACGAAGTCAAAGCATGGGCAAAAGATAAAAAAAACGAGATAGAACAATTAAAATCACAGGAAAAATTTCGAAGAGAGTTCCTATCCAATATTTCACATGAATTCAAAACACCACTCTTTGCTACACAGGGCTACATTGAGACGCTGCAGGACGGCCTTATGGAAGAGGATATGGAAATGGCAAAAAATTTCCTTAACAAAGCTGCCCGAAATCTCGATCGGCTAAATTATCTAATTCTGGATCTTGATGAGATATCCAAATTGGAATCTGGCAAAATGGTCCTTAATATTGAGAAATTTGATATTGTCGACCTGATCAAGGACACGACAGACTCCCTTGAAGACAAAGCCAAACAGCACAACATCAAAATCGAATTCAGACCGAAGGCCGGCACACCACACTGGGTGAAGGCAGACCGCAATAAAATACATCAGGTACTGTACAATCTGATAGACAACTCATTGAAATATGGTAAAGAAGGTGGCACAACAAAAATTAAGATTTTCCCATTATTTGAGCAGGTTCTAATCGAAATTACAGACGACGGCTATGGCATTGAGGAAAAAAATCTCAGCCGCGTATTTGAACGTTTTTTCCGAACTGACAAAAGCCGATCACGCGATATAGGAGGGTCTGGGTTAGGGTTAGCGATCGTTAAGCACATTGTTGAAGCACATCAGCAAAATGTCAATGTGCGCAGTACGGAAGGTATCGGAACCACTTTTGGCTTTACGTTACAAAAAGTACAAGCTGGTAACTAAACAATGATGACACTTTTGTGTTTAAACAAAATCAATGTTAACATTAACTTAACATTAAGGTATTACTTTTGTAAAAATAAATTTAAGATATGTCTTTAAATAGCATTTTTCAGTACTTCGTTCCAAAGGACAAAAAATTCTTCCCTTTGTTTGAACAAGCCGGCAACAATTTGATCGAGATGTCAAAGTTGTTAAAAGATATTGTTAACTCAAGCAATCCTGAGAAGAAAAAAGATTTTACGCGCAAGATGGAAGATTTGGAGCACAAGGGCGACAATATCACACATCAAATTCATTTGGAGTTAGGCAAGAATTTCATCACTCCTTTCGATCGCGAAGATATACACTCTTTGGCAAGTTCATTGGATGATGTGGCCGACTTTATTCATGGCGCTGCCAACAGAATGGACCTTTATAAGGTGGAAAAAGCTACTGAACCAATGATAGAAATTGCGGACTTATTGGTTGAAGCCACTGAACATGTGTCAAAAGCTATTCATGAGCTTAGAGACTTAAAAAACATTCGGAACATTACAGATTCATGCGTGCGTATCAACAGTGTTGAAAACAAAGCAGATTATATCTTTGATAAGGCTGTAGCTGACCTCTTTGAGTTTGAAAAGGATGCAATTTCATTAATTAAACACAAAGAAGTGTTGTCTGCAATGGAAGACGCAACGGATAAGTGTGAGGATGTTGCTAACGTATTAGAAAGCATTCTAGTTAAAAACGCATAATCATTCGATATAAGTGCACAAAAATTCTACGAGATTATGATGTCAACATTACTCGTTGTTGTGATTGTCCTTGCAATTGCTTTTGACTACATCAATGGATTCCATGATGCAGCCAATTCCATTGCGACAGTTGTATCAACAAAAGTTTTAACGCCAGCAATGGCTGTTTTATGGGCTGCAATATTCAACTTTGCCGCTTACTTCTACTTTACAGACCATAAGGTAGCCAATACCATTGCAAAAACAGTATTGGAAGAATACATTACATTAGAAGTAATTTTCGCGGGTTTATTAGCAGCAATTGGCTGGAACTTGTTTACCTGGTATTACGGAGTACCATCAAGTTCTTCACACACGCTTATCGGGGGATTTGCGGGATCCGGTATGGCATATGCATTTATTCTGGGCGCAGATCCAATTCATGCTATCAATATTGACGCTACATTAAAAATTATTGCTTTTATCGTGCTCGCTCCGATCATAGGTATGACGATGTCGGTCATCATTACATTAATTGTGATTAATCTGGCGAAAAACTCCAGACCAAGTGTGGCCGAAAAATGGTTTAAAATATTACAGCTTGTTTCTTCTGCAGCGCTAAGTTTTGCACACGGAGGTAACGACGCTCAGAAAGTCATGGGAATTATCCTGGTCGCCATGGTAGCGGGTGGCTATGTCCCAACGACTGAACACATGCCCGAGTGGATTCCATTAACTTGTTACGCGGCTATTGCAGCCGGAACGATGAGTGGTGGATGGAAAATAGTTAAAACAATGGGAACCAAAATCACGAAAGTTACACCATTGGAAGGAGTTTGTGCTGAATCAGCGGGAGCGGTAACATTAGGTATTACAGAACATTTTGGAATTCCGGCCTCTACCACACATACCATTACCGGTGCAATCATAGGTGTTGGTGTCGTTAAACGTGTTTCTGCAGTACGCTGGGGAGTTACAATCAGTTTGTTATGGGCTTGGATATTAACTATTCCGGTTTCAGCTTTATTAGGTGGATTGTCGCTCTTGATCGTACATTATTTGCTTTAGAAAAAAAACCTTAATTTTTTTCTTAAACGTATTGAAACAAAACAAAAATTTGGTACTTTCGTAGCGGATTTTTGTTTTGTTGTTTCACATTAAATCCTTAATTTAGTACAAAATATAGCGGAAACAAAATATTTAACATAACTTTAAGACTTTGGCACGGCAATTGTACTGTTCCAAAGTGTTAATACAAGATAATTAAGTTTGAAAACAATTAAAATTAATAATAACCTTAAAAACAAGAGTATGAACTATTCTACAATTAAAAAAACAGCTGTTGCTGCTACATTAGTTGCCGCTTTAGGTTTTGCTGGTACAGCGCAAGCTCAACAAGTATTCGGTGGTAGATCACAATACAGAACTTGGTCTATCGGAGTGCAAGGTGGTATTACTACACCAAACACAATTCTTCCAGGATCAAATGCTTTTGGACAAAAAGTAGGTTACTTCCAAAACAAAGTTGGTGAATACTACGGATTAACTATTCGTAAACAATTCTCACACACATTTGGTTTAGAATTAGAAGCAAACCGTGGTAAGATTAAAACTTACAATCACGATCAATCTGGACCTATTGCAGAAAATTCTTTGGGTGCAAAATCAGTACAAACTGACGTAAACTGGGCAGCTAGCTTGAACGGTGTATTCCAATTGGGTACTATTGATTTCTTGAGAAGAGAAAATGCAGTTAATTTCTATGCCAAAGTGGGTTTAGGAGTATTAGCAAATAATCCTATTCAATTTGCGAATAATGACTTCACAGGTACAGAGGTATACAATGTAGCTAACAATCCTGATGGTCAGAAATGGGGATCGAGTATCTTTGGAGATCGCGAACGCAAAGGTGACCGTGATAACAAATTAACAGCTTTCGTTCCAGTAGGTGTTGGTGCTAAATTTAAATTATCTGAAGTAGTTGCGTTGAACTTAGGTTACACGATGAACTTCACTGATGATAACTTATTGTATGGTCCAGCTCGTACAGATTATAAAGGTAAATTCTCTACAGTAATGGCTGGTTTAGAATTCACTCTAGGTTCAAGAGACAAACAAAACTTGACTTTTGCTAACCCAGTTGCTACAATGTACGATGAGTTGAAAGATCCTTCATTGAGAAACGAAGTTGAAGCATTAAAACAACGTGTAAGCACTTTAGAAGGTACAGTTAACACATTAAGCGCTGATGCTGATGGTGACGGTGTATCTGATAAATTTGATAAATGCCCTGGAACTCCAGCTGGTACTCCAGTAGATGGTTCAGGATGTCCAATCAAATTCCCAGAGCCAGTTGTTAGCTCTACTACTTCTAACGGTTACTATGCTCCAATTCAATTCGAATTTGATAGCTCAGTATTGAAAACTTCATCTTACTCTACATTAGACAAATTGGCTAAAGAGTTACGTGATAACAATGCATCTGTACAATTAGATGGTTATGCATCTGCTGAAGGTTCTGAAGCTTATAACATGACTTTATCTAAAGACCGTGCTAACTCTGTAAAACAATATTTAGTAAATGCTGGTGTTTCTTCATCAAGCATCACTGCTAACGGTTACGGAGAGAAAAACCCAGTTGCATCTAATGCTACTGAAGAAGGTCGCGTTCAAAACCGTCGCGTTGAGATCAAAAAATAATTGTATACAATATATACCATTATAGTAAAAGCCGGCTTTATAGCCGGCTTTTTCATTTTACACGTATTTATCCTTAACTTTGTGAACGATATCCGATTTGTGGAAAATTAGTTCCATCAAATTAGATAAGAAATTAGTATTTTGAATTAAAGAACAGGATACTGATTTTAAACTTTTGAGAATGGAAGAGGATTTTGAATTTGAGAACCCCGAAGAAAGAAAAATCTCGGTGGACAGATATGAGGAAATGCTTCGAAACGAGGATCAGTATTTTTTTGACTCCAAAGCTTTTGAAGGAATTATTGATTACTACGCAGAAAAAAATGATCCTGTAAAGGCGCTACAGGTCGCCGAATTCGCAATCAGCCAGCATCCCTTTGATATTACATTTCTATTGAAACAAGCGCAACTGTTTTCAACGATTCAGCAATATCAGAATGCGCTCGCTGCATTGGATAAAGCGGAACTATTAGAAGCCTCCGAAGGAGATATATTTTTGATCCGTGGTGGTATACTAGGAAGCATTGGAAAATTCGATGATGCCTTGGAACAGCTGTTTAAAGCTCTTCCTCTGTTGGACAACAAGGATGAGGTGTATTTCCATATTGCGATGATATTTCAGGCCCAAATGAATTATGATAAAGCTATAATTTATCTAAAAAAGGCTCTTGAACTCAATATGGATTACCAAGAAGCACTTTATGAACTGGCTTATTGTTATGACGTATTAGATAGACAGGAAGAAAGTATCTCCTTTTATAAGAAATACATAGATTCAGACCCTTACTCTTACTACGCGTGGTATAACTTAGGAAATTCATACCATAAGATCAGCCGGTTTGAAGAAGCTTTGGACGCCTATGACTATGCGATATTGATCAAGGATGATTTTTCTTCAGCTTATTTCAATAAGGGAAATGCTCTCGTCAATTTAGATCGCTACCAAGAAGCATTGGATGTTTACAAGCAAACATTTGAATATGAGCAACCCAGTGCTGATACCTATTGCGCAATAGGTGAATGTTATGAAAAACTGGAGCAGATGGAAGAGGCTCGAAACTATTATAAAAAGGCAGTCAAATTAGATGCGGAACTTGCGGATGCCTGGTTTGGCATTGGGGTTACCCTAGATTTCGAAGAACGTTACTTTGAATCGCTGCACTTTTATAAAAAAGCATTGGAATTGGAGGATACAAATCCAGATTACTGGTTTGCCATCGCCGATGCACGATATAAATTACAGCAAATAGACCTAGCAGAGGAAGCCTATAAAAGAGTCGTTAGCTTGAATCCAACGGATATTGATGCATGGCTGGATTATTCCTCAATTCTATTTGAACAAAGTAAAATTGAAGAAGCTATTGATGTGATTTCCGATGCTATCACACAGAATCCGAATGCGGCAGAGTTATACTACCGGATCGTTGCATATCTATTCGCCAATGGACAGTATAACGACGCACTGAACTTTTTGGAACTTGGATTAGCAACTGATCCGGAGAAGTATCACATCCTTTTTGATTATCTCCCACAGCTTCAAGGAAATCAGATTATCACTGAAATTGTAAAAAAATATACAAAGCCGAAAGATTAATATAATATAGGCACTTTATCCGGTCATCGCCAAAGGATGACCGGATATCAAAATTGAAGCGCCATTCATATTCCAACAACCTAATTTTCCCACTTTAAATGAAAAAACTAGGGCTAATAGGATACCCATTAGGGCATTCTTTTTCAAAAAAATATTATTTAGAAAAATTCCGCCAAGAGCAAATAACCGATGTCGATTATGACTTGTACCCCATCCCTCAGATAGCTGATTTTTCAAAAATTGCCTCCAACAAAGATTTCTATGGTGTGAATGTGACCATTCCCTATAAAATTGAAGTCATGGATTATTTGGACGAGCTTTCGGAAGAGGCCAGCGCAATTCAAGCTGTCAACTGTATTCGAATTAGCCATACAGCAGATGGCGCAACGCAGCTAAAAGGCTACAATACGGATGCTTATGGCTTTGAGGCGTCAATAAGGCCGCTAATTAATCCCCAAGTAGATAAAAAGGCCTTAATTTTAGGTAATGGCGGTGCTGCAAAGGCAGTAATTTATGCGCTGAATCGACTTGGAATAATGCATTCTCTAGTGAGCAGAACCAAGGGCGCAGACCAGTTGACTTATGATGAATTGGATGCTGCTATCCTAGCAGACCATACGGTGATTATTAACTGTTCACCTGTTGGTACTTTTCCCCATACAGAACAATCGCCAAAAATCCCTTACGAATTTCTAAATGAGAACCATCTTTGTTATGATCTCATTTACAACCCCGAGGAAACTACATTTCTACAAAAAAGTAAACAAATGGGAGCCAGAATCAAAAATGGATATGAAATGTTGGTCCTTCAAGCGGAAAAGAATTGGGAAATTTGGAATAGTTAATCTTTCCATAGTAAGAAATCAATAAAATCTGTAATTTTACCTTTATGCTTACGATCAAATCATTTATTTTCAATCCATATCAGGAAAATACTTACCTACTATACAACGAGTCAGGAAATGCAATTATCATTGATCCGGGCATGTATGGCGAGCACGAGCAGCAAGAAGTAGTAAGTTTTGTCGCCGACAATAAACTTCAGCCTAAACTTCTATTAAATACACATTGCCATATTGACCATGTTTTAGGAAATAGTTTTGTTCATGAAAGATATGGATTGTTGCCACAGTTTCATGAAGGAGAAGTACCTATTTTAGTAGCCGTTCAGAATTATGCCCCTCAAATGGGCATCCGATATGACATCTCCCCAATTGGAGAGACATTTTTAAATGACGGCGATACCATTTACTTGGAGAATGACGAACTAGAAGTCATTCTGGCGCCGGGTCATTCTCCAGCTCATATTTGTTTCTATTCTGCTCATCAAAAATTTCTGATTGGAGGAGATGTACTCTTCCGCAACAGCATAGGTAGGACGGATCTTCCAGGAGGCAATCACCAACAGCTTTTAGATAGTATAAAATCAAAACTTTATACTTTGCCCGATGATACCGTTGTATATCCTGGGCACGGGCCGTCCACAACGATTGGCTTTGAAAAAAATTCCAATCCCTTTATTCGACAATAAGAGTCATGAATCTGCCTTTTCTATTTGCTAAAAGATATCTTTTTTCCAAGAAATCTGTCAACGCCATTAATATTATTTCATCCATTAGTGTAATCGGTGTAATGGTAAGTAGTGCTGCATTGATTATATTGCTTTCCTCCTTCAATGGAATGGAGCAACTTATTTTGTCTATGTACAGTAAGTTTGCTCCAGAACTCAAGATAGAACCCTCCAAAGGAAAACTTTTCGATACAAAAATTGCTGCTTTTGATGAATTAAGAACAGACCCCAATGTGATTCATTACACTGAAGTTCTACAAGAAAAGGTATTACTGCAATATTCAAATAGACAATTTATTGCCAATATAAAGGGAATTGAGCCGCAATCTCTGAGTAAAACAACCGGAGACAGTATTATTGTAGACGGTCAATATCAGCTTACACACGATTCTATTAATCTGGCCATTCTTGGCGCAAGTGTGCAGGCCAACCTTGGCATTCCATTACAAAAATCTACTGAGCAGATTCAAGTATATTCCCCGAGAAAAGGGGTAAAGAATTCATCAAACCCTGCTGAGGAGTTCAATATACGGTCGATTACGCCAGGCGCTGTATTGCGTTACCAACAAGATTTCGACAATTTGATCATTACTCCAATCTCATTCGCCCAAGAAGTTCTAGGAGAGTATCAGCGTGTTTCATCAATCGAGTTTTATCTAAAAGATGGCGTAGATATCAATGCGTTCGAGCGGGTATTACAACAGAAAATCGGGCCTGATTATATCGTAAAGAATAGAGAAGAACAAAACCCAACGTTATATAAAAATGTTCGCGTAGAACGATGGGTCGTTTTCTTTATATTGACCTTGATTAGTGTTATTGCCATATTTAACATTGTAGGTTCACTAACGATGCTTGTACTAGACAAACAAAAGGATATGACGATTCTGAAAGGCCTTGGCGGTGATAATGAACTGATTCAACGCATCTTTTTTTATGAAGGCCTTATGATAGCTTTCATAGGTTGTTTGTTAGGGCTATTGATAGGCGCTATATTTAACTATATCCAATCAACTTATGGAATTATTCGTGTAGAAGATGGTGCAAATACGATTATTGACAGTTACCCTATGGTAAGTCAATGGAGCGATTACCTTTTGGTATTTGTAACGGTAACTGGAATTTCTGCGCTCGTTTCTTATTTTTCTGCTAAAATAAGCGTAAAAGAATTAAGCAAATTAAAGACAACAAATTAATAATTTGAAGTTTTTCGGCTCTTACTCCCCTTAGTAATCTGCTGGATTAAATTGCCCCAAGCAAAAGGATTTAACAACGGATTAGCATATCGTTGATTGATGACCTTATTATTCATCGTATTGAAGCTCTGTGCATTGTTAATTGATCGCATTTCGTTTCCATCACGCGGTATTACTGCAGCCATTGCAGCTAAAGATTCATAAGATAAGGATCTTCTTACTCTCACAATATTATCTTCGGAAACGTCGAGGTTCATAAAAGCAATATTGAACTCTTCGATACTTGCCCAAGGGTATGGGGTAACCATCGGTAGTTCCGTAACGAGATTTTGCATAACGATATTTGCAGTATACTTGTCTCCCTTAACTTCAGGAATAGTGACCACTAAAGGATCAAATCCCACAGATGTAAAACGAATGGTATCTCCGACATGGGCTACAAAAGAAAAGTAACCTTCATTATTTGCGGCAAAAGCTTCATTTCTAAAAGATAAATTGGTGACTGTTGCATAACCTACTGGAAGCCCGGATCCAACGGTTGTGACAATACCGGAATATTGAACAATCTTCCTTTCCTGAGCATGTGATGCGGAAAAGAAAAAAGTTAAAAAGACAATAAGAAATATTGAAACCAGCAACTTCATAGAACAAATTTAAACAAAAGTAGCCGAACTAGCCGTTAAATTGTGTTAAGAGCACAACTAATTAACAGGGGGTAGAGTCGCTTCAGGAGAGTCGGGATCCGTTAAATTAATTGCCTCAACAGCGGTAATTTCAGGAACAGCCTTCCTTATTGCCTGCTCTAAACCAGCTTTGAAGGTCATGATGCTCATTGAACATGAAGCACATGCTCCCAATAATTTTAAACGCACGACATTATCCGCTGTAATCTCTTCGACACTCACATTTCCGCCATCAGTTTCCAAATATGGTCTCAAGGTATCTAATGCTTGCTCAACTTTTTCTTTTAATGTCATACTCTTAATGCTATTCAATGATTGTAATATGTAAAGATAGTCAAATATTTTAAAATGTATATTCTTAGGCCTAACTACCCCCACAAAAACAACAAGTATATGACAATATTTTCATCTTACGCTCTTCGTCGAGTTAAAGTATGTTAATAAGAAATCTTGTTTTTGCGATCAAAAAATTATTAAACTATATTGCGCAATAAAATTTAATTGATTAGTATAACAAATTCACTTATCTTTGTAAAATGTTTTTAAATAGGCGTATAGCGGCTATCTGTGCCGGCATGATGTTTCTATTGGTATTTACTGGCTGTAAGAGTAAATTTGAGAAATTGCGCGCAAGCAATAATATCGCTCAAAAATACGAAGAGGCTGTAAAACTTTATGAAAAAAAGAAATATACCAAGGCGTTAGTTTTGTTTGATGACTTGCGGACGAAATTCCGCGGACAAGCTGAAGCAGAAAATATTTACTATTATTTGGCATTTGCCAACTACCGTCTGAAAGATTATACGTCAGCTGCATTTCACTTTAAAGATTTTGCTGATGTATATCCCAATAGTGCAAGAGCTGAAGAATGTAGGTTTATGCATGCTTATTGCTATTACTTGGATTCTCCAAGATCAACATTGGACCAAGCAAATACACGAAAGGCAATTGACGCATTACAGCTCTTTGTTAATCTTTATCCCGAATCCGAGCGATCTAAAGAAGCTTCCGATCTTATTCAGAAATTAAGAGATAAGCTAGAGCTTAAAGCTTTTGCCAATGCAAGACTGTATTACGACATGGGCCTTAATGATGATTATAGGGCGGCGGTCATTGCTTTGCAAAATGTCCTAAAAGAATACCCTGATACAAAATATGCAGAAGAAATTGAGTTTTTGACATTAAAGGCTCAATACATCTATGCATCCAAAAGTATCTTCCTGAAACAAGAAAGTAGATTTGATGAAGCTTTGGATTATTACCGTAACTTCGCAAGTAATTTTCCAAACAGCAAACATATGAAAGAGGCAGAATCTCTTCGGGAGAATTCTGAAAAAGGCATTAAAACTGCACTCTCCCAAGTGAAAGAGTATAATAAGGCTCTTGCAGAACAGGAAGTATATATCAAAGAACAAAAGGCGAAAAAAGAACAAGAAAATACCCAAAAAGATGAGTCAAAAAAATAATAATTCAATTCCAAATTCTACAGTTACACGTGACTTGAGACAATTGGACAAAGGCACTGACAATCTCTATGAATCTATTGTAGTTATTTCTAAACGCGCGAACCAAATTGCAGTAGATATTAAAGAAGAATTGAACGGAAAACTTGCAGAGTTTGCAAGTAATAACGATAACTTGGAAGAGGTATTCGAAAACCGCGAGCAAATAGAGATTTCAAAACATTATGAGCGTATGCCAAAGCCTACTTTGGTTGCAATCGATGAATTTTTACACGATAAAGTGTATTACAGAAATCCCTCGAAGGAGCAGGACTAATCCTTAAAAAATGGCTTTAGCTGGGAAAAATATTGTAATTGCTGTATGCGGCAGTATTGCCGCATACAAGATTGCATCCCTCATCCGCATGTTGATAAAAGCAGATGCCCAGATTAACGTTATTATGTCAAAAGAAGCCACGGCCTTTATCACCCCGCTTACGCTTTCTACACTTTCCAAAAAACCAGTGCTTATCGATTATTACCAGCCAAATACTGGGGAATGGAATAATCATGTCGAAATTGCGCTATCTGCTGATTACATTTTAGTCGCTCCTGCAACAGCAAATACCATTTCCAAAATGGCCACTGGATTGTGCGATAACTTGCTAACAGCCGTATATCTATCAGCGAAATGTCCAGTGCTATTCGCTCCGGCGATGGATTTAGATATGTGGAAACATCCCTCTACACAATCTAATATCAAAAAGCTAAGTTCTTACGGCAATATCTTAATTCCTCCGGGAAACGGGGAATTAGCTAGTGGATTAATAGGTGAAGGGCGCATGGCTGAGCCGGAAGAAATACTGGATTTTTTAGTTAAATTTTCAGAGCGAGCGCTCCCTTTATCCGGAAAGAAGGCGTTAGTATCTGCTGGCCCTACTTATGAAGCTATAGACCCAGTCCGCTTTATTGGGAATCATTCAAGTGGAAAAATGGGGTATGCCATCGCTGCGCAGCTCAAAGAACTTGGAGCGGATGTCACGCTTGTTTCAGGACCTAGCGCCCTGAAAAGTCCTGAAGGTGTTCTCAAAATTTCAGTGACCTCAGCAGCAGAAATGTTAAGTGCTTGTGAAGAACACTTCCTAGCGGCGGATATTGTTGTGATGAGCGCTGCTGTCGCAGACTACACTCCCATCAATGTAGCCACTCAAAAAATAAAAAAGAAAGAAAATGAATTCTCTATTGAGCTGAAGAAAACAGTAGATATTTTGGCTACTTTAGGAGCTAAAAAGAATGAGCAACAACTGCTCATTGGATTTGCTTTGGAAACCAATAATGAACTGGAAAATGCCAAAGATAAATTGATTCGAAAAAACCTAGATTTTATCGTTCTCAATTCGATGCAGGATAAAGGAGCAGGCTTTGCGACCGACACTAATAAGGTTACTATAATTGAACGATCAGGTAATATCCATGAGTTTAGCCTAAAATCGAAAGAGGAAGTTGCCGAAGATATTTGTTCAATTATCGTCAGCCTTTCTTAGGGAAAACTTTTATAAGAAAGCACGCCCGAAATGCTATTCGTACAAATCTACAAGCAGATCTTATAAATTTACAATGCGAAGTTCTTTGGGGTAATAGTTATTGATTCGGTTAGGTAATACCTTCATCCAGCCCAATCGTTGGCCTTTAAACCTTGCTATTGTCCACCCTTGAATATCATCAGCAAATGTATCTGCAACGATATTCTCCTTTCTAAGGTAGTTTCGCGCGTCCTCAAGCGATAAGTCTACCGTCTTATACTCTACTGCTAAATAATTACTCAAAGCCAATGCATGGCTCGGTATTAGCTCTTTCCTATTGACCTTTCCGACATTAATTCCTGCATTCTTAAGATAGAGTACATTTTGAAGATATTTTAAATCGTTTTCGTACATTTTTGGAAAAACATATACATCTTCATGATGAAGGAAGGTGTGCAAACTATCACTATTTGAAATCCAATCATTTAAAATCCCTTTGGGCACATCTGACTTTTCGGGTTTAATTCTTTTTCTATTGAACGTTTCCTGTTCACCAACTTTGTTAAGAACAGCAATAAAAAAACCCTCCCCCCCTAATTTATGTGGATAAAATCGATAGCCGTGTCCGCGATGCTTTACAGAAAATGTATGATCAATTCCCCAATTATCTTCAACGTTTATTTCAACAGATTCAAAATCGCCGCTATCCAATAGCCAATCAACGATGTCTTCATTTTCCTCTGATGAATAAGAACAGGTCGAATAGAACAGATAGCCCCCCTCTTTCAAGGCGGTCAAACTTTCAGCCAAAATACGTTGTTGCCTTTCACTACAAAGTTTCACATTAGCTTCAGACCACTCCTCTATGGCATCGGCATCTTTTCTAAACATACCAGATCCAGAGCAAGGTGCATCGACTACCATTAAATCGAAATATCCAGGAAGACGATTAAAGGCAGCAGGATCGTTATTTGTTGTTACAGTGTTAGCATTTCCCCATTTCATTAAATTATCCTGCAAAATTGTAACCCTAGCCTTAATAATTTCATTGGCAACCAAGAGCGAATCGGGATGGAGGCTGCTGTTTAATAACGTAGACTTTCCGCCGGGGGCTCCACATAAATCCAACGCCCGAACAGCATGTAGATTTAGCTTCAAACGTTGAATAATATAATCTATAAACATGGAAGAAGCATCTTGTGGATAGTAAGCACCAGCATGAAATAGAGGATCTAATGTAAACACTGGACGATCTTGGAGATAATAAGCTGCATTACACCAGGGCACTTTACCCTTATTGTCAAATGGACATTCTTCCAATTTATTTGGATTAAGGCGTATTGCCGTAGCCCGAATCCCCTCCTCATGTACTTTTATAAATGCGTCTTTATCAAATAACGGATTCACTCCTAATTTTTTCACTAAAGCATTCGGCAGAAAATTACTCATGTTGTCCTTATAGTTTGCGATAAAATTAAGATAAATAAAAATGAAGTCAAAATAAGTGGTAAATTACAAGAAAGCGTAACTTTGCATTATGAAAGAATTCAAGAAATATGCTATTATTCCTGCAACTCCAGAGGAGCTGTATCTCGCATTAACGACTGAAATTACGGCTCGTCTATGGACAGGTGATCTGGTGTCCATAGACGCCACTGTCAATGGAGAATTCTCTTTATGGGACGGAGCTATTACTGGCCGGTTCTTGGAACTACAACCTTCTACAAAAATTGTACAGGAATGGTATTTTGGAGAAACAGACACTCCGTCTATTGTTACACTAAAACTGCATGAACATAAAAGAGGAACGTCCCTAGAAATTAGACAGACAAATATACCCGATGAAGACTTTGAAAACATCTCCGACGGTTGGGAAGATCCTTATATATCGTCATTAATTGATTTTTATACGGAGGAAGGGTAAACTTCCATCCCCCACAATATCTTTTATTAGGTTATTGGCGTTATAAATGACGCCAATAATCTAGTAAACTAAATATCCCCAGCGATTTCCGCTCCAGCTTTTTTTAATAACCTGACTTCATTGTATCTTTTTATATAATCTAAAAACAATTTGTAGCTATATTTTCGCTCAAGTAAAACTTCCTGTAATATGTTAGGTCATCTTTTATTAATGCTGATCATGATTTTGGCCCTTTGTTTCACATCATGCCCTAAAATATCTTTCACGACATCATTCAATTATCTCTCCCGAAGAGCGTTTAATTGCTTATATCCACTTAATGTACTTATTTTAGAAAAAGGTATAATTATACATGCTGTTGCTGCAATCCATGTGGCCCGGAGCGGGTAAGAATGGGAACGGAACATCGCCGATGGACCAGCCGCATCTATGGCCACGGAGGTAGTTAAACGAAAGAAGCCCTTGACTGTTTCCAGCAAGGGCTTCCGTGTAAAAAAAGGCACCGACCTACTCTCCCACCTGTTACGGCAATACCATCGGCTCTGGCGGGCTTGACTG
>Ga0308156_1000877_pt1 | contig 45132 bp, 40 predicted proteins | sample PhyAR2_FD_201041 | JGI IMG/M metagenome (GOLD analysis project Ga0308156, IMG submission 201041) | Phyllosphere microbial communities from UC Gill Tract Community Farm, Albany, California, United States - DLSL A.R2 | ecosystem: Host-associated > Plants > Phyllosphere > Unclassified | place: USA... | reverse complement strand
CAGGGAATCGGGGAGGAACCATGGGTTCGTACCAGTCCGAGCCGGGCATCGACCCGGTGCGCATCGAGACGTTCCGTCGGATGCGCAAGCGCTGGAAGTACGGCGAGCTGCAGGACGTCAACGGCCTCTACGCCGACTTCTTCACCGACACCGCCCGCGACGCACGTCGCTGACGGACGGACCGACAAGGCGACGCACGCCGCTGCGGTCACCGCCCCGGTCACGTGACCGGTGGCCGGACGGGAGGCCCGTGGCGGGATCGCCACGGGCCTCCCCTCCGTCCCGGGGCCGGTGACCGACCCGTGGGACCGTGCCTCAGCCCTTGACCGCACCCGAGGTCAGGCCCGACACGATCGAGCGGCGGAAGACCAGCACCAGGATGACGATCGGGATCGTCGCCGCGACGCTCGCCGCGAAGATCTGCGCGAACGGCACGGTGAACTGGGTCCCGAACAGGGCGATGCCGACCGGGATCGTCCGGAACGAGTTCTCGCTGTTGAACGTCAACGCCATGAGGAACTCGCTCCACGACGCGGTGAAGGTGAACACCCCGACCGTGAACAGCCCCGGCTTCGCCATCGGCAGGATCACCGACAGGACCGTCCGCCACGCACCGGCGCCGTCGATCTCGGAGGCCTCCTCGATCGTCGAGGGGATCCCCTGCAGGTAGTTGCGCATGATCCAGATGGCGAACGGCAGGTTGAACGCGACGTACGGCACGATCAGGCCCGGGTACGAGTTGAGCAGTCCGAGGTTCCGCTCGAGCAGGTACAGCGGGGTGAGCACCGCGATCGCCGGGAACACCGACAGCATCAGCAGCGACGTCATGATCGCCGTACGACCCCGGATCCACCGCCCCGCGAGCGCGTAGCCGGCGAGGAACGCCAGTGCGAGCACGATCACGGTCGTCGACACCGAGACGATCACGCTGTTGACCATGTACTGGCCGAGGGCGTTGTCGCGGAAGGCCACCACGAAGTTGTCGAAGGTCAGCGACCGCGGGAAGGCGGTCGGCGGCGACTGGGCGATCTCGGCGGACGGCTTGAGCGACGTCGAGACGAGCCAGTAGAGCGGCAGCGCCGTGAGCACCGCGATGGCGACACCGCTGACGTTCACGGTGTCGACCCACTTCCGCCAGCCCTTGCGGACACGTTGACGGGGCATCAGGCATCCCCTCCCTTCGCCTGGCTCCGGAACGCCCGCAGGAACAGCAGGCAGCCGACGGCCACGATGACCGCGGTACTCGTCGCGATGGCGGCGCCCGGTCCGATGTTGATGTCCTGGAAGAGCACCTTGTAGCCCATGATCGCGAGCGACTGGGTGGTGGTGCCCGGGCCACCGTTCGTCAGCACGAACGGCAGGTCGAAGACGCCGAACGCCTGCAGCACGCGGAACAGCACCGCGATGGTCAGGGTCGGGGTGAGCTGCGGGACGACCACGCGCCAGAACGTCTGCCACCCGTTCGCGCCGTCGAGCTCGGCGGCCTCGTAGAGGTCCTCCGAGATCTGCACGAGGCCCGCGAGCAGGATGATCGCCACGAACGGCGTCGTCTTCCAGATGTCCGCCACCATGAGCCCGGTGATCGCCGGGACCGGTTCGCCGAGGATGACCGGCGCGTCGCCGAACAGGCCGAAGAACCACGTGGCGACGCCGTAGGTGGAGTCGTAGATGTACTTCCACAGCTGCGCATTGACGATCGTCACGAGCGACCACGGCACGAGGAGCAGCGCGAGCATCCACCCACGGGTGACCCCGAGCCGCTCGAGCACCAGGGCGACGAGCATGCCGAGCACGAGCTCGACCGACACCGTCACCACCGTGTAGAGCACCGTGAAGCCGAGCGCCCCGTACCAGTCGGCGCTCTGGAGCAGGGCCGCGTAGTTGCCGAGGCCGAAGCCCTCGATGGAGAACCCGTCGTACCCGATCTCGACGTCCGCGAAGCTCAGGACGATCGAGTAGACGACCGGGAAGATCGTCACCGCCGTCACGACCAGGAGCGCCGGTGCGGCGAAGCCCCAGGCACCGCGCGCGCGTACGCGTTCCATGCGCGACCGTGCGCTCGTCGGGCGGTACCCTTCGTGGCGACCCGCGCCTCCCGTCCGACCTGCGCCGGACCGTGCGGTCCCCGTCGGCGTCCGCACCTCGGTGCCGGCGCTCACAGGGCGTCGCCCGTCAGGGCGAGCGCGATCGCCGAGGCCATCGCGCCGGTGCCGCCGTCGACCGAGGTCTGGCCGCCGAGGATGCTGTTGCCGTTCTGGTAGACGCCCTGCGAGACCTTCGGGTAGTACGCCGTCGAGGTCGGGCGGGGCACGAGCGTGATGCCCGCTGCGGTGTCGTACGTGGGGCGCTGCTGGCGCTTCGCGTCGGCGCTCACCAGCGAGGCGGACCGGGCCGGCAGGACGCCGCCCTCGCGGGTGAGGAACTGCTGCGCGGTCTCGCTCGACATCCACGCCGCGAAGGTGAGCGCGGCGGCGGGCTGCTGCGTGTGCGGGTTGATGTAGTTCCCCCACCCGCCGATCGTCGAGTGGTTGTCCTGCATGCCGTCGAAGGTGGGACGCGGGGCCAACCCGACCCTGCCGGCGACGGCGGAGTCCGGACCGTTCGCGATCCCCCACGCGTACGACCAGTTGCGGAGGAACGCCGCCCGGCCGCCCGCGAAGGCGTCGTTCGTGTCCTGCTCCTGGTAGGTCAGGGTCGCTCGGGGGCTCGCGCCGTCGGTCACGAGCGAGCGCATGAACGCGAACGCGCGCTTCGTCTCGGAGCTCGTCGTCGCGGGCTCCGTCAGGTCGTCGTTGAGCAGGGATCCGCCGGCGTCGGCGACGAACTCGGTGACGTTGCAGGTCAGGCCCTCGTACACGTCGCCCTGGAACGCGAAGCCGTAGTCGACGTCGCCCGTGTCGACGAGCTTGACGGCGGTGTCCTTGACCTCCTCCCACGACCGCGGCACCTGGAGCCCGTGCTTGTCGAGCAGGTCCTTCCGGTAGAGGAAGAACGACTCGTCGATGTAGAGCGGGAACATGTAGTACGTCCCGTCGACGCTCGCCGCCAGCCGGAGGCCCTCGGGGAACTGCTCGAAGAAGTCCTCGCCGACGAGCTGGTCCACCGGGGTCGCGAGCTTGTTCTTCGCGAACTGCCCGGGCCAGGCGACGTCGCCGAGGTACACGTCCGGGGTCGGGCTGCCCGCGGCGATCTGGGTCGTCAGGCTCGTCCGGTTCGTGTCCGTGTCGCTCGGCGCGCTGACGATCCGGACGCGGATGTTCGGGTGTTCCTTCCGGAACTCGGCGATCAGCTGCCGACGGAGGTCCCCGCCGTCCTTCGAGGCGATCTGCCCCGCCCACCAGCTGATCGTCACGTCACCCTCGGGTGGGTCCGTCGGCCACTGGTCGACGGTGGTGCGCTCAGGTCGCGTGGAGCAGCCGGCGAGCAGCAGCACCCCCGTGCCCCCGAGCAGGAAGAGTCTGCGGTCGATGGCCATCCGTCCTCCTCGACGTGGGGTGCGGCAGCGCACCCGGCGAACCTGTGCGCCCACCCTGGCAAGCGATCCTGAGCGCACGCACAGGTGCAGGGCGGGGCGGAGGGACGGGCGTGCGCGGGGCGCGAGCCTCGGCCAGGCGGACACGTTCGCAGGGCACGCACCGCGAACGTGTCCGGGGTGGCGAGCCTCGCGCCGGGGCGGGACGGGAGGCGCGGTGCGGGCCTGCCATGCGCCTCCCGTCCGGTGGGTGCGCCGTGGCGATCCCGGCGCGAGTCTCGGCCAGGCGGACACGTTCGCGGGGCGCAGGCCACGAATGTGTCCGGAGCGGCGAGCCTCGCGCCGCGGCAGCGCGCCGCGTCAGCGCGCGGGAGCGGGGGCGGGGGCGGGGGCGGGGATGATCGGGACGGTCAGCGTGAGCGGCCCGTGTGCGTGGTCGGCGCGAGTGACCGGCGCGAGTGGTCCGCGTGACCGACGGTGGTCGGGCGGAGATCGCGGGCGGACTGTCGCTTCCGCGCACCACTCGTGGTGCTCGGCCGCGCGCCCCAGCCCGGCCCGCACGGCGCGGCGCCGGACCCGCCGGACGGGAGGCGCGCCACAGCCCCGGCACGCGCCTCCCGTCCGACGGGCGCCCCAGCCATGCCGGGGGCGCGAGTGGTCGCCGGAACCGACAGTGGTCGGGCTGAGATCGCGGGCGGACTGTCGCTTTCGCGCACCACTTGTGGTGCTCGGCCTCGCGCCACAGCCCGGCCCGCACGGCGCAACGCCGGACCCGCCGGGCGGGAGGCGCGGGGCGGCCCGGGCACGCGCCTCCCGTCCGACGGGCGGCCCGGCCACGCCGGGGGCGCGAGTGGTCCGCGTGACCGACAGTGGTCGGGCGGAGATCGCGGGCGGACTGTCGCTTCCGCGCACCACTCGTGGTGCCGCGTCAGCGCGCCGCGACAGCGCGCCGCGTCAGCGCGCGGGAGCGGGGGCGGTCGACTCCGCCGGGCGCAGCTCGCACGGCAGCAGGAAGTGCGGCAGGTCGGTCGAGGTCCCGTCGAGCTGGTCGATCAGGGCGTCGGCCGCGCGGATGCCGAGCTCGCGGCCGGGGGCGATCATCACCGAGAGCCGCGGGTGGTGCTGGTCGCCGGCGGCGGCGGAGGACGCGAGGCTCAGCACCGAGACGTCGTCGGGCACACGGCGTCCGGCGGCGTAGAACCCGACGAGGAGCCCGGCGGCCGAGTCGTCCTTCATGACGATCACGGCGGTCACGTCCGGGTCGGCGTCGAGCAGCTCGCGGGCTGCCTCACGACCGCCGTCGCTGCCCGGGCCGGCGTACACGACCGTGCCCGCGAGGCCGCGGTCGGCGACGGCACGGCGGAAGGTGTCCTCGACCCGCAGGTGCGGTGCGTAGCCGGCCATGGGCGTGCCCTCGAGGTTCTCGAGCACCAGGCCGAAGCGCCGGTGACCGAGGGCCTGGAGGTGGTCGAGGCCGTCCTCGGTGGTCGTCTCGAAGTCGATGTCGACGAACGGCAGGGCCCGCGCGTCGCGGGTACGGCCGATCAGCGTGAAGGGCACGCCGAGCTCGGACAGCTTCACCACGCGGGGGTCGTCCATGCGCACCTCCATGAGGACGACGCCGTCGACGAGCCCGCCCGACACGAGGTCGTCGAGGTCCTCGCCCGCGGGGTCCACGGGCCAGAGCACCAGGTGGTACCCGCGCTCGGACGCCCGCTCCGCGGCGCTCATGAAGAAGTCGGACGTGGTGGAGCTGAACCGGTTGCCGGTGGTCGGGAACAGCAGGGCGACGATGCGCGTGCGTCGGCTGGCGAGCGCACGTGCGACGACGTTCCCGCGGAACTTCAGCTCCCGCATGGCCGCGGTCACCTTGGCGGTCGTCGCGGGCGTGACGTACTTCGTCCCGTTCACCACGAACGACACCGTGGCGATGGAGACACCGGCGCGGTCGGCGACCTGCTGCATCGTCGCCATCACGCCTCCTGGAGCGGTCGGACCGTCGCCGGGGCGGTCGGTGCCGTCGCGGTCGGTCACCGGACGGGTCGCGGGGTTCGACCGCGATGACATGAGCATAACCCTCGAACTGGTCCAGAAAAGCGCTTTACAGGTGAAGCGCTTTTCTGTTAGCTTCTCGCCCCAGGACCACCGCGACGACGACGTCAGTGGAGTCGTCGCACCGCGTCCTCCCCCGCATCCGCGAAGAGAAGAGCAGTGCAATGAAGCCTGGTTCCCGCTCCACGTCCCGCAGGACCCGCGCCCTCGTCGGCGCCGTGGCAGTCGCCGCGACGGTCCCCCTCGTCCTCGCCGGTTGCTCCGGCTCGGGGAACGCCTCGTCGTCCGGCGGCGGCGGCGGCGGCAAGACCCTCACGATCGAGGACTACTACGACGCGAACTACGACCCCGTGTACCAGCAGTGCGCGAAGGACGTCGACGTCACGGTGAAGATCAACCACGTCGCCGGCGCCGGCCTCATCTCGAAGGTGCTGCAGCAGGCATCGTCGCGGACCCTGCCCGACGTGCTCATGCTCGACAACCCCGACGTGCAGCAGATCGCCTCGTCCGGCGCACTCTCCGACCTCGCCGACTACGGGCTCGACGCGGACGACGACGTCCCCGGCGTCAAGGGCGCGAACACCTTCGAGGGCAAGCTCTACGGCCTGCAGCCGAACACGAACTCGATCGCGCTGTACTACAACAAGAAGCTGCTCGCCGATGCCGGCGTCGAACCGCCGAAGACCTGGGACGAGCTCAAGACCGCCGCGAAGACGCTCACCAAGGGCTCGACCTACGGCTTCGCGATGAGCAACATCAACACCTACGAGGGCACCTGGCAGTTCCTGCCCTTCTTCTGGTCGAACGGCGGCGACGAGAAGGACATCGCCACGCCGGAAGCCGCACAGGCCCTGCAGCTCGTCCAGGACCTGCAGGACGACGGCTCCCTGTCGAAGAGCTCGATCAACTGGGCACAGGCCGACGTCAACAACCAGTTCATGGCCGGCAAGGCCGCGATGATGATCAACGGTCCGTGGCAGCTGCCCGCCCTCAAGAAGGCGAAGAACCTCGAGTTCGACAGCGTCCCGATCCCGACGCGCACCGGCTCGGAGACCGTCGCCCCGCTCGGCGGCGAGGCCTTCACCGTCCCGCAGACCGGCGACAAGGACAAGATGCAGCTCGCCGGCAAGTTCGTCGGCTGCCTCAACAGCGACAAGATGCAGGCTGTCCTCGCCGGCGTCAGCGGCAACGTGCCGACCAACATCGAGGTCGGCAAGACCTGGGCGAAGGACCACGCCGACGTCGCGTCGTTCGTCACCACCGTGCAGACCGCCCGCGCCCGCACCGGTGAGCTGGGTCCGGACTGGCCCAAGGCCGCCACGAAGATCTACACCGCCGTCCAGCTCGCGCTGACGGGCAAGGCCGACCCCGAGCAGGCGCTCGAGCAGGCGCAGTCGCAGAACCAGTAGCGGAAACGGGAGGAGCCGGTCCGCACGACCGGCTCCTCCCGTCCCCAGACGCAAAGGACCTGACATGAGCGCCTCGACACAGATCCGGCCCCGGGCGACCACGCCCCCGGCCCCCGTCCGCCCCGGACAGCGCCGCGCGCGGCTCCGCTCCGGCTTCACCCGATGGATGTTCGTCGTGCCGGCGGCGATCTTCGTCGCCGTCTTCTTCGGCTACCCGGTCGTCAAGAACGTCCTGATGTCGTTCCAGGACTACACGACCAAGACCTTCTTCACCGGCGAGGCCCCGTGGGTGGGCTTCGCCAACTACGCCGCGGTGTTCTCGAGCAGCGTCTTCGCGACGAGCGTCGTCAACACGGCCCTGTTCACCGCCGGCTCGATCGTGCTGCAGTTCGTCCTCGGACTCGGCCTCGCGCTGTTCTTCCGGCGGCACTTCCCGCTGTCCGGGTTCCTCCGCGGGCTGCTCCTCCTGCCGTGGCTGCTGCCCCTCATCGCGTCGAGCGCGGTGTGGAAGTGGCTCCTCGACCAGGACAGCGGCGCCCTCAACCAGCTGCTCGGCGTCGTCGGCATCGGCCCGGTCCCCTGGCTGGTCAGCCCGAGCCTCGCGCTCATCGCCGTCATCGGCGTCAACGTCTGGCTCGGCATCCCCTTCAACACGACGATCCTCTACAGCGGACTGCAGTCCGTGCCGCCCGAGCTGTACGAGGCCGGCGCGCTCGACGGCGCGACCGGGTTCAAGGCCTTCTGGTACATCACCTGGCCGAGCATCCGGTCGGTGGTCAGCGTGGTGGTCGTGCTCGGGGTCGTCTACACGCTGAAGGTCGTCGACATCATCCTCGGCCTGACCGGCGGCGGCCCGGCGAACTCGACCCAGACGCTCGCCACGAACGCGTACCACCAGTCGTTCATCAACTTCCAGTTCGGCATCGGAGCCGCGGTGAGCAACGTGCTCATCGTCGTCTCGTTCGTCTTCGCGATGGTCTACATCGCGATCTCCAGGAAGGCGGTCGACGAATGAGCGTCGGACTCGCAGGCAGGACCGTCACCGCGACCCGCGCGATCACGACGTCGAGGGGCGAGCGCACCCGCCGCCCGCGCGGGTCCGGGCGTCAGATCCCGTTCACGATCCTCGGCATCGTGTTCCTCGCGATCATGATCTTCCCCGTCTACTGGATGGTGAACACGAGCCTGCAGGCCACCTCGGGCGCCGCGACCGCCACCTGGTTCCCCTGGAACCCGACGTTCGCCGGGTACCGGGCGGCGTTCGCCCAGCAGGGGCAGAACTTCGTCTCGAGCATGATCATCGGCCTCGGCACCGTCGTCCTGACGCTCGCCGTCGCCACCCCGGCGGCGTACGGTCTGGCGCGCTTCAAGATGCGCGGCACGAGGACGCTGCTGCTCGTGCTGCTCATCACGCAGATGATCCCCGGCATCGTCATCGCGAACGCCCTGTACACGCTGTTCAACAACGTCGGGCTGCTCAACAGCTACCTCGGCCTGATCCTCGCCGACAGCGCCGTGCAGGTCCCCTTCGCGATCCTGCTCATGCGGGCCTTCATGGAGTCGATCCCGCCGAGCCTGGTCGAGGCGGCGCTGGTCGACGGCGCGAGCGACCTCCGCGCCTTCGTCTCGATCGTGCTGCCGATCAGCCGGAACGCGATCGTCACGGCGGCGCTGTTCACCTTCCTCGGCGCGTGGGGTGACTTCCTCATCGCCCTCACCCTGACGTCCACCGACGCGGTCCGTCCGATCACCCTCGGCATCTACAACTACATCGGCTCGAACGTCACCGACTGGGGTCCGGTGATGGCGACCTCCGTCCTCGCGTCCCTCCCCGCTGCGGTCCTCCTCATCGTCGCGCAGCGCTACATCTCCGCAGGTGCGCTCGGCGGTGCCGTCAAGTGACGACGGCACCCGCCACCACCCCCGCACCCTCCGAGCCAGAAAGGCCCACCATGACCAGCACCCCCCTCCGCGTCACCGTCTGGGGCGAGAACGTCCACGAGCAGGTCGAGCAGCACGTCGCCGAGCGGTACCCGGACGGCATGCACGGCGCGATCGCCGACGGCATCCGCGAGAACCTGCCGGACGCCGTCGTCCGCACCGCGACGATGCAGGAGCCCGAGCACGGCCTGACCGACGCCGTGCTCGCCGAGACCGACGTCCTGACCTGGTGGGGGCACGCCGCCCACGCCGACGTCGACGACGCCGTGGTCGACCGCGTGCACAAGCACGTGCTGTCCGGCATGGGACTCGTGGTCCTGCACTCCGGCCACTGGTCGAAGATCTTCGGCAAGCTCATGGGCACCACCTGCACGCTGCGCTGGCGGAGCGAGCACGACCAGGAGCTCGTCTGGACGGTCAACCCGCAGCACCCCATCACCCGCGGCGTCCCGAACCCGATCGTCATCCCCGAGCAGGAGATGTACGGCGAGTACTTCGACGTCCCGACGCCGGACGAGCTGGTCTTCATCTCGGGCTTCACGGGTGGCGAGGTGTTCCGGAGCGGCATGACGTACCGCCGCGGCGCCGGGAAGATCTTCTACTTCTCCCCCGGCGACCAGGACTTCCCCGTCTACCACCACAAGGACGTCCGCCGCGTGATCGCGAACGCCACCGAGTGGGCGCGGCCGGAGCGCGAGCGCGAGCTGCCGACCCTCCGTCGGTACGACCTCGGCGAGTACTTCGACGGCCAGCACTACCGCGGCCCGTTCGACGACGCCCCCGAGGACGAGTCGACCGCAACCGCCGAGACCACCGAGACGGCCGAGGCACACGCATGACCGAGCACGCCCCGCTGCGGGTCGTGCAGGTCGGTGCCGGCGGGATGGGACGCGCATGGCTCAGCACCGTCGCGGCGGACCCGGACGTCGAGCTCGTCGGTGTCGTCGACCTCGACCTCGACGCCGCACGTGCGGGTGCCGAGCTCGCGGGAGCGCCGTCGATCCCGGTCGGCCGCGACCTGCCGGCGCTCCTGGCGGAGACCGGCGCCGAGGCCGTCCTCGACATCACGGTGCCCGTCGCCCACCACCCGGTGACGATGGACGCCCTGCACGCCGGCCTGCCGGTCCTCGGCGAGAAGCCCGCCGCCCAGACCGTCGCCGAGGCACTGTCGCTGGCCGCGGCGGCCGAGGCCACCGGTCAGCTGTTCATGGTGTCGCAGTCGCGTCGGTACAACGACCAGCTCGTCGCCTTCCGGCAGCACGTCCGGGCGCTCGGTGCGGTCGGCAGCCTGAACACGCGCTTCGCCAAGGCACCGCACTTCGGCGGCTTCCGCGAGGAGATGGACGACGTCCTGCTGCTCGACATGGCGATCCACGCGTTCGACTCCGCGCGGTACGTGCTCGACCGCGACCCCGTGTCGGTGTACTGCGAGTCGTGGAACCCGTCGTGGTCCTGGTACCGCGGCGACGCGAACGCCGCGGCGGTGTTCACGTTCGAGGACGACGTCCGCTACGTCTACGACGGTTCGTGGTGCGCCCCGGGCGACGAGACGTCGTGGAACGGCGACTGGCGGGTGACCGGCGCGGCCGGCTCCGCCGTGTGGGACGGCGACCACGACCCGTCGAGCGTGGTCGACGGTGCCCCCGGCTCGCCGGCGGCGGCCCCGGGCGTCGGGACGGAGATCGCCGGTTCGCTGGCGTCCTTCGTCCGTGCCGTCCGCACCGGCGTCGTGCCCGACGGCGAGGTGCACGGCAACGTGATGAGCCTGGTCATGGTGGACGCCGCCATCGCGTCGGCCCGGTCGGGGCAGCGCGTCGTGATCGACGAGGTGCTCGAGCAGGCGCACGCGACGGCGCTCGAGGTCGAGCAGGACGACGCCGTCCGGGAGCGGCTCGCCGCGTGGACATCGGTGCGGCAGGCGCTGGCGTCCAGCCACGCGACGGACCGCGCGACGGCGGCCTGAGGCGAGCGGCCCCGGGACACGACCCGGGGCGGACGGGAGGCGCGGTGCCGGCTGGCACCGCGCCTCCCGTCCGTCGTCCGTCGCGTCCCGGACCGCGACTCCTCCGCGAAGGCGACAGCGAGCGGCCGTGTCCCGGCCGGGGACTGTCGCTCCCGCGCGGGACTCCGCGGGCCCGAGCAGCGCTCGGGTTACGGTTGCCTCGTGCAGGGACAACGGTCGTCGGACAGCGGGACGCGCCCGGAACCCGTCCTGCTCGTCGCCGCCGACCCACGCCGGCGCACCGGACGCACGCCGTGGCGACGGGTCCTGGTCGGGGTCGTCCTCGCCGCGCTCGTCGGCGGCGCAGCCGTGGCGACCGTGGGCACGCTCGTGTCGCAACGGGTCGCCGAGTCCTTCGCCGTGCGTGACGCGACCGCGGACACCGCCGCCCTCGCCCGCATCGTCGTCGAACCCGCGCTCACCGACACCGTCGCCGACCCCGCGGCGAGCGCCACCGACCGTGCCGCGGCACGCGCGCGACTCGACGACGCCCTCGCCGGCCAGGTCAGCGCCGGGTCGACCGTCCGGATGAAGCTCTGGTCGGCTGACGGCACCGTGCTCTGGTCGGACGAGCCCCGGTTGGTCGGCGAGCGCTTCCCGCTGTCGGACGAGGACGTCGAGGCGCTGCGCACCGACCGCTCAGATGCCGAGGTGTCGGAGCTCGAGGGCGCCGAGAACCGCTACGAACGGGGCCACGGGCCGCTGCTCGAGGCGTACCAGGCGGTGCACACGCCGTCCGGCGAGGCCCTGCTCTTCGAGGCGTACCGCCCGTACGGCGACGTGCTCGCCCGCGCCGCCGACCTGCGCGGCGCGTTCGCGGCGCTCGCCTTCGGCACGGTCGGCGTCGTGCTGGCGCTGCTCGTGCCGCTGCTGCTCTGGCTGCTCGTCCGGATCCGGTCCGGGCAGCGGCAGCGCGAACGGCTGCTCGGGCGGGCGCTCGACGCCGAGGTCGCCGAGCGCCGTCGCCTCGCACGGGAGCTGCACGACGGCCCCGTCCAGGACGTCGCGGGGCTCGCGCTGTCCCTCGGGTCCGTGCCCGAGACCCGCGCGGCCGCGACCACCCTCCGAGCGGCCGTCTCCTCGCTCCGCACCTCGATGTCGACGATCCGACCGTCCGCACCCGACCGCGACGGGCTCCGAGCGGCGCTCGACGACGCGTGCGCGCGTGCCCGTGGTGCGGGCGTGCCGACGATCGTCGACGTCCCGGACGCGGTGGCGGCCTCGGCCGCGGCGCTGACCGCGGCCGTGCGCTTCGTGCGCGAGGCCGTGTGGAACGCGGCGCAGCACGCCCGCGCGACCCGGATCGACGTGCACGTGCAGGTGTCGGGAGCGGACCTGGTCGTGACCGTCGCCGACGACGGCACCGGCTTCGACCCCGCGCTGCTGGACGCACCGTCCCGTCCCGGCCACCTCGGCACGACGCTGCTGCGCGAGGTCGCGGAGGACACCGGCGGAGCGCTGGAGCTCCGCACCGCCCAGGGCGCGGGGACGACCTGGCAGCTGACCGTCCCCGCCGAGACAGAGGACCTGCGGTGAGGGTCCTGCTCGTGGACGACCACGCCCTGGTGCGCCAGGGACTGCGCGCCGTGCTCGGCACGACCGACGACTGCACCGTCGTCGGCGAGGCGGCCACCGGCGAGGAGGCCGTCGACCGCGCCGCGGAGACCGAACCGGACGTGGTGGTGATGGACCTGTCGATGCCCGGCGAGGGCGGCGTCGTGGCGACCGCACGCCTGCGGGCCGCGATGCCCGCCGTCCGGGTGCTCGTGCTGACGACCTTCTCGGACGACCGTCGGGTGCGCGACGCCCTGGCCGCCGGCGCGACCGGGTACCTGCTCAAGGACGCCGCGCCGGAGGACGTCGTGGCGGCCGTCCGTGCCGCCGCGCGGGACGAGACCCCGATCGACCCGCGGGTGGCCCGGGCGCTGCTGCCCGGTGCGGTCCCCCGCGACGACGGCCCCGAGCTGCCGCGGCGGGAACGGGACGTGCTGGTCCGCATCGCCCGCGGGCTGTCGAACCGGCAGATCGCGACGGAGCTCGGCATCGCGGAGCGCACGGTGAAGGTGCACGTCGGTTCGTTGTTCCGTCGGATCGGTGTCGCGGACCGTACGAGTGCGGCGCTGTGGGCCCGCGACCACGGCTGGTGAGCAGGTACTAGTACCAAGGTCCGATGGTGCCCGCGCGGCGCTGCGGCGACGATCGTTCCCGAGGGACGCTCCGTCCCGCACCGTCGCCCTCAGGAGGCACACCATGCACACCCAGCGCACCCGACGCCGCTCCGCCGGCATCGCCGCGGTCGTCGCGCTCGGCGCCGTCGCCGCAGCCGCCCTCGTCGGCGTCTCCCCCGCGAACGCGTCCGGCAAGACCTCGACCGGGGGCGACTACGCCGTGACGGTCGACGGCACCACGTCGAACCCCGCCGTCGGCAAGGACTTCAAGCTCCGTGACGTCGCGGTCTCGGGCACGATCGCGGTCCGTGGCAAGCACAACGGCTTCGACATCCGCGTCGCCGACCTCGGGGTGTACGACTACACGCTCACCGGTGCCCCGGACACGCAGCGGATGGTGACGAAGCCGACCGTGGTCTTCGCGTCGAAGGTCCCGTCGCTCACCCCCGCGCAGCTGGCCGGCACGAAGCTGTCGTCGCTCGAGGTCCGCGACGACACCCTCGTCGCGATCTTCGCCACCGGCGCGGGCAAGTTCAAGATCCAGGCGAAGGACGGCGCGCAGGGCGGCATCTTCCAGATGGAGACCGAGTTCGCGGCGCCCGTGACGTTCACGCACACGCTCGGCGCGGGCCTGTTCTACTTCACGAACCCGTACACCGGGAAGATCAACTTCGGCGACGGCGTCGCGGCGGTGTCCTCGGGCAGCGACGCGCACCAGATGCTGCTCGGCAAGGACAGCCCGCAGGTCGCGACCAAGACGTCGCAGACGGCCACCACCACGACCTGGACCGTGCAGCCCGGCGGACGCCTCGGCGGCGTGCTCGGTGAGGACGCGGTCGAGCTCTCGCAGGGCGCGACGAACTGCACGAGCGACTGCCAGGCGCAGAACCAGATCCGCGGTTCGCTCCCGGTCCCGCCGGACCCGGTGGACCCGCAGCCGCTGCGCGTCGCGACGCGCTGACGCGACCGGGTGACGGACGGGAGGCGCGGTGCCGGCTGGCACCGCGCCTCCCGTCCGTCGTGCGGCTTGACAGTTCCTCTGCCGTACGACCGCCGGAAACCTGTGGGACAACTCAGCGAGATCGGATGTCGGAGGCCCCCACGAGGGGGTCCCGACGACAAGGACACCATGACCTCGCACCACCCCGCACGACGGCGGCGCACCGCACGCACGGTCGGAGCCGCCACCGCGGCCCTCGCCGCGATCGCCGCCACCACCGTGATCTTCTCCGTCCCCGCCGCCTCGGCCGACGAGGCCCCGCTCGTCTCCTCGGCGACCACCGAGTGGCAGTACCTGCAGGACGGATCGGACCCCGCTGCCGGACAGGCCGACCGCACCGCCTGGACCACGGACGCGCTGCCCACCGGCGACTGGCGGACGGCGACGGGCTCGTTCGGCGCCAAGAACGGCGCCGCGACCGGCATGGGCGGCGGTCACACCGTGGACACGCTGCTCGAGCAGTACCTCGCCGACGGCAAGGACGTCCCGACGTACTTCTTCCGCACCTCGTTCGAGGCCGACGCCACCGACCTGGCCGCGTGGAAGTCGCTCACCGCCGAGGTCGTGTACGACGACGCCCTCGTCGTCTACGTCAACGGCGAACGCGTCGCCGGGTTCGAGGACAGCGCCGTCACGCAGAACGTGCAGTACGCCGGCGACAACGGCTCCGACCCGGACACCAACACCTTCTCGGTCGACGCCTCGCTCCTGCACGAGGGCCGGAACGACATCGCGGTCGCGCTGTACCAGGGGCGTTCGAACAGCTCCGACGTCTACTTCGACATGCCGTCGCTGAGCCCGGTGGACGCCGCGGCGCCCGCGACGATCTCCGACGTCGTGATGACGGTCGGAGCCGACGCCTCCTCGCGGAACCTCGCGTGGTACTCCGACTCGGCTGCAGCCGAGGGCGCGCAGGTCGTCCCGGCGGCGACGCTCGTCGACGGCGCCTTCCCGACGAGCGGCGCCACCGAGGTCGCGAGCACCACCGGCACGGCGACCGACGGCCAGCAGTACCACCACGCCACGCTCGCGGGCCTCGCGCCCTCGACCGAGTACGCGTACCGCGTCGGCAGCGACGCCGACGGCTGGAGCCCGGTGACGCGCTTCCGCACCGGCGACGGGGACGGGGACTACTCGTTCGTCTTCATCGGCGACGCGCAGATCGGCGCGTCCGGCGACGCCGCGTCGGACACCGCGGGCTGGAACGACACCCTCGACGTGGCCGAGCGTGCGTTCCCCGACTCGGAGATGGTGTTCTCCGCCGGCGACCAGGTCAACACGGCGTCGAACGAGGCCCAGTACGAGGGCTTCCTCTCACCGGACCAGCTGCAGCGCATCCCGCTCGTGACGAACATCGGCAACCACGACGTGGCGAGCCTGGCGTACGAGCAGCACTTCAACCTGCCGAACGTCAGCGCGGAGCACGGCAAGCCCGATGCCGGTCGTGCGGGCGGCGACTACTGGTTCGTCTACGGCGACACGCTCTACATCTCGTTCAACTCGAACGACACGGACGACGCCGGACACGCGGCGTTCGCGCGGGAGGTGCTCGAGGAGCACGGTGACGAGGCGCGCTGGAAGGTCGTCACCTTCCACCACTCGGTGTACAGCACCGCCTCGCACGCCGACGACGCGGACGTCATCACGCGCCGCGCGGACCTGCCGCCGGCACTCAGTGCGCTCGACGTCGACCTGGTGCTCATGGGCCACGACCATGTGTACGTCCGCAGCTACCTGATGAGCGGGACCACGCCGACCGCCTCGGGTGCCCCGACCGCCGAGGTCACCCCCTCCGGCGACGAGGTGCTCTACGTGACGGCGAACTCGTCGTCGGGCAGCAAGTACTACGACATCCAGCCGGGGCCGTTCGACTTCGCGGCGGTGCAGAACCAGGAGTACACGCCGAACTTCACCAACGTGGAGGTGTCGGACGACTCGATCGCGATGACGACGTACCGCTCGGAGGACATGTCGGTGGTGGACGCGGTGACGCTGCGGAAGCCGGCGACGGACCCGACGGACCCGGCGGACCCGGGCACCACGCCCACGGACCCGACCGACCCCGGCACCGAGCCCGCCGACCCGACAGACCCGGCCGACCCGACCGACCCCGGCACCACGCCCACCGAGCCGACCGACCCGGGCACTCCGTCCGACCCGTCGGACCCGGCGGACCCGGCGGAGCCCGGTGACGAGCCGACCACGCCGGCCGACGACGCCCCCGTCGCCGCCGACCTGTCGACCCTGACCGAGGCGACGCACACCCTCCGGGTGGACTCCGTCGACGTCGAGGCGGGCACCGTCACGGTCACCGTCCCCCGCGCCCTCGCCGGCACGCCGCTCGACTGGTTCGTGCACTCGGACGCGGAGTACCTCGGGGACCTCGCGAGCGACGACGACGGCGTGCTCACGCTGCCGCTGCCGACGGACTTCGCGAGCGGCACGCACACCCTCGTCGCCCAGCGCACCGACGGCACCGTCGCCACGTGGGGCACGTTCGCGTTCGTGATCGACCCGGTCACCGGTCAGCCGACCGGCGAGCTCGCCTTCACGGGTGCCGACGTCCTGCCGCTCGCAGTGGGCAGCGCCCTCGCGATCGCCGCCGGACTGGGCATCGCGCTCGCAGCGCGCCGCCGCCGCGTCTGACGCTGCCACCCCCGGGAGGCACGGTGCGGGTCCGACCCGTACCGTGCCTCCCGTCCGTCCGTCCCCACCCTCGCTCCGGAGGGTCCGAGCGGGCGGACGAGCAGGAACGGGCGGGGTCAGCGCGGGATGACCGAGAAGAGGAACCGCTTCCGGATCATGTACCAGACGAGCAGGATCAGCAGCGTGTGGGCCGCGAAGCCGATCCACCCGTTGAACCAGTCGACGCCGGGGATCGACGCGATGGCCAGCGCGAAGAAGACCTGCCACACGAACACGTAGAGGCTGGCCTGGCCGATCGGGATCCAGAGCCACCCGATCACCGACGCGATCGGCTTCCAGAACACCGTGAGGATCGCGTACGACACGATCGCGAAGAACGCGATGTCGATCAGCCTCCCCCACTGCAGGTCCACCCGCTGGTAGGCCGTGTTGTAGAGGCTGTCGTACATCGACGCCGGGAACGGCGCCGGGGTGAACCCGAAGTGGTCGCCGGCCCACACGTACACCAGGAACAGGGCGTACCCGGTGATGCCGATGCCGATCAGCACCTTGCCGAGCCGGCCGGTGAGCGCCCCGATGACCTGGCGTCGGTACGCACCGAGGACCAGCCCGTGCGTGAAGACGACCTGCCAGGTGAGGAGCGGGAACACCGACTCGAACTGCGAGTCAAGCGGCCGCAGCTCCGGCACGAGCGCCTGCAGCACGTAGAGGCCCCAGCTCACCAGGAGCAGTGCCCACCAGAAGCCGCGACGGATCACCCACATGCAGAGCGGGATGAACAGGCTCAGCACCACGAAGAGCCCCATGATGTTGAACGGCCACGGGCCCATCTCGAGCAGCAGGAACTGCCGGATCGCGAACCACGGCGGCGGGTAGGCCAGCAGCTGCATCGCGTTCGGGTAGAGGTCGTACACGCGACCCTCCGCGCCGACGCCCCCGGTGCCGGTCCCCCGGTCGGTGAACGTCGTGATCGCGTCGGTCGCCAGGAACGGCACGAAGCTCAGCACGAAGACGACGAGGATCACCGCGAGGGTGACGACGTACTGCTTCCGGGCGCGCTTCCACGCCCCGACCGCCGCGGCCCACTCGCCGAACTTCTTGATGGCGAAGGGGTACGTCATGCCGAGCACCATCCCGGACAGGAACACGAACATCTCGGCGCCCGTGATCGCACCGACCGCGTGCAGCGTGATGTACGAGTACGGACCACCGATCTCGATGTGGGTGATGACCACGGCGAGGATGATGAAGCCGCGGAACAGGTCGAGGCGGAGGTCGCGGCCGGGCTTGCCGTCGTCGGGGTACCGCCAGCTCGGCAGCAGTCGGCCGACCAGCCCGCTCAGCAGGAACGCCGCGGCCAGACCGAACGCGCACCAGACGATCCACGCCATCTGGTCGCCGCCGGTCTCGTACTCCTGGCTGATCGCCGCGGCACCGTCCTGCGCGGTGACCCGCTCGGTGACGGGACCCGTGACGAAGTGGTCCGCGCGCTCGAGGTCCGTGCGGAAGGAGCCGGCGATGCCCGGCACCGCGGTGTCGCGCCAGTCCGCGACCCGGTTGCCGGCCTCGGGCTCACGGCGGTTCGTCTCGAGGAAGGTCACGGCCCGCACCTCGGGCCGGTCCTGCACGGCGGCGATCACCTGCCGCCACCAGGCCTGCTTGACCGCGAGCTCGTCGGCACCGCGGAGCGAGTGGTCGTACAACGCGCCGGTGTCGAGGACCATCGGACGGTCCTCGCCGCGGGCGAACCGCTCCGTGAACGTGCCCGCGGTCTGCGGCTGCTCGTAGCCCCAGGTCTCGTCGAACCGGGCCTCGACCTCGCCCGCCTCCGGGACCTCGTTGCTCGTCAGCGGGACGTCGCGGCCCGCGGCCTCGGTCGCCTTCCCCTTGCCGAAGGAGAACATCGACAGGCCCACCCAGTCGACGCTCCTCGCGCCCGGCCAGTACGGGCCGTAGGGGTCGTCGGCGGCGGTGAGCCGGCCGTCGCCGTTCGTGTCGAGTCGTGTGACGTCGGTGTCCGACAGGTCCCGCAGGCGACCGGCGGACTCACCGAAGGGGTAGCCGGCACCGTAGGACGGCGACCAGACCATGGCGGCGTCGGAGTCCCCCGCGTGCACGGCCGTGGCCAGTGTCCGGAACGCCGAGACGAACGCCGTGGGCTGCTGTCCCCACCGCACCCACGTGCCGTTCATCTGCGGGGCGAAGCGGACGAGCAGCTGGGTGTCGTACTGCTCGTGCACCTGCTGGAAGACCCGGTTCGCCGCGCGGGCGTCGGCGCGGGTGAGGGACGTGAGCGACCGTGACGGCTCGAGGCTGACGGCGAGCACGGCCCCCTGGGCGGCGGCGGCACGGGTGGCACGCAGGAACTCGTCGCGCGCACCGCGGTCGAACGGGTACTCGACCTCGACGCCGTACACCGACGGGACGGCGTCGAGCCGCCCGGCGTACCCGTCGGGCGCGTCGTCACCCCAGTCGAGGTCCGGGCCGAACCACGCCCGGCCGTCGGTCGGCAGCAGCCCACCGGACGATGCGCCGGAAGCAGAAGCGGACGCCGACGGGGACGCCGACGACGCGGCCGTCGCCGGCAGCGCCCCGGAGAGCAGCAGCGTCCCGACCACCACGAGGAACGCCAGCACCGCCGCCAGGGCACGCCTCACCGGCTGCACGCCAGGGTCCAGACGTTGTGCCCACCGGTGTGCTCGTGCTCCAGACGGTCCAGCGCGGCGATCGCGAGCGCGAGCCCACGCCCGCTCTCCTCGTCCACGTCGGCCATCGTCACCGCGGACAGGTCGACGTCCGCGGGCCGCCCGTTGTCGGTGAGCACCGCGACGAGTTCGTCGTCGGTGGCGCAGAGCTCGACGGCGTAGCGGCGCCCGGCCACCTGGTCCCGGCGCCGCGTGTGCTCGACGATGTTCGCCGCGACCTCGGCCAGCGCGGTCTCGAGCGCGAACCGGAGCCGCAGGTCGTCGATCCCGAGGGACTCCCACCACACCCCGAAGCGGTCCTGGACCTCGTCGAGGGACTCCGCGACGGCGGGGACGTCGAAGGTCAGGTGGTGGTCGGTCACAGTGGGCCTCCTGCCGTCGAGGACTCGTGCTCGGACTGCACGGTGCCCGGTCCGGGTCCCCGGTAGAGCACCGCGCGGACCACGATGCTGAAGATGAACAGGTCGAAGACGACCCAGGCGGTGTTGACGAGCGGCGCGATGCCGTCCGCCTGGCCGGTGGCGTACCGGATCGCGATCACCACGATGGCGGCGACGAGCGCTCCCATCGCGTACAGCTGGGGCTTCACGAGGTCCCACCGCGGTCGCTGGTCGGACTCGTCCTTGACCTTCGGCGTGACGCGGAAGCCCAGGGGCTTGCCGCGGAACACGTTCTCGAAGGCGCTCGTCACCGACTCGATCCACACCGGGAACAGCGCGAGTGAGTACTGCTGGCCGCGCCACGTCGGCCGGCCCGCCGCCACCACCCAGAACAGCAGCTGGTTGAGCACGAGGAACGGGATGAGCCGGACGAAGAAGTCGACGCTGTAGGCCTGCACCGGCACGACGCCGAACGACAGGCAGAGCACCGGCGCAGCGATGTAGACGATCGCGGCGAAGCCGGACAGGTAGCTCCACATCGTGGAGAAGTACATGAGCCGCTGCCCCCACGACAGGCCCTTCTGCACCAGGGGGTTCTCGCGGAAGAAGACCTGCATGGTGCCCTGCGCCCAGCGGAGGCGCTGCACGAGCATGGTCGGCAGGTCCTCGGGGGCCAGGCCCTTCGCCAGGACCTCGTCGTGGTACGCCGACCGCCAGCCCAGGCCGTGCAGGCGCATCGCGGTCGCCATGTCCTCGGTGACCGAGATCGTCGCCAGCGGCATGATCGGCTGCGCCTCGTCGTCGCGGTTGACGTCGAGCGCCCGGGCGAGCACCGCGATGGACTCGATGGCGGCCACCGGCGACGCCTCGCGCTGCCCGAGCACGTCGAGCGCCGCGTCGTCGAGGCCGGCGAACGTGTCGGCCTCGGTCGACATGGCCGCGAGCTCCTCCAGGTCGCGGCGGACCGAGTCGAGGTCGGCGGCTGCGAACCGGTACGCGATGGCGTCGATGCCGCGCTGGAAGTCGTAGGTCACGTCGCCGAGGGGTTCGCCGCGGTCGATCTGGTCGCGCGCGCGGTCGACGACCTGCTCGGCGCCGTCGAGCGCGTCGAGCACCCGGGGGTCGGTCTCGGTCTCCCGGGCGCGCGCGAGGAGCTTCCGCGAGGTCTTGATCGTGCGCTCGACCGACTCCTCGACCTCGCGCACGTAGCGGGTGACGCCGAGCTGCATGAGGGCCTCGCGGCGGAGGATCGCGTTCGACCCGCAGAAGAAGGCGGCGTTCCAGCCGTCCTTCGACTGCTGGATCGGGCCGTAGAACAGCGGCGCCTGGCTGCCGAGCAGGTCGGCGTCGGGCACGTTCTCGAACCACTGCGGGGTCTGCACGAGCGCCATCCGGTCGTCCTTGAAGTACCCGAGGGTGCGGTCGAGGATCTGCGGGTCGGGCACCTGGTCGGCGTCGAGGATGAGCAGGAACTCGCCCTGGGTCGCGAGCAGCGCGTTGTTGAGGTTGCCGGCCTTCGCGTGCCGGGGGCGGTCGACCCAGTCCGCGCCGCGGGTGATGATCCCGATGCCGAGGGACTCCGCCGCGGCGCGCATCTCCGGACGGTTGCCGTCGTCGAGGATCCAGGTGGCGTGCGGGTGCGTGATCGCCTTCGCCGCACGGGCGGTCCGGACGACCAGGTCGACGGGCTCGTTGTACGTCGTGATGAAGACGTCGACCGTGACGTCCCCCGCTGGCTTCGTCGGCGGTTCGCCGCGCTCACGGAGCCGCCACGCCCCGAACGCGAACAGCAGCGAGTCGATGACGCTGTACGTCTCGGCGAGGATCAGCGGCACCGCGATCCACCACGAGTGCCAGTTCACCGAGGCGGCCCACCGCCACACGATGTAGTTCAGCCCCGCGAGCGACGCGAGCAGCGCGACGGTGCGCACCGTCACGAGCCGTCGCCGTGGGGTGCCGGTGGTGAGTCGGCGACGGTCCTGTCGGCTGACGTCGAGCGCGGTCATCGGCGTCCTTCCCTGCTGCAGCCGGACAGCGCTGGTGAGTGCGCTGCGTACAGGCCTGTCTACCGCAGGCCCTGCCCACCTGTCAGCCCGCCGCCCCGATCTGGGGACCGGACACGCCCGCACGGGCGCCGTCGAGCCCCAGGTCGTGCGCCAGACGGATGACGACCTCGTCGAAGTACGCCGACGGGTCGGTGACCGATCCGACGGCGTGCCCGAAGAGCTCGAAGGACAGGACCCCGAACAGGGTCGTCCACGCCATCAGGGTGCGGAGGACCACCTCGGGGGCCGGGTCCTGGTGGAAGCCACGGCCCCGCGTGTAGGCGACCGCGTCGGCGACGGCGGCCGGAGCCCCGGGCCGCGACCCGGTCGTCGGACCGACACCGAGCCTCCAGTCCGGGGGGAGGTCGGCCGCGGCGACGTCGGCCCAGGCGTCCGTCACCACCCGCACGAGCACGTGCGTCGTGCGCGACGCGGGCTCGATCGTGTCCGGCGGCGCGACGTAGCCGGGCACGGGCGAGCCGTACAGCAGCGCGAAGTCGCCCGGGTGCCCGACCGCCCACTGCCGGACCGCCCGGCACGCGGCGACCCAGCGACCGACGTGGTCGGCACGGTCGACGGGGGCCTCGGCCGCCTCGACGGCGGCCCCGAGTTCGTCGTAGTCGAGCACGAGGAGCGCGGTCAGCAGGTCGTCGCGGCTCGGGAAGTACCGGTAGACCGCCGAGGAGACCATCCCGACGTCGCGGGCGACGGCACGCAGGCTCAGCTGCGCGGGACCCTCGTCGGTCAGCCGTGCACGGGCGGCGTCGAGGATGGCCGCGTGCACCGCCTCGCGCGCCAGGGACCGTGCCGTCGGCTGCTTCTCCACCATCCCTGCAGCCTGCCACCCGAGAGCACCGCACACAAACGAGAGCACTGCTCTTGCGCTTTTCGTCGAAGCACCCCATGCTGATCCCCGAGAGCACCGCTCTCCGAACAGCCAGGAGGCACCATGTCCCGTCAGCACGTCGTCGTCGGCGCCGGCCCCGTCGGCCGGCACACCGCAGCACTCCTCGCCGGACGGGGGGACGAGGTCGTCGTCGTCACCCGTTCCGGTCGCGACACCGGTCTGCCCGGCGTCCGGCACGTGGCACTCGACGCCGCCGACGCCCGCGCCCTCGCCACGGTGAGCAAGGGCGCGGCCGCCCTGTACAACTGCGCGAACCCGGGCGACTACACGCAGTGGGAGCGGGTCTGGCCCCCGCTCGCGACGGCACTGCTGACCACGGCGGAGCGGACGGGCGCGGTGTACGCGGTCACGGGCAACCTCTACCCGTACGGACCCGTCGCCGGGGCGATGCACGAGGAGCTGCCAGACGCCGCGACCGACCACAAGGGCGTCCTGCGCGCACGGATGTGGACGGAGGCCCTCGACGCGCACCGCGCCGGTCGGATCCGCACCGTCGAGGTCCGCGGCGCCGACTACGTCGGTCCGGGGACGGGGCAGAACGGGCACGTCACGCGGGTCCTGCCGGCCGCGCTGCAGGGCAAGGCCGTCACGGTGATCGGTCGGTCCGACCAGCCGCACTCGTACACGGACGTCGGGGACGTCGCCCGGCTCCTCGTGGCCGCCGCGGACGACGAGCGTGCGCACGGTCGGACGTGGATCGTGCCGACGAACGCACCGCGCACGCAGGAACAGGTCCTGACCGAGATGCTCCGCTCGGCCGGCCGGCCCGCCGTGCGCGTCCGGACGCTGCCGATCGGGCTGCTGCGCGCGGCGGGTGCCGTGGTGCCCTTCGCGCGGGAGATCGCGCAGCTGGGGTACCAGTGGACGGCGCCCTACGTCGTCGACGACCGCGCGGCCCGGGCCCACTTCGGGATGGAGCCGACGCCGTGGGACGAGGTCTGCCGGCGCACCGTCGACGGCCTCACCACCTGAGCGGGACGAGCCGGACCCGTGGACGCCGACCCCGGTCGGACCCGTGGACGCCGACCCCGGCCGGGCCCGTGCACGCCGATCCCGGCCGGGCCCGTGGACCCGGCCGGTCGGTCGTCAGCTGTGGCGCGGCTTGCGGAACGGGCGGTCGTCGCCGTCGTCGTCACGACGCGGGCGGTCGTCACGACGGGGCGCGCGCGGACCGCGGTCCCCACGGCTGTCGCGGTCGTCGCGGTCGTACCGGCGTCCGCCACCACGGCGGTCCGGCTTGATCTCGATGAGCTTGCCGCTGATCCGGGTGTCCGACAGCCGGTCGAGCACTCCCGGGTCCATGCTCTCGGGCAGCTCGACGATCGAGAAGTCCGGTCGGATCTGGATCGCGCCGAAGTCGTCGCGGCGCAGGCCGCCCTCGTTCGCGAGCGCGCCGACGATCTGGCGCGGCTCGACACGGTGGCGACGCCCGACCTCGATGCGGTAGGCGGTCATCGGCTGCGTCCGGCGGGGACCGCGGTCCTCACGGGCACCACGGTCGTCGTCACGGCTCCCGCGGTCGTCACGGCGACCGTCGCGGTCGACCTGGTTGCGGAGGGCGTCCGACTTCGGGTCGAGCAGCAGCGGGTCGTCGCCCTGCGCCACCACGGCGAGCGCCGCGGAGACGTCCTCGGCGGGCACGTCGTGGTTCCGCACGTAGTGGGCGATGACGTCACGGAACGCGGTGATGCGGTCCTGCTGCTCGAGCGCCGCGGTGATCGCGTCGTCGAAGCGGGTCAGACGCGTCTCGTTGACGTCGTCGATCGTCGGCAGCTGCATCTGCGTGAGCGGCTGCTTCGTGTGGCGCTCGATCGCCGAGAGCAGGCGGCGCTCGCGCGGCGTGACGAAGCTGATCGAGTCGCCCTTGCGGCCGGCGCGACCGGTGCGGCCGATGCGGTGCACGTAGGACTCGATGTCGACCGGGATGTCGTAGTTCACCACGTGCGTGATGCGGTCGACGTCGAGGCCTCGGGCGGCGACGTCGGTCGCGACCAGGATGTCGAGCTTGCCGGACTTCAGCTGGTTGACCGTGCGCTCGCGCTGCGCCTGGGCGACGTCACCACTGATGGCGGCGGCGGCGTACCCACGGGCGCGGAGCTTCTCGGCCAGGGTCTCGGTCTCGCTCTTCGTGCGGACGAAGATGATCATGCCCTCGAAGTCCTCGACCTCGAGGATGCGGGTGAGCGCGTCGACCTTCTGCGGGTACGACACCATCAGGTACCGCTGCGTGATGTTCGCGGCGGTCTTCGTCTTCGTCTTGACGGTGATCTCGGACGGGTCGGTCAGGTACTGCTGCGAGATGCGACGGATCTGCGCGGGCATCGTCGCCGAGAACAGCGCGACCTGCTTGTCGTCCGGGGTCTCGGCGAGGATCGTCTCGACGTCCTCGGCGAAGCCCATCTTGAGCATCTCGTCGGCCTCGTCGAGCACCAGGTACTTCAGCTGGGACAGGTCGAGCGTGCCCTTCGCGATGTGGTCCATGATGCGGCCGGGGGTACCGACGACGACGTCGACGCCGCGGCGGAGCGCGGAGAGCTGCACGCCGTACGCCTGACCGCCGTAGACGGGGAGCACGTGCACGTGCTTCATGTGCGACGCGAACTGCTCGAAGGCCTCGCACACCTGCAGTGCGAGCTCGCGGGTCGGCGACAGCACGAGGGCCTGCGGCACCTTGCTGCCCGCCTCCATGCGGGACAGGATCGGCAGCGCGAAGGCCGCGGTCTTGCCGGTACCGGTCTGCGCGAGGCCGACGACGTCGCGCCCCTCGAGCAGCGTCGGGATGGTGGCCTCCTGGATGGCGGAGGGGGTCTCGTAGCCGATGTCCTTGACGGCCTTGAGCACCGCATCGCTCAGGCCGAGGTCGGCGAAGGTCACCACGGGCCCCTCGTCGGCGGTCTCGGTGGTGGTGGCGGTGTCCGTGCTCATGGAGAAACGGTATCTCGGATGGCGACCGCGTGGTGACGCGGAACGGTCGGACGGGAGGCGCGGGGCGGCCCTGCCACGCGCCTCCCGTCCGTCAGTGGGTCCCGCAACTAGTTGCAGAGTGGAACCAACTGCGGTAATGTTGCGCGGTCTGCAAGATTACACAGCACGAAAAAGGAGTTCGATGACCGCCACCGCACCCGTCTCGGTGCAGCCCGGCCGCAACGGCGCCGGGCCCGTCGCGGCCCCCGGAACGGCCGGCACCCCCGGCACCTCCGGCCAGCAGCCGCTGATGACGCACCGCCAGATCCTGCTCGTGATCTACGGCCTGATGGCGGGCATGTTCCTGTCGTCCCTCGGCCAGACGGTGTTCGGCACGGCCATCCGCACCATCGGTGACGACCTGCACGGCCTCGACCAGCAGGCCTGGGTCACGACCGCCTACCTGATCACGTCGACGATCGCGACGCCGATCTACGGCAAGCTCTCCGACATCTTCGGCCGCCGCCCGCTCTACATCTTCGGCATCGTGGTGTTCATCCTCGGCGCCGTGCTGTCCTCGATGTCCACGTCGATGCTCATGCTCGCGGCGTTCCGTGCCGTGCAGGGCATCGGCGCCGGTGCACTGATGTCGCTGCCGCTCGCGATCATGGGCGACATCCTCGCCCCGCGCGAGCGTGCGAAGTACCAGGGGTACTTCCTCGCCGTCTTCGGCATCTCGTCCGTCATCGGCCCGCTCATCGGCGGCCTGCTCGCCGGCTCGTCCGAGATCCTCTGGATCACCGGGTGGCGCTGGGTGCTCCTCATCAACGTGCCGATCGGCATCGCCGCGCTCGTCATGGTGATCGTCTTCCTGCACCTGCCGAAGGTGCACGGCACGGGCGACAAGCCGAAGGTCGACTGGTGGGGCGCGACGGCGGTCATCGTCACCCTCGTGCCGCTGCTGCTCGTCGCCGAGCAGGGCCGGACCTGGGGCTGGGGCTCCCCCGCGGCGATCGCCAGCTACGTGATCGGCGCGCTCGGCCTCGTCGCGCTGCTGCTCGTCGAGTCGAAGATGGGTGACGCGGCGATCATCCCGCTGAAGCTCTTCCGCTCCGGCACGTTCTCGATGGCGACCGTGATCGGGTTCCTCGTCGGCTTCGCGATGTTCGGCGCCATGCTCACCATCCCGCTCTACCTGCAGATCGTCGTCGGCCTGACCCCGACCGAGTCCGGCTTCGCCACGCTGCCGCTCGTCGGCGGCCTGATGATCGCGTCGATCACCTCCGGTCAGATCGTCGCCCGCGTCGGTCGCTACCGGATCTTCCCGGTCATCGGCACGTTCCTCGTCTCGGCCGGCTACGTCGTCCTGACCTTCATGACGATCGACAAGCCGCTCTGGTTCCTCATGATCGGCATGTTCCTCATCGGCCTCGGACTCGGGTCGGTCATGCAGTCGCTGACCCTGGCCTCCCAGGGCTCGGTCGAGGCCCGGGACATGGGTGTCGCCACCTCGTCGGCCACGTTCTTCCGCCAGATCGGTGGCACGCTCGGCACCGCCGTGCTGCTCTCGATCCTGTTCTCGGTCATGCCGTCGAACATCCTGTCCGCCACCGCGAACCAGGCGGACCTGAAGCCCGCGCTGTCCGCGGCCCTCACCCCGTCGGTCGCCGACGCTCCGGAGAACCGGGGCGCCATCGAGAAGATCTGGGCGCCGATCACCACGCCGCTGCAGCAGACGGTGCAGTCCCGCCTCGACGACGCGTCGGCGCAGGCGAAGCAGGCAGCCGACCAGGCCGTCACGCAGCAGGTCACCGCAGCCGTGCAGCAGCAGGTCGCCGCCGGAGCGGTCCCCGCAGCCGCAGCGCAGGGCGTCATCGCGCAGCAGGTCGCGGCGGCCACCCCCGGTGCCGAGTCGGCAGCGCTCGACGCGGTCGCCGAGCAGGCGCACGCCAGCGTGCAGGACGGCACCGTGTCCGTCGACTGGGCCGACGCGTCGCAGCGCTCGTACTGGGTCGACGAACTGACCCCGGCCCTGGCGAAGGAGATCGGCAAGGGCGACACCACGGACTCTGCGTCGACGAGCACGAACGACACCTCGTTCCTGACCGGTGCGGACAGTCGCCTGACGCGACCGTTCATGGCGGGCTTCAACGCCTCGTCGGTGACGATCTACTGGGTCGGCCTCGGCGTGATCCTGCTCGCGTTCGTCCTGACCTGGTTCTTCAAGGTCCCGCCGCTGCGCCAGCGGTCGGCCCTGCAGGAGCAGCACGACGCCGCGAACGGCGGATCGGACGCAGCGCCGTCCTCGCCGCCGTCGGCCGAGGCGGAGCTCGAGGCCCGTGCCGGTCTCGCCGCCGCCGAGGCCGGGTCGTTCACCGGCCCGATGACCGGTTCCACACCGACCACGCGTCGGTGATCCCCGGCCGCCCGTACCCCTGACCCGGGTGCGGGCGGCCGCACCACGCCGGCCCCGCCGGCAGCAGCAACCGGGCCACCGCTCGACACGGCGGCCGTCCAGCAGGACAGGAGTGCACGTGAGCACCACAGCAGCACCGGAGCCGGCCACCGCGCCGTGCACGCTGCGCGAGCGGAAGAAGCAGCAGACCCGGCAGGCGCTCCACGACGCCGCGCTCACGCTCGTGTCCGAGCACGGACTCGACGGCGTCACCGTGGAGCAGATCTGCGCCGACGCCGACGTCTCGCCGCGCACGTTCTTCAACTACTTCACGTCGAAGGCGCACGCCGCCCTGGGGCTCGACACCGTCGAGGTGCCCGAGTGGGCCGCGCTCCGGTTCGCCGAGGCCGACGGTCGGCTCGTCGACGACGTCTGCGCCCTGATCGCGGGCACCGTGCCGCTGACGCAGGACCGCCGCCGGATGAAGGAGCTCCTGGTGCTCCGCCCGGAGATGGCCCCGATGGTGATGCGGTGGATGGCCGAGTCACGCCAGTCGCTCCTCGCGACCGTGTCGGCACGCACTGACGAGCAGACGGCACGGACGGCGGTCGGCCTCGTGCTGTCCGCCCTGTCCGAGGTGGCACACCGCGACACCGTCGGCGACAGTGACGAGCTCGCCGTGCGACTGCGCGCGGTCGTCACGGAGATGGGCGCGCTCGCGTCGGCCTGACGAGGGTCGGGGCCCGCGCAGGTTTGCGGGATCCCGCGCCGCTGCGCGGTTCCACAGCCGACGTTCGGCAACCCGCAGGAAACCCTCAGCGAACCCTCGCGCGGCCCTACGCTCCGAAGGACCGGACGTACCCGACGCCCGGTCCCGGAGCCCCCACCCGCCGCTCCGGGGATCCGCGAGGAGCACCGATGAAGCACGTCCCGAGCTGCCGCTCCCTGGCACTCATCACCGCAGCGACCGGCACAGTGCTGGTCACCACCGCCTTCGGCGTCCTGCCCGCGACCGCGGTCACGAACGCCCCCGAGCCCGTGTCGGCGACGACAGTGTCGTCGTCGTCGGCACCGGACACCACGACGGCCGGCGTCGACGCCGCCGCCGTCGCCCCCGCGGCGACGCCGACCGACCAGGACACCGCCGCACCGGTCGCCACCCCCGCTGCCGCCGCGGCACCGGAGACGCCCGCCACGGCGCCCGCAGCTCCGGCAGCGAGCACGGCGCCCGCAGTGCCCGCAGCGCCGACGACGCCGGCAGCGACGCCGGTGGCCACTGCACCGGCCGCACCGCTCCCCGCCGAGGAGACGCCCGCCGCCGAGACGCCGGCAGCCGCGGAGCCCACCGCCACGGCCACCGCCACTGCCACCGCGCCGTCGTACACCGAGGGCACCAGCGCGTCCTCGCCGAAGGTCCTGCCGACCGTGACCGCCGGGTCGCGGGTGTTCGCCGACCTGCGCGCACAGGACGCCGACGGCGCGACCTACACGCTCACCGAGACGGACGGCAGCGCCGCACGGCTCAACGAGGGCCTGTCCTTCCGGAAGGGGTTCCTCAAGGGGACCGCGACGGTCGCCGGGACGTTCACGCTCCGGGTGACCGCGACCACCGAGGCCGGCACCGCCACGCAGTGGATCGAGCAGACCGTCGAACCGTCGGCGGTCGTCGGCGTCGGCGTCGTGGTCCGCGACGTCCCCGCGGCCGAGGACGGCTCGTACACCTGGATCGAGGGCGACCAGACCGGCAGCACGGACCCGGTCCGCGTCACGACCGGCGGCTCGATCACGCTCGTGCCGTGGACCATCGACGAGCACGGCAACTCGGTGCAGGCGACCGACCGCGCCCAGGTCTGGGCGAGCGCGGACACCGACCGGGTCGAGCAGGGTATCGACGGCTTCACGGTGACCTTCGCCGACGCCGGGACGCACACCGTCTGGGTGTCCGTCGACGGTGTCTGCGCGGAGTTCTCCGTCGCGGTCACCGACGAGCCCGCCGGTCCGCCCACCACTCCGACGGAGCCGACCACCCCGGCCGAGCCGACGGTGCCGACCGTCCCCGTCGACCCCGCTCCCGCGCCCGCGGAGCCCGCCGCCCCGGTCGACACCACGCCGCAGGACGGTGGCGTCGCGCCCGTCGTCCGGGTGACGCCGACCGCTGACGACGCCTCCGCACCGGTCACCGCCCGCTCGACGACCACCGCGGCGCACAGCCTCGCCTACACCGGCGCGGACACCGCGGCACCGATCGGCTGGGCCGCCGGGCTCCTCGCCGCCGGCGCAGCGGTCATCGGCATCCGTCGTCTCCGTCGGGCCCGCCACCGCGCCTGATCGACCCGACCGACGGCGAGACGCCGCCGCCCGTACGGGACACCGCCACTCGAGGCGGCGTCCCGGCAGGGCGGCGGCGTCTCGTCGTGCACCGGACGGTGCGCGACCGGCGCCGGTCAGACGACCGACCACCCGCCGTCGCTCGGCAGCACCGCACCGTTGACGTTCGCCGAGTCGTCGCTGAGGAGCCATGTGATCGCCGCCGCGAGCTGCTCGGGCTGCGCCACCGGCGGGATGGCGACCTGCATGAGCGGCCCGACCCGACCGGCGGCGTACTCGCTGCGCATCGGTGCCTCGATGTTGGTCGCGACCGCGCCGGGCGCCACGGCGTTAGCACGGATGCCCTGCGGACCGTGGAAGAAGGCGACGCTCTTCGTGAAGCCGGCGATCGCGTGCTTGGACGACGTGTAGGCGGCGCCCGCAGCCGACCCGCGCAGTGCCGCCTCCGACGCCACGTTCACGATCGTGCCCGTCCCGGCGGCGATCATCAGGGGCAGGACGGCCCGGGTCAGCCGCATCGGGCCGGTCACGTTGACGGTGAAGACGCGCTCCCACGTGGCGTCGTCGACCTCGCTCGGCGGCAGGAAGGCGTCCATGATGCCGGCGACGTTCGCGAGCCCGTCGACGCGGTCCCCCGCGGCGGCGAGGACGGCGTCGATCGTCGCCGCCGCGGTGACGTCGCCGACGACCGTCTCGAGCGCGGTGGAGCCGAGCTCCTCGCGCAGGGCGTCGAGCCGTTCGGCGACGACGTCGGTGGCGACCACTCGACCGCCCTCGTGCGCGATCCGGGTCGCCGTGGCGCGTCCGATGCCGGATCCCGCCCCGGTGACGATGATGGTCCTGCCGGTGAACCGTCCGGTCGTGGTGTCGCTCATGTGTGCTCCTCGTCGAGTCTGCGCTGACTGCGCGACACAGTTCTAGCACTCAGTGCCGAAAGGACGCCATGGAGGCCCCTCCCGCTCGCCCGACCGGGCGTCCCCGCACGATCGACCCGGAAGCCGTCTCCCTCGTCGCGCTCCGGATGTTCGACGAGCAGGGGTTCGACGCCGTCTCGATGGACGACGTGGCGGTGGCGGCCGGGGTGAGCCGACGCTCGCTCTTCCGGCTCTTCCCGAGCAAGGCCGACCTGGTCTGGGGTGGGCTCACCGAGTTCACGCAGCGCTTCACGGACGCACTCCGTGACCGTCCGGCCGACGAACCGTCCCGCGACGGTCTCCGTGCCGCCTACCGGGCCGGCGCCACCTTCCCCGAGGACACCGTCGAGACGACCCGGCACCGCCTCCGGGTGATCCGGGCGAACCCCGGGCTGGCACCGGGCGGCGCCGAGGCGCAGGCCCGCCTGACCGAGACGATCGTCCGGTTCGTGGCCGACCACGACGGCGCCCCGCGGGACGACCTCGGGGTCGCGGTCCGCGCGAGCACCGTCGCCGCCGCGGCACACGCCGCCCTGGTGTGGTGGGCGCAGCAGGACACCGGTCACCCGGCGGACGCCGTGGACCGCGCACTCGCGATGACCTGACCCTGGTCAGCGGCGACGGTCGGCAGTACGGTTCCCGCATGGACCAGAGCGGACCGACCCCGTACCTCCTGCTCCCCGGCACCGCCCGGGTGGCCCTCGCCCGGTGGCAGCAGGTCTTCGGCGGCGAGGTCCGGATCGCCTCGGCCGCGGACGCCGGACGGACCGACGGCCCACCCGAGGCGGTCGCGCACGGCGAACTCGTCGGCCCCGTCCGGGTCTTCGCCGCCGACGCCGGTCCACAGGACACGCCCTTCGCCGCGTCCGGCATCCTCTTCGCCCTGCTCGGCACCGCGGGACCGGACGTGCTCCGGCGCTGGTTCGCCGACCTGTCGACCGACGGCACCGTCGTGGACGACCTGCAGGAACGCCCGTGGGGCGACTGGGACGGTACCGTCCGCGACGCGTTCGGTGTCACGTGGCTCGTCGGCTTCGAGCGGAGCGCGCTCGACGCCTGACCCGCCGTGCACCGGAGGGACCGGAGGCCGGAGCCCGGGCTGCGGTCAGGCGGCGTCGAGCGGCAGCAGCGGAGCCCAGAAGGCGTCCGGGCCGTCTGGAGTCACGGCGTCGGCCTCGAACCGGAAGCCGTACTCCCGCACGAAGGCGAGGGCCGCGGCCCGCTCGTCGTCGACGTCGGCAGCGTCGTCGGACAGGTGCACGCCGTGCCCCATCCGCACGCCGGAGTCACTGATGACGGTCAGGTCCCAGCGCCCCTCCTCGGCGCGCTCGATCCGGACGACGGCGGCCTGTGCAGCGGTGAAGTCAGCCATGGTGCGAGCCTACGGACGGCACGCCGGTCGCGTTCAGGACCGCCGTGGCCCGTAGCCTGACGCGCATGGACAACCCGCAGCCGTCCGGCACGACCAGGCGCCGGATCACCCTCGATGTCCGCCGCCCCCTCGTGACCTGGGGCGCGCGACCGACGGTGACGCTCGACGGCGTCGGGCACCCGGCGCAGTGGGGCACCGGCACGTGGGCGGTGGCGGAGGACGGCGACACCGAGGTCGGCGTGTACTGCTTCAACCGCCTGTGGCGCTTCGGCACGGCCAGCGCCACGGTCGGCGACGCCGACGCCCTGACGTACCGCGCCAGCGTCCTGCCGGTCGGACCCGGGCGGTTGACGGTCGGTCGCACCACGCGCTGAGACGGGAGGCGCGGTGCGGGTGGGCTGATCCACCCACCCGCACCGCGCCTCCCGTCCGACCCGGCGTCCGTCCGTCAGTCGTAGATCGTGATCCAGTCCACGTTCACGTGCCCCGAGGCGGTCGTCGGGGTCTTCACGCCGATGTCGGTCTCGGCCTGCAGCGTCACCCGCATGGGCTTCGTCGGCACGGCCTTCGTCGTCGAGGCGACCAGCTTGCCGTCCCAGTAGAAGCGCACGACCTTCGCGTCCCACTCGGTCGTGGCGACGTGGTAGCCGGTCGTGTCGGTGGCCGCGTAGGTCTCGCGCTCCGGCTGGAACACCATCCCGCGCTGGGTCATGCTCCCCGGCACGGCAGACGCCGGACGCGGCTTCGCGCCGAGCGCCGCCTCGGGCCAGTCGATCTCGCCCTCGTTCCAGTTGTCGCTGCTCGGCCAGAGGATCGCCACGAACTTGTAGCCCGGCGTCTTGGTGGTCTTGTAGCGGATCGACACGCGACCGGTGCGGTGCGGCTTGTACCCGTCGGGCATGACGGCCGCGGACATCGGCTGGCCGCGGTCCGACCGCAGCCAGAAGTCCAGCGCCCCGTCGTGCACGCTGAGCACCTTGGACGGCGTGTAGCGGCCCTTGCCGCTCGTGTCCGAGAAGCCGTCGTAGAGCCCGACGCCGGGGTACTTCTGGGCGAACTTCCCGACCGGCGCCGCGGTGGTGAAGTCCTGACGGTGCGTCTGCTTCCACGTCCGCCCGTTCGAGACGACGTTGCCCTTGGGGGCGACCGTCGTCACGTTGGACGACGTGGCTGCGGATGCGGGGACGGGGGCCGACGTGTCGGCGACCGTGCCGGCGGCGAGCACGGCGACGGTGAGTGCGGCGACGATCGAGGTCTTCATGGGCGCTCCTGCCTGTGATCGCGACGGTGGGTGACGTCGACGACGGGGGGTGGTGGTGCTCGGTGTGCCCTGCTGTGTCGGCCCCGGGCGCGCAACCGTCAGCAGAATCGAGGACGGTTCCGGCGGATCCCGCGAGATGTACCCCGTCCGGTGGAGCAGAACGGTCTGGTCACCGACCGGTTCCGCACTCCTGCGACGACCGCGTGCGCGCGCCGTACCCCGATCGGGGGTCGCGCGGCCGCGTCCGTCGCGGACCGGCGGGACGCACTGCACCGCTCCAGTAGGGTGAGCGGCATGTCAGTCGGGTTGCTCGCCGTGGTGGACGACATCCTCTCCGCGGCCCTCAAGGCCAGCGCGAAGACCGCTGGCGTCGTGATCGACGACGCGGCCGTCACACCGCAGTACGTCCAGGGTCTGCAACCGGCACGGGAGCTCCCGGTCGTCGGGCGCATCGCGCTCGGCAGCCTGTTCAACAAGTTCGTCATCATCATCCCGCTGGCGCTGCTGCTGTCCGCGTTCGCCCCGTGGGTGCTGCCGTGGCTGCTCGTCGTCGGTGGCACGTACCTGTGCTTCGAGGGCGCCGAGAAGGTGACCGAGTGGTTCGGGGTGCACCACGGGACCGAGGGCACCGCGACCGTGGCCGAGAAGGGGCTCGTGTTCGGCGCGATCCGGACCGACCTCATCCTCAGCACCGAGATCATGCTCATCGGGCTCGCGAGCCTCGACCCCGACCTGGGGTTCGGCCTGACGCTGGGCGCGCTCGCGGTGATCGGCCTCGGGATGACCGCGCTGGTCTACGGCGCCGTCGCGCTCCTCGTGAAGGTCGACGACATCGGTGTGCGCATGACGCAGAGCCCGACGGCACGGACCCGGCGCGCCGGGGCGCGGCTGGTGAACGCGATGCCGACGGTGTTCCGGGTGATCAGCGTCGTCGGCACGGTCGCGATGCTGTGGGTCGGTGGCCACCTCGTCATCGCGAACCTCGCCGAGACGCTGTGGGCCGGGCCGTACGACCTGCTGCACGGCATCGAGCACGTGGTCGAGGCGGCCGGCCCCGTGGTCACGTGGATCGTCGACACGGCCGTGTCCGCGGTGTTCGGTCTCGTCCTCGGGATGGTCGTCGTCGGGATCGTCCTGGGCATCGGACGGCTGCGCGGGCGCTCCGCGCACTGACGCACGCTCGGGCACGCAGCGCACTGACGCACACGCGCGCTCCCCCCCGAGGGTGGACGGGCACTGCGTCGGGGTCAGGACCCGCCGACCGACGACTCCCACTGGTACCAGGCCTCGAGCTGCGCCTGTGCGCTGCCGAGTGCACTGTGCGAGCCGCGGATCGCACCGTCGGCGGAGACGAGTTCGTACTGCCGTCCGAACGAGATGCGTGCCACCACGTGGTCGTCCGCCACCGCCGACCACGACGAGTCGGACTCCTGTCGCCAGGTGAGGCTGTGGTGGTGGACCATCGGTGCGGCTTCCGCTCGGTGCCGCAGGAGCCCGATCGGCGGAACGACCAGTCGGACGCTACGCCGTGGTCCTGAGCCGTGCCCAGGTCCGTCCCGCGCCGCGCCGCCCTCCCGCCTCGCCGGGCGGGGCTGCGCAGGACGGCAGCCCGACCTCAGATCTCGACGTCGCTGCCCATCGTGACCGTGCGCTGCGCCGGCAGGCCGAAGCGCGCCGCCGGGTCCGCCGCGTTGTGCGCCAGCCCGACGAAGAGCTTCTTGCGCCACCGTGCCATCCCCCGGTTGCCGGGCTGCGGCCGGAGGGCACCGCGCGAGATGAAGTACGACGCCTTCGCCATGTCGGCCGGGTCGATGTCGAGCACCTCGGCGAGGCAGGCGGCGTGCAGGGCACGCGGGAGGTCCTGGTCGTCGGAGAACCCGAACTTCACGGTGATGTGGTCGATCCCGTCGTCCTCGTACCCGAGGTCGTCGCGGAAGAACGCCTTCGCGTGCGGGACGTGCGGGACGCTCGCGGTCAGCACCGAGACGATGAGGACGGTCCGGTGCACGACGTGGTTGTGCTCGACGTTCGCCCGGAGCGCCAGTGGCGTCGTCTCCTTGTTCGGGTGCGGGAAGACCGCGATGCCCTGGACCCGGGGGACGTGCTTGGTGTTGATGCGGTCGATGAAGTCGGCGAGGGAGCCCTCGCGCGCCTTGCGTTCGTCCTGCACGAGCTGCCGTCCGCGGCGCCAGGTCGTCATGATGGCGATGACCGCGAGGGCGATGAGCAGCGGGACGAAGCCGCCGTGCACGATCTTCGACAGGTTGCCGGCGAGGAACGTCAGCTCGAGGCCGCCGAAGACGACCGCGGCGAGCACGAGCTTCCAGGTCGCCCAGTGCCAGAGCGGTTTGACGACGATGAGCAGCAGGAGCGTGTCGACGACGAGCGCGCCGGTCACCGACACCCCGTACGCGGTCGCCAGGCTGGCGGACGACCGGAAGGCGAGCATGATCGCCATCACCCCGATGAACAGCAGCACGTTCACGGCCGGCAGGTAGATCTGGCCGCCTTCCTCCTTCGAGGTCTGCCGGATCGTCAGCGGCGGCAGCAGGCCGAGCTGGACCGCCTGTCGCGTCAGCGAGAACGCCCCCGAGATCACGGCCTGGCTGGCGATCACGGTGGCCACCGTCGCGAGCACCACGACCGGGATCTGCAGGGCGTCCGGGAACAGCAGGAAGAACGGGTCCTTGGCGGCCGCGGGGTCCTCGAGCACGAGCGATGCCTGGCCGAGGTAGTTGAGCACCAGGGCCGGGAACACGACGAAGAACCAGGCGCGGAGGATCGCCGGCCGACCGAAGTGGCCCATGTCGGCGTACAGCGCCTCGGCACCGGTGATGACGAGCACGACCGCACCCATCGCCACGAAGGTGATGTACGGGTGCGCGATGAGGAACGTGATCGCCCACGTCGGCGACAGGCCCTGCAGCACGCCGGGGTGCGCGATGATGTGCGGCACGCCGGCCGCCGCGATGACCACGAACCACAGCAGCATCACGGGTCCGAACAGGTTGCCCACCTTGCCGGTGCCGAACCGCTGCACCACGAACAGCAGCACGAGGATGACCGCTGCGATCGGCACGATGAGGTGCTCGACGGACGGCGCAGCGGTGGACAGGCCCTCCACCGCGGAGAGCACCGACACCGCCGGGGTGATCACCGAGTCGCCGTAGAACAGCGAGACGCCGATGATCCCGATGACGAGGAACACGGTTGCTCCCCCGCGTCGCTTCGCGTAGAGCCGGCGGGCGAGTGCGGCGAGCGCCATCACCCCGCCCTCGCCGTCGTTGTCGGCACGCATGAGCACGAGCACGTACTTGATCGACACGACGATCGTGATGCTCCAGAACATCATCGAGATGACGCCGTAGACGTCCTCCTGGTTCGCCCGGACGAGGCCGCCGTCGATGGTGAACACCGTGCGCAGGGCGTAGAGGGGGCTGGTGCCGATGTCGCCGAACACGACGCCGAGCGCCGTCAGGGCCAGGGCGGCGATGCCCTTGGCGGGGCCGTGTGCGGGTGCGTCGACGCTGTCGTTCGTCGCCGACTGGGAGCGGGTCTCGGTCACGCTCGTCACTTCCGTGCAGGGCCGTCCGGGCGACGGCCGCGGATCATCATCGCACCAGGCGGGCGTCGCGGCTCACTGCTGGCACGCAACCGTGGAGGAGCGTGCGGGAGCCGGCTGCTGTGCGGGACTCGTACCCCTCCGGCTGCACGCGTACAGGAACGGCGACCTAGCGTTCGTCCCGACGCGGCACGCACGTGTCCGCGCGGACGGAAGAGGAGCACCCCATGGACCTCGACGGGTTCCAACCGGTCCAGCTGATCGTGTTCGTCGTGGCGGCGGCACTGGTGTTCGGCGGTCTGCTGAGCAGCCGCCGACGACGCTGAGGCGACCACACGACGCGCACCGAGCGGACGACGGACGGGAGGAGCGGTGCCGGACCGCACCGTGCCTCCCGTCCGTCGTCGTGACGGATCGGCCCTCCGCCCTCGTCAGACCGCCAGGTCCAGCAGCACGTCGTGCGCCACGCGCGCCGAGCGCGCCGACGCGTCGTCGAGGTGTTCGCGGAACTCGTCGCCGTCCGGGGCGCACAGGTCGCTGATCCCGCGGATCGACAGGAACGGCATCTCGTGCACGTGCGCGAACTGCGCGATGGCGGCGGACTCCATGTCGACCGCGGCGATCGCCGGGAACGCGATGCGCAGGTCACGGGCGCGGTCGTCCGTCACGAAGACCTCGCTGGAACCGATGGGCGCCACGCGGACGCGGTACGGGGTGTCGGCCGCGGCGGCCCGGGCGAGCATGCGGGCGTCCGGCGCGTACCGGGGCGGCATGCCGGGCACCTGCCCCAGTGCGTAGCCGAAGGCCGTCGCGTCCGCGTTGATGTTGACGTAGTGGTCACCCACGACGACGTCACCGATCTCGATCCCGCGCATCAGCCCGCCGGCGGTGCCGACGCTGAGCACCGGGACGGCACCGAAGTCGTGGTAGCAGTGCGCAACCGCCGCCGTCGCGTTCGTGAAGCCGATGCCGCTGCGGCGCAGGGCGACGAGCGAGCCGTCGACGTCGAGCAGGTGGTGCTCGTCGTGACCGCCCACCGGACCGTCGTCGATCACGACGCCGCCGAGCAGGTCGGCGACGGCGGAGAGTTCCTCGGTCATCGCAGCGATGACGACGGCGACGGGCGTTGCGTGGGGGTGCACCGACCGATCCTCGCACGCGGCGCGGACACCGCCGGCCGCGTCGGCCGCGTCCACCCCCTCGGACTGGGGCGTCCGCGACCCGTTGACCGCTCCGGAGCCGCCTCCGTAGCGTTGCGCGGGTCACGATCGGAAGGGGCCCGATGCGCGCCGTCAGCACCACCCTCGGCAGGACCACCGGCACGGCCGTCCGGCTCGCCGCGGCGGTCATCGCCGTCGTCCTGCTCGCCGCACTGCTCGTCGCCACCAGGGGCTCGGCGGCGAGCGCCGCGCCGACGCTCCTCTCCCAGGGCAGGCCCGCCACCGCCTCGTCGAGCGACGCGACCGCCCGCACGCCGGGCAAGGCGGTCGACGGCAGCACGACCACGCGGTGGGCCAGCGCGCGCACCGACGCACAGTGGCTCCGCGTCGACCTCGGACGGACCGCGACGCTCTCGCGGGTGGTCCTGCGGTGGGAGGCCGCCTACGCGAAGGCGTACGACGTCCAGGTGTCCTCGGACGCGAAGACCTGGCGCACGGTGTCGAGCACGCGGGCCGGCACGGGCGGGGTCGTGACGACGGCGGTGTCGGGCTCCGGACGCTACGTGCGGATGCTCGGCGTGCAGCGCGGGACCCGGTACGGGTACTCGCTCTGGGAGTTCCAGGTCTACGGGACGGTCCCCGCTCCGGCGGCCACCCCGGCCCCGAGCACCACGCCGGCCACCGGGGTGCGCGTCACCGGCACCCAGGGGAAGTGGCAGCTCACGGTCGACGGCAAGCCCTGGCTCGTCGAGGGCGTCACGTACGGCCCGTCGAACGCCGCGGCTCCCACCTACATGGCGGACATCGCGAGCATGGGCGTCAACACCGTCCGCACCTGGGGCACCGACGCGTCGTCGGGACAGCTGTTCGACGCCGCGCGGGCCCGTGGCATCCGGGTCGTCGCCGGGCTCTGGCTCGACCAGGGCGCCGACTACGTCGGGGACACGACGTACAAGGCCGACACGCTCGCGAGCATCACGAGGACGGTCACGACGTACCGCGACCACGGCGGCCTGCTGATGTGGGACGTCGGGAACGAGGTCATGCTCGGCCAGGGCGAGGCCCAGCGCGTCGCCTACGCGAAGTACGTCGAGCAGGTCGTGCAGGCGATCCACCGTGCGGACCCCGGACACCCGGTGACCTCCACCGACGCCTGGACCGGCGCCTGGGACTACTACCGGCAGTACACGCCGAGCCTCGACCTGTACGCCGTCAACTCCTACGGCGGGATCGGCTGGGTCCAGCAGAAGTGGCGCGACGGCGGCTACACGAAGCCGTACCTGGTCACCGAGACCGGGCCCGCCGGCTCGTGGGAGGTCCCCGCCGACGCGAACGGGGTGCCCCGGCAGCCGGACGAGACCGCCAGCGCCCGGGCCTACACCGACGCCTGGCGCGCGGTGACGGCGGCGCCCGGGGTCGCGCTCGGCGCCACGATGTTCCACTACGGGATCGAGAACGACGAGCAGGGCGTGTGGCTGAACCTGCGGACCGACGGGCTCAAGCGGCCGTCCTGGTACGCGGTGCAGCAGGCCTACCGCGGGACCGTCGCCGGGAACCGCCCGCCGGTCGTCGGTGCCACCACCGTGAGCCCCTCCACCGGTGTCGCACCCGGAGCGACGCTCACGGTCCGGGCGCCCGCCACGGACCCCGACGGCGATGCCGTCACCTGGCGCGCGTACACGTCGAGTCGGTACATCGACGGCGACGGCACCCTGCGGCCGGCGGCGGTCACGCGCGCTGCCGACGGGACCCTCCGGATCGTCGCCCCGACGACGCCCGGTGCGTGGAAGATCGCCGTGTACGCCCTCGACGGGCACGGCAACGTCGGCATCGGGACGACGTCGGTGCGGGTGCGCTGAGGCCGGGACACGCAGGGGCCGCTCGCTCCGGGGGACGCAGGGCTACCGTCGGACCGGTGACAGACGATCGACGCCGCGAGGTCGGCCAGGGCGACGCACCCGTCGAGGACAAGATCGAGGAGTCCTTCGACGCCGTCGTCGACGAGGGCGCGGAGCGACTGCAGCGGACCATGCGGGTGGTACTCGCCACCGGGTTCGCCGGCGGCCTGGAGATCGGCCTCGGCGTGATGGCGTACCTCGCCGTGCTCCACGAGACCGACAGCCACCTGCTCGCCGGCCTGGCGTTCAGCGTCGGGCTCATCGCGCTGCACCTGGCGCACAGCGAGCTCTTCACCGAGAACTTCCTCATGCCGATCGTGGCGCTCATCGCCCGTGAGGGCACGGTCGGCCAGCTCCTGCGGCTGTGGCTCGGCACGCTGCTCAGCAACCTCGCCGGCGGCTGGGTGGTGATGTGGCTCGTCGTGCAGGCGTTCCCGCAGTGGCACACCGTGCTCGAGGAGTCGGCCCGCCACTACGTCGACACGCCCTTCGGGCTGCAGGCCGTCGTGCTCGCGGTCCTGGGCGGCAGCACCATCACGCTCATGACCCGCATGCAGCAGGGCACCGAGTCCGACCCGGCGAAGCTCGTCGCGGCGGTCGTCGGCGGGTTCCTGCTCGCCGGCCTGCAGCTGTTCCACTCGATCCTCGACTCGCTGCTCGTCTTCGGCGCGATCCAGGCCGGCTCGTCCATCACGTACGGGCAGTGGCTCGGGTGGTTCGGCTACACGCTCCTGTTCAACGTGCTCGGCGGGGTCGTGCTCGTCACGTCGCTCCGGATCATCCGGTCGGCGGACCTGCTCCAGGGTCGGCGGCGCACCGCGCCGGACGCACCGGACCGCGGGGCGCGCGAACAGGCGTGACCGCCGGCACGTGACGGACGGGAGGCGCGTGGCGGCGCCGCCACGCGCCTCCCGTCCGTCACCCGATCGCGTCCACCACGTGCGGTCGCGTCCACCGGGTGCGGTCGCGTCGTGACCGGAGTGCTCAGCGAGCGGCGGGGGTGGCGACGGCCAGCGCCGACGCGAGCGTCGCGATGAGGCCGAGCCGGGCGAACCAGGGGCGAGCGGACACGGGGAGCAGGGCGATCAGGGCGAAGGCGTCGGCCGCGGTGTCCGCCAGGCGGTCCTGCTCGGCCGTCGACAGCGGCACCCCGGCGGCGACGAGCGTCGCCCAGCCCACGATCTCCGCACTCGGCAGCTCCGGGTCGCACGCGCTCGAGCGGTCCACGCCCTCGGGCAGCGGGGTGGCGCTGTGCACACGCAGGACTGCCTCGAGCTCTTCTCGCATCGCTCCACCGTAGAGCGGACCCTGCCGGAGGTCACAGGAAGCCGGGGGACGGTCCCGTCCGCCGACCGCGTTCCGGGGCCGGTTCCCGGCGGGCACGGGTTGAGTGGGAGAGTGCACCCAGTGACCCCGGACCGACCGCAGCAGCCCCTGCTGTCCCTCGTGTACTCGAGCCGCGCGGTGGTCGGCTTCGGGCTCGACGACCTCGACGCGCTCCTCACGCACTCCCGGCGCGCCAACGCGGACTCGGGCGTGACCGGCCTGCTCCTGTTCAAGGACCACCGGTTCCTGCAACTGCTCGAGGGCCCCGCCGCGGCCGTCCGCGAGAAGATGGCGTTCATCGCGGAGGACCCCCGCCACGACCACGTCACCGTGCTGCTCGAGGAAGACGTGCCGACGAGGCAGTTCCCGGAGTGGACGATGGGCTACGCCGCCGAGGACACGTTGCAGCGCGCCGAGGTCCCCGGGCACCGAACCACCTTCGACGACATCGACTTCCTCCCCGACGACCACCGTGCCGGCCCGAACCTGCCCGCGCTGCGGGAGCTCCTGCGGTGGTTCCGCGAGAACCAGCCGGCGGACGCCGGGACTGCCCGTCCGCGCTGACCCCGCACCGGGACCGCACCCCGACGGCGTCCGTCTGCCACGATCGGTGCATGCCCACCGACGGACGACCGCTCGAACGACTCGGCTTCCTCACCCTGGGGTCCTTCGACCCCGCTGACCCCTCGGGCGGCCACGAGGGGACGCTCCGCGTGATCGAGCGGGCCGAGGCCCTCGGCTTCGACAGCGCGTGGCTGCGGCACCGGCACCTGCAGCACGGCATCTCCTCCCCCGTCGCCGTGATGGCGGCCGCGTCGCAGCGGACCTCCCGGATCGCGCTCGGGACCGCCGTCACCCCGATCGGCGCCGAGAACCCGTTCCGGCTCGCCGAGGACCTCGGCACCGTCGACGTCCTGCTCGGTGGGCGCCTGCACCCGGGTTTCTCGGTCGGGAACCCGATGCACTTCGACCTGTACCGCGACGCGATCTACCCGGACACCGCCGAGCACGAGGACCTCGGCAACGAGCGACTCCTGCGCTTCCGCGACCTGGTGCGCGGCGACCCGGTCACCGACCTCGCCGAGCGCCGCGGGATCGAGGAGTTCGCCACCACCGTCCAGCCGCAGAGCCCGGGGCTCGCCGACCGGATCTGGTACGGCACCGGCAGCACGCGCTCGGCGGTCTGGGCGGCGGAGAACGGCTTCCACCTGCTCACGTCGAGCGTCACGCGGAGCGAGGTCGGCACCGACTTCGCGACGAACCAGCGGGCGCAGGTCGACGCGTACCTCGGCGCGCACCCGGACCCCGCGACCGCGCGGGTGTCCCAGGGGCTGGTGGTGATCCCCACGGACACGGCGACCGCCGACCAGGAGGCGCGGTACCGCGCCTACGTCGAGGCGCGGTCGGGGCGGGTCGGTGTGCCGCAGGGTCCGGCGGGACTGCTGTTCGCGGCGGACCTCGTCGGGACGTCGGCCGAGATCGCCGACCGGCTCCGCGCGGATGCCGGGTACCAGGTGGCGACGGAGGTGGCGTTCGCGCTGCCGTTCTCCTTCGAGGCCGACGACTACGCACAGATCGTGTCGGACATCGCGGAGCGGCTGGGGCCGGAGCTGGGGTGGACGCCGGCCGCCGGTTGACGTCGGGTCGGCGGCGTCGACGTGTTCGACTTCGACGAGGACGGCCGTGTCCGACGTGTTGCTCGCCGGGTGGTGTCGGCTCCGCGACGCCGTGCCGGGGTTCCGCATCGAGCGGACCGCCGGCCTCGTGATCCTCGACGAGGTCACGGAGCCCCGGGACCCGGCGGCGTGGGAGGCGGACCTGGCGCGGTGGTCGACGCGGCGGCTCGGGGACCGGACCGGAAGCGCGTCGGACAGGTCGACGCAGTCCCACTGGTCGACCGCGATGCCGAGGAGCACCCCGTCCTCGCCCGACGCGGCGACGACCTCCCCACGATCGCGGAGCTGCCGTCGAGAGCGGCCGTGCACGCCGCGTGCACGGGTCGCCGAGCTCGTGCCCGGCCCGCGTGGTGGAGCCGACGCACATGCGGCACCGTCGCGGTGGTGACCACCTCGCCGGGGCGCGGCGCGGCGCGGCGGACCGCACCCGCGCCTCCCGTCCGCAGCGACCGGTAACAGACTCTCATTCCGCTCGAAACCATCCCGAAACACCTGCTCCGCAGACTGGTCGCAGCGCTTCTCCCCGCACCGCCCGGCAGTCGTCGGACGGGTCCGACCAGACGAGACCGCCGACCCTCGAGCGGTCCCGGTGTCGTCGACCGACCCTGCAGGAGCACCATGCCACCCATCACGGTCGCGTCGGTCTCGGCGAACTTCACCCGGGACCTCGACCAGAACTTCGCGCTCATCGAGCAGACCCTGCACGACGCCCGTACGCAAGGCGTGCAGTTCGTCGCGTTCCCCGAGGCAGCCATCGGCGGGTACCTGTCGTCGCTCGGCAACCACGGGGACACCGTCGCGACGACGAAGCGCTCGTTGCCCCCGGCGATCCGGCTGGACGGGCCGGAGATCCGGCGCGTGCAGGAGCTCGCCGGCGACACCCTGGTCGCCATCGGCTTCTGCGAGCTCGACGACGACGGCGAGACCCGCTACAACGCGGCCGCCTGCCTCGACGGCGGTCAGGTGTACGGCTCCTACCGGAAGGTGCACCAGCCCCTCGGGGAGCACATGTCGTACGCGGCCGGCGACTCCTACGCCGCGTTCGACACCCCGCTCGCCCGGGTCGGTCTGCAGATCTGCTACGACAAGGCCTTCCCCGAGGCGGCTCGGATGCTCGCCCTGGACGGCGCGGAGGTCATCGTCAGCCTCTCCGCCTGGCCCGCAGCACGCACCGCCACTGCCGAGGACCTGCAGGACGACCGGTGGACGTACCGGCACAACACCTTCGACGTCTCGCGCGCCCTCGACAACCAGGTGTTCTGGATGGCATCGAACCAGTCGGGCACGTTCGGTTCCCTCCGCTACGTCGGGAATGCGAAGGTGGTGGACCCCGGCGGGAACGTGCTGGCGAACACCTTCCTCGACGCCGGGCTGGCGGTCGCGCAGATCGACATCGAGGAGACCTTCCGGGCGATGCGCGGCGGCATGTTCCACCTCCGCGACCGCCGCCCCGACGTCTACGGCCCGGTCGCGGAGTCCGATTCGGCCTCGGTCACCGGCTGGCGGGAGCTCGCCCGTGCCTGAGATGCAGTTCGCCGTCCGGTGGCCCGACGGCTCGGAGACGTCCTACTACTCCCCCAGCCTCGTGGTGCACGACCACCTCGAGGTC